>Ga0068855_100008970_pt1 | contig 12087 bp, 13 predicted proteins | sample KBSCornC52_FD_66592 | JGI IMG/M metagenome (GOLD analysis project Ga0068855, IMG submission 66592) | Corn rhizosphere microbial communities from Kellogg Biological Station, Michigan, USA - KBS Corn C5-2 | ecosystem: Host-associated > Plants > Roots > Rhizosphere > Soil ...
AGCTTTTCTGGTTTTCTCAAACCCTGAGTGACGTATCCGCAAAACTCAGGCGCGTTTCGATCGCCCGATAAAATACGATCTGGTGTCCGCAACTCCTGACGAGCAAATTGTCTGGCTGAAAGAAAGCCTGCAAGGCGCAGGTTTTCAAAATTCTCGATCCGGAAAAGACCTGGATCCGTTTTAACAGTCTATCCATCGTGGGCAGAAGCGGAAAACAACGCCATAGGCCGCACCCAGGAACTGCCTGGGAGGACGCGCCGTCGTCATCCACTCATGGTTGACGCTTTCGTCTTCTCAGGCGCTCGATTTCGGCGGGCGCCATCAACGATCGAAACGCGCGTCAGATGAAACCGTCAGTGGGCGCCGCGCAGATCTGACGTGCAAAACGCGCAGCGCCTTGCGGCAATATTGATATCGCTGAAACATTCGGGGCATTTCTTCGTAGTCGGATCCGGCGGCGCTTCCCCTCGTTTGATGCGAGTGAGTAATGCGTTGAACGGAAGCACCACGAAGAAGTAGACCGCTGCTCCGATCAGGACAAATGATACAACCGCGTTGATGAACTCTCCGATTAGAAACTTGCTGTTATTGACGGTGAAAGCTATGTTCGCGAAGTCCGGCTTCCCGACGAGCGCGGCAATGATCGGCGTCAATAAATCCTTTACGAGAGCGCTGACTACTGCCCCGAAAGCGGCGCCCATCACCACGGCGACCGCCAGGTCGAGCACGTTGCCGCGCAATAGAAACTGTTTGAATCCCTTCATGATGTGGTTCCTCTCCGAGTTATTGGAATGAATAGGTGATTCCAGCCGTAAACTGGAACGAATTCTTTTTGAAGCCCGGCGGCGGATTATTCAGGAAATTGTCGAGCGCAGCCAGTGTAAGGCCCAGCCGGTGATAAACGGGCAAAGTCAGCGCCACATTGCCGACGGCGGAGTAGGCGCTGGTATCGTTCCACGGTTGCGTGAGCGCGCCGGCCTCGGTCAGCAGAATGCCGTGGGCGAATGTGCGGCTGTAGTTTTCCCCAAAGACAGAGCCAATTAACGATTTGTTCAGCCCAGGTTTGTCGAAGCGCTGGTTGATGTAGTCGAGGCTGGCCTTTACATCGAGTTCCTGGTTGGCTTCCTTGAAGACTACGAAACCGATGCCCCCGCCGTAGACCTGTTGCAGTTTGAGCCCCTGTGAAAAGTTGTGATCGATCGCGCCCTCGAGAAATGCATAGAGCCTTGGGTTTAAAAACTCGTCCTGCTCGAGTTCGGCGTGATAAAGAGAAGTTTTCACATCGGGCGAGCCGGGTTGAGAGACTTTCCCATAGGCCTGGTTAAAGCCGAAAATCGTGCGGCTGCGCGTCGCGAGCCAGTTCACATCGGGTGATGTACGGGTCAGGTTTATTGCGGTGGCAATGCTGGTGCTCTTCTGGGTGGCTTCAGTGAGCGCGATGCCGAGCGTGGCGCCGCCTTTCCATCCCTGCAATAAACTGACGCGCTCGAAAGCGCGGTCGAACGATGCCTGATCGACGACATTGCCGAGATCGGCCGTGGGCGTGGATTTCGGCTGTTGCGCCTGAATTTCGACCGATCGACTGTTCGCCCTGATTGGCCCCGTCGCAATACCAGCCTTGTCCTCCTTATGGCGCAGCGTAACTCCCTTCGGAATGACGGCGAAATTCGCGGATGACTGGAGTTCCTGAACGGCGCTCCATTTCACCGTAACTTCGCCCGCGGTGTCGCTCTTGAACACCAGGGAAGTGTCGGTCGCGTGTTCGAAATGTCCCACCAGCTTTTCGCCATTGGTCAGGATGAGCACGTCGCTCCCAGGTTTCGCAGGGGCCTGTCCCAAAAGCTGCCAGGTCATCGTGGCGCCCAGGAACATGGACACCGAGAATTTCGAAATTTGCATAAGAGTCTCGTTATGGAAAGCGGCGTCGCATGCCTGACAGCCGCCGGGGCGGAGATGGCCCGGTGGCGTGCATGGCCGCGCTCTCATACGACGTGCATGGCCGCGCTCTCATACGAAAAGACAAGCCCTCTGACGCGAAGTCACATTATTTTTTCAATTTGAATTTCTTGTGACTGGCGCCCGGCAAAAACTGTCAGGTATGGTATGTAGAAGTGTCTCAATCGGAACAGAAATCAGCGGAGGATGAGCCTGCCGACGAAGAACTGCTCAGGCGCGCCCTGTTGGCTGGCGAAGGAGACTTGCGCGCGTTTGAAGCTTTGGTTGAACGGTATCAAAAGCGTATCCTGGCGGATTGCAGATTCATGATTCGCGATCAGAGCGCCGCCGAAGACCTCGCGCAGGAAGTTTTTGTAAAGGCCTGGTTCGGACTAAGGGGCTTCGAAGGTCGTTCATCGTTCCGGCAATGGCTGCAGCGCATTAAAGTGCATCATTGCCTGAACTTCATCAAAAAGCGGCAAGGCGCCGCGGAGGCGCCGTTGCAGGACGAGATCGTATCGGACGCGCCGCGCGCCGACGAACAATATCAGGCGATGGATGATCGGGAGAAAATTGCGCGTACGCTGGAGTCGCTGCCTTCATCGTTGCGCCTGCCACTCATTATGCGGGATATGGACGAACTCTCGTACGAGCACATAGCGGAAGAACTGGGCCTTGGCCTTTCTGCGGTGAAGATGCGGATTAAGCGCGCGCGAGAAGAATTCCGGCGGCGATACACTGCTCTGGCCGTTCCACCCGAATTCAGTTCGGCGAGATCCGAAGAGACGGTATGAGCGGGCGCAATCCCGAAGACGGCGATCAGGAATTCGGTGAACCGATCGGGGAATTGAAGGAAATTGCGCTGGACACGCCGGTTTCGTTGCTGCCCGCCGTCCGGCGGAAGGTGCATCGCCGGACAACAGCATCCCAACTCTTGACGTTCGGGTTGCAGGCTCCGAAGATGATTGCGATCGAGGCGGTAAGGATGATGATTGAAATTCTGAGTACGCTCGGCAAGCGCAGGGGAGGATGAGGTGGAAGAGAAATTGCGCGCGGCATTCAGTCATCTGGTGAATTCAGTGGCGGCAGCGGCTCCAAAGATAGCTGTGGGGATTCTGCTCGTCATTTGCGGTCTGGCGCTGGCCAAGCTGATCGAAATCGTCCTGCGCTCCGCATTAACGCGGCTCCGTTTCGATCGCCTCATGGAAAGAACCGGTATCGACAAAGCTCTGCATCGGATCGGACTGCGGAAGCAATTGAATCTTTTTATTCCGCGTCTGGTGTATTTCCTTGTTCTGTTTTTACTCGCGAAAACGGCTGCCGATGCGCTCGGCCTGCTTGCGATTTCAAACGCGATCGGCGCCTTTTTCGACTACCTGCCCAACCTGGTCGCCGCGATGCTGCTCATCATCCTGGGAACTTCGCTTGGGCAGTTTGCCGGCGATCTGATTGCGGAATCGGCGCGGAACTCCGGTGTTGAGTTTGCTGGGGGGCTCGGCAGGGCAGTTTCGGGATTAATCATTTTTGTGGTCTCGATGATGGCGATCGGCCAACTCAGGATCGACACGGTCTTTGTGCGCATTGTCACCAGCTTCGTATTGGGTGGAGCGGCGCTGGGATTCGGTCTTGCATTCGGACTCGGAACACGAGACGTTATTCGCAATATCATCGCCGGGTTTTACACGCGCAAATTCCTTCACATCGGTGAACGCCTCGAAATCTCCGGAAATGCGGGCATGCTGAAGGCGATTAATGCCACGCATACGATTCTGCAATCCGGTGAACGCGAAGTGAGCGTCGCGAATGCGGCATTTCTGGAAACGAGCGCCATTAGCTGGATGAGAACGGAATGATGACCGATCCTGCGCGCATAAGCGTGACGCTGTAGTCGCGTCAGGCCTGCCGCTGCAAACGTTGTATCCGCGTCTCAAATACGTTGCCGGATAGCGTTCAACCGCCCGATAAAATACGATCTGGTGTCCGTAACTCCTGACGAACAACTTGTCTACCTGAAAAAGGGCCTCTCGGAACTGATCCGCGAAGAGGATCTGCGAGAGCGCATCATTCTGCGCGCGAAAGAGGGCAGGCCGTTGCGCGTGAAAGCCGGCTTTGACCCGACCGCGCCCGATCTGCATCTCGGGCATACCGTTCTGCTTCGCAAGATGAAGCATTTCCAGGATCTCGGACATCAAGTCATCTTCCTGATTGGCGCGACCACCGCGATGATTGGCGATCCGAGTGGCCGGAACACAACGCGGCCTCCGCTGACTCTGGAACAAATCGAAGCGAACACCGAAACCTATAAGGCGCAGGTGTTCAAGATTCTTGATCCGGAAAAAACCGAGATCCGCTTCAACAGCGAATGGCTCACTGCGCTGCCTTTCCTGGATGTGATCCGGCTCTGTTCGAAGTACACCGTTGCGCGCCTGCTCGAGCGCGACGATTTCTCGAAGCGTTACGCGGCCGGTACGCCGATTTCCGTTCATGAGCTGCTCTACCCTCTGGCGCAGGCTTACGATTCGGTTGCGCTGGAATCGGATGTCGAGATGGGCGGTACAGATCAGAAGTTCAATCTGCTGGTCGGACGCGAGATCCAGAAGGACTACGGACAGCCGCAGCAGATCGTCGCGACCGTGCCGATCCTCGAAGGTCTGGACGGCGAGAAGAAGATGTCGAAATCGCTGAACAATTATGTCGGGATCACGGAAGCGCCCGAGGTCATGTTCGCCAAGATCATGCGCGTCAGCGATTCGCTCATGTGGCGATATTACGAGCTTTTGACCGATAGCAGCATGGTTGAGATCGCGGCGATGCAGGAGCGCATTGCGCGCGGGGATCTGAACCCGATGGACGCCAAGATCGAGCTTGCGCATACGATTGTGGCCGATTTTCATTCCGCCAGGGATGCCGCCCGCGCAGCCGAAGAGTTTAATCGGGTCGTTCGCCAGAAGGAGGCTCCGGCGGCGATTGAGTTCACGCCCATGCCGGAGGGCGTGGCCGGTCCCAACGGCATTCATCTGGACAAGCTGATCGCGAAGATCGGTCTGGCCGATTCGGTCAGCGATGCGCGGCGCAAGCGGGAAGCCGGCGCTGTTGAGATTAACGGCCAGCGAGTGAAGGAACTGGTGATTCCTGTTTCCGGGCGTGAGTTGTTGATCCAGGTCGGCAGGAAATGGAAACGGGTTTTGTAGTGCTGGTTGTGGTGACCATGCCATCCAGCATTTCCTGAGGGCTGAGCGCGCGAGCCAGCCGCAACAGCCCGGAGTCACCGTTCGCGATGTTGCGCTCGGGCCGTCCGAACAGATATCCCTGCATTGTCTGCACGCCCAGCAGCCACAGATTTTCCATCGTGTGGACGCTTTCCACGCCCTCGGCGATTATGGTTACCGAGAACTGATCCGCAAGTTCCACCAGCTTGCGGACCGTGGCGCCATTCATCGGCTTTTCCACATTCTGGACCAGAGATTTATCGAGTTTGATGAATTCGGGTCTGAGTTCGCAGACCATTTGCAGCGAATTTGGACCGGCTCCCACGTTGTCCAGCGCAAAACCGAAGCCCTGCGAGCGGAAATAGTCGCAGATTTTCCGCAGATGAGCGCTGTCGCGAACCAGATCGGATTCCACGACTTCGAAAACGAAATTGTTCCGGTTCATGCCCGCTTCCGCCAGGGCCTGGATGGCGCCGCGCATGCAGAATTCGGCATTGTAAATCGAAGACGGCATGAAATTGATGAAAAAACGTCCGTGCCGGTTCTGCCGGGCCGAGTTCAGCATGGCGAGCCGGCGCGCATAAGCGTCGAACGTGTGGACCTGTTTGCGAATCTGAGCGGCCTTCACGATTTCCCCGCCGGAATAGAGCCGTTTCGTCTGCAGGCGGATCAGACATTCGTGCGCCATCACCTCGCGGGTCGTCGTATTCACGATCGGCTGATACCAGGTTTCGAAGCCGTCGCTGGATAGAGCCTCTTCGAACCATTTCGTCTCATGCATCTGCCACCAGTGATCGAGATCGCGGATAACCGGGATCGGTTTCTCCCCGAACTCGCACACGCTGACGGCGCTGCGCTCCGGGCCGGAAAGCATCTGCCGGAGCAAGCCGACGATCCTCGCCTGTTCTCCCCGGCTGGCGATGGAGCAGACTTCGCCGTTCCGTTCAAATTCAATGGCCAGGGAATTCAGCGTCCCTTCGAGCAGTTCGCGCATGTCGCCGGTTTCGGCAACCAGATGGAGAGCCGAACTGGAGGCATTTTCGCGGACGCTGCATATGGCGCACGACATACACGAGTTTGATCGGCGAATCCACGAGAAATCTTTAGTGCCGAATCGGCATGGGACACTGGAAGCGCACAGGCGGCCACCTGGGCCGCCGTTGTGCGCGGAAGAAAGAAGAAATCGCGCACAGGCGGCCACCTGGGCCGCCGTTGTGCGCGAAAAAAGAAGAAATAGCGAATGAATCGAAGGACGTTTTATTGGAAGCTGCGAAATTCAGAACTCGCTCTCGGCGAACGCACGCTGATTATGGGCGTTCTGAACGTGACGCCGGATTCCTTTTCAGATGGCGGACTGTTCCGCGACCCGGACCGCGCCTATGCGCGGGCTCTCGAGCTCGAGGAACAGGGCGCGGACATTATTGATATTGGCGGGGAATCGACGCGGCCGGGGTCGTCGCGGATTTCAGCGGACGAAGAATGGCAGCGGCTGGTACCGGTGCTCAAGCGGCTGCGCGACAATCTGCGCGCCCCGATTTCGATCGATACGTATAAATCGGAAATCGCCGCCCGCGCCATGGATTATGGCGTGGAAATCATCAACGACCCGAGCGGGCTCACGTTCGACCCGGCTCTCGCGAAGACTGCCGCCAGCGCGAACGCCGGCCTGATCCTGAACCACATGCGGGGTACTCCGGAGTCCTGGGCGAAACTGGCGCCGCTTCCAGACGCTCCTTACGCGATTGGCCGGGATCTGGAGGCGATGGTGAGCCGGGCGCGCCGCGCCGGAGTGGAACAAAACCGCATCGTGATCGATCCCGGACTCGGGTTTGGAAAGCGGGGCGACCAGAATGCCGAGATTCTGGCGCATCTCGGGGAGTTGGCGCGGCTCGAACTGCCGATTCTGGTGGGCGCGTCCCGGAAATCGTTCCTGCGGCAGAAAGCCGAAGACGAGACTATTTTCGCGACCGCTGCGGCGGTAACGGCTGCTATTCTGAATGGCGCTCACATCGTGCGGGTGCACGATGTGAAAGAAATGCGCGTGGTGGTGCTCGTTACGGACGAAATTGCGCGCGCAGGAGTACTGCGGGTTTCGGCCGAGCGCCCGGTTCAGACACCGAAAGTTGCCCGCCCGCCGGTTCGAGGCGTGGCGGAGCGCGACGATCAGGGCCCAGCCCGGCCTCCTCTGTCGCGGCGCCCCGAATCCGAGCCGGCGCGGGAAGCGGCGCCGCCTTCTGGTCGCGGAGATTTCGACCAAACGAAGCCACCGCAGAAACAGGAGCGCGATTTGCAGCGCGCCCAGGGTGGCCCGCGGCGCGATCGCGAGTTCCGCGGAGGCGATACCGAACGAACCCAACGCGGCTGGCCGCCGAATGACCGGACGGGCCGCCGGCAAGGAAATGATCGGCTCAGCGCTCGGCCAGGAAACGATCGGGCAGGCGCTCGGCCAGGAAATGATCGCCCCGGTGGTCGGCCAGGAAACGACCGACCGGGCGGTCGGCCAGGAAACGATCGCCCCGGTGGTCGGCCAGGAAACGATCGGCCCGCTGGTCGGCCAGGAAACGATCGCCCCGCTGGTCGGCCAGGAAACGATCGGCGCTGGGATCGGGGAACGAAAAACCGGCGTGACGACCGCGGGCCGAGTCAGGGTCCTGGCAATCGCGACCGTAGTGGCCCTCCTCGCAGACCCGAGGGGGACGCCGGTCCCCCCCGCGGCGATCAGGGGAGAGGCGGGAAGCCTCCAAAGCGCGTATTCCGCAAACGCCCGTAAATGGGGCGCTTAGTTGACCAGCGATTCGATGCCGCGCAGTTCCTGCAGCGTGAGCACGTCTTCGATTTTAAGCAGGATTTTGACAGAGCCGCGGGACTTCGCGATTCCCAGAACGAACGGCGTATCCACTCCTTCGCCAAAATCCGGCGCGTCCTCGATCTCACCGGGGTGAATGTTGAGCACTTCGGAAACACCGTCGACGATGAGGCCGATGGGAGCGTTTTCGCCCTCTTGTTCGACCTGCACGACGACGATGCACGTAGTCTCGGTGAAGGGCGCCTCCGGGAACGCGAATTTGAGCCGCAGATCCACAATGGGAATGATTTTGCCGCGCAGATTAATCACCCCTTTGAGGTGGGACGGAGTCCCGGGAACGGCTGTGATGTCCTGTACGCCCATGATTTCGCGTACACGCAGCACCTGAATTCCGAATTCCTCGCGGCCCAGTTTGAATGTCAGATATTTCCCGGCCCGTGAATCGGTGATGGGCTGAACCGAATTCGAAGGCCGATCGAGCGTTTGTGCCGTCATCCGATTTGCTTATCGGCCGGCATGACCGGAAGCTTTAATCGATTGGAACCGGCGCCATTCCGAGGAGAATCACGCCGGTTCGGGCTTCGCGCGGTGAGGGGAGCCGCGTGAAGCGAAGCGATCGCAACAAGCCAGGCATGAGCGATCGCTTTGCCGTCTTAGGTCTGCAAACGTGTGCGGTTTTCTTTGCGTTTGTAAAGAAGGGTAAAAGGGCGAGTTGGGCTTGATAGAGTCTACAGACGATGAGATTGATCGCTATCCTCCTCGCCACGCCGTTTTTGACCGCGTCCATCGTATCCGCCCAACTCATGTACGTCGGAACGTACACCGGGGGCGATACGAAGGGCATTTACGCGTACCGATTCGATCCCCATACGGGCAAGCTCGCACCCCTCGGGCTGATGGCGGAGACGCCAAATCCCACATTTCTGGCCCTGTCGCCGTCGGGCAAATATCTTTACGCCGTGAATGAAATCAATGATTTCGAGGGCAAGAAAGCCGGCAGTCTCACGGCCTATGCGGTCGATCGCTCAAACGGCAAGCTGACGCTGCTCAATCAGGTTTCGACCGGCGGACCCGGGCCGTGTGCGGTGACCGTGGATAAGACGGGCAAGGTGGTATTCGTAGCCAACTATGCGGGCGGAAGCTTCGCGTCTTATCCGATCGGGTCCGACGGGAAGGTGGGGGCAATGGCGTCCTTTATCCAGGACAAAGGATCGAGCATCGACAAATCGCGGCAGGAGGGTCCGCATGCGCACTCCGTGGTTGTGTCGCCCGACAACAAGTTTCTTCTCGGCGCGGACCTGGGACTGGACCATGTAAGGGTTTTTCGTATCGATGTTTCAACGGGGAAGATTTCGCCCAACAATCCCCCGTTTGCCACGGTGAAGGCGGGTTCGGGCCCGCGGCACCTCGTATTTGCTCCCGATGGGAAGCACGTCTACGTGGTGAGCGAGATGGGCGAGATTGTCACCACCTTCGCCTGGGACGCGTCGCGCGGCGCGCTGACGGCGATCGACGAGGTTTCGGCGCTGCCCGCCGATTTTCATGGCAACAGCACGTCGGCCGAAATTCAGATTGACGCGCATGGACGTCACGTCTACAGCTCGAACCGCGGCCACGATTCGATTTCGGTTTTCAATGTCGATCCGAAGAGCGGGAAGCTGACGCTGGTACAGACGGAAGGCACGCAGGGCAAAACGCCGCGATTTTTTTGTCTGGACCCCTCCGGGCGGTATCTGCTGGCGGGCAATCAGGATACGAACACGATCACGACATTCCGCGTCGACCCGAACTCGGGAAAACTCACTCCGACAGGGGACAAGTACGAACTTGGAAAGCCGGTTTGTTTTGTATTTGTGAAGTAGGCGTGTGAAATGCCGGGCAGGCACAGCCAGAGAGCGCCTGAGCCTGCCCGGGGAAGTGTGGCTACGCCGCCTTGGCGATGGGCAGGCGGTTTACTTTCGCAAGCCCGAACTTTTCGAGAAGGCAGATCAGCGGCCATGCCGGATCGATCTCGCGGCCGCGCAGGGAAAAGCGAGCAGAGGTGGGGTACTGGTGGTGGTTGTTGTGAAGGCCTTCGCCTGCCGTCATGTACGCCACCCACTGGAGATTCGTCGCCTGCTGATCGAAGTTGCGGTAGCCGATGGTGTGGCCGAGGCTGTTGATCATCGAGTTCAGCAGAACATACAGGACGATGTGCGCGAGCCACGCAACCACGCCCCACGTCCAGCCAAACATCAGACAGAAGACACCGAGACCGAGAAACACCCCGTAGTGCATCCCGGGGATGCGGTCGATGGCGTCTTCCTTCCAGTCCGGAGTGTACTTGCGAATGGTGGCCGCGTTGTTGGCTTCCTTTTTATAAAGAAAGTAGTTGCCGAAAAGTACTTTCCACATTCCCTGCTGGACCGGGCTGTGCGGGTCGCCCTCTTCATCAGAAAAGTGATGGTGTTTGCGATGGACTGCAACCCATTCGCGGGGGACAACGCCCGTGAACACGGTCAGATGAAGGTGCATCAGAAAACCAATGGCGGGGTTCAATTCGAGCCCCCGATGGGTTTTGGCGCGATGCAGGTAAATGGTGGTGCAGAAAACGGATATTTGGAGGATCACCAGCGTGGCGACCGCCATCCACAAATAAATCATTCACTCTCCAAATTGTTTTGGGATCAACGCGGTACTGCGGCGTGTGACTTTTCAGATGATAACAGAACGCTTTCAGGAAGCTTTTTGATGCTGGATGATAAACTGGCCCTTCCATGAAATTTGTCACTTTCCTGCACAATGGCCACCGCCATGCCGGCGTGGTCACAAACGGTAATGTCGTCAGCCTGAAATCGGTCGGGTTGCCGGATATGATCTCGGTTCTCGAAGGCGGCCCGGAGGTTTCGAGACGAGTGGAAGTTCTGCTTTCGAAGCCGCCCGCCGATGCGACCTTTCCGCTCGATTCAGTGAAGCTCACGGCGCCGGTGCCGCGCCCACCGAAGATCATCTGCGTGGGGCTGAATTATCGCGACCACGCGATCGAATCGAAGATGGAGATCCCGACCCGGCCGACGATCTTTTCGAAGTACGCAAACGCGGTGCTTGGACCGGGGGAAGAGATCGTGCTGCCGCGCAATTCGGAGAAGCCTGACTATGAAGCCGAGTTCGCATTCGTAATCGGCAAGGGCGGAAGACACATTAAAGGCGAGAACTGGCGCGATCACGTGTTCGGCTACATGAACCTGAACGATGTGAGCGCGCGTGACGTGCAGCTCGCGGTTTCGCAGTGGACGATGGGCAAGACTTTCGACACGTTCGCACCGATGGGGCCATGGCTGGTGAGCGCGGATGAGATCAAGGACCCGCATAACCTGGATATTTCCCTTACGGTGAATGGCGAAACGCTGCAGCACTCCAACACGCGCGAGTTGATCTTCAAGATACCGGATCTGGTGGAGTTTCTCTCGAGCATCATGACGCTCGAGGCAGGTGACGTGGTGTCTACGGGGACGCCGTCGGGCGTGGGCTTCTCGTACAATCCGCCGAAGTGGCTGAAGGCCGGCGACGAAGTGGTCGTGAGGGTGGAGGGACTCGGAGAATTGCGCAATAAGTGCGTCGCCGAAGCCTAGATTCTGTACGATAATCGCGGCCATGAGAACCTTGCCTGTTCTCTCGCGACTTGCCCTGATCCTGTTCCCTTCCGTTGCCGTGTTCGGGCAATTCGGCGCGCAGTTCCGGGAGGCTGTTCAACTGGATCTGGAGGGGAAAGGTGGCGAGGCGCGCCGGTTGCTGCAGAAGAAGATCGATTCCGCGTCGACCCCCAGAGAAAAAGCGGACGCGGAACGAGCCATGGCCATGTCGTGGGCTTTCGAAGGCGACTGCAGGAAGACCGGCGAGTACGAGCAAAAAGTAATCGACTACTGGACCACGCAGGAGCAGGCCAGCCCTTCGAATGCGTTTTATCAGGAAGGCGAGATGGCGGATGAAGCGGCGCGGGTCTGCATCGATGCGGGCGATCTGGACGCGGCGGAGCAGTGGTACCGAAAAGGGCGCGATCTCGGCCTGAAAGAGCCGGGCATTTCCGCGGATCGCAAGGCTCTGTGGAACTTCCGCTGGGAGCACGCCCAGGCGCGGATCGCTGCGCGACGCGGAAAC
>Ga0068855_100008971_pt1 | contig 12086 bp, 10 predicted proteins | sample KBSCornC52_FD_66592 | JGI IMG/M metagenome (GOLD analysis project Ga0068855, IMG submission 66592) | Corn rhizosphere microbial communities from Kellogg Biological Station, Michigan, USA - KBS Corn C5-2 | ecosystem: Host-associated > Plants > Roots > Rhizosphere > Soil ...
TCTGCGGAGAGTGAGGGATTCGAACCCTCGGACCGGTTTCCCGGTCAACAACTTAGCAGGTTGCTCCATTCGACCGCTCTGGCAACTCTCCTTATATATAGTGCTTTGCTGTCAGCACAGATGTAAGCCCGGCACCCATTTACCTTACACCAAAAACCCCTTCCCTGCACGGGAAGAGGTTTTGGCCAAACGCTTTTGTGTAATTTGCAAGTAAATTGCTATATAACTTAGGCCGCCTTAGTTATGGAGCGTAATGGTATGCGAGACGGTGCGGCCGCTCGAGAGGCCTACTGCAGTGAGCGTGAAGTTAGAACCACTAGATGGTGCAGTAAAGCCAATACTTGCATTGCCAGAACCGTCAGCCCGTTGTTGGCCTACTGAGCTGCCATTGATCTGAAATTGCACTTGCTCGTTCGGTGCAAAGCCGGTTGCACTGGCATTCATCCCCTGCCCTACACCAACGTAGTACGACGATGGATTAAGGTTTGGATAGAAACTCCCGACCGAAGTGTTGATAGTAATGTGGTACGCACTGCGGTTGCCCGCGAAAGCAAATGATTGCTTTTGATTTTGCCAGCTGTACGGCACAATCATCGAACCCGCCTTCGAGAAGTTGCCGTTTTGATCAGCTGTTACGGTAAAGTTTTCATCGCCCGAAACAATTACAGTTTCGTTCGGTGCAAAACCATTACCTGCAAAGCTGAGCGTCTGTCCCGGAGTTAAGAACCATGCCGATGGCGTCACTTTAGGATAGTAGCCATTGATATAGTACGGCGCACTCGCCGAAGTGCCGCTCGATCGTCCATTTGCGTTTACGGTGTAGCTGCCTGCCGGCTGCTGCGGCACGGTCAAAGAGCCGTTGAAGGTGCCGCTATTGTCTGTAGAGGCTTGGGCGGAATTCCCGTCCAAATTCAGCCCAACCTTTTCATTTGAGCCAAAGCCAAAACCCGATACGCCAACCGTCGAAGAGGCGTTGCCTGAGTAAGGGTTGAGCGTGAGCCACGCGGCCGAACTTGTTTTTGGCAATATAAATTGTGATGCGCCAATAAGCAGTACGACTGCTAGAGATGCAGTAAGAAGTGTGAGATTTTTTGTCATAGCAGTGTAGGTTTAAACGAATATACCGCTACCAAAGATGGCAGCGGTAGTAAGTATACGTTTATGCGTGTTTAATTTTGATGAATGCGCGTGTAAGAAAAAGTATCGGGCAAAGTCGCTTAATCAAAAACTCACTGTCGATCTCAATCTTACAGATGCAGCTCTATATTGTTTGAGTCGTCCGAACCTTTCGACGAACCGTCATTCGAGTTTGTACTTGAACCTGAATTTGATTGTGAGTTAGTCGAGCTTGCCGGCGTAGTTGATGCGCTCGGAGTGCCCTTATCCGAGTTGCTGTTTGACCCGGTATCTTTAGATGAACCTGAGGTTTTGACCGTAGTAGACACCCCAAGCAAACTCGATAGTAGTTTGATATTTATTTTTTTGCCGACCGTGAGGTACGTGTCGAGTTTAACCGTCATGCGCACTACCGTATTAAATTGACTTTTAGCAGCACTAAGGTTGCCTGCAGCCAAACTTGCAGAGCCTTGGGCAAATACCGATTGTGCGTTAGCAATCTGGGCTTGTACTTTTGCTGCAGTTGCAGCGTCGAGCTGCGTTTGTATACCCGCAAAATTATGCACGACAGTAACAATGTTCGTGCTCGCCTGCGTTTGGAGCGATGTTGCGATAGCTTTGTCGCGCGCAGCGCCTTTTGCATCTTCGGGATTTGACTGCGGTGCGACACTCGGCGTCACGGTTGCAGTTGTCACAGTTGCAACATGCACGTCGTTGGTTTTTGCAGCAAAGGTGCTGACTTTAGCCGCAGGCGCGACCGCCATCATAGGCGTTGCCGTAGCTTCGGCGCTCGTAGCTTCGGCAGTGTCGGTTGCAAGCGCAAGCGTAGTTACTGCCGGACCATCCGTGTTGTCAGTGTCGGTATCTTCGTCGTATTGCTCGGCGTTGATAGCCAGCGCAAGCGCCTGTGAGTTGTCTCCCGACATCGAGCCTTTGGTGTCATCGCCAATTTGCGCAAGTATTGCGCTGTGCGCTGCAAGGGTTGAACTAAACTTGGCGCCCAATTCTACCGCAGTGCCTGGATCGTTTTCTGAAAGATCGTTGGCGTTTGCGACAGCTGCCGAAGCGTGCGCCGTAAAGTTGTTTGCAAGTTCTTGGCTTGTCGAAGCGTCAAGCTTGCCGTTTGCGGCAAGAGTCTCTGCCTCAACCAGGCGCGTCGTTGCGATTTGCGCGTTTACCTGCGCCTTTGCTTCGGGCGTTGTGGCAAGCGCGGTTTGTATCGGTTCGTTGACGTTTATTTTAACGGCATATAAAGGATTGCCCGGCAGCGCGCTTTGCGCGGCAAAGGCCGTGCCGGACGAGAGGCCGACAATAAGCACGACCGCGAGCGGCATGGCAAAACGCGGACTGTACCAATAGTACGGGCTCGGCACTTTGTGCGGCACGCTCGATGCGACAGGTGTAACCTGCATCGGGTTTTGCTCGATGTAGTTTAAGAGCGCAAAGCGCATACGCTGCTTCTCATCAGCCGAGAGCCGTATCGTACGGGCAATTGTTTTTAGTTGTGTAAAAAAGACATTCATATATAACTAGGCATTTCTTATGCGAGGACGTTCATTCCTTTTGCTTCGAGAATTTCTTTGAGTTTTTTCAATCCGCGGTGTATGCGTACCGACACGACATTTTCTGACTCTTCGAGTACTTCGGCCATTTCTTTGGGACTCAAGCTCTCGACGTAGCGTAACATCAATACTTCGCGATAGAGGTCCGGGAGTTCTGATACCATCGCAAGCGCTAGCTTGGCATCAAAGCGGTCCATTGCCGCTTCGAGCGTGTTGGTGTCATCCGAAGGCAGCAGTGCCTCGACGCTCGCGCCTTCAATATCTTCCACCAATGCCTCAAGCGAGTGCATCTTGGCTTTGCGGTACTCGTCAATAATAAGGTGCCGCAGCGTTTGGTAGAGGAAAGGCCGCAGTTCGCGCACTTCGTTTCCCTTGCGGACATAGTCCCACGTCCGCATAAACGTGTCTTGTGTTATCTCAAGCGCGCGTTCGCGGTCGGAAATGCGCATCGTCGCATGTCGGAACAGCTCGTCGCTGTAGCGTTCATACGCGTCGCGGAATTGTTGTTCAAAGTCCCCCATATAGTAAGACGGGCGAAGGAGTGTACTCTTTCACCCGTCCTATTCTACTCTAATTTCCAGAATTTGGCTCTCTGTAAGGTTTAATTACCGAGTCGCATCACGGACCACTACCGCATCAAGTATATTGGTGCTTGAGGCCTCAGCCGAGCCATATACGCGGACCGTGTCCCCTGCTACAAAGCTGCCGAGGTTAATCGACGCCCAATTTTTGTTAAGTATTGGCGTATTTACCGGCACGTTAACCGTAAAGTTAGTGTTGCCAATCTTGAGGCTAAACGAAGTCGGGAGCGAAGTCGTGCCTATTGCCGCGTTAAGCTTGCCTTCGAAGGTGTGCTGGTCAAGAATTGCAGACTTCTCTTTGGAATTATCGCGCACGGTGTTTGCCGCCACGGTAAGACCGTTGCCGTTTAACGTGCCGCTAAAGTTTACGTTGTCATTAACCGCAATCACCCCAGGCGTTGATGATTTGCCGCCGTGGTAGAGGAAGTTAGTCGAGCTTGCGGTCGTAACAGTCCAGGTAAGTGTATTGCCATTCCATACCGTGGTAGCGGTAATGGTTGAGCCATTAATAGAAGTTACGTTGGCACCTTTTACGATGACGTCGCCTTTGGTATTAATAGTGATCGACGGCGCAACTACTGCTGATTTAACCGTCGTCGAGGCTGCCGGCTTGTTGTCGTCATGTGTAAGGGTAGGGCCGCCATCGTGCGCAAACACTGCTGCCGGCGCAATAACCAGAGCGCCCGCCATGACTACTGCAACTGCCGAACGAGGAATTCTGTCAATAAGATTTTGCATACGTAAAAATTACTCAATAATAAGCCGTTTCTGGCTTACTAGAGATGACGTACACATGGGCTTGCAGTTACCCCAAGTTTGTTGCGTTATTTTATTACGTAATAGCTTTGGCTACGGCTTGCGCTACGCCCTTTTCAAATGCGCCGGGGACAATTTTTTCGGCCGTTGGTTTTTTAACGAGTGCTGCAAGATTTTTAGCGGCCTTCAACTTCATATCGTCGGTAATTTTGCGCACTTTGTGGTCGAGCGCGCCGCGGAAGACACCCGGGAAAACGAGAGAGTTATTGATTTGGTTAGGATAGTCTGATCGGCCCGTACCCACAACCGCCGCGCCGCCTTTTTTTGCTTCTTCGGGTAAGATTTCTGGCGTTGGGTTTGCCATCGCAAATATAATTGCGCCCTTACTCATCAATGCTACCTCTTTTGCACCCATCAAGTTTGGACCTGACACACCAATTAACACATCGGCGCCCATCAATGCTTCATGCAGCCCGCCCATAATTTCGCGCGGATTACTCATGAGTGCCAATTCTTTTTTGTGCGCTTCGCGCCTTGAGGCGTCAATAATGCCTTTGCTATCCAATACAATAATGTCTTTAATGCCCGCCTTCGCAAAAAGCTTGGTAACCGCCGTGCCTGCCGCGCCCGCACCACTTATTACTACTTTCAATTTTTTTAAATCCTTCTTTACAACCTTTGCAGCATTAATGAGCGCCGCCAAGACCGCGATAGCCGTGCCGTGCTGGTCGTCGTGCATCACCGGGATATCGAGCAAGTCTTTGAGCTTCTCTTCTATTTCAAAACAGCCGGGCGCCTTAAAGTCTTCGAGGTTAATGCCGCCAAACGTTGGCGCGATGCGCACGACCGTCTCGACTATTTCGTTTACGTTTTGCGTATCAAGCACAATCGGGAATGCGTCGACATCGGCAAATGTTTTAAAAAGCGCTGCTTTGCCTTCCATCACTGGCAGTGCGCCATACGGGCCGATGTTGCCAAGCCCCAAAACTGCCGAGCCGTCCGAGACAACCGCGATCATTCTTTTTTTAATCGTGTATTCCTTTGCAAGTTTTGCTTGCGCTTCTTTTGTTGCCGGCTTTGCAACCAAACTCGACACTGCCGCAACGCCTGGCGTGTAGACCAAAGAAAGTGTCGCGCGGTCTTTCACCACTTGTGCCGGAGTAATCCTGATCTTGCCGCCCAATTTTTTATGTAAATCGATCGCTTTCTTACCAATATCGTTTTTTGCCATCCTACGAGTATACACCTTCGCTCTATGGGAGTATATTCTAAGAGACTTTATGCGCCTTACGGACCCCCTTTCAGCACAGTTTCGCTTGATGGACGTGCAAAAAACTGCGCTCAAGCGGCTTGGTATCGCAACCGTGCGCGATCTTTTGTACCATTTCCCCTTCCGCTATGAGCAAGCAGGCGACGAAAGTAGCGTTGGCGGCCTGCAGCTGGGCCAAGAAGTGAGCATTGTCGGTGTGCTCGAAAAAATGGAAACGAAAAAAGCCTGGAAGAGCCGCCGCCCCGTGAGCGAAGGGTATCTGCGCGACTCTTCGGGCCGCATCAAAATGCGCTGGTTTAACCAACCCTACATTGCCAAGATGTATTTAGACGGCACACGCGTGCGCGCAATAGGCAAAGTCACTGGCAGTGCCGGCAAATTATATTTAGCCAACCCGCAGTTGCAGAAAGTATCTGCGACCGATGTTGCAGATGCTCCAATTCAGACAATCCAAATAGACCCAGAACTTAACGCACTCAGAAACTCTCCGGAAGTAAAGAACGGAGAGCCGGTCGTATCATCAGTTGCGGAGCATGGAGCGAGTCCCGCGAACGGAGTCCGACGCAGAGATGATGCGACCGACCTCAGCGAAGTCCAAGATCTCTTTGCAATCTATCCCGAAACAAAAGGCGTCACGTCGCTTTGGTTTCGACATGCTATCAAAAAAATGATCAGCTCTGGCGTTTTGGACGGCGTTGAAGATCCGCTGCCTGCGGATATTTTGAAGCGCTATCACCTGCCATCACTTGCATCAGCAATTGTCTGGATGCATGCACCGCAAAAACTTGTCGACTCTATCGCGGCGCGCAAACGCTTTGCGTTCGAAGAAGTATTTTTTATCCAACTTTCACGCGGTGTCGAACGCGCGATGCAAGCGCGCGAGCAAAGTTTTGCAATTGATGCGCCAAAAAATGTACTGGATGAATTTATTAACGAGTTTCCCTTCAAACCAACCAAAGCGCAAGAAAAAGCAATTGCGGCGATACTTAGTGACATGTCGAGCGGCCGGCCTATGTCGCGCTTGCTCGAAGGCGACGTCGGATCGGGCAAAACCGCCGTCGCTGCAACCGCCGCGTTTGCGGTAGTTAAAAACCGCCCGCATGGACAAAATTTTGGCACGCTCCAAGTTGCCTATATGGCGCCGACCGAGATTTTGGCCAAGCAGCACTTTGAATCATTCATTACATTTTTTGAAAACAATCCCATCAACATCGGGCTTATTACGGGCAGCGGTTGCTACAAATTCCCTTCTAAAGTCCACAAAGGTGGCGCAACCAACATATCGCGCGCGCAATTGTTGAAGTGGGTCGCTAACGGCGAGATACCGGTGGTGATTGGTACGCACGCACTAATACAAAAGTCCGTGCAGTTTAAACATCTTGCATTAGTTATTATCGACGAGCAGCATAGATTCGGAGTAAACCAAAGGAAAAAGCTCGCACAAAAAGACATCCGAATTCCCCACCTACTTTCAATGACCGCAACGCCAATCCCCCGCACGCTCGCACTCACTATTTACGGCGACCTCGACTTAACGTTGCTTGATGAGATGCCCGCAGGGCGCAAGCCGATTAGTACCGAGATAGTAAAACCGACCGACCGTGCAAAAATTTATGAAAAAATGCGTCAAGAACTTGAAGCTGGCCGCCAAGCGTACGTGATTTGCCCGCGCATCGACGAGCCCGACCCCGACAAAGCCTTTGCCGTGATGGCCAAATCGGTCAAAGAAGAAGCAAAGCGACTCAAGCGCGACATATTTCCGGAGTATGAAATCGCGATACTGCACAGCAAGATGACCCCCAAAGAAAAAGATGACACGATGCACAAGTTTTCCAATCACCAAATAGATATCTTGGTTGCAACGTCGGTGGTTGAGGTGGGCGTTAACGTACCAAATGCCACGATGATATTTATTGAGGGCGCCGAGCGCTTTGGACTTTCGCAACTCCATCAGCTGCGCGGCCGCGTGGTAAGGAGCAATCACCAAGCCTATTGTTTTGTGGCGCCCGAAAGTAAAGGCGAATCAACTATGGCACGGCTTAAAGCGCTCACCACCGCCAAAAACGGATTTGAGTTGGCCGAAGCTGATTTACTCCAGCGCGGCGCTGGACAACTAAGCGGCGCACAGCAATGGGGCATCTCTGACATTGGCATGGAAGCGCTTAAAAATTTAAAATTGGTTGAAGCCGCGCGCAAAGAAGCGCTCGATATAGTAAAGAAAGACGAAACGCTGGCAAAACACCCCGCCCTCCAACACGCGCTCTTTGCCCGTGCCAACCAAGTGCATTTTGAGTAAATGCGCGGTATAGTTTTGCTCATTGGGCGCGTAGCTCAGCGGTAGAGCAGTCGTCTTATACACGACCGGTCGAAGGTTCGATCCCTTCCGCGCCCACAAAAGGTTTTGTTTATTGTGCGTTGTCGACCCGTGGGGCTTTTTCTTTTCTGCACATTCATGTACTGTAAGATCAGATACGAACTCTATGGAGGTGTCAGATGCACAAAACCAGAATCTCGAATCTCTGCCCCACATGCGGTAACCGACTCGAAAGGAAGATAGGCCCTCTTAAATATCGTTCCAGTTCAAGTCTCGACAATCACTATCCCGGAACCTTGCTAGCGACTATTTATTTTTGGTGCACGCTGTGCAGCAAGGGATACGTGAAGTCCGAAGAGTGTGGAAGTGATCTCAACCAAGAACGTGCACGAAGCGGCAAAGATGTGTATGTGGTTGCGCCTATCACAGAACCTACCAAACCGGTGCAAGTGGTCGATTGGCTTAAATAGCAAACCCCCGCTTTATGCGGGGTATTTTTTAACACAAGTCTTTATATATTTGTAAATTTTTAATACATTAAAAATTTACATTCACCGGCTCGACCGCTATTTCTTCTTTTTTCTTGGGCTCAATACCGTGGACAATCAAGATTTGTTCAAACTCAGGGCGCTCGAGCGTTTCTACTTCTACCAAGCGCTCGGCAATTGCGTTTAAGACTTTGCGGTGCTCATTAATTACTTTTTGTGCTTTTTCGTACGCAGCGTCAATGATGCGCTTCACCTCATCGTCAATTTCGGCCGAAATTTTTTGCGAGTACGCCGAACCTTCGACGCCTGCGCCGAACATTGCGCGGCCTCCTTCGCCTTCTAGAGCAATAGTGCCCATTTTATCGCTCATGCCCCAGCGCGTGACCATGTTGCGCGCCAAGTTGGTAAGTACTTGCAAATCGTTGCTTGGGCCGGTCGTCACGTCGCCAAAGACGGTCTTCTCGGCAACATAGCCGCCAAGTGACATTGCGATGTCGTCCAAAAATTCGCGCTTGCTTTGCATCCTTTTATCCTCAAACGGAAGCTTGAGCGTGTAGCCCGCAGCGCGGCCGCGGCTGATGATCGAAATTTTATGCACCGGATCGGTGTACGGCAGGACCGACGCCACCAATGCATGGCCCGCTTCGTGGTAGGCAGTGATCTCCTTTTCTTTTTTATTAAGCACGTGCGTCTTCCTTTCGGGGCCGAGCATTACTTTCTCGATACTGCGTATCAAGTCATATTGCGCCACTGTTTTGCGATTTTCGCGTGCGGCTAAAATGGCGCCTTCGTTCATGAGGCTAAAGAGATCGGCACCAGAGAAGCCCGGCGTGCGCTCTGCAATAACTTCCAAGTTAACATCTTCGGCAAACGGCTTTTTGCGCGAATGAATTTTAAGAATCTCCAAGCGGTCTCCCCTGTCCGGAAGTTCTATTACCACGCGGCGGTCAAAGCGGCCCGGGCGCAGCAGCGCCGGGTCGAGCACGTCGGGGCGGTTGGTTGCCGCCATGACAATTACTTTTTCGTTCGGCTCAAAGCCGTCCATCTCGACCAAAATTTGGTTGAGTGTTTGCTCGCGCTCGTCGTTGCCGCCGCCCACGCCGGTACCGCGTACGCGGCCCACTGCGTCTATCTCGTCTACGAAAATAATCGCCGGCGCCGCTTTTTTAGCAGTTAAAAACAAATCGCGCACGCGCGATGCGCCGACGCCCACGAACATCTCGACAAATTCTGAACCTGAGATAGAGAAAAACGGCACGCCCGCCTCGCCTGCAACTGCACGCGCAAGCATCGTTTTGCCGGTGCCCGGCGCGCCCATCAAAAGAATGCCTTTAGGGATGCGCGCGCCAATATCCAAAAACTTTTTAGGATTTTTTAAGAAGTCTACAATTTCGAGCAATTCTTCTTTTGCTTCTTTGGCGCCCGCCACGTCGCGGAAGGTTACTTTTTGTCCCGCGTCGTTGGGGTCAATCACGCGCGGACGCGACTGGCCGAAGCTAAACGCCTGCATGCCGGCGCCGCGCACCTGACGCGAGAGGTACCAGATAAAAAATACGATCATGATTGCCGGCAGCACAAACGGCCCCAGGATCGAAAGCCAAAATTCCCAGCCGCTTTGGCTCGCGATGTCGATATTTACTTTGGCAAGCTGTACCGGCGTAACGCCGTAGTTAAAAAGCGTCTGGGTAAGCGCAGTGTCCGACTCTTTTTTGGCATCCTTTTGTGATTTATCGTTGTAAGTGAGCGACAAATCATCGCCGTTGACACTGATAGTAGTGACCTTGCCTGCCTCAACATCTTGCGCCACCTGCGAGATAGAGATAGTTTCGGGCGTTGTCTTAGCCGTGCCCACAAAGTAGGTGTACGCACCCGCCAAAAGCAAAAGGAGTACGACCGACGTCGCAAGATTTACCCAAAAACTGTCGCCGCCCGGTATTTTGCCGGGGAGCTTGGGCCGCAGTGTTGGCTTTTTGTCGCCTTTGTTGCCCTTGTCATTGGACTCTGCCATGAAGGCATCAGTATAGCATATTGAGCTCGCGAGATAAATAAAATAGACGAGTTTTTGAGAGAAATTAGCGTGAATTAATATGAATGTTATATTTTCGGAATGAGCTTGATCGAACACAAAAAAGCCCGCCTTAACTACGAAGTGCTCGAAGAACTCGAGGCGGGCTTGGAATTGGTCGGCCACGAGGTAAAGAGCTTGCGCCAAAAGCACGGCAAACTTGAGGGCGCACATATAGTAGTACGCGGCGGCGAAGCCTACGTGGTGGGTATGAGCATACCTCCCTACCAAGCAGCTAACACTCCCAAAGATTACGACCCCGACCGCTCGCGCAAATTACTCTTAACTAAAAAGGAGTTGTCCAGACTGGCCGACGCAGAGGGACAGAAAGGATTGACAATAGTGCCACTTTCGGTGTATAATAAAGGCAGCAGATTGAAGCTAAGGGTGGCTATCGCCCGCGGCAAAAAGCAGTATGATAAACGTGCGGCACTAAAAGAGCGCGACACCAAGCGCGACATCCAGAGAACTTTGAAAAATCAATAAACGAGTGCCAAAGTGTGGGAGGTGAGGCTACAAGACTGCAGAGATGCAGAGAATGGGGAAAAAGAAAATGGGAATACGCTCCACTGGTGAGGTGTCTAACTTGGACCTTGACTGGAGTAGCAATATCGACTATTTCGACGCTGTCGATATTGCAAACATGGTACAAGCGGCCGGAGGACGCTCAAGGGAAAATGTCGACAGCGTCAGCGTAATCGAGCGGCAGGGTGAAAACCTTGCCATCGATAAGATCTTTCACGACTAACCGTAACTGAAGTGCCCCACCCAACCCACAGGAGGACTCTCAAGCGATGCATACTTGAGAGTCCTCCCCACACTTTGGCACTTGTTGAAAAACTGGCATTCGTGATGAATCCGTTTACGAATTCAAATATAAAAAGAGAATATTTGAATTTGAAGTGGATTGATCGGGGATGCCAGGCCTAGACATCGGAGATTCTTTTACGCTCTGCGTGGTAGAAGCCCACACCTTCTTAAAAATGTGGAAACTCTAACTGGCAAGTCAGTTTCATCGCCGTACTTTTCGGCGAACGAGTTCGCTTTCGCGTAAGCCAAAGCCGCTCGCATCCGCCAATCCTAGCCTGATGGATTGGTCCGGGTGTTATATAACAGGATATACCTTTGCGGCGTGATTCATCGCAAAGCAGAAACTTGGAATCTGCAATTCAATTTGGTTTCGTCCGTTTCAAACAAATTGAGTTAAAGAAAATTGAAGCGTACTACACCCCGTAGACGAGCCTAAAAACCTCCCTTGCACGCGAGTTCAACTCTCGCCATCTCCACCAAAATAAAAACCGCCCATAATGGGCGGTTTTTTGATTTGCAAATTAGCCCAAACTTTGGTGATATGCTTGCGATAGAGAAAGTTCGCATAGCTTTAGCAACTAACTTTTTGTATGGAAAACGATACCACTTCCCCAATAGCTATAGAAGGCGCGATCGAGCCGACATTTTGGATCGCACTTAAAATTTGGTGGGCATGGCAATGGCCCAGCCTTTTGACAGGAATGTTCTTTGGAGCTGTATTTGGATTTGTGGTCGGCGCAGGAGGAGCGATACTAGGAGCCAGTCATACTGTTGTCACAATAATTACAGCAATTGGGGCTGTTTGTATGGGAATTTTTGTTTCGATATACGTCATGTCTTACGTATTGAAAAAACAATTTAAGTATTTTCAAATAGAGATTAAAGATGCTCAAGGTATGATGATCGCGCCGAATTTCGCTATTGCTGCCCGTGTATGGTGGGCATGGACGTGGCGAGGCATTATAGCAGCGGCCATAGCTTCCCTGCTCCTTGGATTTATAGGTGGCACACTTGCCGGTTTGATTGGCATAAGTCTAAAAATGGCAATAGTTGTGCTTTATGCGGTGAGCATTGTAGTCTCAATTGCGATTAGCGCTGAAGTATTTACCTACATTATAAAAAAC
>Ga0068855_100008972_pt1 | contig 12086 bp, 4 predicted proteins | sample KBSCornC52_FD_66592 | JGI IMG/M metagenome (GOLD analysis project Ga0068855, IMG submission 66592) | Corn rhizosphere microbial communities from Kellogg Biological Station, Michigan, USA - KBS Corn C5-2 | ecosystem: Host-associated > Plants > Roots > Rhizosphere > Soil ...
CTCTGGATAATAGGATGCATTATCAGCGTGCGCACAGTTGAAATTTATAATCGAAGAATATTACAACTCATCACAATTAAAGAATAATGCCATGATTAAAAAAACAATAAGAAGAAGAGAATGCAAAGAGGAAACGCAGCAACTTTTTAATCAACAGCATCCATTATTGCGACGAATTTATGCCGCACGCAAAATATCATCTGAGCGCGAGTTAAAATTAGATTTTGATCACTTGCTTTCTTATGATTTATTGAAAGGTATTCATGAGGCAGCAGAATTATTAGCGCAGTCCATCATGCAAAATAAAAAAATTGTCATTGTGGGTGACTTTGATGCAGATGGGGCAACCAGTACGGCACTTGCTATTCGAGCATTAAAAAGTTTTGGAGCAGAACAAGTGGCTTATTTAGTACCGAATCGTTTTTCATTTGGATATGGTTTGACACCCGAATTAATTGAAGCAGGGCGTTCATTATCGCCTGATGTCATTGTGACAGTCGATAATGGTATTGCCAATCATGCTGGTGTTGATGCTGCAAAAGCGCTCGGCATCAAAGTTATTATCACGGATCATCATTTACCATCAGCAACATTACCTCTTGCTGATGCCATTGTGAATCCTAATCAACCTGATGATCATTTCCCTAGTAAAAATTTAGCCGGTGTCGGTGTTATTTTTTATGTCATGCTCGCTGTTAGGCGATGTTTAAAGCAACAAGCTTGGTTTGAAAAACAAAACAGAACAGAGCCCAATATGTCACGCTTGCTGGATTTAGTTGCATTGGGAACGGTTGCTGATGTGGTTGCATTGGATCACAATAATCGTATTTTAATTCACCATGGATTAAAACGAATTCGTGCTTTGCAATGTATTCCTGGGATTATTGCCTTGCTAGAATTATCTAATCGAGAATTGACTCGCGTCAGTGAATCTGATCTTGGATTTGTTGTCGCATCTCGTTTAAATGCGGCTGGGCGATTAGATGATATGTCACTTGGTATTGAATGCTTGCTAAGTGATGATTCAATTAAGGTAAGAGAAATAGCACGTACATTAAATCAACTGAATGATGAGCGGCGATACATAGAAAAAGAAATGCAAGCTCAAGCTTTGTCAGGATTGGCTCGGCTTCATATGGATCAGAAACAAGATATGCCAAGGGGTCTTTGTTTATATGACGAATCATGGCATCAAGGTGTTATTGGGATATTAGCATCGCGAATTAAAGATAAATTTAATCGTCCTGTGGTGGTGTTTGCAAAAGGAGGAGAGGGTGAATTAAAAGGTTCAGCACGATCCATTTCTTGTTTGCATATTCGTGATGCTTTAGCACGGATTTCGGCAATCCATCCTAATTTGATTTTGAAATTTGGCGGACATGCGATGGCTGCGGGACTGACCATTTCTGAAAATACATTTCCTAATTTTGTAAAAATATTTAATGAAGTTGTATCAGCACAAATTAGTGAACAAGAATTAGAGCACTGTTTGTTAAGTGATGGCGGATTGCATTCAGATGAATTAAATCTCGATATCGCCAACATGATTAAAGAAGCAGGACCCTGGGGCCAAGCTTTTCCTGAACCCTTGTTTGATGATGTATTTCAAATTCTTGAGCAACGAATTGTGGGCGATAAGCATTTAAAGTTGCGTCTTGCTAAGAATGATACCATATTAGATGCTATCGCATTTTTTATTGATATGAAGGATTGGCCTAATCATCGTTGCCAATTCGTGCGAGTTGGTTATCGATTAGATGTCAATGAATACAAAGGAAATCGAAAAGTCCAATTGATTGTAGAATATTTAGAGCCTGCTAATGTGAGTTCTGTATAAAAACTCGATCGATTGCGACCGAGTTTTTTTATGCTTATATGGCTCCACGCTAATTCAATCCACGCTCGCCCAATAAGCGTAAGGATTACCTATTTGCCCTTTAATTAATATGGCTTTGGATATTCATCTTCTATCTCTTTTGTCTCCTCATTATCTGCTGAAGGTTCATTCTCATCTTCATCCGTATTTTCATCATCAGGTAAATTGCAATCAACTTGATTTTGCTGAGCAACAGAGGGTAAACGTTCAGAAGAATAAGAAGAATTTTCTGGAAGGTTTGATGGGGTACTGTCCGTGATTTTTAATTGACCTAATTGATTCATAATCCGGTTAAAAGAACATATTTGATTGAATCCAAAGTATTTTTTTGAGATTTTAATTAAACTATTTTCTAGGAAGATGAATAGATTTTTATGGCGATTAAAAAAATCATTATCTTGCAGAGATGCTTTCCAATCGGCATAAATGATAGCAGGATGCTCTGAATTGCTATTTTCCATCTTAAAAAACAAGCGATACAATTCCTTGACTGAGTGATCAGAAAAAAGATGCAGAGCTATGTTAATATTTTGTTTAGCATGCTCTCTAAACGAATTATAGTTTTGATAAAATGCCAAAAAGCGCGGACTAATTATTTCTCTTAGCAAGAGTGACATAATATCCAAGTAAAACATGCTAGTGTGCACATACTTTGCATACTTATCGCGATAGGGCTGAATGTTATAATCAATATTTCCAGTTTCATCATTTATAGAATAAGAATAAAAGAAAGCTTTGTGATGATTTTTAAAACCATCCGTATAGGATATCAATAAAGATAATGGATTGCGAAATTCATGAAATTTTATATTTGTTGCTGTCATGACGTCAAAAAATAATTTTGGATCACCAAAAATGAGTGAGGCAAAGGTTAGGTTTACGCCTTCAGCACTAATAAAACCAGAAAAAGTCTTTTTCTCTTTATGCAATTTTTCTTTGTAAAAATTAAAAAAATGTAAAAATACATCTTTTGATCTGTTAAGGCATAAATGAATGAGAAAAATTTCAATTTCATCATAATATCCTGAAATGATTTCCATAATTGGTATCGCAATATTTTTGTTATGGCGTAATATTATATTAAACATTTTATTTTGAAGAATGGTCAATGTTTGATGAAATCCAGCCTCATTTTTTTCTTGGATTTTTTTTAAAAAATGTTTGAAAATTTCTATGCAATTGCTTGGGTTTGGGTTTTCTAACCGTTTGAAAAAAAACTTCATGATGAGAGAGAACATGGCTTGATTGAGAACCAACTGATTTGGGAAGTTTTTTTGTGATAAAATAATATCATACCCAACCAAGTTATCAGCATAGATGGCGGCTTGTAACGCAGATATGAATATATGTTGTTTTAGCATCAGATCACTTTCTGTTTCAGCAAGCAATACAAACCTTTCGAAAAGTAATTTCAGTAAATCATTATGACATTCTAATGCAGCAATAGAGAAAGCGCTTTCACAAGGTATAAATAGAAGAAGATTTGGGGCTGTTGAATAGATGATCTGATGATCATAAGGCATGCCGCCATTTAGAAATCTTGTAAATTGATGGGTATAAGGCGAATTAAGAGGATAATGGTCAGTAATATGCGTAATTTGATTTAATCGGACTGCATCGAAAAGCAGTGGTCTAGGCAATTGATCTCGGGATGGATTTTTAAATTTATAATTATTTTTTTTTGAAAAAAATAAATATAAATGAGTTTTTTGAAAAGCATTTAAATAAAATAATTCAAAAATAAAATTCATTGAATTTTGATCTTTATTCAAAATAAACCAATCAATTAATGTCATTCCAGATTGATCTTGTACAAACAAGTCGACTAATTTTTCAATCAATGGTGAGTGAATTATTAAAAAATAAGAATTGAATTCTTTTATTGTGAGTTCTTTTTTGATTTGAACAATGAATTCGTTTGAAAAAAACGTATCAGACTGATGCTCATTATCTGATATGATGGATGCTATTTTAGGGATTTCTTTTATTAATTTTTGTTTGATTTCTCGAGAGGATTCTCCATATTTTTCCTTCCAAAAAATAGCATTCATTTCATTATACTTAAGACCTTGCATGGCTAATCTAATCAACGTGGTATGAGCCATATCTCTCATGTTAGTGCCTGGGATGAGAAATTTTTTACTTAGTTTCTTAATAAAAGTATCAAAGTAAAATCGAGAATCAATAATTCTATAAGGAAAATGATGGTTTGATTTGGAAGAGGTAGGAAAAATTTTAATTTTTTCAGACCAAATTGAATTTTCTCTTGCAATTTTATTAAAAGTTCTATTAACTAAAATTATATTCGAAAGAATTTCTCCATAACGAAGAAATTTTAAAATCCGTTCTACAATTTCTTTGCTAAGAGAGGAAAATAAATTGCCTAACTCATCCTCACGGAAAAAGCTGTTTATTTTTGAAAAAAGTTTTTTGAAATGGTTTTTAAGCGGCAAAAAGTTGTATACTGGGCTCAATCCTTTTCCAAATAAATTTGAAAATCCTTTTTGTACTTCAGTAATTTCATTAAACAAAAGATCTAAAATCCCAGGGTGGTTTGCTAAAATTTCTTGTATTTTAGAATCGCTGTCAACCCAATGTTTCAAAGCGCGATATATATCAAGACAAGGCTCATCATTCAAAATGCTTCTAAGTTGGTATAATGCTATTGTTCTTGAGTCGAGAATGTAATCTGTTTCATATTCAGTGTCATCTGTCGATTTAAAACCATTTATAGTATGAACCAAATGGGTGATAACACAATAAATATCACTATTTATGCAGTAAGTAATTAAATCAGGATGCATTTTTCTAATTAAAATGGGATCGACGTGATGATATTCAATGAAAAGAATACGACTTTTTTTTCTATCTTCATTTGAATCTAAAATAGGTTCTCTGGCTCGGCAGACAAATCCATCAAATTGAAAATCCTCTTGATTGTATTTTTTACTGTTTGAAAAATAAGACAAGTCTGATTTTTTTTTTCTGTGATTTAATAATACATTAATCATTTCAATATGATTATTTAGGCAGGCCGACTCAAAATAATGATTAATTTTTTTTTGATATATTTCATCAGAAAATAAAGCATATATGTACGAAATTTTTTGATCTTTATTTTCAAATTTCATTTTTGAGGTAATTTCTATAAAAAAAATGATAAAATTATTGAGATTGAATATTGACTGATTATTTTCGTTAAAAAATAAACTTACTATTTCTTCATCGGAATCAGAATATTCAGCCTGCGTGATGATGGGATGTATTTTTAATAAAGAAAAAATCAAATGTGATTGAATGATATCTTTAAAAAGACGAAGAGTGAGTATTTTTTTCATGCTTGGTAAATCTAATAACGATTGAATAGCATTTGCATTTCGCCCGTAAATAGCTGATATAAGAGCACTGAAGCAGTTTATTTCATTTTCTTTTGTTAAATCTTCACAAGATTTTAAATGATTATTAAATAAATCATGGAGGTGTAATCGTGCTGCAATTGCAAAAGGAGAGTCTTGATAGATAAGGTGATCAATAGTTTTTCCGTCTTTATCTGGATATCGTAGACTGATGCTTGAATACTCAAATTTATTTCCATGAAAATTATTCAAAATGGCAGCGATATAGACCCCTTCATCTCTTGGATTTGATATAAAAATTGATACTTGATTGTTTGAGTATATTGCTTTGTTAATAGAAAAATAGTCGATATGTTGTTTTGTAGTATAAAATACTTTTTCTAAAAATTGCGTAAATGTTTTTCCTTTGTCTATCGCATCAAGTAATTTCAAATTTCTTTGATTTTTTAATTCATTGTAAATTTGCTTACAAATTTCAATATCTTTTGAATAAATAGCATAATCAGCTAAACCGATTGTTAATTCATCTGATTGTAGCATTTTTTCTACATCATTAAATTCAATATTATTTTTCATTTTCTTTAATTCTAAAATGGTATTGACCACTTGATACCGAGTTTCCCAATATAAAAAATTGGTTGGTTTCATCATTTGAAAGAAAAATGAGTATAATTCTGGAAAGTCTTTTTGAAATTTTATTTGATATAACATGTTATTGCGAACAAGATACCCATTATATTCGATTTGTGCATTTTGAATTGCTTCATATGTATTAGGATATTCTATTGCTAATTGTTCTTCTGAGAAAAAATCGCTAAAATTATTTGTCAGTGACTTATTGATTAAGAATGCAAATATTTTTAATTCATCGCTGGTTAGATAAGAAAAAAGGTTTAGACAGAGAAATGTATCATGAGTGAGATTGTCAAAAAAACTGCTAGCAATATCTTGATTATTTCGTGTATCCATCGTATTCCTCGTATTGTCATCATTTATTTTGACATGGATGTGCGTTTTTATAGCTAAATCATCAATTATAATATAGCAAAGAATATTTTTATGATAGAGAAAGGTGTCATGTTAATTCTGTTTAAGAAACGACGTTATGCTACTTGAGGGATATATCCGTAGCGAATCATTTTTAAGTGTGGCAAAATTAGCCATCATTATCCAGATCGAATCAGATCATCTCTATAACAAAAAATCAAAAGTTGTATTTTGGAAAACAGTATTTTCATTTTTCTCGTATTCTTCACTTAATTGATTGTAGCTTTGTTCTAATTTTGTCAATGAAAAATATCCTTGATACGATTTATTTTCTGGATTCAGTGATCGTAAACATTCTTGAATTTTGTATTTAAACCATAATTTATCAGCAAGATCGCGATTTTTTATCACATTATTCAAGATTTCATTGTCATCTAAACAATTCGTTAACAAAAAAATTTGCTTTGTAACATGAAATTCTTGAATGTAATTGCTGAAATCACTCCAATTTAAGCTACCAAAAAAAGTCAAAAAATGTTTGTGTTTATCTAATGATTTTGGATCATGCTCTAATGCTTCGATATAATTTACAAACGCAAATTTAGAATAATGAGATCGTACAGATGATTTTGGGTTGGCGTAAAATAATTCTGTCAAATAATACATATCAGCTAATGTTTTGTAGTACTTGGCATGACTGGCGCAAATTGGAATAACGTTAATAGTGTAATCATGAATTGCTTTGATTAATATAGGACCAAATTCCCCACTTAAATTTACATGAGAGTATTCTGTTAATAGATTTTCCATAATTGTTAACAATTCACAAACTTTATGGTGACAAATTTTTGCAATCCATAAATCATGAGTTGTTAATAAAGAAGAAGAGGCTGGCGATTTGATTTTTGCATTATAACTTTCTAAAAATTCATTTACTTTTTCATAGTCATTAATAGTTGAAATAGTTTTAAACGAGGATGTTGCTCGTGTAATAAAAATTTCAGCGTACTTGTGGTTTAATTCGTTCGAAGATTGGCTGCCCAAAATAGATTTTGCTTTCTTATAACACTGAATAGCTTCATTCAGCTTATTTTCAGAATAAAATCGATCTCCTAAATGTTCTTCAAATAAGGCATTTGAAATATTTTCCTTGTGTCTATATGATAAATAATCGTCCAATATCTTTTTATTTTTATCAAGTCGACCAAGTTGAATGTGTGCTTTTAATCGATTTAATTTTGCTTTATTTATTATTTCAAGATAACGATGCGGATCATGATCTATATTCGGTCTATACGATATTTTTTTTGAGTTCTCCCAGATAGCGAACACGTCATTATAATCATTAATTGCAAAAAGCCAGTCTTTATTTTGAAAATAAGCATTTCCTCTGGCAGAAACAATTTCTAAGAATGCGGTATAGGGTTGGTTAAGAGCGAAAAAGTTTGTCACAAAACTATAAGATAACTTTTGGGAAGGGAGTAATATGCGAAAGTTACAAAAAAAATCACTATAAATATTTTGATAAGATTGATTTAAATTATTCTCATCAATTATTTCATTAAAAACATTTTTTGCTTTTGTGTAACAATCAATGGCCTGTTCAATACGGTTATCCTGAGAATAGATTTTTCCATTCGCATAATATAGCTCTGCTAACATGGCGAGATTGAGAGCATGTGGACTTTGTTTCTCTTCATGAATTTTTTTAATGATGTGGCAATGCTCAATTGCTATCTCGTAATCTTGAATGGCCAGCATTCTTGACTCAGCCGTTTGTGTATCTTTTGTGTATCCGCGATCATGATGAGCTCTAGCGCTGTAGTGATGAAATAAATAGCTAATCGATGCATCAAAAGGGACTTGATTATATTTTTTGGAAAAATTATTTAAATCTTCTATAGCCGATTCAATGAATTCTTTCTGATATTGATTGAGATAAATTTGAGCTCGTAGTAAATAAGCATAGGAGGCCTTTTCTTTGATTTTTTTCGTACAATAAAGAATGGCATCATTGGTTTTTCCATTATCTATCAGCTCTGTGATAGCAACTATTAACTGTCTGATGTTATCTGGAATAAGGTCACGGTTATGCATATTGGGTTGGGCCTCGCTCTTTGTTCAAATATGAAAGTATTATGGTGAGTATTATACTTTTAGTATCGATACAAATCAAAAAGTGCCATAATTAAAATTATTTCTTTGATTTAAGATTACAATGCTATTACCTATACCTTATTTTTCGAATGAACTATTAACTCTTACGTTTTGGTTTTGGAACTTCATCTTCCATGTCTTCTGTATCGTCACTATCTTTCGAAAGTTCATGTTCATCATCGACAAGATTTTGTTGATGATTAGGTTCAGGCAGAGGCAAGAGGGCATTATTTTTACTGGGAAGGTCTAATTCCATGTCATTAACGGTTTCAAACCGCTTTAACCTATCCAGCATTCGATTAAAAGAACATATCTGACTGAAGCCAAAATATTGCTTTGATTTTTCAAGCAAGCTTTTTTCTAGGAATTCAAATAAGCCAAGAAATTGATTAAAGAAATTAAAATTTTGCATGGATTGCTTCCAATCAAAATAAACAACAGCAGGGTGCTCTGATTCTCTATTTTCAATCATAAAAAATAATCGAAATAATTCTTTAAAGGGATGGTTAGTATAAGAATCCAGAGTTTTGTTTAAATTTTGTCGGGCATTATTTCTAAATAAATTATAATTCCAATGAAATTGAATCGTCTTTGGGCTGACTATTTCTCGCAACAAAAATGACAATAAATCCAAATGAAGCATGACGGGATGCAGATACGTTGTACACGCACCGATATAATCCAATATAGTGTACCTGGTGTTGCCTGTTTTGTTATCGATAGAGAAAGAATAAAAAAATCCTTTATGCTTATTTTTAAAATCATTATGATTTGATAATAATAAGCCTACTGGATTGTGACATCCAGAAAAATTCCGAGCGGTTGATGCGGCCACACTATGAAATAATTTTGGATCGCCAAAAATAAGTGAAGCAGAAACCAGATTGATTTCTTTCACATTAATTAAATTAGAAAAAGTTTTCTTATCTTTATAAATATCAAAAAAATGTAAAAACAATTCTTTTGATCTATTGAGGCATAAGTAAATTAGGAAAGTTTCTTTCTCATAGTAGATGGAAATTTTCTCCATGATAGGCAATGAAATGTTTTTATCGTAACTCAACAAATTATGGAAGCATTTATCTTGAATGGTTGTTAGTATGGCATGAAATCGGTCTTCATATTTTTCAGATATTTTTTTCAAGAAATGTAAAAAAATATCGACACAGTTATTCGGATTTGGATTTTCTAATCGCTTGAAAAAAAACTTCATAATAAGAAGAAAAAGAGATTGGTCAAAAAACACTTGGCTTGGAAAATTATTATGCGAAATGATAATATCAAATCCTTCTAAATTATCAGCATAAATGGCTGCTTGCAGCATAGATAGGAAAACATAATTCTTAAAAATTTGGTCACTTCTAGTTGTATTAAGAAATATAAATATCTCAAAAAGTACCTTTAATAATTCATTATGACATTCTAGTGCTGCAATAGAAAAAACACTTTCATGAGGTATAAATATGAAATTATTGTTTCCTTGGAGATAAGTCAATTGATGATCATAAGGCATGCCTTGTAGACATCTTCCAAATTGAGATAGATAAGTCGTTCCGGTAGGATAATTATTTTTAATATAGACAATTTGGTTCAATTCGGCAGCAATGAACATAACATTTTTATGGAATTGATCTCGGGTTGGATTTTTAAATTTATAATTATTTTTTGTTAAAATTGGTTTAGTGAAAGCAATTCGTTCAAAAATATTTAAATGAAATAAATCAAAAATAAACCCCATTGATTCTTGATCTTTATTTAAAATAAACCAATCAATTAATGTCATACCTGATTGATCCTGCACGAATAAATTGATTAATTTTTCTATTAATGGAGAATGAATTATAAGGTGATAATTATCGAGTTCTTGAATCGTGAGTTCACTATGAATTTTATCTCTCGATTCACTGCTGAAAAAAATATCAGATTGATATTCTTCCTCTGATATCAGTGATCTTATTTTTGGAATTTTTTCTATTATTTTTTGTTTGATTACTTTGCAAGATTTTCCATATTTTAGTTTCCAAAAAATAATATTCATTTCACGATATTTAAGCCCTTGCATAGCCAGCCTGATGAGCGTTGTTTTCGCTATTATTGAGAGCGGAAATCGTTCACTTAGCTTTTCGGAAAACTGATCAAAATAAAATCGAGCATCAAAAAGTACAGTTTGAAAATAATTATCTGGCGAAGAAAAGATTTTATTTTTTTCAAACCAAATTGAATTTTCTCTTGCTATATTATTAAGAGTTTTATTAACTAAAAATATATTTGAAATAATCTCACCATATCTCAGATATTGTAAAATTTTACTAATAATTTCTTTGTTAAGAGAAGAAAAATGGGGGCCTATTTCATTTTGAGTAAATGAATTATCTATTTTAGAAAACAATTTCTTAAAATATTTTCCGAGTGGAGAGAAATCATATATTTCTTTTAACTCTCTTCCAAATAATTTAAAAATTCTTTTTTGTATTTGAATAATTTCATTAAACAGTAAATTTAAAATATGAGGGTGATTTGATAGAATTTTTTGTGTGTCACTATCAGTTTCAACCCAGCGTTTTATTAAGTGATATACATCAACACAAGGATGGGATTTCAAAATGTCTGTAAATTTATATAATGCTGTTACTCTTTGGTCAACAAGATAATTTGTTGCATATTCGAATTCGAAATCTTTGAAATTATTTATGACTTGAATGATATGTATAGAAAGGCAATAAATATCACTGTTCATACAATAAGTAATGGTGTTGGGATGTATTTCTTTAATCGAAATAGAGTTAATGTGATGATAGTTAATCTGAAATCTATTTGGATATTTTTTGTATTTATTATTAGATAAAATAGGCATATGAGCGGAGCAGACAAATCCATTAAACTCAAAATCTTCTTGATCATATTTATTGCTTTCGGAAAGGGAGAATTGTTCTGCTTTGTTTTTGTTGTATTTGAACAATGTATTTATCATTTCGACATGATTATTTAAACAAGACAATTTGAAATAAATCTGGAGTTGATCGTGAGATGTTGTATTTGAAAATAAAGAGTATAAATGAAAAATTTTTTGATCTTTATCTTCAAATGTTATCTTTGAGGTAAGTTCTATAAAATAGATGATAAATTCATGATGATTAAATAATCCTGAATTATTTTCATTAAAAAATAAATCGATTATTTCTTTATCACAATAAATATATTGGGAATTAGTTATGATGCGGTTTAGTTTCAAGAGGGCAAATATTAAGTGTGCCTGAATAATATCTTTTAGAGGGCCAAATGCGAGCATTTCTTTCATGATGGGTAAATTCAGTAACGTTCTAATAGATATTGCATTTCTTCCATAAATAGCAGATATGAGCGCACCAAAGAAATATTCTTTGTTTTTTTCGGTTAAATTTCCATAAGATTTTAAATAATTATCAAATTGACTGTAAAGATGCAGTCGTGCCGCAATGGCTAAAGGAGAATCTTGATAAATAAGCTGATGAGCTACTTTCCAATTGCGATCGTGATATTGTATTTTTATATTCGAATACTCAAATTCATTTTCGTTATCATCGAGTTCATCTAAAATAGCAGCTAAATAAACACCATTATCTCTTGGTGTTTCTGTAATCGTAATTGATGTTTCGCTGTTTGATGAAGCCATTTCATTCGGCAAATAATAAAGCGTGTTTTTCTTTATACTAGAGAATATTTCCCCTAAA
>Ga0068855_100008976_pt1 | contig 12080 bp, 10 predicted proteins | sample KBSCornC52_FD_66592 | JGI IMG/M metagenome (GOLD analysis project Ga0068855, IMG submission 66592) | Corn rhizosphere microbial communities from Kellogg Biological Station, Michigan, USA - KBS Corn C5-2 | ecosystem: Host-associated > Plants > Roots > Rhizosphere > Soil ...
GGCGTTCGCATCGCTCAGCGCGGCGCGAGAGCGGCGAGCGAAAGCCAATAGCTGAGCAGGCCCCAAACCACGATGGCCAAGGCCGCTAGCGCGAGCGCCGTGCGAACCACGCGGGCCCGCGCGAGCTCGGCAACCGTCCGCACCTCGATGCTGCCGAGCAGCCACGCCACCACGGCTTCCGCGGCCAAGCGAAGCTCGTCCGCGGCGCGAGCTGGGAGCAGATCGAGTGCGAGCGGTTCGCCCTTTTCAAAGGCAGTCCGGACCAAAGCCAATTGTTCGGGGGGGTGCCTCGGCGGCTCTGCGAGCGTGTCGAAACGTTGCCAGGCCTCCGCCGCCGAGCGTGGCGCCGATTCGAGCGGCGAGCGCGCCGCCTCTAGCGCGCACAGCGCAAAAAATGCCGAGTCCCTCAATAAGCCGAGGGCCACGCGCTGAGTCGCGGCATCGCGCAGCTCACGCGCGACCCGGAAGCGTGCTTGCGCCGCGTCGGCCCACGGTTTCACGCGCGCCCGCGCTTCATCGGACAGCGTCGCCGCACGTCGCGCGGCTCCGAGTAGGAGCACGGCTTCGAGCCAAGAGTTGTCGAGCCAGGTTGTGCTTGCCATCAACGCCCGAGTTGGTCCTGCCTGCCGACCGGCAGGCGCATCGGTTCGCATACCACACCGGTGAGGCTATGCTTCGCTCGGCCATCGCATGAAGCAGGATTTTCGCCCCGAAGACGTCGCTACAGTCCTAGCTTGGCTGGTCAGTCTCGACGCGGCGTTGGCGCTCCTCGCCTTCACCCTGCTCGTGCTGAGCCTCGCAGACCGCCGCCGTCCGCGCGTGTCATCGCTGCGCGAGCACGCGCCAGCGGCGGCCCTGGCGCTGCTCGCCTCCAGCGCAGTGGTGCGAATTTTGGTGAGCCAAAGGCTCCTGCCGCCGGAGCTCTTGCCGCGCGTGCTGCGCGGGGCCGGGACGCACGGCTGGGCGCCACTCGGGTTGAGTCTGTTCGCCGTAGTCGGTGCGGCAGCCGCAGTCGCTCCCGCACTGCGGCCGCTCGCGCTGCGCATTCCCAATCGCTTTCGCGCGCTCGCCGAGTTCGGCGCGCTCGGCGTGGGCGTGGTCGCCTGCGCGGGGGCATTTCAAAGCGTGCTCGAGGCCAGCCATTGCCTCGAGCGTGTGCCGGAGCTGCTGACGCCGGCATTTGCACCCATCGTGCTAGTCGCGGTTCCGCTCAGCTTGCTCGCACTTGCAGGGGTGCTGCGGCTGCTCCGCCAACTGAACCTCCCAGTGCCGGCATGGGCGCGCATGGCGGCCGAGGCGCTGCTGGTGCCGGCCGCATACCTGATCGGCCTCGCCATCATCTACGCGTCACTCTCGCTCACCGAGCTCGAGATCTGGCAAGGCTTCAAGCGCTCCGCTTTTTTCTCGGCGGCGGTGTTCGCGCTGCCCGTTGCGCTCGTGCCCGGTCGGTATCGCGCCCGCGGCTTCGGCGTGGCGCTCGGGCTGTGCTTGCTGATCGTCTTCGGAGATCTGATTTATTTGCGCTATTTCGGCAACATTTTGCCGGTCCTGGCGATCAGCAGCGGCGGCCAAATTTGGGACGTGCGCGACATCATCGTCAAGTACACGCAACGCAGCGACGCGATCCTGCTGCCGGCCTTGCTCGCGAGCGCGACGCTGCCATTCCTTTGGCCAAAGACGCCCAAGGCCGACGCGCCGCTGGCCGCGCGCGGCGCACTCGATCTCCTGCTCGTCGGCACCTGCCTCGTCGCGCTGCAACCGATCCCCGGTATCGTGCAGAGTTGGATGGATAGCGATCGCTCTTGGCGCGTGCTGAACGGCACCGACGCGGTGCAAGACTCGGGCATCGTCGTTGCGCACATCAAAGAGGTGGCGCGTTCAGTGCGCGACGCGCGTCAGCACAGCACGATCACACCAGCCGAGCTCGCGAAGGTGCAGCGCTATCACCAAGCGCGCGCCGAAGAGCCGACGAACGACCCGGATTTCGGCCTCGCGCGCGGCACGAATCTGCTGATTTTGCAGGTGGAGGCGATGCAAAAGTGGGTCATCGGCGCGCACGACCGCGGGCAAGAGCTGACTCCGTTCTTGAATCGCCTGCAAAGCGAGGCCTGGTCCTTCGACCACCTGTACGACGAGACGGGCGATTCATCGACCTCCGATTGCGAGTACATGGTGCTCAATTCTCAGTTTCCGATCCCACAAGGCTCGGTCGCATTCCGGCGCGATGAGAACCACTTCGTAACCATGCTGCACGCGTTCAAGGACGCCAAGTACACGACCTTCGCCGGGCACGCCTACGCAGCCGGCATGTGGAACCGCGCGGTGTTGTACCCGAAATACGGTTACGATCAGACCGCGTTCCGCGACGAGCTCGGCGACGGGCCGAAGCTCGGCTGGGGCATCGGCGACAAATTGTTTTTTCAGCGCGTCCTGCCGCGCATGCAAAAGCTCAAGCAACCGTTCGTGAGCGTGCTCATCACGCTCACCTCTCACGGTCCGTTTCAGTACGTGCCCGCGAGCGAACGGAAGCTGAATTTAGGCGCGATCGACGGCACCGACTTCGGCGGCTACCTGCACTCCATGCGTTACAATGACGAGGCGATCGAGCAGCTGTTCGGCGAGCTCGAGAGCGCCGGGCTGCTCGCAAATACGACGGTCGTGATTTACGGCGACCACGACTCGCGCATGAAGTTCCCGGTCAGCGTCGAGGTCGATACCGATTTACCGCCCGACGTTCAGCGCCGGCTCTCGACTCGAGACTACACCACCAAACAAATCCCGCTCTTGATCGTGCTGCCCGAGCGGCTGCGCGCGGGGCCCCGCGTCGTGCACACCATCGGCGGACAAGTCGATATCGGCGCCACGATTTTGCATTTGTTCGGGCTCAGGCGTCCGGGTTCGTTCATCGGTCAATCGCTCGTGCCGGAACGGCCGGGCCATGCTTCGCGCATCGATGGCTCGGGCGTGGACGGTGAGCGAATTTACATCGCGCCCGGCGGCGGACGCTGCGAATCGTTCCCCGACTTCCGGCGGCTCGACCGCGGCGCCTGCGCCGAACTGAGCCAAAAAACCCAAGAAGAACTGAATATGAGCTGGGATGTGACGCTGCTCGATTTGGCAGCGCAGCTCGCCGGACGAAAGCCGGAAAAAGCGGCGGCCAAGCGCTAGAGCGCAGCCTGGGCCGGCGCTTTGCGCTGATACAGATCGAAATCTTCGATCCGCTTCACGTACTCGTAGTCGTGCTCGATCAGTTGCGACAGTTCCGGGAAGCCCGGGAGCTCGTCGTGCGAGTCGAGCACGTGGCCCGTGACCGCCGGAAAGACGTCGTTGTGCTGCACGATGATCAACGCCGGCGGGCGTTTCCCGAGATCGCGCAACAGCTCCGACCGCGCATAGCCTCGCTGCCACTCGGTGCGCTGCGCCACATCGTAGATGAAGCGCGATGCCGGCGTGCGCTCGGACAACCAATAGATGGCCGGTTCGAAGCCCCAGACGAAGATCGGGTCGCTGCTGCTCGTGCGCGAACGCACCTCGAGCGCAACCTCGCGATCGGCGCTCAGGTTGTAGTCGGCCACGTACGAGCACTCGCGATCGAGCGCCTCACGGGATTGATAGGGCGGGATGCGCAGCGCGTATTGCAAGCGCAACCAAGCGCGTTCTCGGAAATATTGCGGCAAATCGCGCGTCGCAGCGCGCATGTCCGTGGCGATCACGACGAACGACGCAAACGCGAGCGCCCCGCCGAGTCCGCCGCTGACGCACAGCCGCCAAAGCTTGTACAAGCCAAGGCCCGCCAAAAATCCGATCAGCTGCAGCGACGCCGCGTAGTGATAGGGGAAGAATTTGCCCTGCATGGCCACGCCGGCGAGCTGCATCGCGACGACGCCGAGCACCAAGAACGAGCCCTCACGTTCACGGCCGTGAAGCGGCGTGATGGTCGCCATCGCCAACACCCCGGCTCCGGCGAGGGCAGAGAACTTGAAGAACGCTTCTTCGAGCGCGTAGTAGAGCATCGTCGCCGCTTGGCGACCTTCCCAACCGAGCGTCGTGTAGCCGGGCGTGAACTCGGCGAGCGTCCAATGCAACGCCGGCCAGGCGCCGCGGAGCAAAAACCACACCGCGCATAGGCCGATCGGCACGAGCGCCGCAGCGCCGACTGCGAACAAGGTGTACGCGGCCCGTTCAGTCGATCCGGATCGCTTCTGCTCGCGCGTGGCCAAGTAAGCCGCACAGACGATGGCTCCGCCGCCGAGCGGTGGCTTGAACAAAAATGCGAGCCCGAATAGCGCGCCCGTAGCGAACCAAACCCAAATTTTGCGGCGCGCCGGCACGGGCGAGGTGGTGAGCACCAACGCCGCCGTGGTCAAGTAACCGCCGAACACTTCCGGCTGCGCGGTGTGCCAGAACTCGAGCTCTGCGAGCAGCAGCGCGGCGACTGCGCCGCCGAGCAAGCCGACCACGCGCCGCTCGAAAAAAGTCTCGCTCAGGCGCATGAAGCCGAAGACCGAAGCGATCAACCCCGCGACCTCGAGCAGGCGAATGGACACCATCGCCCGGCCGAACAACGCCTCGGCCAAGGCGTACACGAGGAAGATCCCGGGCGGCTTGAAGTCCCAAAGATCCTTGTACGGCATCTTGCCGTGCAGCACGCCGTCGCCGACCACGGCGTAAATGCCCTGGTCCCGCCCGTACGAGAACGTCAGGATCTGGACGGCGCAGAAGAGAATCACGCCCCAGGCGACCCATGCGAGCCATGCGTCGGGATCTCGGATGTTCAGGCGTGGCACGACCTCGGCGGCAGGCGGACGAACCGAGGAAGTACCCATGGCGGGCACACGCTAACCAAGGCGGCCACATCAACGCTAGGGGCGGCGCAATTTGGCCCGCGTTCCAGGCTCAGACCGGGCTCCTGGCGGGCCGATCTCCGCTCTCTAGCGCGCCCACGTCCGGGATCCACCGCCGAAATGTGCTCAGCCACCCCGCTCCTCAGGCCGCCATGGCTGGTGGTTTGGCTCGACGAGTAGTCACACGTTGATTGCTGCGTCTTGCATGTCTCCAATCGGGAAAGGCTCTGCAACGCGGGCTGCAACCACGCGCTCCGGGGCGTAGTCATTACTGCAGAGCTCGCGTCGCACAGCCGCGTTGAAACGCGCTACCCGAAAGCCGCAGAAGCGCCCGTGCAAGTCCGCGAAACCGCGCGCATTGCCGCGCGTGGACGCGCACGTTTCTGAAAGATTGCGCGGCGGGAGCCTATGAGTCGGTCGCGTCACATCTTCGCGAAGCGCCGAGATCCAGCTTCACAAATCGCCTCGCCGAGGTTACTTCTTAGGCTGCGCTGAGGGGCCGACAAGGAATCAGCAATGCAATCCGTCAAAGGTATGGTTCAAGTCTCAGGAAGGACGTTCCGAATCGTGCGCATCGCCCGCGGGCACTATGAAGTGATCCGCATCCTCGACGACACGCGCATCGGCTCATTTTGGAGTGAGCCCAATTTCAAAGTCTCGGCCGGCGCGCACGAGGACCTAGTGCGCGAGGTCGCGCGCACCGCGATCCAAGGCGGCAAGACCACCTGGGTCGGACGCCTGGCATTCAACGCCTGAGCATCGCTCCCCGATCACCGAGTCGCCCACCGGCTCGTAAGCCCACGCCGCGCGCTCGATGTCACCGGCCGCGAAACGCGCTCTTCGCCGAGCCACGCGCAATTTCGCTTGACCGCTCGCTCCCGGCTCACTTGGATGGCGTTCCTTCGCGCCCCTAGCTCAGCTGGATAGAGCATCGGACTTCGAATCCGAGGGTCGTAGGTTCGAATCCTACGGGGCGCGCCGGTAAATTCCGCGGCGAATCGAAACGACGCAAATCCAGTTTAGGCACGGGCGGTGCCTTTAGGAGAATGGGCAGCGCTTGAGCCGGCGCGGACAGCTCGTCCGTGAAGAGCACGTAGCGCATGTGCGTCGACGCGCTGCGATGGCCGGCCAAGCGCATCGCGATCTGAACGTTGACGTTCGCGCCGGCTAGCGCCGTGTTGTAGGCGCGGCGGAAGCTGTGGAAGTCGAGCGGCTTGTATTCGTCCGAGCCGGATTGAATGAGGCAATGCCGCTTGGCTTCGAGCTCGGCGGCTTCGATGGCTTCCGCGTCCTTGGTCAGCCGCGCGGCCTCGAGGTCCATCCAAGCGGCTTCGAAACCCGGCAGCGGCCGAACCACCCCGGCAACCCATACAGCCTCTCGGAGCGCCTGAGCGTGGCTATTCTTGCCCTGCTTTCGCTGGCCGGCGCGCGGGCCCTTTCGAACCGGGAACACTGGGCCGGCCATCGGGCGCCCGTGCGCGTCCCACCAAGCCTGCAGCACGGGGACGAGCACCGGCGGCAGCGCTAGCCGGTCCTTGGTTTTGGTTTTCGGACGCGGGACCCGAGCGCCCGACCAATTTACGGTGTCGATGTGCGCCCAGTCCCAAGCGTGCAGATCGCTCGTGCGCATGCCGCCCAAGGTCCGCGAGGCGAGCGCCATCATGTGTAGCTCAGGCGTGATGTCCGGGCACGCCATGAACCCCGCAAACTCTTCGTCCGTGAGTACGACGCGTTCTCGGTCATCGCAGGGTGCACCTTTGGGCACGATGACCTGAGCAGCCGGGTTCACTGCGATCACTTCGTCGCGCCAGAGCTCGCCGAGCACGGTGCTCACATCGATCTTGAGCAGAGCCAGCGTGCGCCGGCTGAGACCCTTTGAAAGCCCGAGGTCGAGCGCCTGGCGGATGTGCGGCGGGCGAACCTCGTTCACGGGGAGCTGCCCAAACTCAGGGAACGCCAGCCGCTGCAGCCGCGCCAGGCGGTCTTTCCAGGTGCGATGACCTTCGGCGCCTTGAGCCGCGACAATTCGACGCGCGGCCTCCTCGAACGACTCGGGGCGCGCGGCTGCTTCCGCCGATGTGTCCTCGGACTCGAGCAAGCGAGCCAATTTGCGGCGCGCCACCGCTTTGTTGTCGGTGCCAAGTGCTCGGCATACGCGGACCCGCTCGCCACCGATCTCCAAGGTGAGGCGGGCCACCCATCCGGACTTGCGCCAAATCAGCTGCCCCGAACGAGGTCGACCGCCGTGCTTTTTAGCGTTTTCCATCAGCGTGCAACTCCAATCTACGAAGCCAGCGCGGCACTTCAAGGCCGCGAGACGTGCCTAAATCGAGGCTCACGCGTAAACGCGTGAAACGACGCGTAATTTCGGCGGACGATTTTCCGAACCGGCTCAGCGCGATGATCTAGCGGCGACGAGTGCCATGTGCGGTCCGCGGCCCACGCTGCTAAGACCGGCGAGTGGTGGATCGCGATCATCCCAGCCGACGCATTCCGTACGCTGCGTCATGGGCCGAGCATCTGCGAAGCGAAGCACATCGGCGGTGGCTTGTGCTCGCGGCCCTGGCTCTTTCTATCTTGGCCCTCTCCGTTCGCGAGCGCGCGACCTGGTCGATACCGGCCGCCATCGCGGGGGTGCTGGTCTTGCTCATCATCCGGGGAACTCTTTGGAGCCCGCTGCGCTGCCCCAATTGCGGCGCCCTTTGGCGCGTGGTGCCATCGATATGGAAGGGTAAAGATCCGATACCCGCAGCCAGCTGCGACAACTGTGGCTTGCACCACAAGTGGTGCCCCTGAGCCGAGCCTGCCGCGACGAGTTCCGCAGACCTCGAACACGCGATTTCCTATACTTGCGAGCCGCTGCCTTTTGGAGCGTGCCTAAACGTGTCCAGCAAGACGCGCGTTTCGACGGAAAACAGGGCACTCCAGCGGACACGAGCAGCGGTTCTGGTATCCGCTGGCTCACGGTTTCCCCTCTGAGCCGATCAGATCACGCTGCGCGGCTCGAAGTTCAGCGAGCAAGCGTTGCCCCTCGGCGGGGCGCCATCGGCAGACCGCGGCCACGCGCCCTAGGTCACTCCACACAGACTTGACGCGAGCACGACCGGCAGGGCTCGTCGGGCCTGTCGAGCGCCCGCCATGGAGGGCGCAGCGCCCACCACACCCCCTACCAGCTGCACGGCAGGGATGACCGCTTCGAGTTCGCGCTCCACAGGGTGCTACTGTTTTCGGCTTACGGGCTAGCGCGTGCCTCACCCGTTCGCCCGCGGCGAGCAGAGCCAGGGCATCGCGTCGAAGACGGGGCACAGCATGACCGACAATCCGCAGGACCTCGAGGGCGGCGTCTAGCCTACGAATTGCCCGTGTCACCGGTCGCGCTCCAGGATCAACCGCGCGTTCCAGAGAGGGCCGCGCCTCAGCGCGGCAAGCGCGTGGGCGATGTCGGCTAGCGCTCGGGTGTCACCTGATGTCAAAGGTCCCTTGGTTGCGAGTCTATCGGCCTCGGCCCGCAAAACGCCCGTCAAGGACACAACTGCCGCTGCGTACTCCCTCTCCAGCGCTGTCAGTTCAGCGGCCATGCATTACCCCATGACGCGGGCGCTCGCGGGTGCGCGCGAAGGCAGTGCCGCAAACGCGCGCTCCTTCGGGAACAGCTGACCTGGTGCGGGCTTGTGGCGGTTGTTCCCGTTCCCCGTTCCCCCCTAAGGGGTGGGAACAGGGGAACAGGCGTCGACGGTTGTTCCCCGGAACAGGTCGGGAACGTTTCGGAACACAGGAACAGATCACGGTTGGGGTGTCTCCCGGAAGCGCAGGTTGGGCCTTTTTTCGGTGCCCACGTTCACGATCTCTCCCGCGGCTTCAAGCTCCGAGATCGCCGCGTAGAGGCTTTGCCTTCTGAAGGGGATTCGCTGGCAAAGCACGTTCTTGCTTGGCTGGTCGCCATGCTCGCGGAAGTGGGCGCGGATGCGCTCCTTAATGGCATCTAGAACCTTGCCAGCGTCACGCTCGGGGGCGGTCTGGCTGATAGCCTCGGCCCTCACCGCGAGGCCGCCGTGCGGGCGGCCGTCCACCTCATGGTCTTCGATGTGCAAGAGGAAGTCGTCCGCAACTCGGCCGGTCGTACGAGCCTTTTCGTGCCTCACGCGCACAGGCTGGCCTTTGCCCTCGCTCTCGAAAACCATTACCGAGCCACAAGCGTCAAAGATGGCGCCCGAGCCGCGGATCGACGCCTTCGCGCCGCCGGTAGAATCCTTCTGGGGCTTGCGCGCGTGGTGGACAACAACGAAGCAGGCCCCGGTTTTGTCCGAAACGCGGTTGAGCACGTCGAGTGCTCCGCGCGCACCTGAGTCATTTTCCTCCATCGCCGGACACGCCGCACGCAGCGAGTCGACGATCACGAGATCGAAGCCCGCGCACTTATCCGTGTAGATGCTCTCCGCTGCCGGCGCATCGAGATACACCTGCGGCATGCTCACGAGCACAAGTCGATCGTCGAAGTCCGCCGGCCCGAGCATCATAGCGGCCGCGAGCCGTTGGTACTTGGTGCGGGTGAGGTGCGCTCCCTGTTCGTGGTCGATGTGAAGAACCCGCCCCTGTCTTGCCGCGAACGCTCCCCAGACGCGCCCGCCGCCTGCGATTGTGAGCGCAGCGCTTTGGAGCGCGACGGTCTTGCCACTGAAGCCGTAGCCAGCGACAAGGGCCGGGGCTCCAGGGCAAATGTCCAGAGGCTCGAGGAGATACTTGATCGGCGGGAGGCGAGCGAAGATCTCATTGACGTTAAGTGCAGGCCAGCGGCGTGAGTTCGCATTGGATACCGCGGGCGACTCGACAGCGCGCAAGGGCGAGACAGCCGACCCGCGTGGCGGCGCGTCGGGAGCATCGTCGTCCGTGTACTCATGAAAGCCGTCGGCTGCGTGATCGGTGCTCACGCCGAACCGCCATTTGTCATCGGGGTAAGCCACTCGCGGAGGTGTTTTTTGCAGAGCAAGAAAACCGCTCTTTCGCCTTCAATTGTTCCCGCTAGGAACGTGCTGGGGTCGACCTCGGCGCCGCACAGCGGACAACCGACCACCTCCGCGTGCACTAGCGCGCGAAGCATTTCGGCACGCCCAATGTCCGAGTAACTCTCCGCACGACGGCCGATGCATTCGCGCCCTATCACGGGCGACCAAAATTGGCGGAGCTCACATGGTCGTGGAGTTACGCATGGCGAATGACCACCGAGCGTCTGACCGATGCGTCGACGGGGCGTGATGCTCGCGGATCGATTCCCCCTGCCACGATCGGAATCAAGCCGGTCGGCGGCTCCGCGCTTCACCTTCCTCGGCACGGGCGTTTTCTCCATATGGCGCCGTAGCAATCATCGATAGTGATCCCTGGCGAACTCATCGCAATCGCAGCGCGTGTGCGTCGCACTGGCTGAATGTCGGCGGTCATTTGCCCGGCCTCGTTCGCAGCCAAGCCAGAACGGCATCGCGCTCAAACCGAGGCGACTCACCCAACATCATACAGGGGAGCCCCTCACTTCGGAGTCGCCGAATATGACGAGTCGAGCAACGGCACAGCTCCGCCACTTCTTCGAGCGTCAGAAGGCTGTCTCGCGCGAGCTGATCGAGCGCAGCGAGTTCGTCTCGAACGATCTCGCGAAGGCGCGTCCAGAACTGCCCAGACTCCGTTGCCCAGACTGGGAGCGATTCAGAGCCCCGTGGCGTCATTGGGGTTGGCCTCCGCGTGCGCTCGGATGGCGCGCTCGGCCAGCGCCAACGTTCCCCGATCAACAGTCGCGCCAGCAGCCAGCGCCAGGGTCGCTTCGCGTCCAAGGTTCAGCCGACGCGCAGCCCCCGAAACTCCACACTCCGAGATGAACGCCCTGGCCGTCGCCACTGTCGACGCAGGGGGCTCGGTGCCTCGTCGGTTGGTCTTTGTTGTTCGCATGCGTTTAAGCAATGCGAGCGTTTACCCGCGCTATTTGGCCCGTCGGCCGCGTCAACGGAACGCCGGGTGTCGGGAGGGAACCTGGTCTTCGGGGATCTCGCCGCCAGCGGCGCCCGGCGCAGGCTCGGCTGCACGAGCTTCCTGGAGTTTCCGGACCCAAACAGCCCGAGTCGCACTCCACTTCCGCGCCACGCGCCGGTTCCTATCGTGCACCTCACGAGAGGTGAAGCCGCAGAGCTCTAACGCGTGCGCCGCGATGAGTCGGCCAACGTCCTTTCGCTTCTGACGAAACTCTGTCTCGCCGCAGAGTGGAAACCCTGCGAGCTGACCTCTGCGACGACCGGGCTTCGTCCCGGATCGAGTTTGGCCCTCAATTCGAAGCTGCCCGGTCTCGTCGCTCTCCGTCCAAGACGCATCCCCGGTAGGCGAAAGCCGGGCGGTTCGATTCGCAAAGTCCGTCAATTCTTCGACGAAGTTTTCAGGCGGTGTGCTCCCAAGGCTGGATTGAATTAGCCGCCCGAGGCATGCGAAATGCGCCGAGATGAATTCCGCTTTGAAGAGCAGGCCACTGGCCGCGAAGGACGCGAGCCTGCCGCCCTCGTGCTGATAGAACCTGCCCAATCGTTCCAGTTCAAGAGTGCCGAGTTTCGTCTTAGGGAGCGGACGCTTGCCGCTAGCAAACGGCGAGGCCGCATCGGTGGCCGCGTCAACTGCCGTGGGTTCCCGCCTTGACTTGTTTGCGCGCCGCAGCGCGTAGCCCCGGGCTCGGACTTCGACCAGCGCCGCGAAGCCGGACTCCCTCTTGAGCGTCCGCATCGCGTCAACCATTGCGCTCTGAACAAAGTCTTCATGCTCATCGCGAAAGCGCGGGAATTCCCTGTGAAGCCTTGCCAGCGCAGCGGACTTCGCATGTTCGATTTCCCGCACGGTTGGTTGGCGCATTGTCCCACCAGGTTCGCTGTCGTCACTGCCAGCGTCCGCTCTTCGCTTCGCCACCGGAGCCAAAACTAACATGGCCGTGGACGCCCCGCTTGCGTTGCATGTCTCCCGCGCGGTTTTGCCGGCCCGCTGTGCCGAGTCGGCCTTGCGACGACACAGGGTGCGGGACTCAGCGACTCAGCCGCCCTTATCGTCTTCGGCGCCGCGCGCGGCGCGACCGGCCTGCCAGAGCATGTGCAAGAACAAGAACCAGGTCGCAATGGCCGCGGGCACGACGGCGAACGTCACCGCTAAGCCAATGACCGTCGCTGCGAACGCAGCAAGACGGTCGTCTGCCTGCCCACCGGAGAGCACGGCGGCCAG
>Ga0068855_100008977_pt1 | contig 12080 bp, 16 predicted proteins | sample KBSCornC52_FD_66592 | JGI IMG/M metagenome (GOLD analysis project Ga0068855, IMG submission 66592) | Corn rhizosphere microbial communities from Kellogg Biological Station, Michigan, USA - KBS Corn C5-2 | ecosystem: Host-associated > Plants > Roots > Rhizosphere > Soil ...
GCCGAACGCCTCGAAGCAGAGCGCCTCGAAGCAGAGCGCCTCGCCGCCGAAGAAGCCGCCCGCGCCGAAGCCGAACGCGCCGAGATGCAGCGGCTGGCGGCGGAGCAAGAGCGACTGGCCGCCGAAGAAGCCGAACGCCTCGAAGCCGAAGAGGCTGCGCGCCACGCCGCCGAGGCGGCACGCGCCGAGATGCAGCGGCTGGCGGCGGAGCAAGAGCGACTGGCCGCCGAGGACGCTGCCCGTGCAGAGGTCGCACGCGCCGCTGCCGAACAGGCGGAGCGGGCCGCGGCCCGTGCCGAAGCAGACCGGATCGAGGCCGAGCGACTGGCGGCCCGCGACGCAACAGACCCAAGCCATCTCGCATCGGCGAACGCGATGCTGTCGGAATTCAGCCGGACTGGTGCGACAACTCTGCAGGTCGAGCCAGAGCAGACCATCATCGAAGACGAGCCTGCCGACGAAGGGCTGCCGCAGCCGATCGTGCAGCGCGATCTCACCGACACGGCGTCGCTGCTTCGTGAGCTCTCAAGCCTTGGGTTCGAGGACGAGCCTTCCGGCCCACCGCCGATGCGCCCGGCGCCGAGTGCGCCCCGACCCGTACAAGCCACGCCGGCCAAGAAGAAGAAGGGCCTGTTCGGCCGCTGAGCCCGGCTACGAGTGCGAGTGCCAGGATGCGGGCGTGCGAGCGGTGGTGCAGCGAGTCAGCGAAGCCGAGGTCACGGTCGGCGGCGCCTCTGTAGGTGTGATCGACGGCGAAGGTCTCGTCGTCCTCGTCGGTGTTGCTCACAGCGATACCGAGGAGCAGGCGCGCGCCCTCGCGGCCAAGCTCTACACGTTGCGGGTGCTCGCTGGCGAGAAATCCTGCGCGGACGCCGACGCGCCCCTGCTCGTCGTCAGCCAGTTCACGTTGTACGCGGATACGGGCAAGGGCCGGCGTCCGTCCTGGCACCGAGCTGCCCCTGGGCCGATCGCCGAGCCGCTGGTCGCGGCGGTCGTGACCGAGTTGCGGTCACTCGGCGCGCAGGTCGCGACCGGGCAGTTCGGCGCGCACATGAAGCTGCACCTGGTTAACGACGGGCCGGTGACACTGGTCATCGACGTCGACGCGTGACCGACTACAGCAGCGACTTGCGAGCGAATGCGGCGCGCGCGGCCTGACCCGGCCGAGGGGTGTCGTCGCGCTCGACGATCGAGTCGATCCGTGCCGCGACGGGCTCGGACGCCGCTCCCGGTTCAGCCGAACCGCCCGGCTCAACCGAACCGATCGAAACCTCGATGTCGTCGGCGGTCGCGTACTTGACGACGCCGAGCGCAATCGGCCCGAGCTCGTAGTGATAAGCCGACGATGTCAGCCGTCCGATTGTCACGCCGTCCGACGCGATCGGAGTGCCTGCGGCAGGCAGCGACTCGCGCACGCTCCCATCCAGGTGGAGCCGCACCAAACGGCGCGGCGGGCGGCCGAGGTTGGCGACATGTGCGACCGTTTCCTGCCCGCGGTAACAGCCCTTGTTGAGCTGCACGGCTCCGCCGATCCAGCCCATCTCATGCGGGATCGTGCGGTCGTCGGTGTCGACGCCGAACCGCGGCCGCCCGGCTTCGATGCGAAGGGCCTCGAGACCGAGGACGCCGGCCGGGGCTTCCGCGGCCTGCGAGGCGAACTCATTCAACTGAGCACGCGGGACGAAGAGCTGGCGGCCGGCGACTGCGTCGGGCGGCGTGTTCACGGCTTGCGGGTCGACCCGGGTGAGATAGGTGGCATCGGACTCGATCGAGGGCTGCCAGATGACCGCCCACTCGGCCGTGACGTCGGCCACCGCGACCCGGAGCATGAACCGCATCGAGTCGAGAAACCCGACCAGCGCGGCCGCCGCACCGGGCTCGAGGTGGATCCACGTCGCTTCACCGTCATCGACGAGTTGCAGGTGGTGCTCTACGCGGCCCTGCGGGCTGAGCACCAAAGCCTCGGCGCCGACGCCGGATTCGAGCTTGTCGAGGCGCTGGGTCGTCAGATTGTGCAGCCATGACAGCCGATCGGTGCCTTCGATTCGGACGACGTCGCGGTGCGAAAGGTCAACCCAGCCCCGGCCTTCGGCCAGCTGCCGCTGCTCGCGAATCGGATCGCCGTAGTGCCCGGCCACCCCGAGATCGGGCGCATCTGCGGGAACTGCCCCTGGCAACCCAAGAAGCGGGCTGCGGCGGGCGGCTTCGTCCGGCTTGATCATGCTTTGCTCCTGCACGCTGCGCATCGCCCGAACACCGCGAAATGATGGACGTCGGCCTCGAACCCGTGGTCGGCCGCGAGCCGTTCGACCGTGGCTGAGACAACGTCCGGACTGACCTCGGCAATCCCGCCACACGCCCGGCAGACCAGATGCACGTGCTCGGAGTCATTCGCGACGTGATACGTCGGGGCGCCGTGGCCCAGGTGGGTGTGAGTAACGAGAGCGAGCTCTTCGAGCAGATCGAGCGTGCGGTAGACGGTGGAGATGTTGACGCCGGTCGCAGTTTCGCGCACTTCGGCGATGATCTGATCGGGTGTGGCATGCCCGAGACAGGCGATCGCTTCAAGGACGAGCTGTCGTTGCGGGGTAAGGCGGTAACCCCTTGCCCGCAATTGGCCGTGCCAGCCTTGCTCGCCGAGGTCGCCCTTTCCCGCGCTCACACCGGCCAGTCTAGGCTCGCGGCGCGCTCGCGCGCGGGTCAGCTCTCGCCGTCAGCTCTCGTCGTCAGCTCTCGTGCCTGAGCAGGTCTTCGCTGCCGGGCCCGGCCGGGTCGACGAGATCCCATAGCAGCGAAAGCGGGAGCCCTTCGGCCAACAAGCGCATCGGCGCATCATCGTCCATTTCCACCTGTGTACTCACGATATGTAGATCGGCAGTCTCATAAGTGGCGCTAACCGGCCATCGGGGTGATTGCCCAGCGGGCCATCCGCAGTATCAAGGTGGGCTACGGCATGCCGATCAAGTCGGACCATAAGCCAGAACCTCGTTGCCGCGAGCCGCAACCGCAGTTACCGTGGATGCACACGAGGAAGGAGGTGGTCCGCAGAATGTGTAGTACTCGGACGCGTGAGGTGGCTGTCAGCTAGCCGCCGTCCCTTTCGGACGTGCTTTTATAAGCCGACGCCCCGAACGGCGCGACTACCTTGGTCGCGCTTGACGGCGCTGGCGAAATCACAGCAGCCATCCGACCCCCGGGTTGCCGGACATCGTCCAGCCGGCCCGCGTTTGCGAAGCCTCCGCTTCGCGATGCGGAACCGCCCGGGGGTCGTTCTATGCCCGGGCCGCATGCGCGCTCTCGGCGAACCGCGCACACGTATCAACGGGTGAACTTCCCGCCCTATAGCGCACGAAAGTTACCTCGTTGATACGAGTCAGACCCTGCGGAGCCGGGCCGACAGGTGCGCCTGCAGCGGGTGTCCCACCGCGGCGAGGTCGTACGCATACAACAGGTCGCCCTCTACCAGCCCGTAAAGCCGGTGGCCGCCGGTTACTTCCTTGGCGGACGACGTTCGGGCGACCACGTCGGTACTCAGTTCGATGCGGGTTGCCGTCACGTCTCCGACCCAGATCTCGGCGATCCCAGTCGCGTGTGCGAGCACTACCTCGAGGCCGGTTTCGGTCATCCGCCAAAACCCCGACTCGGACGCACCCGGTCTCACCACCGCGCCCGTCTCGTCGAGCAACCACGAGCGGCTCGTGTAACTGAGCACCGGCTTGCCTGCGTGCGAGAACGTGAGTTCTTGGCCGAACCGAAACGACTCGATCGTCGGGTAACCACCGACCCCGACGCCGCGCCAGGTGCCGATCAGAAACTCCAGCGGCGCGAGCGCTCCGTGCAGCGGTTGCACTGTGTCGTCGATGACGAACGGCGTCTCGAAGTCCGCCGCCAAACCCTCGCGCGACTCTCCCACGTCACTCACCCGACGCGCCAACGTTCGTCCGAACCACAGCACGCCGGACGACTACCCCGGCCCACCCCGCGATCGCGATCCCGACGACGATCGGCGGTACCACCGTGATGAGTTCAGACATGAGCGGACCCTAACGCGAACCATGGCCAACACCCGGCAAGCAACTGCAGGGCTCAGACGAAAGTCGCCCCGCCTCCGGGCGAGGAGGCGGAGCGACTTCGGTTGAGCGACTCCCCCGAGTAGGCGTGCGTTAGATGCGGTCTACCGCGTCCAACGCCACCGACGCCGCGAGTTACGCGACCGAAACTTCGACCTCGGCCACGGCGCCCTTTTCGGCGCTCACCGTCCGGTCGGCCTGACCGCCTGGTACGAGGGCCCGCACGGTCCAGGTCCCCGGCGCGGCGAAGAACCGGAATTCGCCGGTCGCCGACGTCGGGACCTCAGCCGTGAACTCGCCACCGCCGTCCAGCAAACGCACGTAGCCGACGACGGGCTGGCCGCCGCGCGTCACGATGCCCTGGATCACTGCTTCCTTACCAGGATCGATCCCGGCCGGCAGGCCGCCGGCAACTGCACCGCACATCAGGCTTCAGCTCCAAGCTTGATCGGGACGCCGACAAGCGAACCGTATTCGGTCCACGAGCCGTCGTAGTTCTTCACGTTGGGTTGGTCGAGGATCTCGTGCAGCACGAACCAGGTGTGGGCCGACCGTTCGCCGATACGGCAGTAGGCGATGGTGTCCTTGCCGAAGTCGACACCGACCTCTGTGTAGAGCGCCCGCAGTTCGTCGTTCGACTTGAACGTGCCGTCGTCGTTGGCGGCCTTGCTCCACGGCACGTTCTTGGCGCTCGGGATGTGACCGCCGCGCTGCGACTGCTCCTGTGGCAAGTGCGCAGGCGCGAGGAGCTTGCCTGAGTACTCGTCAGGCGAACGGACGTCTATCAGATTGAGCTTGTCGATCGCGGCAACCGCGTCGTCACGGAAGGCGCGAATCGAGGAATCGACGTCCTTCGCCTTGTAAGTGGTCGCCGGGCGCGACGGAACGTCGGTGACCAGCTCGCGGCTGTCGAGCTCCCACTTTTTGCGGCCGCCGTCGAGCAGCTTGATGTTCTCGTGGCCGTAGAGCTTGAAATACCAGTACGCGTATGACGCGAACCAGTTGTTGTTGCCGCCGTACAAGATGACGGTGTCGTCGTTGCCGATGCCTCGCGACGACAGCAACTTCTCGAAACCTGCCTTGTCGACGAAGTCGCGGCGCACCGGGTCTTGCAGGTCTTGCTTCCAATCGAGCTTGACGGCCCCCTTGATGTGGCCCTTGTCGTAGGCAGAAACGTCCTCGTCGACCTCGACGAGCACGATGTTCGGGTCGGACAGATGTGCCTCGACCCAGTCGGCGTCCACCAGGACGGCTTCGCGACTCATGCGGTAACTCCTTTGTCTGTTCGGGCAGCGCTGCGGATAGGCAGAATTCGACGGATCAACAGATACGTTTCGCAACCGACGCAGAAGCCGAAGGCTGCGTTGAGAAAAGCCGCGACCCATGCGAGTGCGGTCGCGATGAAACCAAGCCAGCCGGCGCCGCTGGCATACCCGATGAGGCCGACCGCGGCGAAGACGAAGCCGAGGCCTTGGGCGAATCGCGGCGGGCCTGCCGATTCGCGATGCGCGGGCGGACCCAGGCGCGTCGCGATCAGCGTGCGAAACGCTGCGCCGTAGGCCGAGAAGCGCAGCCCTGCGAACGCCCCGACACCGAACACGACGGTTTGGACGCCGAGCAGCGTCGCACTACTGGTGAGCAGGACGACGGCCAGCACCGCGGCGGTGACCGCGGCAGCGAACCGTAGACCGCGAGGGTCGACGACGGGTACAGCACGACTCATGAAGGCAACTCCTGACAATCTCGACGGGCGAAGCAGGGAAGGCATCGCGTCAGTGGTCGGCCGATATTGCGGAATCAGGCCGACCTGGTCAGGACATTCGACACAGGCAGGCGGCCACGCGGCACAGGTCGACCGCGCGCCTCTTGGTGAGCATCAACTCACCGAATGTTGCCTGCTGCATCCTTCGATGGTACGGAGCCGAGGCACCCGCTGTCACTTCGGTGCAAATCGCCCCTTGTTCATCCCGGCGCGCATCGTTGATCAAGCAGTGAGGCGCAACCGCTCTCCACCCGCGTTGCGCCTAACTGCTTGATCGACGCGAACGGGTGGTAGGTGCAAGGGCGACAAGGGCTGCGAGGGCTGCGAGGACGTCGGCCTTGCGTGGCGCCCCGCTCGCGCGCTTCACGATGCGGCCACGAGCATCGAGCACAAGCACGGTCGGCGTGCGCATGATGTCGAGCCGACGTACCAGGTCGAGGTGAGCTTCAGCGTCGATCTCGACGTGGGCCACACCGTCGACCAGCTTGCTCACCTCGTCGAGCACGACGCGCGTGGTGCGGCACGGCGCGCAAAACGTAGTCGAGAACTGCACCAACGTCGCCCGCTCGCCGAGCGAAACGCCCAGGTCGGACGCCGTCAGCGCCGTTGCGTCGTCGGGCTGCTCGCGAAGGCGGCCGTTTCGGGCCCGCCACATCAGCCCGATCGCCGTCGTGACGATGATCAGGCCGAGGAGGGTCGCGGCGGCGACGCTAACAGGCATGCCACAAGTCAACCGCGCCGGCGGCTCAGGTAGTCCGGCGGCTCAGGTAGTCCGGCAGCTCAGGTAGTCCGGCGGCTCAGCCGGACACCGCATGGTTCGGGATCGTCACCAACGTCGAGCCGTCGGAACCGACGATGTCGAACGCGGTGATGGCGGATACCGGAAGTGCAGTCGCGCCCTCGGCGACCACCTTCGACGTCGCGGTGGCCGACCAGCTTGCGGCGATGTCCCTCGTACCGTCGGCACCGACCGCAACGAGCTGACACGTTTCGATATGCCCGCCGCCGTAGGCATTGATCTGCCCGGTTGCGAGCTCGACCTGCAAGCCGGCGCCCCACTTCTTGGGCCACTCGACCACCGACGCCGTCACGTGGGTGACGGGATCGGTAGCGGTGACCGTGGTCGACGCGGCGGTCTGTGTCGCCGGCTGCTGCGGCTGGCCGGAGGACGCCACTGCCACCCCTGCCACTGCGCTGGCCGCGACCACGATGACCCCGGCCGCTACCGCGCTCAGCCGGCGCACGAGGCGGTTACGCCGGCGTTCGTTGCCCACAGCGACGAGCACCCTGTCGAGAAGCTCGGGTGCCGCAGGCTCCGGCACTAGTTCGACCTCGGCGATGCTCACCCGACCTAGCAGCCCCGGCAGTCCGGCGAACGAGGCGAGCTCGTCACGGCAGTCGGCACATTCGCCGAGATGCACGTCGACCCGGCCACGCTCAGCGGGGTCGAGTGCACCGAGAACGTATGCGCCGAGAGAGAGCCGAGCCTCGGCACATCCACCGGCGATCATGATTCCGTCACTCCTCTTTCTTCCAAGACCAATCGCAGCGCCCGAAGCGCGTAATACGTCCGAGATTTCACTGTGCCCGGTGGAATTCCGAGCACATTGGCCGCCTCTGCGACCGACCGCCCTCGGTAGTACGTCTCGACGAGCACCCGCCGATGGTCGGCGCTCAAGCTCGCCAGCGCATCGGTCACCTGCCATGCCTCCAAGGCCCGGTCGATGTCGTCGTCGACGGCGATCAGTTCTAGTCCGCCCGGCCCTGCTTCGGGTGGACGAGCCCTGCGGGCCCGATATGCGTCGACGGCGATATTTCTTGCCACGGTAAAAAGCCAAGGCCGGACGGCGTCGACCGTACGTTGCAGCGCCTCGGGATGCCGCCAGGCACGCAACAACGTTTCCTGCACGACGTCCTCGGCACGTTGCCGATCGCCGCCACACAGCCGGAGCGCGTATCCGAGAAGCGGGCGCGCATGCTGCTCATACAGCGCCCGGAGGAACTCCTCGTCCGTCGTCTGCGTCTCGCTGCGTTGGGCGGTGCCGTTGCTCCGGCGCCGGGATTCGGCCACACCCTGGGTACGGCTGGTGCCGTCAAGCGGTTCAACGGCCGTCTCGTCCGACTGGGGGCGCAGCGACGGCTCCGGCGACGCTCGCGTCGTCGCGTCGTCCGCGCGTACGGGCTTCCGCCGCCGACCCGCCATGACGACAACCGTAGGCGCTTAGCTGTCGGATGGGGGTTGTATCTCATCGCTGCACCTCGCCCGCCGCCCGCGCCCGCCGATCGAACCCGCCTTTCGCTGAAGAAGGCCCGGTAACCAGCCGATCTTGCGAGCAGGAGGCGGGTCGAATGGGCAGCGGAATCGTTGCGACGCTGGCACTCATCTATGCGGGCTTCACAGCGCTCGCTGTCGCAGCGGCGGTCTCGATCGTGCGCAAGGCCGGATATTCGGGCTGGTGGGTATGCGCCGGCGTCGTCCCGCTCGTCAATGTGGTGATGCTTTTCGCGTTCGCGTTCGCCGACTGGCCGGTGTTGCGCGACCTTCGCCGCGCCGAGGCCGCCCCGACGGCGGCTAGACATAGCGGCCTCAGCGGGCCGCCCGTCCCGAGCGGTATCCATCCGGCTTTCGACTACGCGGTCACGACGCCGCTGCCGACGCAGCCGCGGCCGAACACGCCACCTCCACCGTTTCCGGGGTACCGCGATCCGAATATCTTGCCGAGCGGATGACCGATGAACAGCGCGTGGATCCGATCGTTATGTGGTCCGAATTCGTTGCAGTAGCGAAAATGTCCACGCAGGTACGCGGCTGGCGAATGTGCCTGAAAGGATCGCGGCCGTGTCCACGCTCACGGCTCGCGGTGTCAAGGTCTCGTTCGGCGCAACCGAGGTGCTGCACGGCGTCGACCTAACAGTCGCGGCCGGCGAGCGGGTGGGCCTGGTCGGACCGAACGGCGCAGGCAAGTCGACCCTGCTGCGCGTTCTCGCAGGCGAACTCGCAGTTGAAAGCGGCACTGTAAGAACCACTGGGACCGTCGGGTTCCTGCCTCAAGAGCCCGACCGCCGCCCCGCCGAAACGCTTCTCGCTTATCTCGGACGACGAACAGGTGTCGCGGCCGCCGAGGTCGCAATGGGCGAGGCCGCCGAAGCCCTAGGTTCCGAAACGCTCGCCGCCGCCGAGACCTACGATCGCGCACTGCAACACTGGCTCGATCTGGGCGGCGCCGATTTCGAGGCACGCGCAGCCGAGACGGTGATCGGCCTCGGCCTCGATGCTGCGGCGCTCGACATCGAGACGACCGGCCTATCGGGCGGACAGCTGGCCCGCGGCGCGCTAGCGGCGGTGCTGCTCAGTCGCCACGAGATCTTGCTGCTCGACGAGCCGACGAACGACCTCGATCTCGACGGGCTCGCCCGCCTCGAAGCCTTCGTGCTCTCGCGACGCGGTGGGCTGGTCGTGGTGAGCCACGACCGCGAGTTCCTCGCCCGCACGATCACCGACGTGCTCGATCTAGACCCGAACAACAAGATCTCGCGCCAATTCTCGGGCGGCTGGGATGCGTATCTCGCTGAACGCGCCGTCGCTCGCCAGCACGCCCGCGACCACTACGACGACTTCGCGGAGAGGCGTGCCGAACTGCGCGACCGAGTGCAGTCGGCTCGCGAGCAGTCGGTTCGCGGCGCGCTGCGCGCCAAGCGAAAGGCCCCCGACAACGACAAGAACGTGCGGGGAGCGCGGATCGAAGCCGCGACGGCCGGCGCGGCAAAGGTGCGGTCGCTGGAGACAAGACTCTCCAGGTTGGACGCCGAGGCCGTCGCCGAGCCCCGAAAGGAATGGGAGTTGCGGCTCGAACTCCCGGCCGCGCCACGATCGGGTGAGCAGGTCGCGACGCTGCATCGTGCAGTCGTACAGCGCGCTACCTTCACGCTCGGCCCGGTCGACCTCGACGTCCGATGGGCGGACCGCATCGCGATCGTCGGAGCCAACGGCGGCGGAAAAACCACACTGCTTCAGGCACTTTTCGGCCGCCTTCCGCTCACATCGGGAACGGTCAGTGTCGGGCCTGGCGTCGTGGTCGGTGAGCTGGACCAGGTGCGACGCGAGTTCGCGGGCGAGGCGACGGTGGTCGACGTGCTGCGGGCGTCGTCCGGCCTGCTGCCTGACGAGGCCCGCACGCTGCTCGCGAAGTTCGGGCTCAAGGCTCGGCACGTCGAGCGAGCGTCCGGGTCGTTGTCTCCGGGCGAGCGCACGCGCGCCGGGCTGGCCCTGCTGATGGCGCGGCAGACGAACTGCCTGGTGCTCGACGAGCCGACCAACCACCTCGATCTACCAGCAATCGAACAGCTCGAAGCGGCGATCAACGATTACAGCGGAACGCTGTTGCTGGTCAGTCACGACCGAAGACTCCTCGAAGCAGTGCCGACAAAACGTACGATCGAGGTTGCCGCGGGCCGAATCAGCGAGGAGTGAGATGCCAAACAGTGCTGCCCGCCACGGTGTGCGCGCCGTAGTGGCTGCCGCTGCGGTCGCTGTGGCAGGCACGGCTGGCGGATGCGCTTCGGCGACGTCCGGCACCCACCACGCTGGCGTGGCTAGCCAGTTCGGTCTCTCCTCGACGGTGCCGATGCCCTCGGTGTCGATCTCGGCGCAAGCGGTCAGCCCGACGGCGGTATCCAGCGACGTCGCTCCATCGGTCGCGTCGCCGCGGGTCACCGCGAGCGCGCCGGCGACCGCTAGCCCAGGGCCGGGCGGACTCACGTCGCCGACGCCGTGCCCGCTGCCCGCACCGCAGCAATTCGTCGAAGGCAAATCGGCTGTCGCGAAGGGCGGCAACATCGTCTTCAGCTACGTCAGCGCCCAGAAGCTGTGCGGTGGGCCGGACGACGGCCAATACGTCGCGACGACGTCGGTTGTGACGAGCGCAACCGTCGACCCGGCCGCCGTCGTGCTGGTCTTGCCGCCCGACGGCAGCACGCAGCCGCTGCAGATTCCGGCCGCGGCGCTTCCCGCGGCGATGAAGGCCAACAACCAGGCACCGTTCTACGCGATCACATATGGCCCCCGAGCCGGGCCGATTGTGCGGATCGAGCAGTACTTCCATCCGTGACGAATCTGCCGGCGCGCCGCTGCGTGCCGTGTTGTACGCAGGTACCGTGGAGCGCGTGTTTCGGACGGCTATTCGGCTGCGGTGGCTGCCTCGCCACGTGCTACTCATCGTGCTCGTCACCACGCTGAGCTTGCTCGGCCGCTGGCAGTGGGACGTTTCCGAATCGCAGCGCGGCGGGTTGCAAAACCTGCTGTACGCATTCCAGTGGTGGTTCATGGCGGCCATGGTCATCTACGGGTGGGCACGATTGCTGCACGACGCGGCGCATCCGAAAGCACCGGCCGCGACGAACACGATCCCCGTGCCAACGGCTTCGGGGTCGGACGGCGAGCGGTGGACGCGACGCAGGTCGACGTCCGAACTGATCGATGCGCAACTGGCGACCGGCGACAGCGCCTCGGCTGCTGCCGGTGAATCCGACGACGAACTCGCCGCGTACAACGACTACCTAGCGCGGCTTAACCAACGGGCCGAACGTGCACACTGATGAGACAAGCCGACGAAGCCCTGCTTTAGAAAGTAGCCTCACGTGCCCTTGATGTTGAACACCCCGCTCGGCCGCTATCGGCTGCTCGCCTACATCGTGGGCACCTTTTTGATCGTGCTGTTCTTCGTCGGCATCCCGCTGCAGGCGTGGGCGCACAACGATTTCGTCGCGAAATACATCGGTATTTTGCACGGCTTTTTGTATCTGGTTTATCTCGTGGCGTGCCTTGAGTTGGTGTTGCGCTTCAGGCTGCACGTCGTTCGGTTCCTGCTGATGGCGGCCGCCGGTTTCGTTCCGTTCCTGTCGTTCGTGATGGAACGCAAGACGACGTCGTACTTGCAGGCGCGGGAGCACCGGTTGCAATCCACGCCGGTCGCCGCGTCCGCTCCCACCGACTAGAGAAGGGCGCGAATGGCGCGCACCCGGCTGTATCGCAACGGCGTTCTCGAGCGCACCGACCTGCCGGTCGCCGACATTTCCGAGGTCGTCGACGAGCCCGGGGTCGTCGTCTGGCTCGACCTTTGCACGGCGGACGGCGAACGGCTTGAGGCGGTCGAAGAAGAGTTCGGGCTGCACGCCCTCGCGGTCGAGGACGCCGAGCACGAACGGCAGCGACCGAAACTCGATCACTACAGCAGCCATCTGTTTTTGAG
>Ga0068855_100008979_pt1 | contig 12079 bp, 8 predicted proteins | sample KBSCornC52_FD_66592 | JGI IMG/M metagenome (GOLD analysis project Ga0068855, IMG submission 66592) | Corn rhizosphere microbial communities from Kellogg Biological Station, Michigan, USA - KBS Corn C5-2 | ecosystem: Host-associated > Plants > Roots > Rhizosphere > Soil ...
CACGCAGTTGGCACTGGCGGCGCCGTGTTCGGCCCGGCCGTCGCGCAGCGAATCCTCGGCTTCTTCGCGCACTCGCAGACCCGTCCGGCAGTTGCGTTCCCACAACTGACCGACCGCGAACGAGACGTCCTCGACCTGCTGGCCCAAGGGCTCCCCAACAGCCGCATCGCCGGTCGCTTGTCCATCAGCGAAAAGACCGTCCGCAACCACGTTTCGAACATCTTCACCAAGCTGGCGGTCGCTGACCGGGCGCAGGCAGTAGTCCGCGCGCGCGACGGCGGACTGGGAACCCCTGCGGCATACGAGGGCTGAGTCCGTACCGAAGGGGAATTCGCGCCGTAACCCGCCTGCCTAATTGGCTGGGTGATCATGGCGGGCTATGCCGAATGGCGCCAGTTACAGGACAACTTGCCGTGACGTGGCCGGTCTGTTCACGCTCAAAGGTTCGCCAGGTATGGCTGCGCAGGAGCAGCGGCTGCGCTCCTACGTCGCCAGCCAGCCCGACTGGCGGCCGGTCGGGACCTTTACTGACCAACCCTCCGGGGCCAGTACCGAGCGAGGCCCGCGCGCAGCGCTACGACCTGCTGCTCGTCTAACGGGTCGACCGGTTCGCCGCTCGGTGCGCGGCCTGGAGACCCTGCTCGAAGCGCTGGACGCCACCGGGGTCGCGTTTCGCAGCGCGACGAAGCAGAGTGGCGGCAAGCGAAGTATCCAACGGCGGCGACCGCCGCACTGGGCGCATCACAACGCACTTGCCAATCGTGGAGCGATCGCGAGGCAGTCGGGCGCGGCAATGAGCCACTAGCTAGCCTGACGGCGGGCTTCGGCGGAAGCGCGATCCGATGTCGAGGTTGTCGACGCGGGTTCCGCGATCGTCGTGGCTGGCGAGTTCGATTCCGCAACGGTTCGGTTGCCGCTGGCCTCTTTCGCGGCGTATAGGGCGGCGTCGGCGCGCCTCAGCATGTGGTCGGCGGTCTCCTCCGACCATCGCACGACCCCCGCGGAGAAGGCGACTCCTGGGGTTGCTGCTCGCAGTCGCTGCACGACGAGTTGCGCCTCCGCCAGGTTGGTGTCCGGCAGTACGAGGGTGAACTCGTCGCCTCCGGTACGGGCCAGTAGGTCGTCGGTGCGCAAGGCTCGGGCGAAGCCGCGGGCGGCTGAGATCAGGAGTTGGTCTCCGGCCCCATGGCCGGCTAGATCGTTGATGGATTTCAGCCCATCGAGGTCGAGCGCCGCAGCCGACAGCGGACGCCCTGTGCGGTCTGCCCGACTGACCTGCGCCGCCACGAATTGATCGAGGATGCGGCGGTTGGCCAAGCCGGTCAAAGGATCGCGGACCGCAAGCTCGCGAAGCCGTGTGCAGACGACGTTGACGACGGCCGACGGCAACGAGATGGCCAGCATGTTGACCACCCATTGGGCCGCCGGGTCGCCGCGCCAACCGGCCGTGATGGCGACGACGCAGCCGGTGATCACAGACACATGCGTCGCGGCGAGCCGAGGTCGAAGAAATGCGGCGGCGATGATGCACAGCGAGACACAAAACGGTGCGATCACCCGGTCTTGTGGGCCGGCCCCGACAACCCACGCGCCGGCCATCGCGCAGATGGCAGCCGTGCCGAGCGCGGCGTGCGCCAGCCATCGCGGCGGCCGGCGTTGCAGCAGCCAGAGAACGATGCCGATCAGCAACATCGCCGCGATGACCGCACTGCCTAGGCCTTTGTGGGCAAGCGGCCAGTACGGCAGCAACCCGATTGCCAGGCCCGCTACGGCACCGGTGACCATCAGCGCGGCAAGCCAGCCGATCATGGCTCGCGGATCGGTCGGCTCGCAGACTCTGCGGGACATGCCCGGGTAGTGCCTGATAAGCATCGCGGCACATCCCTGCATGTCGGAACTGCTCGGTGGTTCTCATCGAGCCGGTAACGCCCAAGCGACGTCCCGCTATGTGCTTCGACACGGCAAGCGCTGCCACCGTCGCCCAAACAGCCGATCTTGCCAACGTCTCCGTGCCCGCCCATGGAGCATCGGCCAATGCACCAAGGCCTGTGGCCGGAGTCACATCAGGCCCATATGTGGTCCGCAAATGACGCCGATGCGGGAAGTCAGTTACCGCTGCGCAGCCGCCGCAACTGACCACGCTGGTGTGGTCAGAATGTGGTCAAGATCCGCATCAAACGGGCAACCGGCGTTAGCACCAGGCCTGTGAGCTGCGACAACAACGGTGCCCCCGGCAGGATTCGAACCTGCGCCCCTGCCTCCGGAGGGCAGTGCTCTATCCCCTGAGCTACGGGGGCCAGCGGATGTCGTGACAAGCGACGATCCACGGGGCCCATCGGGGCACGAGACTATCAGCGCAGGCCGGTGCACTACTCTCCGAGGCGTGAATGCGAACCGGCGAGTGCTGGTCGTCGATGACGATGCCGTCATTCGCCGTCTCATCAGGGTCAACCTCGAACTTGAAGGCTTCGACGTCACCGAAGCGGTCGACGGCCAGGCCTGCCTCGATGCCGTGCGAGAGGTCGATCCTCATGTCGTTGTCCTCGACGTCGCGATGCCGCACCTCGACGGCCTCTCGACCACGTCCCAGCTACGCGCCGCCGCCGCGACGTCCGGCATCAAGATTGTGATCGTCTCGGCGCGGGCCCAGCGGGCCGACATCCGCCGCGGCCTCGACGCCGGAGCCGACGTCTACCTCACCAAGCCGTTCGACCCCGACATCTTGATCAAGACCGTGCGTGGCCTCGTCGACGATGGGCCGGACGACGAAGAGCGGCCCGCCCCGTAGCGCCCGTCCGACAAGTGGGCGGGCAAACGATTCGGGGCGGCTGACCGCACTGCGATAGCCTCGCGCGCGTGACTCCCGCCGAAGTTTCCGACTCGATCATCGCCGCCGTTGCGGCTGCCATTGCCAAGGGCGACCTCTCTGTAGCGGTCCCTGCTGCGGTCACCGTCGAACGGCCGAAGAACCGCGAGCATGGCGACTACGCGACGAACGTCGCGCTCCAGCTTGCCAAGCCGGCGGGAAGGTCACCGCGTGAAGTGGCCGAGTTGCTCGCCGTCCGGCTTCGTGAAACGGCAGGGGTGGCGCGGGTCGACATTGCGGGGCCAGGCTTCATGAACATCACGCTCGACGCCGCTGCGCAGGGTGCGTTGGCGTGCACGATCGTGGAAGCCGGCGCGCAATACGGCCACGTCGACACGCTGCAGGGCCAGCGGGTCAACCTCGAGTTCATCTCGGCTAACCCCACTGGGCCGCTGCATCTCGGCCATACCCGCTGGGCGGCGGTCGGCGATGCGATCGGCCGGGTGCTGTCGGCGGCCGGCGCGCAGGTCACCCGCGAGTTCTACGTCAACGACCGCGGTGTGCAGATGGATCGGTTGGGTGCTTCGCTCGAAGCGGTTGCCCTCGGCCAGGCGGTTCCCGAAGACGGCTATCACGGTGAGTACATCCACGATCTCGCCAAGCAGATCGTCGCTGCCCGGCCGCAGCTCGTCGAGTTGCCAGAACCTCAACGCATGCAGGCATTCCGCGAAGAGGGTTACCGGCTGCAGCTCGACGAGCAGCGGCGGGTGCTCGACGATTTCGGCACCCATTTCGACGTCTGGTATTCCGAGCGGTCGCTACATGATTCGGGTGCGGTCGAGCGCGGTTTCGCCAAGCTGCGTGAGATGGGCCACGTCTATGAAGCCGACGGCGCGGTGTGGCTGCGCACCACCGATTTTGGCGACGACAAGGACCGCCCGCTGATCAAAAGCGACGGCGAGCTCACCTATTTCGCTTCTGACACTGCGTATTACGTCGACAAGCGGGCGCGTGGATTCGACGTGTGCATCTACTTGTTGGGCGCCGACCATCACGGTTACGTGGCCCGGCTGAAGGCGATCGCCGCGTGTGCCGGTGACGATCCCGAATACAACATCTCGGTCCTGATCGGTCAGCTCGTCAAGATTCTGCGGGGCGGCCAAGAAATCAAACTCTCCAAGCGGGCCGGCGATATCGTCACGCTTGAAGAGTTCGTCGAGATGGCAGGGGTTGACGCCGTCCGGTATTCGTTGACGCGTTATCCGAGTGATTCGCCGCTGACTCTCGACATCGAAGACATCACGCGGAAGAAGAACGACAACCCGGTTTTCTACGTGCAATATGCGCACGCACGCATTTCGTCGGTGCTGCGCAATGCCGCCGAACTCGGTGTCGACAAGGGCGACCTCGATCCGAATTTGCTCGACCACGAAAGGGAAAACGACCTGCTCGGCGCGCTCGGCGAGTTCCCGCGGGTGGTAGCCACTGCTGCCGAGTTGCGCGAGCCGCACCGGGTGGCCCGTTACCTCGAAGAACTCGCTGGCGTCTACCACCGTTTCTACGACTCCTGCCGGGTACTGCCGCAAGGCGACGACGATGTCACTGATCTCAACCGCGCTCGGCTGTGGCTTTGCGAGGCCACCCGAACCGTGCTCGCGAACGGGCTCGAACTGCTCGGCGTCAGCGCACCGGATCGGATGTAGCTGTGCACACCCACGAAGCAGGCGCACTGCACGCCGACGTTCGCGAGATCGGTGCGCAAGCGGTGCAACCGCCGTCCGACCTGAACTTCCTTGCGCCTTCGGTGTGGTCGAGCAACGTCTCAAGATCGGACGACGGTGTGTTGTCGGTGGCGGGCGTCGCAGTCAACGATCTCGCCACCCGGTTCGGCACACCTGCGTACGTGGTCGACGAGGTCGACTTCAGGGCGCGTTGCCGATCGTGGGTAGCGGCGTTCGAGGGTGCCGACGTCTATTACGCCGGAAAAGCGTTTCTCAACACGACGATCGCCCGTTGGGTTGCCGAGGAGGGCTTGCGGCTCGACGTCTGCACCGGCGGCGAATTGGCGGTCGCGCTGCACGCCGGTTTCGATCCGGCCCGAATTGCCTTGCATGGCAACAACAAATCGGTGGCCGAACTTGCCGCCGCACTCGATGCGGGGGTCGGACACATCGTCGTCGACTCGTTCGACGAGATTGATCGGTTGACCAAACTCGCTACTGATCGTGCGGTGACACCGAAGGTGCTGATTCGCACCACGGTTGGCGTCGAGGCGCACACGCACGAGTTCATCGCGACGGCTCACGAAGACCAGAAGTTCGGATTCTCGTTGGCCGGCGGTGCAGCGATCGAGGCGGTCCGCCGCATTCTCGCCGCAGGCAGTCTTGAACTCGTCGGGCTGCACTCGCACATCGGTTCGCAGATCTTCGATACAGCGGGCTTCGAGGTTTCGGCCCACCGCGTGGTCGACCTGTTGCGCCAGATTCGCGACGAGCACGGCGTCGAACTGCCTGAACTCGATCTTGGCGGCGGCCTCGGCGTGGCCTACGTGGCAGACGACGACCCCGCAGATATCGCTTATGTAGCAAGGCAATTGAGGTCGATCGTCGAGCGCGAGTGTGCGGCCGCCAACCTCACACTGCCGAGGCTGAGCGTAGAACCGGGTCGCGCAATCGCCGGTCCTACTACGTTTACGCTCTACGAGGTGGGCACCATCAAGCCGGTCGAGGTGTCGGCCGGGCTGGTGCGCACGTACGTCAGTGTCGACGGTGGCATGAGCGACAACGTCCGCACCGCGCTTTACGACGCGAGCTACTCGTGCACGCTCGCCAACCGGTCGTCGTCGGCACCGCCGATGCTGAGCCGGGTGGTCGGCAAGCATTGCGAGTCGGGCGACATCGTGGTTCGCGACACCTACCTGCCGGCCGATCTCGCCCCAGGCGATCTGGTCGCGGTGCCAGTCACCGGGGCCTACTGCCGTTCGCTCGCCAGCAACTACAACCACGTCGGCCGCCCGCCGGTGATCGCCGTGTGCGACGGCCAGGCGCGCGTGATTGTGCGGCGCGAAACAGTCGACGACCTGCTGCGGCTCGACACCGACGCGAGCCACGACTCGGGCACGGCACAATAAGGCACGGCCCGCACTGTTTGAACGGCCAGCAGAGCCCGCGCCCCGCGAGCCGACGAAACGAGGAGCACACGTGAGCGAGCGCCCGTTGCGCATCGCGCTGCTCGGGTGCGGCGTCGTCGGAGCAGAGGTGGTGCGGCTGCTGAACGAACAGCACGACGACCTCGCCGCCCGGGTCGGCGCGTCATTGCAGATTGTCGGTATCGCCGTACGCCGCCTCGACCGCAGGCGCGACCTCAAGATCGACCCAGCCCTGTTCACGACTGATGCCCAAAGCCTCGTCGAGCGCGACGACGTCGACATCGCGGTCGAGGTCATCGGCGGCATCGAACCTGCGAGATCGCTGATCCTGTCGGCGATGAGCCACGGCGCCTCGGTGGTCACCGCCAACAAGGCACTCCTTGCCGAGGATGGCGCCACTCTTCACGAAGCGGCGCACAAGCACGGCGTCGATCTGTATTTCGAGGCCAGCGTGGCGGGTGCGATCCCGTTGTTGCGGCCGCTTCGCGAGTCGCTCGCGGGCGACACCGTGCATCGCGTGCTCGGCATCGTCAACGGCACTACGAACTTCATCCTTACCCGCATGGACGAAACAGGCGCTGGCTTCGTCGAGGCGCTCGACGAAGCCACCGCACTCGGTTACGCCGAGGCCGACCCGAGCGCCGATATCGACGCGTTCGATGCAGCCTCGAAGGCCGCAATCCTTGCCGGGCTGGCTTTTCACACGCGGGTCACGATCGCTGATGTGCATCGCGAGGGAATCGCCGACGTCACGGCATCTGCTGTTGCGAGCGCGCGCGAGATGAACTGCGTCGTGAAGCTGCTCGCAATCTGCGAACGCTCGGCCGACGGCCGCGGCATCGCAGTTCGGGTGCATCCGGCGATGATCCCGAGGTCGCACCCGCTGGCCGGAGTTCGCGAGGCCTACAACGCCGTATTCATCGAGGCCGAAGCCGCCGGGCAACTGATGTTCTACGGCCGCGGTGCCGGGGGAGCGCCGACGGCGAGCGCGGTGCTCGGAGACCTCGTTGCCGTCGCGCGCAACAAAGTGAAGGGCGCGCTCGGCGCCGGCGAATCTGCCTACGCAGACTTGGAAATCCGGCCGATGGGCGAGACGGTCACGCGCTACCACGTGAGCCTCGACGTCGCAGACAAGGCTGGTGTACTCGCAGCAGTCGCGAACGTGTTCGCCAGCCATGACGTGTCGATCCAGACGGTCCGGCAGGCCGGTCGCGGTGCCGACGCGACCCTGGTCATCGTTACCCATGCGGCGTCCGACGCGGCCTTGTCCGCGACTGTTGAAGATCTCCGCTCGCTCGACATCGTGCGAGATGTCGCGAGTGTGATGCGAGTCGAAGGCGAGGAGTCGTAGATGACCGCACAAGGCACCGCAGCTCGGCCGTATTGGCGCGGGCTGATCGAGGAGTACCGCGAGTGGCTCCCGGTCACAGCTTCGACGCCGGTTGTCACCCTGCAAGAAGGCGGCACCCCGTTACTGCCGGCACCGGTGATTTCGCAGCTCACCGGGTGCGAGGTGTACCTCAAGGTCGAGGGCGCCAACCCCACCGGTTCGTTCAAGGACCGTGGCATGACGATGGCGATCAGCAAGGCGGTCGAGGAGGGCAGCAAGGCGGTCATCTGCGCGTCGACGGGCAACACCAGCGCCAGCGCGGCGGCCTACGCGGCGCGCGCTGGATTGCTGTGTGCGGTCCTCGTGCCCCGCGGCAAGATCGCTCTCGGCAAGCTTGCGCAGGCCCTCGTGCACGGCGCGAAACTGCTGCAGATCGACGGCAACTTCGATGACTGCCTCGCCCTTGCCAGCAAGCTTGCGCAAGACTACCCGGTCACGCTGGTGAACTCGGTGAACCCCGACCGGATCGAGGGCCAGAAAACGGCCTCCTTCGAAATTGTCGACGCACTCGGTGACGCGCCCGACGTCCACTGTCTGCCGGTCGGGAACGCCGGCAACATCACGGCGTACTGGAAGGGCTACGTCGAGTACGCCGATGCCGACCGCGCTCGGCAAGTGGGCCATGACAGCGCCAAAGCGAGCAAGCGTCCGATCATGCGGGGCTTTCAGGCTGCGGGAGCCGCGCCGATCGTGCTCGGTCACGTCGTTACACAGCCGTCGACCATTGCCACCGCGATCCGCATCGGCAATCCGGCGAGCTGGACCAAGGCGCTCGATGCCCGCGATCAGTCAGGCGGCGCGATCGAGTCGGTCACTGACCGGCAGATCCTCTCGGCGTACCGGCTGCTCGCGAGCCGTGAAGCAGTATTCGTCGAGCCGGCGTCGGCATCGAGTGTCGCTGGCCTGTTGCAGGCCCGCGAGCAGGGCAGTCTCGACGCTGGCCTGCGGGTCGTTTGCACAGTGACGGGTAACGGGCTCAAAGACCCGGAGTGGGCAATCTCGGGCGCGCCCGCGCCGGTGACGATTGCCGCAGATGCAGAACTCGCCGCCAAGGCGCTCGGGCTCGACGCGTAGTGGCCGGTCCCACGTTTCGGGCCGCGCCGGTGCGGGTGCAGGTACCCGCCACCAGTGCGAATCTCGGCCCCGGATTCGACAGTTTCGGCCTGGCGCTGCAGCTGTACGACTTCGTCGGCGCGCAGGTCACCGACGCTGGCCTCGTCGTCGACATCGCAGGCGAGGGCGCCGACGAAGTGAAGCGCGACAAGCGAAACCTGGTGGTGTCCTCGATGCGGGCCGCCTTCGACCTGCTCGGCGGCCAGCCACGCGGCCTCGAGGTCAACTGCGCGAACCGCATCCCGCACGGCCGCGGTCTCGGCTCGTCGGCGGCGGCTATCGTGGCCGGAATCCTCACGGCGCGCGAACTCGTTCTGGGCGGTCCCGACAGATTGCCGGACGACGCGATGCTGCGCCTGGCGGCGCAGCTCGAAGGGCACCCCGACAACGTGGCGGCCTGCCTGTTCGGCGGTTTCACGCTGGCCTGGAGCGACGTCGACGAGTTCGGGGCGACCAGCCATGCGGTGCGACTCGACGTCCACCCTGACATCGCGCCGGTGGCGTTTGTCCCGGAGACGAAGGCGTCGACCGCCAAGGTGCGCAAGTTGTTGCCCGAGCAGGTGCCGCACCACGACGCTGCGGCGAATGCCGCGCGGGCCGGCCTACTGGTCGAGGCGTTGACTCAGCGACCTGATCTGCTGCTGGTGTCGACGCACGACGTTTTGCACCAGCCGTACCGCGCGCCGGCGATGCCGCGCAGTGCCGCGCTCGTCGAGAAGTTGCGCGAAGCCGGGATCCCGGCCGTGATCTCTGGAGCCGGCCCGACCGTGCTGGCGTTGCCGACGGCCGCCCGGGTTGGCGAACTCGCGGCGTTCGAGTCGAAATCGTTCGTCATGTCGCCCCTCGCGGTCGACACCCAGGGCGCGCGAGCGCTGACCGATGACGCGCGAGCGCTGACGGACGACGCGCGCGAGCGCTGACCAACGACGGCTAGCCGAACGCGCCCGGGCGATCACTTGCCAATTCGCCCCGCGGCCGTGGCGTGGTGCTACTCTGAAGCCTGCACCAGCGGACTCATCGAGCCCGGGCTTTCAAAGCCACGTTTACGAGCAGCTGCTTTCTCGGAGAAACGCCCAGAAGCACATCCCAGGAACAGCCGCTGTGAACGTCAGGTGCTTGTTCCCCAACGATGCGCCGGCAGGGCGCGGTTTGGCCCCTTCCAGCCTCTTTCGATGGTTCGCCCGTCGTCCCCAGATTCCGTATTAGCCGGGATCGCGGTTCGGCGTCCGACCTTCGCGACGAGGCGGGCAGTTGGCTGCTACCGCGTCGGTGTCCCCGTGAACCCACCGAGATCTAGCAGGGCCGGCCCGGCCGAACCGGGCTGATCGGAGCTAGCGCTCACGGTGGAGCTTCCCGGCACCAAGCCGGGCACGAACGCCAATCGCGGGCCACTATGTCGGCCCGCTCCAGGCGGCCTCTTTCGGAAGGATCCTGAGTGACCGAGATCACCGACGCCCCCCAGCTCGCCCTCTCGACGAGCATCGCCGACGACATCGGCGATAGCGGCGGCACCCGCACCAAACGGCGCCCGGCTGGCAAAGGCCTGACTGCCATGGTGCTACCCGAGCTGCAGGCAATGGCCTCCAGCATGGGCATCAGCGGCACTGGCCGGATGCGCAAAGGCGAGCTGATCGCCGCGATCCAGTCGCAGCAAGCTCAGCCGGACGGCGGCGCCAATGGGCGCGCGGCCGCAGCGACAAGCACCGCTCGCGCCGCCACCGAGACAAGCACGGCGCGTGCTCCCCGCTCTGCGGGTCGGCGTGCCTCAGTGCCCGCGCTCGATGCTGGGTCGGCTCCTGCAGCCGAAACCAGTGCTACCGCCGCTGCCGGGTCCGCTGATCAGGGCACCGCGGACGCGGGCAACCAGGGTGAGACGGGCCAGCGCGGCGAGTATCGGCAAGCCCAGCAAGGACAGCGTTCCCAGCAGGGGCAGTCCGGCCAGCAGGGGCAGTCCGGCCAGCAGGGGCAGTCCGGCCAGCAGGGGCAGTCCGGTCAGCAGGGCCGCAACCGCACCCGCGATCGTGGCGAGCGCCCCGACCGTGGCGAGGGCGGTTCCAGCCAGCAGGGCCAGCAGCAGGGCCAGCAGGGTCAGCAGCAGGGCCAGCAGCAAGGCGGCAACCCACGTCGCGATCGCGACGACGACGAGTTCGACGGCAACGGGCGCCGACGTCGGGGCCGATTCCGGGAGCGTAACCGCGGGAGCCGTCCTCAGGGCCGCGACCGCTTCGGTGGCGAAGCCGAGCCGGTCGTCAGCGAAGACGACGTGCTCGTTCCGATCGCCGGAATCCTCGACATCCTCGAGAACTACGCGTTCGTCCGCACCTCGGGCTACCTGCCGGGCCCGAACGACATTTATGTCTCGCTGGCGCAGGTACGCCGCCACGGGCTACGCAAAGGCGACGCCGTCACGGGCGTCGTCCGCCAGCCGCGTGAGGGCGAGCGACGCGAGAAGTTCAACGCGCTCGTCCGCCTGGACACAGTCAACGGAAGTGACCCCGAGACGGCGAAGAACCGGCTCGACTTCAACAAGTTGACGCCGCTCTACCCCCAAGAGCGGTTGCGCCTCGAAAGCGACCCGACCCAGCTCACCACCCGCATCATCGACCTCGTCGCGCCGATCGGCAAAGGCCAGCGTGGCCTGATCGTGTCGCCGCCCAAGGCCGGCAAGACGATGGTCCTGCAGGCGATCGCCAACTCGATCACCCGCAACAACCCCGAATGTCACCTGATCGTGGTGCTTGTCGACGAGCGGCCTGAAGAGGTCACCGACATGCAGCGTTCGGTGAAGGGCGAGGTCATCTCGTCGACGTTCGACCGCCCGGCCGAAGACCACACGATGGTCGCCGAGCTGTCGATCGAGCGCGCCAAGCGGCTAGTCGAGCTCGGCCACGACGTCGTCGTCCTGCTCGACTCCATCACCCGCCTCGGCCGTGCGTACAACACGGCGGCGCCGGCATCGGGACGAATCCTGTCCGGCGGTGTCGACTCGGCTGCGCTCTACCCGCCGAAGCGGTTCTTCGGGGCCGCACGAAACATCGAGGACGGCGGTTCGCTGACGATCCTCGCGACGGCTCTGGTCGAGACCGGTTCTCGTGGTGACGAAGTGATTTTCGAGGAGTTCAAGGGCACCGGCAATATGGAGCTCAAGCTCGACCGCAAGTTCGCCGACCGTCGCATCTTCCCTGCGATCGACATCGACCCGTCGGGTACCCGCAAGGAAGAGCTGCTGATGTCGGCCGAGGAACTGCAGATCGTCTGGAAGCTGCGCCGCGTGCTCCATGCGCTCGACGGCCAGCAGGCGCTCGAGCTGTTGCTCTCGAAGATGAAGGACACCAAGAGCAACGCCGAATTCTTGCTGCAGATCCAGAAGACGACCGGATTGCCCAACGACTGATCCGCCCGACTGCGGCGACCCTTGCGGGTTGTCGATCATGCGAAAAGGGGCAACCGCCCATCGCGGCGGTTGCCCCTTTCGCATGATCAGCGAAACCTGCGCCAGCGGGCGGGGATGCGCTGCGGGCGGAAGGCGTGCGGCGAGGCGGAAGGGGTGCGGCGAGGCGGAAGGGGTGCGCGAGCGGCAGTCGGCCGTGGGCATCGTCGGCCGTTCGGCCCGGATACGAGA
>Ga0068855_100008981_pt1 | contig 12078 bp, 8 predicted proteins | sample KBSCornC52_FD_66592 | JGI IMG/M metagenome (GOLD analysis project Ga0068855, IMG submission 66592) | Corn rhizosphere microbial communities from Kellogg Biological Station, Michigan, USA - KBS Corn C5-2 | ecosystem: Host-associated > Plants > Roots > Rhizosphere > Soil ...
CTGCACGCGCTGCAGGGCGGTGAGCCGATGGTGCCGCTGCAGGTCGACGGCCACGTCGTCGCCGAGATCGTCGCCGCGTGGACCGGAATTCCGCTCGGCCGGATGGTGAAGGACGAGATCGACACCGTGCTGAACCTGCAGCCGCTGCTGAGCGCGCGCGTGATCGGCCAGGACCATGCGCTGGATGCGATCGCGCAGCGCGTGCGCACGGCGACCGCGAACCTCGAGGATCCGAACAAGCCGCGCGGCGTGTTCATGTTCGTCGGGCCGTCGGGCGTCGGCAAGACCGAGACGGCGCTCGCGCTGGCCGACATCCTGTACGGCGGCGAGCGCAAGATGGTCACGATCAACATGAGCGAGTACCAGGAAGCGCACAGCGTGTCGGGCCTGAAGGGTTCGCCGCCGGGCTACGTCGGCTACGGCGAAGGTGGCGTGCTGACCGAGGCCGTGCGCCGCAACCCGTATTCCGTCGTGCTGCTCGACGAGGTCGAGAAGGCGCACCCGGACGTGCTCGAGATGTTCTTCCAGGTGTTCGACAAGGGCACGATGGACGACGCCGAAGGGCGCGAGATCGACTTCCGCAACACGCTGATCATCCTGACGTCGAACGTCGGGTCGGCCGCGGTGATGCAGGCCTGCCTGAACAAGCCGGCCGAGGAGCTGCCCGATCCGGACGCGCTCGCCGAGGCGCTGCGCCCGCAGCTGTACAAGACGTTCAAGCCCGCGTTCCTCGGCCGGATGAAGGTCGTGCCGTACTACCCGATTTCCGACGACGTGCTGGCCGAGATCATCGAGCTGAAGCTCGAACGGATCCGCCGCCGCATCGACGCGAACCACAAGGCCGCGTTCGAGTGGGACGAATCGCTCGTCGATGCGGTGCTCGCGCGCTGCACCGAGGTCGACTCGGGCGCCCGCAACGTCGACCACATCCTGAACGGCACGCTGCTGCCGGAGATCGCGGGCCACGTGCTCGGCCGGATCGCCGACGGCGCGGCCATCGCGCGCATCGCGGTGCGCGCGGACGAGGCCGGCGAATTCGCTTACACCGTCGAATGAGCACGGCCGCGCAACACGCATTGATGAACTGACCGAACCATGCCGATCAATCTTCCCGAGCTGCTGACGCCGATCAGCGATGCGTCGCCCAGCGGCGACGACCTGCTGTTCTCGAACGAATTCGACGCGATCCAGGACGCGCGGCGCTACGACGATCCGACGCTCGACCAGGGCGAGTGGGTGACCGAGATCAAGGAGGCCGACTGGGGCTTCGTCGTCGATCACGCGGGCGAGCTGCTGCGCACGCGCACCAAGGACCTGCGGCTCGCCGTATGGCTGACCGAGGCGCTCGCGCTGGAGGACGGCATCACCGGCCTCACCGAAGGCTATGCGCTGCTGGAAGGCCTGTGCCGCGACTATTGGGACACCGTACATCCGCTGCCGGAAGGCGACGACGTCGAATACCGGCTCGGCAACGTCGCGTGGCTGTCCGGCCGCACGGCCGAGTTGCTGCGCGGCATTCCCGTGACGGAAGGCGCGTCGAACGCGTTCACCACGCTCGACTGGGAAGTCGCGCAGCATGTGGCGCAGGCCGTGAAGCGCGACCCCGAACACGCGGACGACATCGCGCGCGGCAAACCGTCGGTCGAGCAGGTCGATGCGTCGCGGCGCGTGACGCCGATCGCGTTCTACACGACGCTGCTCGCGAACCTGAAGGCGTTCGAGTTCTCGCTCGATGCGTTCGAGGAGCGGCTCGTCGAACGCGCGGGCGATTCGGCGCCGAGCTTCCGGCAGGCGCGCGACGCGTTCGAAACCGTGTACCGGCTCGCCGAGCGCTTTGCGCGCGAGCAGGGCTATACGGGTAGCGCGCCGCATGCGCCGTCGGCACCGCAGGCGCAGCCCGAGCGCCTCGAGCCGAGCTTCGGCGACGCGTTCCCCATCCAGGAGACCCATGTGCAGTCGCAGACCGCTCCGCGTCCGCCGATGACGCAAATGATCGCCGGCATCCAGAACCGAGCGCAGGCTGTCGACCAGCTACGCGCCGTCGCGCGTTACTTCCGGCAGACCGAGCCGCACAGCCCGGTCGCGTATCTCGCGGACAAGGCCGCCGAATGGGCCGACATGCCGCTGCACAAGTGGCTCGAGAGCGTCGTGAAGGACGACGGGTCGCTGTCGCATATCCGCGAGCTGCTGGGTGTGAGGCCCGACGAGCAGTCGTGAGGTAGTCGTGGGCGACGGGTTTGAGACCTGAGAGCGCGCGCCTGGCAGGCTCGCGATGAACGAGAAGAAAGGGTGACGCATGAACGTGACCGAACTGGCACAGGCGATTCGCGGCGGCCTGATTCAGCGCGACCGCCTGCTGAAGACGGACATCCCGTCGCTGCCGAGCAATGCGCTCGTGCCGCGCCGCGCGGTGACGCGTTCCGAGCTCGGCCGCGACTTCGGGGTTGTTCTCGACCTGGTATCCACCGCGAGCGACATCGAGCTCAAAATGCTCATCGCGCAGCCGATCACGCTGTGGATCCAGCAGGCCGACAAGTCGTATCTGCCGATCAACGGTTATATCCACACGGCGCGCCGGCTCGGCGCGGACGGCGGCCTGTCAAGTTACCAGCTGCGCTTTGCGTCGTGGATGCACTTCCTCAAGTTCCGCAGCGACATGCGGTACTGGCAGGACAAGTCCGTCGACGCGATCCTCGCCGATGTGTTCGACAACCATCCGCAGGCAAAGGGCCAGTACCAGTTCGCGCTGTCGATGCCGTTGCCGTCCCGGTCCTACTGCCGGCAGAGCGAAACCGACTGGAACTTCGTGCACCGGCTGATGGAGGACGAAGGGCTGTTCGGTTTCTGGCGGCACAGCGAAGACGGGAAGGCGCACACGCTCGTCATCACCGATGACCTGCATGCGATCGACGCGCTGTCGCCGAATGCCGTAACCTTCGACCGGTCGGGGACGGGCACCGAAACGGCCGGTTTAACGCAATGGGCCGCGTCGCGGACATTGCAAAGCACGCAGCACACGACGCGTACGTTCGACTACAAATCGCCGTCGTCGGCGGGCAGTCCGAACGGCACGACGCTGCCGACGAAGGCCGGCCAGGGTGATCTGCCGGGCCAGGCGGAAATCTACGAATACACGGGCGCGTATACGTATCCGGGCCAGGCGCGCGGCGAACATCTGTCGAAGATTCGTCTCGAGGAGTGGGAGTCGCGCGCGAAGCGCTTCTTCGGCGCGGGCGGCGTGCGCGCGATCGATGCCGGCCGACGCTTCACGCTGACCGGTCATCCCGAGCACGATCGCGATTCGGCCGGCGATCGCGAGTTCGCGGCCATCGCCGTCGCGCGATACATCGAGAACAATCTGCCGATCTCGGACCACGAGGCGACCTTCCCGCATAGCCTGCAGGACCAGCTGGCGCAGGTGAAGGCCTGTCATGCAGATGCGGCTGCGTTCGAGGTCGGGCATGACGACGGCTCCGCCGGGTTTTATCTCGTCGAGGTCGAGGCGCAGCGCGCGAGCGTGCCGTATCGGAGCCCCTTCGAGCATCGCAAGCCCGCGATGCAGCTCGAGACGGCCGTCGTCGTCGGCCCGAAGGGCGAGGAGGTTTACACGGACGAGCTGAACCGGATCAAGGTCATGTTCGTCTGGGATCGGCAGAGCGAAGGGCGCGAGAATGCGTCGTGCTGGATGCGCGTCGTGCAGTCCGATACCGGTGGCGGTTACGGCGCCGTTCATATTCCGCGAGTCGGAGAGGAAGTGCTGATCGGCTACATCGGCGGCGACTGCGACCGGCCGATCGTGATGCACCGCGTCTACAACGGGGCCGTCAAGCCGCAATGGCATAGCGACGGGATCCTGTCGGGCTTCCGCTCGAAGGAGTATGCGGGATCGGGGCACAACGAGATGGTGCTCGACGACGCGACCGGGCAGAACCGCGCGCGCCTGTTCAGCAGCAGCGCGAATTCGCTGCTTCATCTCGGCTATCTGATCGAGCAGAACGGCAACACGCGCGGCGCGTATCTCGGCTCGGGCTTCGATCTGCGCACCGACGCGTACGGCGCGATGCGTGCCGGGCAGGGCTTGTACGTGACGACGCATCCCAAGCAGGCCAACAGCCAGCCGCTTGACGTGAGCGAAGCGCAGCAGCAGCTCGCCAATGCGGACGGGCTGATCGAGTCGATGTCGCAGGTCAGCGAGACGCACCAGGCGGAGAGTCTCGACACCGGTCACGATGCGCTGAAGCAATTCACCGATGCGACGCGGAACAGCGTTCCGGGCACGACGGCGGGCGGTGGCCGGACCGCAGGCGGCGGGACGGGGAACGCGAATGCGTTCAAGGAGCCGGTGATGCTGTTCGCGAGCCCGGCGGGGATCGGGGTGGCGTCGCAGCAGTCGGTGCATCTGGCGAGCGATCGGCAGACCAATATCGTCAGCGGGGAAAGCACGTTCATCACCAGCGGGAAGTCGCTGATCGCCGGCATCCGGGATCGCATCAGCCTGTTCGCGCAGAACGCGGGTATGAAGCTATTTGCGGCGAAGGGCAAGGTCGAGGTCCAGGCGCACGCGGACAACATCGAACTTACCGCGCAGAAGACCGTGAAGATGATGGCGGCGACCGAGGCCGTCGACGTGGCCGCGAAGCAGGAGATCCTGCTGACGTCGGGCGGCGCGTATATCCGGATCAAGGGCGGCAACATCGAGATTCACGCGCCGGGGAAGATTGATTTCAAGGGGGGACAGCATCAGTTCAGCGGTCCGGCGAGCATGCAGTATCCGCTGCCCGCGATGCCGGGCGGCACGTGCAAGCAATGCGTGCTGAATGCGCATAGCGGTCGGGAATCGATGGTCGAGGCGGATTGATGGACGAAGTCAACGATATGGGCGACGTGGGCGAGGTAGTCGACGAAGCGCCGAATCCGCGTGAGCCGGAGTGGCCCGTGTTTCTGGAGACGCTGAAGGTCTCGCTTGAGCGCAAGGCCGACGACGGTAGGGCGATGCGGCTTTATGTGCTCGTCGACACGCGCGGCTATCAGGAACTGGACACGCAGCTCGCAGCCATGCGCGGCCTGCGGCATGCATCGCTCTGGACCGATACCGGGCTCGATGCCTATACGGATATCGCGCCGTACCTGATCGCGTTCGACCGTCAGGCGCTCGACGACGAGGAGGCCGAGCAGCATCGGCTGCTTCGCCAGCTATGGCTGGAGGCTGTCGATCTGCATGCGGCGACGTGGTTGTGTTCGGCGTGGTCGTTCGACGCGCTCTATGCGCATTTGCGGCAGTACGTGAAATACGCGCTGCCGAACGGTCGTGCGTACTACCTGTTCTTCTTCGACAACCATGTATTCGCACGGCTTCGGCAGGTGTGGAGCGATATGCAGGCGCAGCAGTTTGTCGCGCCGTTCGCCGAAATCCGGTATCGCGACCGGCGGCTCGATGAGGTCGTATGGTTCAACGAAACGCCAGCGGTCGAAGGCTCGCTGACGCCGGGCGACGCGCCGGTCCTCAGCGAGCGGCAACATGCGCAACTGATCGAGCTCGGGTATCCGGACAAGCTCGTGCTGAAGTTTCGGGAGACGATGGCGGCGGTCGTCGATCATCTGTCCGATGCGGAACTGCATGACCTGGTTGTCGAGCAGCTCGGACGCGCGGCGGCGCACGGGATCGGCGACGAGGTCGGGCTGCTCTGCTATGTCGTGACGGGCGTGCAGGTTGCGCCGCAGTTCGACGAGCATCCGGCCGTACAGTCGCGTCTCGAAGCCGTGGCGCGCGGAGAAACTAGTGTCGATGCGGCGCTGGCGTCCATCGACGATGCGACCTGGGATGCGATTCGCGATGCGCACGATCGTGGGATGCCGGAGGCGCGTAGTGCTGTGGCGTAGGTCCGTGCTGGTGGCTGGGCTGCTTGCGGTGGCTTTGAGCTCGAACGGGTGTGGCGAGTCGGAGCCGACCTATAGCGGGATTTCCATAATGACCCGAATCACCATTACCGACGCGTATGGGGTGCAGGAGGTACGACATGGCTGAGTCGGGTGTGTTCGATCGGGATCGCAGGCAGGTGCCCGTCGGCATCGCGTACCGGACGGCCTTCGGGGGGAGTGCGAAGATGGTCGATCACAAATGCAAAGCAGGCACTTGCTCGCCATGGAACGGCATGCAAGATGTCACTCAGTAGGGAAAACTTCGATGCATAGACGAACGAAGCTGGCACGTACGACGGGTCATGTTCTGGCGACTTGCCTGTTGTTCGCAGCCGTGACGGCTTGCGGTAAATCTGAGCCGAGCTACAGCGGAATTTCCATCATGGGCCGGAACTATCTGCCGTACAACATGAACGGCTTCACCATCACTGATGCTTATGGCAACAAGGCAAGCGGTGGTGGAGACGACCCGCCCGGCGCAGGCGGCGGCAGCGTCGCGTGTTGTTACAAGCTCCAGGGCACGGAATTTACGGTCAAGTGGAAGTACTACGATGCAGATCGATGGACGATGGACGACTCGCATGCGCAGCAAGTCGAGACCAAAGTGGTAATGCCACCGTCAGCCGTTCCCGAGAAAGTCGGCAGCCGTATTCTTGAGGTTCATTTCTATCCGGATCGTCACGTCGAGTTTCAGTTCCCCGGGCAACTTCTGGACGAATCGCGAATTCCAGTCGTGGATGTTTCCAGGTGGATGGCGACGCATTATCAGGAGCAACTAGACAAGAAATTCGACGATACGGATGGACAGTCGCATCGGCGCATTGCGCGGGCCGTAGCGGCCGCGTGGCTGAAATACCGGTTGACCGACCGGAATGACCTCGAGCAGTACGCGTATTTCAGTTTGCTCGTGAACAGTCGATTCGACGCGCATCCGGAGGTGCAGCGGATCCTTCGGGCAGCCGCCGGAAGGCCTGGTGCGTTCGCCAAGGCGGTGCAAGCGCTGCCGAAGAACGTGTTGTCCGAACTGGCGAGCGGCAAGTTCAAGTCGGTGAACGTACCGACGATTCCCGAGGGCCTGATGCCGCCTCCGCGCGCAGAGGAGAAGCAGCATGGCTGAGAGAATCAAGCTCGATCCGGATGACGCGACGCCGATGTCCGCGTACATGCAGCTCGTCTGCCAAGACGCGAACATGTATCCGAAAGGGGATTGTCTGCCATGCGGCGCGACGATTCGCATGGGATTCTTCTTCGATGCATTCGGCAGAAATCGCGATATCGATGACAAGTCGAGCTCGCAATACTCGAACATCTGCCGTTTGTGGGAAGCGCACCGCGACAACGACGACCGGCATCGGCCAGTCAATCAGTTCTGGTTCCGTTTCTATTATTCGGGTCTCGGTACTCCGCTCAACGAGTCGGCCAAGGCCAATGAGTGGATCAATGCGGGCGTAGCCGCAGCCAAGATGGGCGGCAAGAAGGCGATGAGCGGGGCGCAGGCGGTTGCCAAGTCTTTCACGCGCGTCAATACGCCTCTCAAACAGGCCGGCGTGAAAAAGCGCGTCGACGACGTAAAGAAGCAGTTCATCGAGGGTTTTCTCGAGGGAGATTTTTCGCTTCGGCCAATCGATAAGGCATTTCAGGATCTTCGGAAGGATATCGAACGGCTTCCCGCTCAGGCGCGGCGCGTCATGAATGTGCTGAATGCGTCGCCTGACCGATATTGGGAACGCACCAAGGCTACCGGAACGCTGCTGTGGCGCAACGCGAAGAACGATTTCAAGAGCAACGTTAAAGGCGCCCCGATGAAGGCGGGCTGGGCGGTTGCGCGCAGTCTTTTTGTCGGTATAGCGATGGAGAACGCGCCGATCGTGCGTGACAATTCCGTCATGGCGAAGGCTTTCGGCACGGGTGTCGATACGCGGTTGATCGCAGCCAAAGACCAGTTCGAGGCTGCGTACCACGCAGTCAAGAAACAGATGCCGAAAGTTCGGGCCATCGAGGTGTCGGTATTCGGCGCCGACCGGGGGTGCGTGCTCGCGCGTGCGTTCATCAACGATCTGGCGGAGAAATACAAGCGCAGGGACGACATGGATCTCGCAATTGACGGCGTATCGATTCAGATCAAGTTTGTCGGACTGCTCGATGCCGTTTCGTCTGCCATGTCGGAAGAGACGGGCGAGCTGATCGGCATGGTGCCGTATCTGGGAATGATCAAAACCAGCTACAAGGATCGAGCACTCGGAATACCGGCCAGTGTGCAGCGCTGTGTTCATTTCGCCGCGGCGCACGAGATGCGCTTTTATCAGCGTCTCGACAGTCTCGAGAAGACCCGTGGCGAGCAATTCCTTTATCCGGGTACGAGTTGCGATGTCGTAGGCGGCGCGCCCACGGGGTCGCTGGGTTTCAACGCCGAATTGATGCGGATTCCTCTGCGAGACATGCTGCTGGAAGCATTGAAGGCGGGTGCCGTCATGGATACGATGGAGGACCTGCGGGACAAGAAGCCGGACACCTTCCGGAAGTTCACGATCGCACAACCGATCAACGTGGATGGCAAGCAATACCGCATCAAGCAACTGGTCGACGCGTACTACGCGCTCGTGCCTCGCAAACCTGGTGCTGACTTCGTTCCGCACGCCAGGGTATTCATGCGCTGGATTGCTGCTCGTTACATGGACCCGGAATTCCGTCGCACGATTTCGGATCCGGTTGCCGACTGGAAGCGCAACACGGCCGACGCCGACCTGCAGCGCAAGACGACGAAGTCGCAGCTCGACTGGGAACTGCAGCGGCAAGGCATCAACATGAGCATGGTGGCCAGTCGCAGCCAGGCGGATCAGGAGAAGCTGCGGGGGATGAAGGCTGCGAGCGACGCGGCGCAAAAACGCTATGAGCAGCTAGTCGCGGAAGCGCCGAAGGATTACTCGACGGTCTGGGAGCGGCTTGAGAGAGAAGCGGCAAAGAAGCTGCGTCGCGCGCCATACCAGGACGGTCTGAAGCAAGCCGCGGAGCGCATTCGAAATCTGCCGGAGACGTGGGATTCCGACAACAAGGCCAGCGCGGCCGCGGTTGAGGCGGCCATGCTGCCAGAAGCTGAAATGGAGCTCGTGTCGGCCTGGAAGGAAGGTATCGAAGGCAAGCATCCGCTTCCGCCAGACGTCATGGTGCTATTTGACATGCTGGTCCACGACACGTTGTTGACGAGCTGGCAGGATCACGTGCTGGCACCGTCGCTATACTTCCGGACGCGCGACAAGGATACGTTCGGGGCGAGCAATCTCGCAAAGGAAGCGCAGCAGCGCAAGAAAGATGATCTCGCAGCGGCGCGTATCGAACAGGCAGCCAAACAGAGTCAGGAATGGGCGCGGGGATACAAGGGCGGCGCAACGCCCCCCGTTCATTGAACCGGTGATGCGGACGAGCGCGCTTGTCTTAGTGTGTCGGAGACATGCGCTTCCCGCCGATGCGGATGATTGCTCCCACGTAAGGCAGTCTGCCTCCGGATAATTCGCGGCAATCAACTTGTCGACTGCAATGCGAACGGTCTGTGGTGTCGCATCATCATGATCGAGCCGGATTCGTTTCGATCATTAGGTCCGGCCGTGCCCATTCTCCTCTCGTGATGCTGGCAATAGCCCTGTCGCAATCGGCGGCACCGAAACTGCTTGAAACCGGTCGGTCCCGAGCTCCTTCGTAACAGCAGCGGGCAGGGTTGCAACCGCCTTCGCGAATGCTCCCGGCTTCCCTTTGCACGACTTGATCAGCTTGTGCACCTCGGGGTGCGCATCGAACCGCGGATTCACCAGCAGCACGTAATACGCGTATTGCTCGAGATCACTGCGGTTGGTAAAGCGGTACTTGAGCCATGCTTGCGCGACAACTCTCGAAATGCGACGGTGCAGCTGCGCGTCATTGTCCTCATACCTCTTTTCCAGCCGGTTTGCGTAACGTTTCGTCAGGTCGCGTGACACGTCCACGATCGGCAATCGCGTACTTCCCAATATCTGGCCAGGAAAGGACAGTTCGACATGGCGGTCCGGATAGAAATGCACTTCGAGAATGCGTGAACCGATTGAATCGGGCACCGCGGCCGGCGGCAACGACACGCTCGTCTCGCCCTGCTGCTTCTTTACCTGCTCTCCCGGCCGCCAATCGTCCGCGTCGTAATAAATCCACTGAACCTTGAATTCGGTTCCTTTCAGCAGGTAACAGCAGGTGATGCTGCCTTCACCGGTGCCGGGTTCCAGATCGCCACCACCACGTGCCTTGTTGCCGAATTGATCAGTGATCGTGAATCGAACCAGGTTATACGGCAAGTAGTTCAGGGCCTCCGTTGAAACGCTGGTGTACGTAGGTTCGGTCTTGCTGCACGCAGCTATCGAGACGAACATCATGCTTGCGGCAGCGACTCGCAGCGCAGTCGACAATCGTTCGCCGGTCCGACGGGTGTCTCGATAGCGAGGAGCGGCCGCTATGCATGTTTGAGCAGCCGGTTGTATCAAATCAGGCATCGGCAGTCTTTGCATTGGCACGGCGGCACGCCGCCTGGAATGCACGAGTGCCTCACTGATTTGACGGAGCAACGAACGAAGGCTCTTCGGGATTACCTGAAACAGGCACATGATCAGTGAATGGCGATTCTCGCGCTACACACCACGGCGATCAGCCGCGTCACATGTGCGGAGGCAGCCAAGCAGAATCCGAAACCAGTCTTTCCGTATGCGTCATGAACCGCTGACGCGACCGCATGTTCGCCGCGTTCTGCGCTTTGCCGCGTTCCTTTTGCGCTCCTCAATCCACGGCAGCAGCGAAATACCCGCCGCACACAACACCAACCCGCCGACCACAGCGAACAGACCGAATCCGATTTCCCGTACCCACGCCCCGCCCACCACCGCGTCGTTTCGCCGGGCAATGCCCGGAAACATCGACGAAACGCGCAGGCCGTCGTTCGCAGCCGCGCTGCAATACGTCTTCGTGAACGCGACAAACTGTTCGCGGCTGATGTTCGAGGCGGCCGAACGCGAATACACCGGTGACCCGGCAGGCTGCCACGTCGTATCGTACTGCTGCGTCTGTCCCGCGCCATAGCGGAAGACGGCGCGCGCCTCCCACGTCACACTGGATTTGCCATATCGCAGCGACAACTCACATCGCTCGACAATGGCGGGGACGTGAGGCCACGCACGAGCGCGAACGAGGATGGCCGAATTGATCGTGGCAGCTGCACCCGCCAGCACGAGGAAGCCACCGACGAACAGAAGAATGGCCGACCGAAAGCAGCGCAGTGCGTATTTCACTGGAATATGGCTGGATTCAGTAGTCTGTCGGCGCCGGCGACCGGCGCGTTGATACAGCGGAGCAGATGGGGCCTGCGCAATCCGCGGAACGCGTCTGCCGGTATCCTGCCCCCGGTTCGCCATGTCGCGGAATCGCCGCTTACTGCCCCACCCGAAACTCGATCCGTCGATTCCTCGCCCGTCCCTCCGCCGTATCATTCGGCGCAATAGGCTGATCCGGGCCGACTCCCGTCGTCGTCATCTGCTGCGGCGGGATGCTCTTCGTGATCAGATATCCCTTCACCGCATCCGCGCGCGCCTGGCTCAGCGCGATGTTCGACGTCCGGTTCCCCGAGTTGTCGGTGTGGCCGATGATGTCGACCGTGCGGTTCTGCAACTTCGACAGCGCGGCGGCCATCTGATCGAGAATCTGCCTGCCTTGCGGCGTGAGCGTCGCGCTGCCCGTCTCGAACTCGATCGTGCGGTTCGCGAGCGTCTGGTCGAGCAGCCCCTGTTCGGAGGCCGACACACGCAGCCCGTTCTTGATCGTATACGTCGGGTTCAGCGTGTTTGCCATGTCGCTCGCGAGCTGCTGGCGCTGCGCTTCGTTGTGCACCTCGCCCTTCACCTCGATCTGCGTGCCGTTGATCTTCAGCTGGCCCTTGCTGATCTGCTTGAGCTGCGCGCCGAGCAGTTTCTGCACGTTCGCGCTCCAGTTCGGCGGCGTCGCGACGTCGCCGACCTCGATCTGGTCGACCACGTTCGCCGCGCCATAGGTGTCGCGCAGCTTCTGCAGCACGGCGGCCTTGGTCGCCTCGTCGGGCACCTTGCCGCCGGCCACCACCTGGCCGGGCGTTGCGTTCGCGGGCGGCGGCGCGAT
>Ga0068855_100008986_pt1 | contig 12071 bp, 5 predicted proteins | sample KBSCornC52_FD_66592 | JGI IMG/M metagenome (GOLD analysis project Ga0068855, IMG submission 66592) | Corn rhizosphere microbial communities from Kellogg Biological Station, Michigan, USA - KBS Corn C5-2 | ecosystem: Host-associated > Plants > Roots > Rhizosphere > Soil ...
GAGCTGCCCATCTCCTGGCCGCCGGTCGCGACGGCTTGAACGTGCGAGGTGACCGCGCTCGCCACATCCGCCGAGGCGTCGGCCTGTGTCGACGCTGCTTCGGCCGAGCTGGCCAGCGCGCTTGCGGCCGAGGTCAGTTCAACGGACGCCGTAGCCAGCGTGCCTGCGTTGCTCGCGACGGACGCGAAGTCTTCCCGAAGCTGCGCGGACGCACGGTCGAGCGCGGCTGCCAGCCGGCCGATCTCGTCGTCGCTGGAAACACGTGCCGATCGGGTCAGGTCGCCGGTCGCGAGGCCCTCGGCGACGTTGGCCACTGCTCGCAGGTCGGTGCGAATGCTGCGCGCCGCACGCCAGCCGACGAACAGCGCGATCGCGATGCCGATGAACAGCACGAGCAGAACGTTACGGCTGAGGCTGCCCTGCTCGTGGACGACGCTCGACAGATTCGATTGCACGGCCGAGGAGTCTGTGGTGGCGCGCGCGGACTTGGCGTGCGAGGCCATCGAGCCGACCGAGACCAGCGCCAGGACCGAGACCACGACGGCTGTTGCCACCGCGACGAACACCGCTGCATTGATCTTGAAGGCGAGCGAGCGGCCGCCTGAAGCAGACGCGGGCTGCACTGCGGTGACACCTGACATGTTCGCTCCGTCGAGTCCGTTCGAGCCGCCGGTCAAGGGCGTCGGGTAGTGGCGCCGCTGTGGTGGCGCGCTGGGGTGCGCCACTAGGTCTTTCGGCGTATCCGGCCACGGCATGAGTCCCGACGCGACAGTTTTCCGGCCGGTGCGTGCGCTGGCAGGCCCGACCAGGGCAATTCGGGCACCAGCTCATGAGGTTCGAAGCCCTGCCGATAAGTCAGCGATGCCCCGACGTCCGACCGGCAGTGTGCCGGCACCGACCGCCGTGGCGGTGGTCCAACCCGCGCAGCTAGACCAGAACGCGGGCGGTGGCGCCGTTCGGCCGCTGGCTGCTGCCACCGGGTCGGCCGGCTCGGCGGTTGCGGCCGATGCGGCCGATGCGGCGATTGCCGCGGGTGCCGCGGCTGCGGATGTCGTGTCAGGGCAAGCGGCATTCGACCCGCTGACCGGCTTGCCCAGTCGGGCGATGTTCATGGACCGACTCCAAGCGGTGCTGGCGCATGGCGACCAGATATCGGCGGTGATGTTCATCGACCTCGACGACTTCAAGAACGTGAACGACGGTCACGGTCATCGGGTCGGCGACGAAGTGCTGATCGAGACCGGACGTCGGCTGGCGGAGGTCGTGCGCCCGTTCGACACGGTCACACGATTGGGTGGGGACGAGTTCGTCGTCCTTTGTGCCGGTCTTGCCGCCGAGGCCGATGCGTCGCGCGTTGCGAGCCGGCTGCTCGCCGCGATCTCGGCGCCGATCGTCGTCGGTACCGACGAGGTCGTGGTGACGTCGAGTGTCGGAATCTCTTTCGTACGCTCCGGGCTGAGCAACGCAGAGGCGGCACTGCACGAAGCAGACTCAGCGATGTATCGCGCGAAGGCTCGCGGCAAGAACCAGATCGAAGTGTTCGACGACGTGCTGCGCGAGACCGCGAACAACCGGCTGTCGACCGAGGCGTTGCTGCGGCGAGCTCTTGACGAGAACCTCTTCCGACTGCACTACCAACCCATCTACGAGCTCGCGACCGGCGACCTCACCGGCGTTGAAAGCCTGGTGCGGCTGGAAGATCCCGATCAGGGATTGCTGTCGCCGGCCCGCTTCATCGATGTCGCCGAGCAGAGCGGGCTCATCGTGCCGATCGGGGCTTGGGTGCTTGAAGAGTCCTGCCGGCAGCTTGCCGCTTGGCGACGGGCCGGCGTCGTGGGTCAAGGCGTTCGAGTCGCCGTGAACCTGTCGGCTCGCCAGGTGTCACGATCGGACTTGTTGAAGACGGTGAGCCGGGTGCTCGACTGCGCCGGGCTCGACGCCGACGACCTAAGCCTCGAGCTCACCGAAAGCATTTTTATGGACGCCGATTCTGCGCACGTACGCCAACTCGAAGAGTTGCGGTCGATGGGCGTGACGATCGAGATCGATGACTTCGGCACCGGCTATTCGTCGCTCGCGTATTTGAAGCGGCTGCCGGTGGGCGTGGTCAAAGTCGACCAGTCTTTCGTCGCCGGAATGCTGACCAGCGTTGCCGACCACGGCATTGTGAACTCCATTATCGGGCTCGGCCAAGCACTCGGGCTGACCACGATTGCCGAAGGCGTCGAGACCGCCGAACAGCTCGACGCCTTGTGGGTGCTGGGTTGTGACCAAGTGCAGGGCTACCACCTGGGGCGGCCGTGCCCACCGGTCCGGCCGCCGCTGGCCGTTACCGACTGGGGCGAGCAACCCGCAGCCGAAGCGGTCTAGCGCGCGAACCTCACTACCCGGCGAACAAGGTCTCTCGAGCGTCTTCGAGTGCGGTCTGCAACGCGCCACGCAGGATCGGCTCGTCGTGCACTTCGGCGAGCGCCAACCGCACCGGTGTCGGCGAGATTCGGGCCACCGCAACACAGATCCGGTCGAGCAACGCATCGCCTCCTGCCGCGAGATACGGCCCATCGAGCACCAGCACCTCGGGATCGACGAGCAGGCACGCGTGCGATACGACCAACGCCGCGCGGCGAGCGACTTCGTCGAGAAAAGCCTCGGCCGTAGCGTCGTTGCGGGCACTCGCCGCCAACGCCGTGGTCACTGCCACCGCAGTATCGGAGCCGAATCCCATCGCCTCCGATACCACCCGAATCGCCGGCACCGAAGCCAGTTGATGCGCGCTGTTGGGCATTCCGTCGACTTCGACATACGGCACCGGCATCGGTACGGGTAGGTAGCCGAACTCGCCGGCCCAGCCACGACGGCCGCGGCGCAACCGCCCGTTGATCACGAGCCCCAGACCCAGACCGTCGGCCAGCAAAGCAAAAACGAGGTGCCGCACGCCCTGGCCGTGTCCGAACCGAGCCTCGGCCATCGCGGCCAGGTTGACGTCGTTTTCGAATACCACCGGCCGGTCGAGGCTGCTTCGCAGCTCCGCGGTGATCGTGTGCTTCCAGGTTGGCAGCAAGGAAGCGAAGGCGAATTCGCCGGTCCGCGGGTCGATGACGCCGGGAGAGCCAAGCACGACGCGACGCAACCGGGCGATGTCGGCACCCGCAGTATCGAGGCAGGTGAGTACTGCACGATGCAGCATCGACGCCGCGTCGTCCGGATCTTCGAACGGCAGTTCTAGCTTTGCTGCCAGCACTCCGGTCAGATCGGCTGCGGCCATCGTCACGTTGCCGTGGGTGATCTGCGCGGCGATGACATAACCCGCGGTCGGGGTCAGCGCGTAGCGGCGGGCCGCCGGACCTCCTTCGCCGTGTGCGGTTTCGACCGGCAGCGCGAGCCCGCGACCGACGAGATGCTCAACCGAGGCGGACGCCGCAACCCGCGTCAGGCCGGTCAGTGTCGATAGCTCGTCGCGGGTGAGCGATTCGTGGTCGAGCAGCTGGTCGTAGATGACCCGCGGGTTCAGGTGCCGGGCGAACGCAGCCTCGAAGGTCGTCACGCCGCCTGCTCCTCGAACAACTCGTCGCGCGCCCGCACGAGTGCGAGGAGCATCGAGCCGGTGAGAATTGCGTCGGGACCGGTCTCGCTCAGCGCGATGCGAGCAGGTGCGGGCCCGATCGCTGCGAGTTCTTGGCGTACCCGTTCAAGCAGCCGCTCGCCGCCGAGCCGCACAGTGCGTCCCGCGAGCACTACGAGATCGGGATCGAAGACGAATGCCGGGCCAGCCACGGCGAGGGCGATCCGGCGGGCTAGTTCGGTAAACCCGGCTTCGAGGGCGTCGTGGGTTTCGCCGCTCGACGTCGCCGCAGCATGGCGGATCAACACGTCGGGGTCGAGCTCGTGTCCTTGCGCCAAAGCGACGACACCTCGACTGCCGATCGCCCGCTGCAGCGTCGTCGTCCGGCTTGATTGGGTGCCGCGCTCGAAGTCCGCCCATCCGTCGACGTGGGCCGGAAGGAATGCGATTTCGCCGGCCCACCCGGCAGCTCCGCGATACAACCGGCCACCGAGGATGACGCCGCACGCGATGCCTTCGTCGAGCCAGACCAAGACCATGTCATCGGCCCGGCTGCCATCGGCATTAGGAACGTTTGCGCCTGCGCCGAACCGCGATTCGGCGAGGGCGGCGAGATTCACGTCGTTTTCGAAGGCCACCGGGCAGCGGAGGCTGCGGCGCAGCTGCGCGGCCAGGTTCGACTTCCAGCTCGGGCTGTTGACCGCGAACGCCAACTCGTGGGCGGTCGGGTCGATCACCCCCGAGGCTCCGATCACGATGTATTTCAACTTGTCGAGTGGCGCGTTGAGCTTGCTGAACTCGTTCGTGACGGCGCGTTCTACCGCGGGGGAGACGGCCTCGTCGTCGTCGATCGGCTCTTCGTGTCGCGACACGATGTGCCCGGTCACGCTTGCTGTCATGATCGCGATGCGGTACCCGTCGACCGCGATGCCCAGCACGTAGGCGGAATCGTCGGAGAGTGCATAGGCCCGGGCACTTGGCCCGCCCGTGTTCGATGCCAGCGCGCCGACGTGGGTGACGAATCCGCGATGGATGAGCTGGTCGACGATGCCGGATGCCGTAACCCGCGAGAGTCCGGTGAGTTCGGCGATGGCCGCTCGCGTCAAGGTGGCATGGTCGAGCAACGCGTTGAACACCGCGCGGGCCAGCGCAGCGCCGGAACTGTCGAACGTCACGGCGGTCATCGGCTACCTCGGGCATAGCGGTTCGACGGCGTGTTGGCGGACGCTTCTCCCATCGGCCGGCCACGCCGCTACTTGACGACTCCGCGCTTGCGACGCCGCGCCGTGACAGCATGTGCGGCGTGCGGATTTACCTTCCTTCGACGCTGCCCACGCTCGCGGCTCGCTGGCCCGGCGCCGCGGCTGACCCGAAGGCGAGCCCGACAACGCCGTTGGTCGACGCAGGTGCAGTCGCCTACGCAGTCACGCCCGCGTTGCGCGAGTGGTACCGCGAGGGTGATCTCGAAGAACTCGAATACGTTGCGCTCAACCACGCCGCCCGCGCCTCGTTGCTGCTGCTAGCGAGCGAGTCTGGCGCGGGGCCGGCGCGGCGGGTGGTGCTCGCAGCAGATGTTCCTGACGCGGCCGCGGCGGCTTCGGCGTCCGGTACGGATTTCGCCCGCGGGCACGACGTCGCGGCGGTGCGGCTCCGCGAACCGGTGTCGGTGTCGATGCTCGCGGCCGTCCACGTCGACGACCCGGCGATCTGCGACGAGGTGGCGGCGGCGGCTGCGGTTGTCGTGGCGGCGCAGGAGGGCGACGACGACGCCCGCTTCACGCTCGACTCCCTCGAAGACCACGAACTGCAGTGGTACGCCGTCCAAGAGGTGCCGTTCCTGTTTTCTTGATCACCAATCGCTCAGCCGCCAGGGCTCGCAGCCGATGCGATCGATGACCGGGTAGATCACGTCCGGGATGGAGCCAACGTGCCAGGATGGGCATGACGTCACCGACGCAGGCACACCCTCGCACGCGCGGACGCAGGAGTGGTTGAGCATGGACGCCGTCACAACGGTTCCGAGCCCGACGAACGAGCCGGCACTGGGTTACGCCCCAGGTAGCCAGGAGCGTTCGAACCTTCAGGCACGGTTGAAAGAATTGGCCGCCGAGCCGGTCGAGCTGACCATGGCTCTCGGTCACCGACATCGCCTCGGCGGTGGTGATCGGATCGATGTCGTGCAGCCGCACCGCCGGCATGCGGTGCTTGGCACGCTGGGCGACGCCACGGCGTCCGACGTGAACGAGGCGATCGACGCCGCCCTCGGCGCAGCACCGGCTTGGCGTGCGATGAGTTTCGACGATCGCGCTGCGGTCTTCTTGAAGGCGGCCGATCTGCTCACCGGGCCGTGGCGCGACACCATCAACGCAGCGACGATGCTGGGCCAGAGCAAGACCTGCTACCAGGCCGACATCGACGCTGCATGCGAGCTCGCCGATTTTTGGCGATTCAACGTGCACTTCGCGCGCGGCATCCTGGCCGAGCAGCCGATCTCGCCGTCCGGTGTGTGGAATCGCCTTGACCACCGGCCGCTCGAAGGTTTCGTGTTGGCGATCACGCCGTTCAACTTCACCTCCATCGCCGGTAATCTCCCGACGGCGCCGGCGATCATGGGCAACGTCTCGGTGTGGAAACCTTCGCCGACGCAACAGTTTTCGGCACATTTCTTGATGGAACTGCTCACCGAAGCCGGACTGCCGCCCGGTGTCATCACGATGGTCACGGGTAACGGGTCGGCGGTTTCGCAGGTCGCGCTGTCGCATCGCGAACTGGCCGGCATCCACTTCACCGGATCGACCGGGACCTTCCACCACCTGTGGCGAACCGTCGGCGAGAACCTCGCGCGCTATCGCAGCTATCCGCGGTTGGTCGGGGAAACCGGCGGCAAGGACTTCGTGATCGCACACCCTTCGGCGGACGTCGACGTGCTGCGCACGGCCTTGGTGCGCGGCGCATTCGAATACCAGGGACAGAAATGTTCGGCGGCCTCGCGCGCGTATGTACCGCGCTCGGTGTGGCGGCGGCTGCAGAGCGAGTTGGTCGCGGAGGTTGAATCGCTGGCTATGGGTGACGTCGCCGATTTTGCGAATTTCATGGGGGCGGTTATCGATGGCCGGTCGTTTGCTCGCCTCGGTGACGCGATCGGGCGGGCCGGTTCGACGCCAGGACTTGCGGTTCTTGCGGGTGGGCGCACTGACGACTCAGAGGGGTGGTTCGTGCGGCCTACACTGGTATCTGCAGATGACCCGGCTGACGAGGTTTTCGTCAAGGAATACTTCGGGCCGTTCCTCGCTGTGTACGTCTTCGACGACGACCGTTACGACGAGGTAGTCGCGCAGGCGGCCGAAATCGCGCCGTACGCGCTCACCGGCGCCATCATCGCTCAGGATCGTGCCGCAGTCGCCGCGGCGAGTGAGGCACTGCGATTTTCGGCCGGCAACTTCTATGTGAACGACAAGCCGACTGGCGCCGTCGTCGGCCAGCAGCCATTCGGCGGCGGGCGCGCGAGCGGCACGAACGACAAGGCCGGCTCGGCGCAGAACCTGCTGCGTTGGACCAGCACTCGGGCGATCAAGGAAACCTTCGTACCAGTGACGGACTATCGCTACCCGCACATGGGCGACGGGACTGCGCGATGACGGGCAGGCTCGACGATCTGCAGCGCAGTGATGAAGGGCTGGAGAAACGCAAAGCGGATCTCGTCGAGGCTGCTGTGGCGGGCCGCAGCGACGCTGCCGAGATAGAGCCCTTTCTCACGCGGTACTTCTTACATGTTGCCGCCGAAGATGTGTTGTCGTGGCCTCCCGCCGAACTCTACGAAGTCGCCTGGGGTCACCGTGAGTTCGCGCAGTTGCGGCCAGCGGGCGCGCCCAAGGTCCGGGTGGTGACGTTCACCCCCGACCAGTTGACCGGGCGGCAGGGCCACACCCTTGTCGAGATCGTCACCGACGACATGCCGTTCCTCGTTGACTCAGTGACCCAAGAGTTGTCACGTCGCGATATTGCGATCAATCTCGTCGTCCACCCACAGTTCGTCGTCCGGCGAGATCTCGACGGACAACTGCGAGAAGTGCTCGGCACGCTCGATGCGCACGAGGCACCGCGCGACTCGCTCGTCGAGTCATGGATGCATTTCGAGGTCGAGCGGCAGGCTGACTCGCAAGCCGAGGAGTCGCTGCACGAGGGCGTCTTGAGAGTGCTGCGCGACGTGCACGACGTCGTCGAAGACTGGCAGCGGATGAAAAACGTTGCCGAGCAGGTCGCCGACCAACTTGCGACGGCGCCGCCGGTCTGCGTCGATTCGAGCGAGGCATCGGAGACTGCCGAGTTCTTGCGCTGGCTGGCCGACGACCATTTCACCTTTCTCGGCTACCGCGAGTATCGGTTGGTCGACGATCCAGACTCAGGTGAGCCTGCACTCGGTGTCGTGGCCGGTACCGGGCTCGGCATCTTGCGAGCCGACAAGCCGCGACCGCGTCTGCTGTCGACGATGCGCACCGAGGTGCGCGAGAAGATCAAAGATCCGCAACTTCTCCTGGTTACCAAGGCGAACTCGCGCTCAACGGTGCACCGGTCGGTCTATCTCGACTACATCGGGATCAAGACGTTCGACGCCGCAGGTGAGGTTGTGGGGGAGCGGCGTTTTCTCGGCCTGTTCACGTCGAGCGCGTATACGACCAGCGTCTTATCGACGCCGCTCTTACGGCAGAAGGCAGCGACCGTTATCGAACGATCGGGATACCCGCCGCAAAGTCACAGCGGCAAGGACCTGCTGGAGATCCTTGAGACCCACCCACGCGACGAGATGTTCCAGACGTCGATAATCGAGCTCTACGAGACGGTGATCGGCGTCCTGCATCTGCAAGAGCGCCGGCGGTTGCGGCTGTTCATGCGGCGCGACGTGTACGGCCGGTTCGTTTCGTGCCTCGTCTACCTACCCCGTGATCGGTACAGCACCGAGGTGCGCCTGCGAATGCAAGACATTCTGCTCGACGCGCTCGGTGGTACGAGTATCGACGACACGCTCAGGGTTGCAGACTCGGTGCTAGCTAGGGTGCATTTCGTCGTCCGGTTCGACGGCTCCGCGGTTAATGTTGTCGATCGCGACGAGTTGGAGAAGCGCCTCGTCGCTGCAACTCGCACCTGGGACGACGACCTCGCAGACGCGCTCGACCTTCGTCTCGGCACCGACGGTGACCGCGCGATTGAACGACGCTACCTAGGTGCATTTCCCGAGGCGTACAAGGAAGACTTCGGTGCCCACATTGCGGTCGACGACATCGAGGCGCTCGAGAAGCTTGGAGGTGGCGACGATCTCGGGCTCGACCTCTACGAGCCGCCGGGTGCCGAAAGTGGCGAGTCGCGGCTGAAGGTCTATCGAGTCGGACCGCCTGTGTCGTTGTCACACGTGCTCCCGCTGTTACAGAGCATGGGCGTCGAGGTAACCGATGAGAGGCCTTATGGGATCGAGCGCCGCGATAGCGGCCATGCCTGGATCTACGATTTCGGGCTGCGCCAGATGCACGTCGGGTTCGACGACGGGCCGCGCGGTAGGCACGAGCGATTTCAAGACGCGCTTGCCGCTGTCTGGCGTGGTGCGGCGGAGGCTGATGACTTCCAGGCCCTCGTCCTGCGCGCAGGGCTGACCTGGCGTCAGGTCGTCGTATTGCGCGCCTATGCGAAGTACCTGCGGCAAGCAGGGTCGCGGTTTTCTCAGGATTACGTCGAGTCAACGCTCGTGTCGAACGCGCCCATCGCCCGACTGCTGATCGAATTGTTCGAGGCACGGCTAGATCCTGCCTTCTCGGGCGACCGAGATGGTGTCATGGGCGCACTCGTCGAGCGAATCGAGAAATCTCTCGACGACGTGAGCAGTCTCGACGAAGATCGGATCCTTCGAAGCTACCTCTCGTTGATCTCGGCAACCCTTCGCACCAACTATTGGCATCGAGAGAACGGCGCGCCAAAGCCTTATTTGTCGCTGAAGTTCGCCTCCGAATTGGTGCCTGATCTGCCCGCGCCGCGGCCGATGTGCGAGATCTTCGTCTACTCGCCGCGAATGGAAGGCGTGCACTTACGTTTCGGCATGGTTGCCCGCGGTGGCATCAGGTATTCGGATCGTCGTGAGGATTTCCGAACCGAGGTTCTCGGTCTGGCGAAGACGCAGACGGTGAAGAATTCGGTGATCGTGCCGGTCGGCTCCAAAGGTGGTTTCGTCGTCAAGCGGATGCCGGTCGGCGCGGATCGCGAAACCCAGCAGGCCGAGGTGGTGCACTGCTATCGCACGTTGATCCGCGGAATGCTTGATCTCACCGACAATTTGGTGATGAGCCGATCGGGTCGGCAGGTAGTGCCGCCGTCCGACACGGTCCGTTACGACGGCGACGACAGCTACCTCGTCGTCGCAGCGGACAAGGGGACGGCGACGTTCTCTGACATCGCCAACGGCCTGTCTGCTGACTACGGTTACTGGCTTGGCGACGCGTTCGCGTCCGGTGGCTCGGCCGGCTACGACCACAAGGTGATGGGCATTACCGCGCGCGGCGCGTGGGAATCGGTAAAACGCCACTTCCGAGACCTCGGCGTCAACTGCCAGACCACCGATTTCACCTGCGTCGGCATCGGTGACATGTCGGGTGATGTCTTCGGCAACGGAATGCTGCTTTCCCGTCACATCCGGCTGGTGGCCGCGTTCGACCACCGGCATATCTTCGTCGACCCCACTCCCGATGCCGTGGCATCGTTCGCCGAACGCGAGCGGCTGTTCGCGCTGCCGCGTAGCTCGTGGGCCGATTACGACACGACGCTGATTTCCGCCGGTGGGGGGGTTTGGCCGCGCACAGCCAAGTCGATACCGGTGTCGGCTGAAATGGCTGCGGCGCTTGGTATCTCTGGTGGTGCGCTCGCGCCGCAAGACTTGATGCGGGCGATCCTGAGTGCACCCGTCGACTTGCTGTGGAACGGTGGTATCGGCACGTACGTCAAGTCGCGAACCGAGTCGCACGCCGACGTCGGCGACAGGGCGAACGATGCGATCAGGATCGACGGTGCGCAACTGCGCTGCCGCGTCGTCGGAGAAGGCGGCAACCTCGGTTTCACCCAACTCGGCCGCCTCGAATTCGCTTTGGCCGGCGGCCACATCAACACCGATGCGATCGACAACTCGGCCGGCGTCGACACCTCCGACCACGAGGTGAACATCAAGATCTTGCTGGACGTCGCGGCGAGGTCGGGCCATCTCGACGCGGCTGAACGCGAGCCCTTGTTGGCGCAGATGACCGACGAGATCGCGGAGCTGGTGTTGCGCGACAACTACGCTCAGAATCTCGCGCTGGCGTGCGCAGAGGCTGAGGCCCCCTCGATGTTGCACGTCGACGCGGCGTATATCGATTCGCTTGAGAAGTCTGGCGAGCTCGTGCGCGCGTTGGAGCGGTTGCCCGATGCGGAGGGTATGTCTGAGCGACGTGCGGCCGGTCTCGGCCTCACCCGGCCTGAGCTCGCAGTCTTGCTGGCCTATGCAAAACTCACGGCCACGCACGACATCACGTCGTCCGACATTGCGGATGACATTTTCGCGCAGGCTGCGCTGGTCGAGTATTTCCCGACTGCGTTGCGCGAACGGTTCGCGGCTTCGATGGCCGAGCACCCGCTGTTGCGCGAGATCATTGCGACCCAGTTGGCAAACCAGCTGGTGAACTTCTCCGGTGCGACTTTCGCAGCGCGGATCGGTGGCGAAACCACTGCGTCTACGGCGGAAATCATTCGCGCGCACACCGCAACGCGTCAGGTGTTCGATGTCGACACGTTGTGGTCGGCGATCGAACAGCTCGACGACGTCGTACCGAGTGTGGTGCAGACCGAACTGCTGCTCGGCGTGCGACAGTTGCTCGATCGCGGCACTCGCTGGTTTCTCACCAACCGGCGACCGCCGCTCGACGTCCCTGAGACGGTCGCGCAACTGCAGCCGGGTGTGCAGGCGGTCTCGTCTCGGCTGTCGGGATCGTTGCGCGGGGCCGAAGCGGACCGGTTTGCGGCGCAGGTCGAGTCTTTCGTCGGTCGGGGCGTACCTGATGAGGTCGCCCGCGGCGCGACCGCCACCGGCTCGGTGCTCGACACGCTCTCGATTGTTGACATCGCGCTGCGGACGCGGGCAAGTGTCGATGAGGTAACCGACGTGCACTTCGCGCTCGCGGATTCGTTGGGTCTGTCGCGACTCGCCATGCTCATCGCCGGACTTCCACGCGACAGCCGCTGGCACACGTTGGCTCGCACGGCGGCACGCGACGACCTGCAAGCTGCGCACGCCGAGCTGACGACCGACGTGCTGTTGTCGACGCCTTCTTCGGTGGCTGCTGAGGAGCGAATTTCTTTGTGGCAGCAGGCAAACTCGGCAGCGCTGACGCGGACGGCTGCCGTCGTCGACGACATCATTTCAAGTGACACAGCCGACCTCGCGACCCTTTCGGTGGCACTGCGCGAGGTGCGTGCGCTCGTGCGTGCGGCTTCGCTA
>Ga0068855_100008988_pt1 | contig 12070 bp, 11 predicted proteins | sample KBSCornC52_FD_66592 | JGI IMG/M metagenome (GOLD analysis project Ga0068855, IMG submission 66592) | Corn rhizosphere microbial communities from Kellogg Biological Station, Michigan, USA - KBS Corn C5-2 | ecosystem: Host-associated > Plants > Roots > Rhizosphere > Soil ...
GGCGGCGTGGGCGCTTCGGGCTATGGCCGGTTCGGCGGGCGGCAAGGGATCGACAGCTTCACCGAGACGCGGTGGATCACGATCGAAACCCAGCCGGGGCATTATCCGATTTGAGGTCTTGGCCGGTCTGAGGCTGGGAAGCAGCTTACCCGAGCGGTTTGCGGCGCGCTGCGCCGGCTTGCGGCGGGCGGTGGAAACCAAGCCACCGCCCGCCGTTTGCGTGGAGGATGTTCACCAGCCCCTCTTCGCGTTCGTTTCCGCCCGACCCGCCGGCCAGCCGCCGCAGCCTGCGGCTGGGCGTGGCGACGCTGCACTGCTGCATCAACTACGGCTCCTACTGGCAGGCGCGCTGCCTCGTCGACGGGCTGCGCGGGCTGGGCCACGAGGCGGTGCTGCTCGACCATGACGACCCGCGGGTGACCCGCGCGGAGCTGGCCTGCGCGCTCCAGCCGATGCTGCCCTTGCGCTCGGACAAGACCGACCGTCGCCGCCACGCGGCCAAGGTACGGGCCTTCGCGGCGGCGCAGGCGCGCTTGCCGCTCTCCCCACGGTTTCCGCTTGGCGGCCGGCCGGAGGGGCAGTTCGACGCGGTCGTGGTCGGTAGCGACGAGGTCTGGAACCCGGGGCACCCCTGGTATGGCGGCGCGGGCCTGTTCTGGGGCGTGGGGCTGGAAGGCCTGCCGCTGATCGCGCATGCCGCGAGCGCGGGCGGCTATACCGCGCCCCTGCCGCAGGAGCGCGCGGCGGCGCTGGGGCGCTTCGCCACGATCGCCGTGCGGGACCGGACCACGCAGGCGCACGTGAGCGCCGCAACCGGCACTGCGCCGCCGCTGGTGCTCGACCCCTGCCTGCAGTTTCCGCCGAGGCCTGCCGCGCCGCTGCGGCGGGCGCCCTATGCGCTGGTCTATGGGCACGAATTCCCGGACTGGGCGGGCGGCGCGGCCCGGGCCTGGGCCGCCGCGCGCGGGTTGCAACTGCTGAGCGTGGGCTACCGCAATGCCTTTGCCGACGAGCAGTGGCTTGAGGCGGGGCCGCATGGCTTTGCCAGCGCGGTGGCCGGCGCCTCGGCGGTGATCACGACCATGTTCCACGGCACGGTCTTCGCGCTCAACGCGCAGCTGCCCTTTGCGGCGATCCCCTCGCCCTACCGTGCGGCCAAGCTGACGGATCTCGTCACCCTGCTGGGGGCGCAGCATCATCTGGTCGGCGATGAGGCCGATCTGGAACAGGCGCTGGGTGGCCCGCCCGGTGCCGAGGTGCTGGGCGCCATCGCCGCGCTGCAGGCAAGCTCGCACGCGACGCTGGACCGCGCCCTTGCCTGACCCCTCGCTTGCCCTCGCCCCCGCGCAGATGGCGCGGGCGGGCCTGTGCATCGGCTGCGGCTCCTGCGCCTCGCGCAGCCACGAGGCGCGGATGGAATTCGACAGCGGCGGCTTCCTCAAGCCGCGGGGTCCGCGCGACTGGGAGCAGCAGCCGAGCGCGGCGCTCGGGCGGACCTGCCCGTTCTCGCCCGCCGCCGCCGATGAGGACGTGCTCGCCGCGGCGCTCTATCCCGATGCGCCGAGCGATCCGTGGATCGGGCGCAGCCGCGTAAACTATGTCGGCGCGGCCGATCCGACCACGCGGGGCGAGGGGAGCAGCGGCGGCATGGCCACATGGATCGCCGCCGAACTGCTGCGGCGGGGCGAGGTCGATGGCGTGGCGCACGTGGCGCCCGGCACCGGGCCGGACGCGCGCCTCTTCGCCTATACGGTCTCGCGCACAGTCGAGGAGGTCCGGTCCGGCGCCAAGTCGCGCTATTATCCGATCGACCTGCGCAACGTGCTGCGCGAAATCCGCGCCGTGCCCGGTCGCTATGCGGTGGTCGGCATCCCCTGCTTCATCAAGGCGGTGCAGCTCGCGCGGCGTGAGGAGAGGGTGCTGGCCGAGCGGATCGTCGCGACGATCGGCCTGTTCTGCGGGCACATGAAATCGGCCCGGCTGGCGCAAAGCTTCGGCCGCCAGCTTGGCGTGGGCGATGTCGCCGCGATTGACTACCGCCGCAAGGATCCCGCGCGGCCGGCCAACTGGTACACCGCCGAAGTCCACGGGCGCGGCGGCGAAGTGCGGCGGCAGGACTGGTGGCACCTCGCCGAGGGCGACTGGGGCGCGGGGTTCTTCATGAGCCCGGCCTGCAACTGGTGCGACGACGTGGCCGCCGAATGCGCCGACGTGGCGCTGGGCGATGCCTGGCTGGAGCCTTACTCGTCGGACGGGCGGGGGACCAATGTGGTCGTCGTCCGCTCGGCGAAGATGGCGGCGCTGATCGCGCAAGGCATGGCCGAGGGGCGGCTGGAGCTGGCCGAGGTCGATGCCGATTTCGTCCGGCGCACGCAGGCGGCGGGCTTCCGCCAGCGGCGCGAGGGGCTGGGATGGCGGCTGGCGCGGCGGGCTCCGGGGCTGAGGCCGGTCAAGCGGGTGGCGGCAGATGCGGGCATTCCGCCGCGCCGAAAGGCGATCTATGCCACGCGCATGGCGATCAGCCGCTGGTCGGTGCGGGTGCACCGGCTCGCGCCGGGGCTGTACTATCCGTGGGCGCGGGCGGTGTCCGCGGTGTACCATGCGCTCGCCTATTCGCGCGGGTGGATGGGCAAGGTGGCGGACCGGATCTGGCCGCCGGCTGCGGAGGGCTAGGCAGCCACCTCCATCGCCGCGCCCAGCCCCACGGCGTAGATCGCCTCGATCACCTCCGCCGTCGCGATGAAGTGTTCGGCTGCCTCGTCGAACTCGGGGGAGGCGGCGAGGCGCCTTGCCCAGTCCACCGCCGCGCGGCCGCCCCAGTTGTCGGGGCCGATGGTGAGCACCTCGCGGGTGGTGCCGGTGAAGCGGAGGGCTTCGAAGTCGTAGAAGCTGCCGCCCACGTTTCGCACGGCCGCGCCGCCCTTGCTGCCGTGGAATTCGGCGGCGATGACAGCGTCCTGCCCGGCGTTGGCGCGCCATGAGCAGGCGAGGCGAACGGTGGGTCCGCCGGCGAGGTTGAGGGTGGCGAGGGCGAAGTCCTCGACCTCGTCGGGCTTGGCCGGGCGGCCTTGGGCGAACAGGCTGGCGGCGGTGACCTCCGCTTCGGGATAGCCGGACAAGGACAGCGCGAGGTCGACGAGGTGCACGCCGAGGTCCATCACGCAGCCGCCGCCGGAGAGGGCGCGGTCGTAGAACCACGGCTTGTCCGGCCCGTAGGCATTGTGGAAGGTGAGGTCGACCGCGTGGACCGCGCCGAGCTCGCCCGAGCGGACCAGCGCGGCGACTTCGGCGAAGGCGGCGGCGTGGCGGTAGGAGAAGTCGACCCCGAGCAGGCAGTTCGCCCGCCGCGCCGCGCCGACCACGCGGCGGACCTCGCCCGGGCTGACGCCGAGCGGCTTCTGGCAGAACACCGGCACGCCCACGGCCAGTGCTGCCAGCGCCTCGGCAGCGTGCTGGGCGCTGGGGGTCGCGATCACCAGCCCGTCGGGCGCGAGTTCGAGCAGGCCTTCGAGCGACGGCACCTGCACGGCCTCGGGCGCGAAGGCGAGGGCCAGCCTGGCGGCTTCCTCAGAGGGGTCGCAGACGGCGATCGCTTCCGCGGCCTCGGCGGCAAGGATCGCCTCCATCCGGCTGCGGCCGATCCAGCCGGTGCCGAGGAAGGCGAGACGGGGCTTGGCTAGGGTCATAGGGTGATGATCGCCTTGACGAAGCCCTCGGGCTTGTCGCGCGTGGCGGCGAGCGCCTCGGGCAACTGCGCGAGGGTGAAGCGGTGGGTGAGCAGCGGGGCCGGATCGAGCGTCCCGGCGGCGACGGCGGCCACCGCCTGCTCGACCCCGCGGCGCTGGACCGCGGGATCGCGCTCGTGGGCGTTGATTACGTCGATCCCTTTCCAGTTCCACGTCTGCATGTTGACCTGGCGCGGGCCGTCCTGGTGGTAGCCGGCGACGACGAGCTTGCCGCCGAAGCCGACGAGCTCGGTAGCAAGGTCGAGCGGCCACTGCGCCCCGGCGCATTCGATCACCCGGGGGCAGAGGGCCTCGCCGGTCACGGTCTTCACCGCCTCGATGATGCGCCAGTGGTCGTCCATCGGTAGGGTCACTTCGGCGCCCATCGCCCGGGCCAGCGCCCGCGATTCCGCCCGGCGCGAGATCGCGATGACGCGGGCGCCGGCGCGGGCGGCGAGGTGGGTGACGACCGCGCCGATGAAGCCCGCGCCGATGATCGCCATCCACTCGCCGGGGCGCAGGTCGGCCCGGGCGGCGACGTTGAAGGCGCATCCGAAAGGTTCGGCGGGGAAGGGGAGGGTGGCGAGCTCCGGCGGGAGCGGGATGACCTGCTCGGCCGTGGCCAGGTCGTATTCGGCGTAGCTTCGGCCCGATAGCGTTGCGACGCGCGTGCCCGGCGCGAGGTCGACATCGTCGCCCACGGCATCGACCACGCCCCAGCCTTCATGGCCGAGGCCGCCGGGTTCGCCGGGATAGGTCAGCCACGGCTGCCCGGCGAAGGGCTCGAGGTTTGAGGCGCAGACTCCGCAGCCTTCGAGCGCGATCCGCACTTCGCCGGGGCCAGGCGCGGGCACCGGGACCCGGGCCAGTTCGATCGCGCCCGGACCGGTGAGGATAGCCGCGAGCATGGTCGGCGCGGTCATTGGCTGCAACCGGAAGCGCCCGCGGCGCGTTGGCGCAGGATGGACGGCGAACCCAACATCAATCGCACTCTGCGCGACAATATCGAAGCCTTCGAGCAGCGCCGCCGCGACAGCCAGCAGCGCGCCGGCAAGGGCGAGCGGATCTCGGTGGCGGTGACGCGCTTTGCCGGGAGCGTGACCTTCCTCGCCATCCACGCGGTGCTGTTCGGCGCCTGGGCGCTGGCCAACCTCAAGCTGATACCGGGGCTGCGCCCGTTCGACCCGTCGCTGGTGATGCTGGCGACCTTCGCCTCGGTCGAAGCCATCTTCATCTCGACCTTCGTGCTGATCGCGCAGAACCGCATGTCGAACGCGGCCGAGCGGCGGGCCGAGCTCGACCTGCACATGAGCCTGCTGGTCGAAGCCGAACTGTCGCAGCTCGCCAGCCTGACCCTGCGGATTGCCGAGAAGACCGGCGTGGAAGCGCCCGAACCGGAGATCCGCGAGGTGGCCGAGCGGGTCGATCCGGGGCAGGTGCTGGATGAGCTGGAGCGGCGGGAGACGGAGTAGGATTGGGGTTCACGCAGAGACGCGGAGGAAGAAGAGGAGACGCAGAGACGGTGCTCTGCTAAGCAGCCTCTTCTCTCGCAAGCCAGAGCCTGGATCATGAGAGCGGCTTCGCCGCGAGCGCCAGGATCTCTGCGTCTCGCTTTCTTCTCCGCGTCTCTGCGTGAACCCCTTCTCACACGAGCCATCACCCCAGCACCGGCGCCGCCACCTTCGCGGGTGCATAGCGTTCGATCATGGCGGCGCAGAAATCGGCGAAGGCCTGGGTGTCGTGCGGCGGGCTGGTGTGGTGGGCGCCGGGGCCCATGTGTTCGGGGGTGAAGCAGAAGGTCACGGTCACGTCGAAATCGGCGAGGGCCTCCATCTGCCGGTCGAACCAGTCGAGCGCGCCGGGGCGGAAGCTGTCGGCCCAGGACAGGCCGGTGCGCAGGCGGCGGGTGCCCAGCCGCTTCATCCAGGCGACGGCCTCGTCGAGCCGCGGGTCCTCGAAGTGGAACCACTGCATCAGGCCCATGCGCTCGGCCACACGGGCATAGTGATCGAGCGCGGGCTTGGGCGTGCCGTCGGCGCGGATCAGGCCCATGTAGAAGTGGCGGTAGTAGGACGAGCCCTCGGCCTCCTTGTGGCGGGTGGTCGCGCCCCATTCCTGCGGCAGGTCGTAGAGCGAGTACCAGAACACCCGCTCGGCCCGGTCGAGCAAGAGCTCGGCGGTGCGGTCGAAGCCGAAGACCTGGACTTCCTCTGCCCCGAACGAGCCGACGCCGACTTCGGTGACCCAGACCGGCATGTCCGGGCAGACCGCCGCGATCTCGGCCAGCCGCTCGGGCCAGGAGTGGATCGACCACAGGTTCCAGTCGAGCGGGAAGCCGTGGACCGCGACCACGTCGACCGCATCGAGCGCGCCGTAGCGGCGCATCCGTTCGACCCAGGCCGGATCGATCGGGCTCATCCCGCCGAGCACGCGGGTGATCGCGGGGTTGGCGCCATGGATCGCGGCGCCGGCGCGGCGGACGAGGTCGCCGTAGAGCACCCATTCGGGATCGAGTTCCGGGTCCCAGTGGCTCTTGTTGTTGGGCTCGTTCCAGATCATCGCGGCTTCGATCATTGGGGCGGTCCTTCACAGGGCTCATTCCTCACCGTTCCTCCCGAGCGAAGTCGAGGGACTACTTCGAGCGAAGCGAGAAGCCGCAGCGCCGCGGGCCTCGCTGACGCTCGGCATAGTCCCTCGACTTCGCTCGGGAGGAACGGGTGTGGGTGGGTCATTTCGGATCGCCGCTCCGCGCCGGATAGACCGCAGCCGGGCCGTATTGGCTGAACGGCACCTCGCTCACCCGGCACAGGTAAACCTCGGGCTCGGGATGGGCCTCGATCGTGAACCCCGCGGCGCGGAGCATGGCCTGGCTGCAGGCGGCGTTGGGCGCCCACCAGTTGGTCCAGTCGTGGGCGAAGCTCCGCTCGATGAAGTGCATCTTCGGATAGCCGGGATTGTCGAAGTAGCTGGGCGGCTGCATCGTCCCGGGCACATGGAACGGGTGATCCTCGGGCACGAGGACCACGTCGTTGCTGCCCTGCTGCATGGTCTGGAACAGCATCAGCTCGCCCGCGACGTGCTCGCGGATCAGGTCGAGCGCGAGCAGCGGGTGGCGCAGGTGGTAGAGCACGCCCATGAACACCACGAGGTCGAACTTCTCGCCGAGCGCGGCGACGTCGTAGACCGAGAGCTGGCGGTATTCGATGTCGGGAAAGCCGAGCGTCTCGGCGACGAAGCGGGCTTGCGCCAGGTAGCGTTCGTCGCTGTCGATGCCGAGCACGCGGCCCGCGCCGCGGCGCTTCATCTCGATCGAGTAGAACCCCGCGTTGCAGCCGATGTCGAGCACCGAGCGGCCGGCGAGGTCGTCGGGCAGGGCATGGGCGAAGCCGGCGAACTTGAAGGCCGGGTAGTCGCCGAGGAAGTGCTCGGGCGCGGTGGCGACGCCCGGGGCGAGGCGGATGTTCTGGAACCAGGGGCCGAGCGCGCGGACCTCTTGGGCAAGGCTTTCGGCGTCAGCCATGGGCCACCTCGTTGAGCGACAGAAGTCGCGCGCCCCAGTTGCCGACCTCGATCCGGCTGAGCGAGGCCGGGTCGATCTCGAAGGCCAGCAGCCGGTCGAGCGAGAGGCCGAGCACGCGGGCGATCACGGCGCGGATCACGTCGCAGTGGCTGACCATGGCCAGGGTCTCGCCGGGGCGGGCGAGGGCGCATTCGACCACGTGGTCCCAGGCGCGTTCCTGCGCGGCGGCCATGGTTTCGCCGCCGGGCGTGCCGGCCGAGCCGCGCTCGCTGTTCCACCGCTCCCACAGCGGATCGCCGGCAAGCTCGACAAAGGCGCGGCCCTGCCAGGCACCGAAGTCCACCTCGTCGAGCGCGGGGATGGTTTCGACCACCAAGCCGGCGTGCGGGGCGGCGAGGGCGAGCGCGGTCTCCTGCGCGCGCTGCACCGGGCTCGCCTGGATCGCGGCGAGCGGGGTTGGGGCGAGCCGGGCGGCCAGGGCCTCGGCCTGTTCGCGCCCTTCGGCGGACAGCGCGAGGTCGGGCGTGCGGCCCGAGAGGACCGCGCCGATCTGGCCGTGGGCGGCATGGCGGATCAACAGGATTTGCGCAGTCACGCCGGCAGATCTCGCTTTGTCGCGGGGGGCAGGCAGCCCGTCTGGCAGGCTTGACCCGAATGTCAGCAACAAAGCTTCGTGGCACTGATCGTTCCGCTGCGGCGAGCTGCAAATTCAGAAAAAACGTAATTGGAACAATCATCTAGAAGGATCATTGGCGAGCAACAAACCTTCGTCGGAGGCTCACCGGAAAACCATCTACGAACGATGCACAGACCCGGGGCAGGCGGCCGCCGATGCCGCTTGCCCCGGCACCGGCGCGCCTGCGCAACGAACAACAAAGCACGAGGTATTCGAATGGAAAGAGTGCTGGTCACCGGGGGCGCCGGGTTCATCGGCTGCCACGTGGGGCGCGAACTGCTGCGCCGGGGTCATCAGGTGGTGGTGCTCGACAGCCTCATCGGCCAGGTTCACGGGAACCGCGAGCGGCCGGAATTCCTCGAACCGGAGATCGAACTGATCCGCGGCGACGTGCGCGACGGCGAGGCCGTGGCCGGGGCGCTGCGCGGGGTCGACAGCGTGATCCACCTCGCCGCCGAAGTCGGCGTCGGCCAGTCGATGTACGAGGTCGAGCGCTATACCTCGACCAACGACGTCGGCACCGCGGTCCTGTTCGAGCGGCTGATCGACCACCCGGTGCGCCGCGTGGTCACCGCCAGCTCGATGTCGATCTATGGCGAGGGGCTCTATCGCGATGCCGACGGCAACACGGTGGAGGATGCCCAGCGCGGCGCGCTGCAGGACGGGCAGGCCCAGTGGAACCCGCTCGACGGCGAGGGCCGCCCGCTCACCCCGGTCGCCACGCCCGAATGGAAGCGGCCGAGCCTCGCCTCGATCTATGCGCTGAACAAGTACGTCCAGGAGCGCACCACCCACATCATGACCCGGCCCTACGGGATCGAGGGCGTGTGCCTGCGGCTGTTCAACGTCTATGGCGCGGGCCAGGCGCTCTCCAACCCCTACACCGGCGTCCTCGCCATCTTCGCCTCCCGGCTCTTGAACGGCCAGGCGCCGATGATCTTCGAGGACGGCGAGCAGCGCCGCGACTTCGTCCACGTCCGCGATGTCGCCCGCGCCTTCGCCGATGCGCTGGAATTGCCGCAAGCGGCGGGCGGCACCTTCAACATCGGCTCCGGGCAGGACCGCTCGGTCCGCGAAGTGGCCGATGCCCTCGCCCGGGCCATGGGCAAGAATGCCATCACCGCCGAGGTCGTCCACAAGGCGCGGATCGGCGACATCCGCCACTGCTTCTGCGACGCCACGCTCGCCCGCGAGACGCTCGGCTTCGAACCTGCGGAAGATTTCTCCGCCGGCCTTGCCGAGCTGGCCGAATGGGTCGCCGGCCAGACCGCGGAGGACCGCGTCGCCGAGGCCCGGCGCGAGCTCGAAGCGCGGGGGCTGGTGGCATGATCGCGCGCACCGCCAAGCCCGTTCTCATCACCGGCGGCGCCGGGTTCATCGGCTCCAACCTCGCCGACCGGCTCGCCAGTGAAGGCCACCGCGTGCGGATCTACGACGCGCTCGCCCGCCCCGGCGTCGAGGCCAACCTCGAATGGCTGTGCGAGCGCCATGGCGACCGGATCGAGCCCTGCATTGCCGATATCCGCGACCAGGCCGCGCTCGCCGCCGCGGCCAAGGGCGTGGCCGCCGCCTACCACTTCGCCGCCCAGGTCGCCGTCACCACCTCGCTCAACGACCCGGCAGAAGACTTCGCGATCAACGTCGGCGGCACCTTCGCCCTGCTCGAGGCGGTCCGCGCGGCGGGAAAGGGCATTCCGGTGATCTTCGCCTCGACCAACAAGGTCTACGGCGACCTCTCCGGCCACGGCTCGCACCTGACCCCGCAGGGCTATGCCCCGCGCGACGAGGGCCTTGCCGCCCACGGCGTCGGCGAAGGCCAGCCGCTCGATTTCCACACGCCCTACGGCTGCTCCAAGGGCGCCTCCGACCAGTACGTGCTCGACTGGGCGCGCTCCTACGGCATGCCCACCGCCGTGTTCCGGATGAGCTGCATCTACGGCGAGCGGCAGATGGGCACCGAGGACCAGGGCTGGGTCGCCCACTTCCTGATCCGCGCGCTCGAAGGCCGGCCGATCACGCTCTACGGCAACGGCCACCAGGTCCGCGACGTGCTCCACGTCGGCGATGCGGTGGAAGCCTATGTCGCGGCCTGGCGCCAGATCGACAAGGTGCGCGGCCGGGTGTTCAACCTCGGCGGCGGCCCCGGCAACGCCATCACCCTGCGCCAGCTGATCGACCATATCGGCGAGGTGATCGGCCGCGAAGTGGCCTATACGACCTCGGAGTGGCGGCCGGGCGACCAGCGCTGGTTCGTCGCCGATACCCGCGCCGCCGATGCCGCGCTCGCCCTGCCGCCCCGGCTCGGCTGGAAGCAGGGCGTGGCGCGGCTGGCGGCCTGGCTGGCCGAGGCGCGGGTGCTTGCCCCGGGCGTTCCGGCAGCCGGCAAGGTGGCCCTGGCCCGATGACCCGCCGCCTGCTGATGACGGCCGACGCGGTGGGCGGGGTATGGACCTATGCCACGGAACTTGCCGCGGCCCTGCCGGCGCAGGGCTTCGAGGTCGTGCTGGCCGTCGTCGGCCCGGCGCCCCAGCCCCACGCCTTCCGCGCCGCCGCGCAGCTGCCCGGCGTCCAGGTGATCGATACCGGCCTCCCGCTCGACTGGCTGGCTGATGCCGCGGGAACCCGCCGGACGGCCTCCGACCTCGCCGATCTCGCCGCGCGGCTCGGGGTCGATCTCGTCCACCTCAATTCCCCGGCGCTGGCGGGAATGGCCGAGTGGCCAGCACCGGTGCTGGGCGTCGCCCACGGCTGCCTTGCCGCGTGGTGGGACGCGGTGCACCCCGGTGAGCCGCTGCCCGGCGACATGGCCTGGCATCGCCGCACGATGGAGCAGGGCCTTGCCGCCTGCGCCCGGGTGATCGCGCCCACCGCCGCCTTCGCCCGGCAGCTGCAGGCGCTCTATGCCCTCGCCGAGCGCCCCGGCGTGGTCCACAACGGCCGTTCCTGGCCCGACCTGCGCCAGCCCAGCCCGCCCGCGCCCTTCGTGCTCACCGCCGGGCGGCTGTGGGACGAGGCGAAGAACACCGCGCTGCTCGACGACGTCGCCGGGCGGGTGTCCGCGCGGTTCGAGGCCGCGGGACCGCAGGCCGGGCCCGGCGGCCAGAGGGCCGAGCTGCGCAGCCTCGTCGCCCTGGGCAATCTCGCCCCTGCGGACCTGTGGCGGCGCATGGCCGAGCGGCCGATCTTCGTCTCCGCGGCCCGGTTCGAGCCCTTCGGCCTCGCCGTGCTCGAAGCCGCGGCCTGCGGCTGCGCGCTGGTGCTCGCCGACATCCCGCCGTTCCGCGAACTGTGGGACGGTGCGGCCGAATTCGCCGCCCCCGGCGATGCCACCGACCTCGCGCGGCGGATCGACTGGCTGATGACTCACCCCCGCCAGCGGCTCGCCCTCGGCGAGCGCGGCCGGCGGCGGGCGGCCCATTTCTCGGTCGCGCGCATGGCTGCGGCCATGGCCCGCGAGTATCGCGCCGCGCTCGGCGCTGCGCCCGCCGCCATGCGGGAGCGCGCGGCATGAAGGTCGTCTATTTCACCCACTCGCTGGCCTCGTGCTGGAACCACGGCAACGCGCACTTCCTGCGCGGCGTGCTCGACGATCTGGTCGGCCGCGGTCACGAGGTCCAGGCCTATGAGCCCGAAGGCGCGTGGAGCCTCGCCAATCTCCTTGCCGATCATGGGCCGGAAGGGCTGGCCGCCTGGCGCGAGGCCTATCCGCGGCTGCGCTCGCGGGTCTACCGCCCGGACGACGACCTTGCCGCACTGGTCGAGGGGGCTGACCTCGTCATCGTCCACGAGTGGAACGACACGGCGCTGGTCGCCCGGCTGGGGCGGCTGCGGGCGCGGGGCGCGCCGTGGCTGCTGCTGTTCCACGACACCCATCACCGCGCGGTCAGCGCCCCCGAGGAGATGGCCGCCTACGAACTCGATGCCTATGACGGCGTCCTCGCCTTCGGCGAGGCGCTGAGCGCGGTCTACCGCCGGCACGGCTGGGGCAATCGCGTCTGGACCTGGCACGAAGCCGCCGACACCACCCGCTTCCGCCCGCCCGCCCGCGAGGGACAGCGCAAGGGCCTCATCTGGATCGGCAACTGGGGCGACGGCGAACGCACCGCCGAACTCGAACAGTTCCTGCTGCGCCCGGCCCGCGCCACGGCC
>Ga0068855_100008990_pt1 | contig 12069 bp, 10 predicted proteins | sample KBSCornC52_FD_66592 | JGI IMG/M metagenome (GOLD analysis project Ga0068855, IMG submission 66592) | Corn rhizosphere microbial communities from Kellogg Biological Station, Michigan, USA - KBS Corn C5-2 | ecosystem: Host-associated > Plants > Roots > Rhizosphere > Soil ...
TCGTGTTGTCGTTCCAGTGCTCCTGCACCTTGGCGGCGCTCAGCTGGAATCGTTCCCCGGCTGTGGTCGGCACCAGCACGGCCTGCCCATCGGCTGCGCTGACGAAGTGGCGATTGCACGGATAACTCGGATCGGGCATCAGGATCTCGTCACCGGCTTCGATGAGTGCCAGGCAGGCCAGCTGCAAGGCCGCCGATGCGCCGGCCGTGACGACGATGCGCCTGGCCGGAATATCGACGCCGAAGCGTTGCGAATACCAGCCGCTGATGCGTTCGCGCAGCGAGCCCAGGCCCGTGGCATGCGTGTATTGCGTCGCGCCGTCGCGGATTGCCCGCGCCGCGGCTTCCTGCACCAGCGGCGGCGCGGTGAAGTCCGGCTCGCCGATGTTCAGGAAGATCATCGGGCGGTCGGTATGCGCCACCTGCGCGGCCAGCTTGGATGCCGCTTTCGCAACCTCCATCACGTAGAACGGCTCGATGCGCTCGGCGCGGCTGGAGATCCTCATCCGCGGGCCTTTCCGGCCGCCTTGTCCGCCGCCACTTCGGTGGGCCGCAGTTTGGGCGCGAGTCCGTTGAGCACGGCGTTGACGTACTTGTGACCGTCGGTGCCGCCGAACTCCTTGGCCAGCTCGATGCATTCGTTCAACACCACGCGCCAAGGCACATCCAGGCAGTGCTGGAACTCAAACGCGCCGATCCACATGATGCCGTGCTCGATGGGCGAAATCTCCTGCAGCTTGCGATCCAGGAGGGGCACGATCAGTGCGTCCAGTTCCCCGGCTTCCTTGATGCAGCCGTGCAGCAGCGCGTCGTAGTGGAGCGAGTCGGCCTTGTGAAATCCGGCGAGGTCGCGCGTGAACGCATCGATGGCGGGCGCTTCGTTGCCGCCGACCTGGAATTGATAGAGGGCCTGCAAGGCGAACTCCCGGGCCCGGCTGCGGGCCGATTTCGCCGAAGCCTTGCGCGGCTTCTTTTCCTCGATCATTACAGCTCGTCCAGCAACTGGCACATCTCCACCACCACACGCGCGGCGTCGCGGCCCTTGTCCACTTGGCGTGCCACGGCTTGCTCGAGGTTCTCGGTGGTGAGGATGGCGTTGGCGACGGGCAGCTGGTAGTCCAGCGCGACCCGCGACACACCCGCCGCCGACTCGTTGGCCACCAGTTCGAAGTGATAGGTCTCGCCGCGGATCACGCAACCCAGCGCCACCAGCGCGTCGTAGCCGCCTTTTTCCGCCATCGCTTGCAGCGCGACCGGCACTTCCAGGGCACCGGGGACACGCATCAAGTCGATGTGGTCGTCATCCACGCCCAGGGCCGCGAGCTCGGCGCGGCACGCTTGCTCCAACGCGTTCGTGACGCTTTCGTTGAAGCGCGCCTGCACGATTCCGATGTACAGGCCTTTGCCGTTGAGGCTTTGCGCCTTGCCTTTTTCCGCACCAAGCATTTGTTTTTCTTTCGACAGAGGGATCAGCCCGGCGCGACATATCCGGCAATTTCGAGGCCGTAGCCGGCCATGCTCGGCATGCGGCGCGGGTTGCCCATGAGGTTCATGCGATGCACGCCGCACTCGCGCAGGATCTGCGCGCCGATGCCGTAGGTGCGCAAATCCATCCGGCCGCGCTCCGGCCCATGCGACGCTGTGGCGGTGCCTTCGAATTGCGCGAGCAACTGCTGCGCGGTCTCGCCGCAATTGAGCAGCACCGCCACGCCTTTGCCGGCGGCAGCGATGTGCTTCAGGCTGGCATCGAGCTTCCACGAGTGCATCGAGCGATTCACTTCGAGAGCATCCAGTACCGACAGCGGTTCGTGGACTCGCACCGGAACCGTCTCATCCGAAGACCACTTGCCCTTGACCAGCGCCATGTGCAATCCCTGGCTGGGCTTGTCCTTCCACGCATGCGCCACGAATTCGCCGTACGCGGTGACGAGGGGCCGCGACCCGACTTTTTCTATCAGCGATTCGTTGCGGCTGCGGTATTCGATCAGGTCGGCGATGGTTCCGATCTTCAGGCCGTGGTCGGCGGCGAACAGCTGCAGGTCGGGCAGGCGGGCCATCGTGCCGTCGTCCTTCATCACTTCGCAGATGACGGCGGCGGGCGTGAGCCCGGCCATCGCGGCCAGGTCGCAGCCCGCCTCGGTATGACCCGCGCGCATCAGCACGCCACCTTCCGCGGCCTGCAACGGGAAGATGTGTCCGGGCTGCACCAGGTCTTCGGCCTTGGCGTTCTTCGCGACAGCGGCTTGCACCGTGCGCGCGCGGTCCGCGGCCGAGATGCCAGTCGTCACGCCTTCGGCCGCTTCGATGGAAACCGTGAATGCGGTTCCCATCTTGGTGCCGTTGCGCTCGACCATCGGAGGCAGCCGCAGCCGCTCGCAGCGTTCCCGCGTGAGCGTCAGGCAGACCAGGCCGCGGCCGAAGCGCGCCATGAAATTGATCGCGTCGGGCGTCACGTGTTCGGCCGCGAGCACCAGGTCGCCTTCGTTCTCCCGGTCTTCCTCGTCCACCAGGATCACGATCCGGCCGGACCGCATTTCCTCGATGATGTCTTCGACGGGAGAGATCGCGACCGGCGCGACCAAGGATGTGTGCAATGTATGGTCGTTCATGCGCTGGCTTTGTGGTGGGACGGTGGGGCGGTGAGCATGCGCTCGACGTAGCGCGCGATCAGGTCGATTTCGAGGTTGACCCGGCTGCCCGCCTTGAGCGCGCGCAATGCCGTGTTCTGCACCGTGTGCGGGATCAGGTTGATGCTGACTTCGGTGCCATCCGGCACGTCGGTGATGGAGTTGACCGTGAGGCTGACGCCGTTCACGGTGATGGACCCCTTGTAGGCGAGGTACTTGCCCAGGGCGCGCGGCGCGAGGATGCGCAAGTCCCAGCTTTCGCCGGTCTGCACGAAGCGGGTGACGCTGCCCACGCCATCGACATGGCCGGCGACGATGTGCCCGCCCAGCCGGTCGTGCGCGTGCAAGGCCTTTTCGAGATTGACGGGTCCGGGCTCGGCCAGGCCGGCGGTCTTGTCCAGCGATTCGGCGGAGATGTCCACGGTGAATGAATTGTGCGCGGCATCCAGCGCCGTCACTGTCATGCATGCGCCATTCAGCGCGATGCTGTCCCCGATGCCCACGTCATCCAGGTACCCGGCCGGCGCCTCCAGGGACACGCGCTTCCCATAGCGCGCCGATGCTGCGCCCGCGCCGGTCAAAGAGCTTTCGAGGTCGTGCACGGCGGCGATGCGCCCCACGCCGGTGATGATTCCGGTGAACATGCCCCGTATTTTCGGCTAAAACTGATCTCGACCCGCGACGCGGGCCACTACGCGCAGATCGGGGCCGATCATGTCGCTGGACAGGAATTTCAGCGGGATCGCCTGTGCCAGGTCCGTGAGCGGTCCGAAATGTGCCATTTCACGGCCCTGGCCCACCAGTTTGGGTGCGAGATACACCAGCAATTCATCGACCAGCGCTTCGCGAATCAGCGATCCGTTGAGCTTGTGGCCGGCTTCGACGTGCAGCTCGTTCACCCCGCGCTGCGCCAGATCGCGCAGCATCGCGGCAAGGTCGACCTTTCCGCCCGCCCCCGGCAAATGAATCACGGTCGCGCCGCGCCCTTCAAGCGCGGATTGGCGCTGTGCGTCCTGCGCCGCGGCGTAGATGAACAGCCCGCGCCCGGGAAGGAAGATGGCCGCGTCAAGCGGAGTTTGCAGCCGGCTGTCGATCACCACCGCATCGGGCTGCCGCAGTGTCGGCACGTGGCGCACGTCCAGCCTCGGGTCGTCTTCGAGCAGCGTTCCGATGCCGGTGAGGACCGCGCCTGCGCGGGCGCGCCATGCGTGGCCATCGGCCCGCGCCGGCTCGGACGTCATCCACTGGCTCACGCCGTTGTCCAGCGCCGTCCTGCCATCCAGCGAGGCGGCGATCTTCATCCGCAGCCATGGCGTCTTTCGAACCATCCGGCTGAAGAATCCGAGGTTCAGCTCGCGCGACTCGAAGGCTCCGGGCCCACAGAGCACCTCAACGCCCGCCGCCCGAAGCCGCTCGAATCCCTGACCCGCCACCCGGGGATTGGGGTCGGGCAAGGAGGCGACCACCTTGCCGATACGGTGGGCCACCAAGGCGTCGCAGCAGGGCGCCGTCCGCCCATGATGCGAACAAGGTTCCAGCGTCACATAGGCAGTCGCGCCGGCCACGGAGTGGCCCTTGGCGGCTGCGTCCCGCAAGGCCATGATTTCGGCGTGGGCGTCCCCGGCGGCCTGGGTGTGCCCCTCGCCAAGGAGCTGCCCGCCGTCGGCGGAAACGATCACGCAGCCGACCCGGGGATTGGGATCCGACAGGCCCACCGCGCGGCGGGCCTGCGCCAGCGCCTGTCGCATGAAGGGGTCGGACGTATGCATAGCGGCCATTTTGCGGTATCGGAGCAACAGCGCGGCGCAACCACTCGCCGGGTGCAGCTGACCGGTTGTCGGCCCAGAGGTGGCTTGGCGACCGGGTTCCGATAAGGTCCAGCTTCAGTCTATGGCACAAGAACAAGGAGCAGGCATGCGCAGGGTCAAGCAAAGCGGCTTCACGCTCATCGAACTGATGATCACGGTGGCGATCGTCGGCATCCTTGGTTCGGTGGCGTATCCCTCCTACGTCAGCCACATCGTCAAGACCAAGCGCAATGCCGCCGAGAGTTTCATGATGACCGTGGCGAACCGGCAGGAGCAGACGATGCTCAATGCGAGGAGCTATTTCGCTGTGGCGACGGGCACCACCGCGGAGTGGACCGCGGCCAATCTCGCGATTCCGGCCGAGGTGTCCAGCAACTACACCGTCACGGTGGCTGCGAACAACGCGGCGACCCCGCCCACATTCACCGTTACCGCCACGCCATCGGCAATTCAGGCGGCCAAGGACACGAAGTGCGGCATCCTCACCCTCGACCAGACGGGGACCAAGACCAAGTCAGGCACCGCGGCCTCATATTCGGATTGCTGGTGACGCCATGACGATTCGCCGCCGTTCGCCCCATCCCTGCAGTTTTGCGGTCCGCGGTTTCACCCTCATCGAGTTGATGGTGACGCTGACGGTGGCGGCCATCATGCTCGGTGTCGGCATTCCATCGTTCAAAAGCTTCATCGCGTCGCAAAAGGTCAAGTCGGCGGCCTACGACCTCACCACCTCGCTGATGATCGCGCGCAGCGAGGCGCTCAAGCGCAATGCCAGCGTGACCGTCGCGCCGGACACTGCGGATACATGGACGGCGGGGTGGACCGTGAAAGTCGGCACGACCACGCTGCATCAGCAATCGACGATGTCCGGCGTCACGATCACGAAGGCGGCGTCGGCGGCTTCGATTCCTTCGAACTTCGTCTATGGCGGCAGCGGCCGGCTCACGTCGGCTGCGAGCGCGCAATACCTTCAGATCAACGGGACCTCGTCGATCAAATGCGTGAAAGTCGATTCGACCGGAATACCCACGACCCAAACGGTGGCCTGTCCATGAAGCAACCCTCCAATTCCACTCGCCGCCGCAACCGCCAGGGCGGCGCCACGCTCATCGAGGTGCTCGTCTCGCTGGTGATCCTCATGATCGGCCTGCTGGGCCTGGTGGGCGTGATGATCCAGAGCCAGCGCGCGCAACTCGAGTCCTATCAGCGCGTCCAGGCGCTGCTGCTGGTGCAGGACATTGCCGCCAGGATCACCATCAACAAGACGTCCGCCAGCTGCTACGTTCTTGCCAGCTACATCGGCACCGGAAACACCACCGTGCCCGCCGCGAGCGCCTGCCTGGTGGGCACGGCCGAGCAAAAGGCGCGAGTGGTGCAGGACCTCACCGATTGGCGGGACCTGCTGCTGGGCGCATCCGAGCTCTCGGGCACCGACAAGATCGGCGCGGTCCTGGGCGCCAGGGGGTGCATCACCAAAGATGCAGCCACCAACATCTATCAGGTCAGCGTCGCCTGGCAAGGCTCCGCAACCACCGCCGCGCCACCCGGTGGAGTCACTTGCGGCCAGGGCCTGTACGGCGCCGATGATGCCGCGCGGCGCGCGGTCAGCCTCACCATTCAACTTAGCAGCTGAGCCGAGCCATGCAGGAACCCACTCGCACCCCACAGGCCCGCCGGCCCACCATTGGCGCTTTGCCGTTTGCGCGCCGGCAGGCCGGCTTGACGCTGATCGAGTTCATGGTCTCGATCGTGATCGGCATGATCATGATCGCCGCTTTGGCGACGTTGATCGCGAACCAGAGCAGTAATCGTGCGGAGATCGACAAGTCCGGCAAGATGATCGAGAACGGCCGCTACGCGATCCAGACCATGGCCACCGACCTGCAGATGGCCGGGTATTGGGGGGAATTGACCAGCGCACAGAGCATTCCCGCGTCCTTGCCCGATCCTTGCAGCACTGTGATCGCCGACCTTCAATCGGCCATGGCTTTGCATGTGCAAGGCTACAACTCTCCCGTAACCCTCTCGGCTTCGCTGCAGGTCTGTGTCAAGAACCAGCTACCCGGGACCGACGTGCTGGTGGTTCGCCGGGTGGATCCTGACACCAGCGATATCGAGACCGCCGGCGTCGCCGATTGGGCCAAGGTGGCGGCTCATGCCGGACAGGTGTACCTGCAGACCGGCATGGACTCTTCGGGCGTGCAGTTCTCCTCGGTGCTCGCGGCTGCGACCACTGACGCTACCGCCGATCACACCACTTTCCTGCTCACGAAGAAGGACAAGGTGACGGCTGCGAGTCCGCGCAAGTTCATCGTCCATATCTACTACGTCAGCAAGTGCAGTGTCGAAGTCGCCGGAAGCTGCACTTCAGCGGACGGAGGCACCCCGATTCCCACGCTCAAACGCGTGGAGCTGGGCACGTCCGCCAACAATCCGGCTTTTTCCACCATCACCATCGCCGAAGGCATCGAGAACTTGCAGGTTGACTACGGCCTCGACTCCGACAACGACGGTACGCCCAATGGCTCGGACGTGGACGGGTCGAGCTTCGCGGTGGCGGATTGGCCGAATGTGATGACGGTGAACATCCACCTGCTGGCGCGCGGGCTGGAGAAATCGAGCAATTACACGGACACCAAACTCTATGCACTTGGCACGGCGGGCGCCGCTTCCGCCGCCGTGGCCGATCAGGGTTACAAGCGCCACGCGTTCGTCCAGTCGGTGCGGCTGGTCAATCCGAGCGGAAGGAGGTCACTGTGAAATCACGTCGATCACAGCGGGGGATCACGCTGGTGGTCAGCCTGATCATGCTGATCGTGCTGACCTTGCTGGTTGTTTCCGCAATCCGTTTCGGCAACATCAACTTGAAGATTTCCGGCAACGCGCAGACGGACGCCGAGGCTTCCGCGGCCGCCCAGGTCGGGGTCGAGCAGATGGTCCAGGCCGTAGTCGCCGCGGACAAGATCGATTCAGTGCCCGCCACGCCCGCGCTGGTGGTTTCCACGGGCGGCACCCAATACACCGTCAATGTGAGCAAGCCCGCATGCATCCTGAGCAAGAACGTGGTGACCACCGACCTCGACCCGACGAAAGCGACCGACGTGCCTTGCTTCGAAGGCAGCGACACAGAGAAGCTGGTCAGCGCCACGGGCTCGCTCACGTCATCGCCCACAGCATGCAAGGACCAGCAGTGGGACATCGCCGCCACCGTGGCGGATGCGTCGTCGGGCGCCAGCGTGAACATGTTGCAGGGCGTCGCGCTGCGCGTGCCGGCGCAGGTGCAGTGCCCGTGAACGTTCGCGAGCCGTATTGAGTTTGGAGCGCATATGAAAAAAGTACAGGGTCTCGTTTTCTTCCTGGTCAGCCTGTTGATGGGTTACTCCGCCACGCTGCACGCGGAGGACACGGACATCTATGTGGACAACGCCAATACGTCGGGCGTTCCGAACGTGCTGTTCGTGATCGACACCGGGGCGAATTTTTCGTCGAGTGCGTCCGTGCCTTGCACAGCCTATGCAAGCGGCGGAGCGCCCTCCCTGGGCGCCACAGCCGGCGGCATCGAGCAATGCGCGCTGGTGGACGCCATCAACGGGCTCGCCAACGGCGTGGTCAACATTGGCCTGCTCGTGAATAACAACAACAACTTCGCCACCGACACCCGGTCCGCATCGGATCTTGCCTATCACGAGCCCTGCATCGGCACTTACGGCGGCTGCGTGATCCGCAAATTGACCTTGATGGACTCGGCGGGCAAGGCATCGCTGATCAATTTCATCAAGAGCTGGAAGACCTCCGGACAGGATTCGACCACCGACTTCAATGTGAAGGCGGGCGGCGACCGCACCGCCAACATGATGCAGGAAGCCTGGGCCTACTACCGCGGCAAGGTCGGCATGTCCGGCAAGGACTACGGGACGACCATCGTCGGCAGCGGGTGCCAGAAGAACTTCGTGGTTTTCATCGGCAATGCGTTCAACGTTTCGGGAACGCCCGCCGATACCGGAACGCAATCGCCATTCGACGGCATCAACGCGCTGACTTCAACCCAGGTGGGCGCGACCTCGGACCAGAAGATCAAGATTTCCGAAACGGTTAATTTCAGCCCGGCCACCTGCGGTGTGACCAGTGCGGCGGCGAGCACCAGCGCCAGCAATTGGTCGGAGAACTGGGCCGACGAGTGGGCCCGCCTGATGTTTCAGCAGGACGGGGGCGCGGCCATTGCGGACGGGACCCAGAACATCACAACCTATACGATCGGTGTGGTGGACGATACCAGTTGCAAGCCGGATTACCCGGCGCTGCTGAGCACCATGGCCAAGTACGGGGGCGGCAAGTACTTCAAGACCAGCAATTCCGCGGAGGTCAAGACGGCACTCGACACCGTGCTGAATGAAGTCCAGGCGGTGAACAGCGTGTTTTCCTCGGCCAGCTTGCCTGTCAGCGTGAACGCCGAAGGCAGCTTCCTGAATCAGATCTTCCTGGGCATGTTCCGTCCCGATTCGACCGGCGCACCGCGCTGGCTGGGCAACCTCAAGCAATACCAGTTGGTCAAGAACGCCTCCGGCTCCCTGGTGCTGGGCGACTCGTTGGGCAACCCGGCCATCAGTTCCGCGGGAACAGGCTTTATCTCTCCGGTCGCGGTGAGTTACTGGACGAACAAGGACGTGAGCAAGACGCCTGACCTTCAGGGCGGCTTCTTCAAGAATGATCCCAAGGGCGTCCCTGCCAGCGGCTACGACCTGCCCGACGGCGAAGTGGTGGAGAAGGGCGGCGTGGCCCAGCAGTTGCGCCTGGAGAACCTGACCGCCACCTTCAGTGGAACGCGGGCCGCCAGCACCAATCCGCGCCGGCTGTACACCTACTGCCCGAGCGGCAGCGGATGCAACACGAGCTTGACCGACAACAGCAACGAATTTTCGACCGCCAACTCGGGTATCTCGTCCGCCGCCTTCGGTGCGTCCAGCACCATTTCGATCGTCTCCATCGTTCGAAGCGGCACGACGGCACTCGTGACGACCAGCACAAATCACGGGTACAGCAACGGAACGGTGGTCACCATCAGCAACGTCACGCAACCTGAGTACAACGTGACTCAAGCCATCTCGGTGAACAGCCCGACCACCTTCACGATCACGGGCCTGCCCAACTACCCGACCAGCCCGTCGGCAGGTACCTACCAGATTGCCTCGGTCGGCGGCAGCCCGGTCAGCATCGTGTCGATCAGCCGAACGAGCAGCACGACCGGCAGCAGCAACAGCGAAACCGCCACGGTCACTACTTCGGCAGCTCACGGATTCACAACCTCATCCAACATCGCGATCAGCGGCGCCACCGATTCCGCGTACAACTATTCCGGCGTACCCGCTGCGGTGCCCACGACCACCTCCTTCACATTCCCGGTGACCATTAGCCCGCCAGGCACCGCGGTCAACGCGTACCAGGCAACGCGCAGTCCCAGCGGCAATCCTGGGAGGTCGGTGACGCTCGCGAGGTCGGCTGCCAACACGATCATGGGCACCACCACGTCGGCCCATGGCTATTACGTGGGTGAGTCCATCACGATATCGGGCGCTGCCGTCACCGCATACAACGGCACCTTCACGATCGTGACTGTTCCAACGGTGACCACCTTCACGGTATCGAACAGCGGGCTTGGCAATCCCGCCGGGTCCAACGGCACAGTCGCACCCAACAGCAGCACGGCCAAGACCTTGAGCACCGTCACACGGACGGGCACGGGCGCGACCGCGATCGCCACCGCGACGGGCGCTCCCGCCTCATGGTTCGGCAACGCGGTCGGCGCGACCACAGTCGTCAACATCGCCAAATTGTCCGGGACGGCGACCAACGAGAGCGCCTACGTGGCATCGAACGTGACCATCACCTGCGTGAACGCCACCTGCACGTCCTTCACCTACCCGATCACGGTGACGCCGGCCCTGAGCGCGGGCGGCACAATGACGGCTGCCATCGCCGGTTCCAGTGCCGTGAACGTGGCGGCTGGAGCCATCACCCGCGCCGCCGGCAGCACGACGGCTACGGTGACAGGTGTTACGTCGGGCGCCTTCAGCAATGGCCAGAGCGTGACGATCACCGCAACCGGAACGCCCCTGACCAATGAGTCGGCCTATCTGGGCACGTGGACCATCACCTGCACAGCCCCGTGCACTTCTTTCACCTATGGGCCGGTGGTCCGCACGCCAACCACTCCCGCCACGGGAACCAACATGCAGGCGTACAGCGGATCGACGCCGCCCGACAGGGATACCGTCATCAAGTGGGTGCGCGGCGCGGATAATTTCGGCGACGAGAAAGGCCCCGGCGGCACCGTCACCGTGCGGCCTTCGATTCACGGCGACGTGCTTCACTCGCGGCCGCTGGTGGTCAACTACGGGGACTCGCGAGGCATCGTGGCGTTCTACGGCGCCAATGATGGCGTCTATCGGGCCGTCAACGGAAACCAGACCGCGGCGATCAGCGGCGTCGCCGCCGGCGATGAGTTGTGGGGCCTGGTGCTGCCGGACCATTTCAACCAGTTGAACCGGCTGCGGATCGACTCACCGGAATTGAAGTTCCCTTCCACCACCTTGGCTTCCGCGCTGCCCAAGGACTATTTCGTCGACGGCCCGACGGGCGCTTTCCAGCAGTTGAAGGCGGATGGGACGATCGACAAGGCTTACCTCTTCCTCACGATGCGGCGCGGCGGCGCTTTCATCTACGCGCTGGACGTATCGACGCCCACCGCGCCAGTGCTGCTCTGGAGAATCGATTCCAGCACGACGGGATTCGGAGAGCTGGGTCAGACTTGGTCGAGGCCGCGGCTCACCCTGGTGCCTGCCAGCACGGACCCGGTGCTGGTGTTCGGCGCCGGCTACGATGCCGCGGAAGATTCCGAGCCGCCGGATGTCGACACGTCGGGCCGCGGCATCTACGTGATCAATGCCAAGACAGGCGCCTTGATCTGGAGCGCCAATTCCACCTGCACGACCTCGTCCACATGTCTGAACGTGCCGGGGATGATCTACTCGATTCCGTCGGACATCGCGTTCGTGGACCGCGACAGCAACGGCAAGACGGACAAGTTCTATTTCGGCGACACCGGAGGCAACGTCTGGCGTGCGGACGTCAATGATGCCAGCACCGCCAACTGGACAGTGACGAAGATCGCCGCACTGGGTTGCGCGAGCGGCACCTGCGCGTCGGGCACCACGCCACGCAAGTTCTTCTTCCCGCCGTCGGTCCTGACCATCAAGCCAAGTGGGGCAACCGGATCCTACGATGCCATCTCGATCGCTTCGGGCGACCGCGAACACCCGCTGAAGAACACCGCGACCGGTTCTTCGTATAACGTTTCCGACCGCTTCTTCATGCTCAAGGATACGGGCACGACGGTGGGCGTTCCCACCACCAGTGGCCTGACGCTTTCCTCATTGTTCAACGCGACCAGCACCGACTGGGACGGCAGCCTCAGCGGCTTCTACCTCACCTTCAACACGGGGGAGAAGGCGGTGAACGCTCCCCTCGCGGTGAACGGCTCCATCTTTGTGGCGACTAATCGGCCGGTGGATCGATCTCAGACGTGCGCCGCCAACCTCGGCGAAGCCAAAGCTTATGCAATCGACCCATTCAACGGCG
>Ga0068855_100008991_pt1 | contig 12069 bp, 11 predicted proteins | sample KBSCornC52_FD_66592 | JGI IMG/M metagenome (GOLD analysis project Ga0068855, IMG submission 66592) | Corn rhizosphere microbial communities from Kellogg Biological Station, Michigan, USA - KBS Corn C5-2 | ecosystem: Host-associated > Plants > Roots > Rhizosphere > Soil ...
GCCGAGTGGCTGAAGGCGGCGGTTTGCTAAACCGTTATAGGACCAAAAGTTCTATCGGGGGTTCGAATCCCCCACTCTCCGCCAGTAAGTATAAGTTATTCATAATAAACAATTTATATCGGTAAAACCCCCCAATTTACCGCAAAATCGAGAGTCTCTCTGCGATCGGAGAATCGCCTGAGAAGGCTTTAGCCCTGCTCAGCTGTCCCTTTTCTTTCTCGCACCAAGACCCGAGTCGAAGTCTGATTTTTCTAACAATCAATCACTACAGCCTGCTTTTCGCGACTAATCCGACCTCTGCTGGGGTTCGGCAGATGTCCATGTCATCAATTCTGGGCAAACTATTTGTTCTGATGGCCCTGTTCCCACACGAATTGATTGCAAGGGTGCAGAAGGGTGCTGAAACCACTCTGGTGAGAAGAGCATTGGCACCGTCTATTCGTGACGATAAGCCGACTTCCCGTTACTAATCCGAAATCAGTCGGCAGCTGGTCTTGCCAGTTCAAGGCAAGAGCACGAGTTTTCCATGAGCTCTTTTGTCCATGCTTATTTCTGCTGCCTCTTGCCAATCTTCCAGTGCAAATGTTCTGGCAATTGGAATTGAAAAACGTCCTTCGGCGGCAAGCTTTGCGTAATGTTTGAGCACGTCGTAACGAAGACTACGCCCTCTCTCCATGCGGTGCGGACGCCGAAGACAAGATCGCAATGATGGCGACGGCGATAAGCGAAGCAATCAGACCGTATTCGATGGCCGTTGTTCCGCTTTCAGAGCGCAGGAATCGTGCGAAAAGGCGTTTATTCATGGGAAACCTGTGGTTCATCGGAGGAAGCGGGGTTTATACCAAATGAGGGTGTCTCCATCCTGCCAATCTGGATAGCGCAAAGTGTTCAGGGTGTAAAGAGGAATTTACGCTTGAAAAAAAGATAGCGGCGTTCATTTGGTCACAGCAGCACCGTCAAATGACATAAGCTGTCGCTTTATCAAAGCCTGTTGGCTTTTTATTTTTGGACCGGATCGTGCGAAACCATCAAAATGGATCGTCACGTCCTTGATTTCTTTCAAAACATCAGGTTGTAGATTTAGCACAGCTAACGTCCAAGGTCCAAAGGGGCTGACCCCTACATAATCTCCGCCCGGAGGTGCAATTTCACCACTCACTACCTCTTCTCCATTGGGCCCTACCTCATAAGAAACCGGGACTGTCACATGAGAAAAAATGTGAGCTACACCTGAGTCGTCAAATATCAGAGCTCGTCCGTGATTCTTAAAGGCAGCAGTAAATCCAGCAACTTTGGATCGCGGCCCCACAAAGCTGATCCAAATGCGAGTCGCCAGGGCGTGAGAGTAATTGATGAAGTTAGAGTCATCATCGCCCACAACAAATGTAATGATTCCAGCAGACCTGAATTTATCCAAGTCGATTTTGGTTACATATTTCGATAGATTTAGCTGTTTATTTATAAATTTCTGAGGAGCAATTCCGAACTGAGCACGGATACTAGTATAAGTTGCCAGTTGCGTAGAAGCGGTTACGTCAAGGCTTGCAATTGTAAAATCAGTGATTGCAAAGTTGCTACTTCCAAAGGTTTATACACAACCTCCAGGTCACTCAGCACTCTGGACTCCATAATTTTCTCCCATCGGATATTTATCTTGCCGGAGGAACAATCGTTGTTTCCTCGAGCCATGGGGAGAGTGACAGAAATACGAGCCAGAATCTATCCTTCCGAACTTACAGAGTTGTCGGACGGACAAAATTTAGGAGATTTTCCTCAGTGTTTATGCAGGCTCGAGCAGTTGAGTGAAAGTTGTCCACCGCGATTGAAAGGACAATCTCGGAAGACGGCGGGGGCAAGAAATAACGGAGCTATAGGCTTTTTTGATAACGATCGCGGGCAACATAAAGGCGCCGGCGTACGGAACGTACAAATTTTGGATTGGAAGCCGCCGCTGCAAAGGTTTTAATCGCCGATTTTGCGTGCTTCCTATTATGGTCCGCGATTGGCTTCCATTGGGCGGGCTGTAGGTTTTCCGAGAGAGTAAATCCCGAGACATCTAGTCCAGTCGCAATCTTCCCAACTGCATCCGTCGAGAACTTTCCATGACGCGTGGCGTCGCACACTAGCTTTCCGGCTGTTCGGTCGAACTCTGACAATCGGTTCGCGCTATGTTGCTGAGCGACGTCAATCACAAGACCGTCTTTCTCCATCCACCACCGCATGCCCGGATAGTTGTGGAGAATTTTGTCGATCTGGCTCCCGGCCTCGCCAAAATAAGCCACGCCCCGGAGAGATTTCCTTTCATCCAGTACCTTCGAGATGGAAGCGATAGAAAATGGTTGACTCGACATACGGGCTATCTCTTCCACATCTTCGCGATGTGACGAACCAGCAGACATGCTCAACGAGACATTGCTACGAAGCAGAAAGTCGGCTTTTCCACCGGCCTCCCGAGTTCGTCTCTGATCGAAACGACTCCAGAGCAATTTTTGAACTCTTGTGCCTCTCATAACCTATTGTCTTGTCTTTAATCCGCGCCGACAGGGCTCGGCTCCAAATTCCAATGCTGCGAGCAATCTGGCTTGTAATTCAATATAGAACCTGCGGCGTGCCCAAATTCATAAATTCTCTCTATCGCTCTCCAGTATCGGCCAGAGCAGACGGACCAATTTTTTGGGTTTGGGAGCCTTGGAACGGAGATGGTTCACAAGTGTTCAGAAATCTCGCCCGCAAGTAGGGTGGTGGAAATTCAAACGCAGATAGATGCTCTCGAACCTGTCAATGGACTGACAGAGTTGGAACAAGTCACAACGTTCCGGGGCCAAACTGTTTCATTGCGATCCCGTCGTTTGCGGCCAGTCTCTTTATACAACCCGCCTCTCAACTTCGTGCCCCTCTTGGGGACTACGGATGACGATATATCGCACTCAGGGTTGATTTGATCCACCATAGACTGGCGCCCTTGGGCGGATCGGCGAACACTGGCCGACTTTCCAGGACTAATCACTGTCGATGAGTGCGTTGGCGATTTATCGAATGTCGACAGACGTTTCTCAGGTTGACATTCTACCCAAGACGGTGCATACTCGGGCAGAATGTCGACCCGAGCTAGTAATGACGACCGCATCTCCCTGCTGCAGGGGACCCTTGACCTGCTGATCCTCAAAAGCCTTGTCTTTGGTCCATGCCACGGCCAGGGAATTGCGCGGACGATCCAACGCCAATCGGAAGATGTCTTCCTGGTTGAGCATGGTTCGTTGTATGTAGCCCTGCAACGGCTGGAAGAGAAGAAATGGATTCGCGCCAAGTGGGGTCTGAGTGAGAACAACCGAAAAGCGCGCTTCTATTCGCTCACCCATCAGGGGCGCGAGCAGTTGGCAGAGAAGGCGGCCCAGTGGCGGCGGCTGACGCGCGCGGTGGGACTGATTGTGGATGCCGGCCCTGCAGCGCAGGCCGAGGAGGCGTGAGTATGTTCAAGCAGAAACGCAGTGCGGAAGATTTCGCTGAAGAATTGCAGGCGCACATTCAGTTGGAGGTCGATGAGCTGCGGCTGGAGGGCATGAGCGAGGAAGAAGCACGCCGGCAAGCGCGGCGAAAGTTCGGCAGCGTTCGCCGGGAGCAGGAGCATTTTTACATGCAGGGCCGGTGGGGGTGGCTGGATAAATGCTTGCGCGACCTGAAGCATGCGTTTCGCTCTCTGCTGGCGAGCCCTGCATTCACCATCACGGCGGTTGTGACCCTGGCTTTGGGGGTAGGCGCAAATACGGCGGTGTTCAGTGTGATGCACACCGTGCTATTGCGGACCCTGCCAGTAAAGGATGCGGACCGATTGGTGTATCTGTGGACGACCCCGCCGCCGCATGGGACGGGCACGGTGAATAAGAACGAAACGTTCTCCTACCCGGTTTACGACGCGCTGCGGAATCAGAATGGCGGAATGGAAGCGGTGATGGCGTACGTGCCGCTCTCTGGAAGCAAGGTGGGGGTGCGTATTGGTGCGCAGCCGGAGGAAGCCGAAGGCGACATGGTGAGTGGCGATTTCTTCTCCGGACTGGGTGTTAGCCTGCAGCGTGGCCGCGGATTCACGGCAGGGGACGAGAAGGATCATGCGCCTTTGGCCGTGATAAGCAACGATTATTGGACGCGGCGATTTTCGCGGGATCCTGACGTACTGGGCACCACGCTCTACGTCAACGGCGTTGGTCTCACGATTGTCGGCGTCGCGGCGCGCGGCTTTGAGGGCTTGGAAGCAGGCCGATCGACGGACTTCTGGATTCCGCTGCAGAGCCGGCCGGAGCTGAATGCATGGGGCAATCCGCTGGATGAGGGCAAGACGTACATGGCCAATCCCACGTGGTGGTGCCTGCGGCTGATCGGCCGGCTACGGCCTGGAGTGACAAAGGCGCAGGCGGTGGCGCAATTGCAGCCCGTGTTTCAAGCGGCGGCTTATACCGGATTGGGGACGCCCTCGCCGGGCGACAAGAAGCCGGTGCTGAACCTGGTAGACGCAAAGGGATTCCCCTCCTATGGTGAGGAGTACGGCAGGCCGCTGCGCCTGCTGATGGGGTTGGTGGGGCTGGTGCTGCTGATTGCGCTCACCAATGTGGCCATGCTGCTGATGGCCCGCAACGCGACGCGGCAGCGCGAATTCAGCATGAAGTTGGCATTGGGCGCGGGGCGCGGAGACTTTCTGCGGCAACTTCTGACCGAAAGCCTGCTGCTGGTAACCGCTGGCGGACTCCTGGCGTGGCTTTTTGCGATTTATGCCACCCGGGCGCTGGGTGCGTGGGCGCAGATCGAATCGAGCCTGGCGCCCGATGGCGCGGTGCTGCGATTCACCGCGGCGGTTCTGGCGGTCGCGGTGGTTCTATTTGGAGCGGTTCCATTGCGCACTGCGCTGGCGGGGGGACCGTCGCTGGCAATCAAGACATCGGCTGTGGTTTCCGGCGCCGACACTGGAAAGACGCGTATGGGCAGAGTCTTTGTGGTTCTGCAAATGACCGTGTGCGTGGTTCTGCTGGTGGCCGCGGGACTTTTGATTCGCACTTTGCGCGATCTTGAGAACACGCCCCTCGGATTCAGCACCGATGGGCTAGTGGTGTTCGGCGTGAAGCCGCAGATTCACTCCCCGGAGCAAGGAAGGGAGTTCTACTGCAACCTTACTGCCAAATTACAGCAGCTTCCCGGCGTGGAATCAGTGGGAGTGATGATGTGGCGCATCGGGTCCTGGTCGTCAAATAACAATGAGATGCTGGTGGACGGCAAACTGCCGGATGTGCCGAGTGGTGGATCGCGAACAGTGCGCACGAACGTTGTAGGCCCCGGGTTTTTCAGGACGCTGGAAGTGCCTATGCTCGCAGGGCGCGAGTTTGCCGACTCCGATACTGTGAGTTCGCGGCATGTGGGCATCATCAATGAGGAGTTTGCGCGGCGTTTTCTCCCCGGCCAAAACCCGCTAGGGCATGTCATCGACACGGAACGCAGGAACTTTCCGATCACGATTGTGGGCGTGGTGAAAAACCACAAATACCGGAGCATCGACGAAGAGCCGATTCCGATGGCGTGGTACGAGTATGCGCAAATTCCGGTGATTGGCAGAATGGATGTGGAGATGCGGGTGCATGGGGAGCCGCTGGCGATTCTGCCCGCCGCGCGCAAGGTGGTGCAGCAGATGGATCCCGATCTGCCGCTGATCCAGCCCATGACGCAGAGGGCGCAATACGATCTGACGATTTCCAGCCAAGTGCTCTTCGCGCGGCTTGCGGGGTTCTTTGGGTTGCTGGCGGTGGTGCTGGTGGCCGCGGGGCTTTATGGCGCGCTGGCCTATCGCGTGAGCAGGCGGACAGCGGAGATTGGAATACGGATGGCGATGGGCGCGCGCCGCGGCCAGGTGGTCTGGATGATTTTGAAGGACTCGCTGGTGCTGACGGCCATTGGCGTGGCCGCGGGAGTTCCTTCGGCCATGCTGGTTGGTCGGGCGCTGGCGTCGTCGTTGTATGGCGTGACGCCGCTGGATGGAACAAGCTACGCGCTTGCAGTGGCGGGAGTGGTTTGCGTTGCGCTGGCAGCCAGCGCGTTGCCGGCGAGTCGCGCCGCAGCAGTGGAACCGCTGACGGCATTACGTACGGAGTAGCGGCTCCACATTCGGTTGGAGAGAACAGGGCGAGTCACTCATCCAGCCCTCGGGAGCCTCGAAACGCGCATTGGCATTTTGCACTCGTTGATATCTGCACATGGATCTCTAACGACAAGCCCGCTTACCAGGAGTGAAATTAGTTGAATGCACGAGATCGGATTGCACTAACCGCAAAGACTAACTAAGACTGCCGAGATCAACGAGACACAAATCAGCGTCAGAAGGTGGCAAACGCTCGGCTCGCTTGCAACGCTATTGCATCTCTATCGCGGACACTATGGCGTCTCCTTTGGTCGGTCTGAACTCAAGAATCACGATGCCATCCCTGGCAGTCACCTCAAAACGCTGTTGATATGCGGTCAGCGCACCTCCTGCGGCGGCTGCTATGTCCAGGTTGCTGACAACCTTCTGACCATTCGCAAGAACACTGAAAACGCGGTCGCCGGGATGGAGTGTAGGCTCCACGAACGTGAGGAGCACGTTGTGCAGACCGTCAGCCGCGGGGATGCGATAGCTGAAAGACCCGGTCCTGTACGTGGACACCACCTCTGGACTGCTGGTTCCGGCAATGGCGATTGGAGCCGGAGCTCTTCCCCAAATCTGCGGGTCGGAGATCATCTCCGCAGTTCCGCCCTCGAAGTACGTATCCGATCCGAAGCGTTTTCCAGGACTTGCCCCTGCGACGAGTGCCCCACAATCGATGTTGGTGTTCTTCGCGGAGGCCTCCGATAGATGCCACTGCACCGTGTAGAGCACATCTCCTTTGGGAAATATTCCCGTTGCGGTGATGTTGTTCTCACCGGGGCTCAGGGCGACGCTATTCCATGCACAGATGCGATTCGGGCAGTCTGTAAGCACTCCAATGAGCTTTCCATTCAACTTCAGCGTTGTCTTGGGCGCGTTGCTGTACACCCGCACCGCTGCTATCCGGTAGGCTCGCTCGGTATAAAGGCTGGAGTTGATGTGCACTGTTGGCGTCGTCGTCCAGTTGGCTTTGTAAAAGTAGTACGCATCCTTCCTGTACTTATGGTCGTAGGTCACGATGCCCTTCGTGTTGATGTCCCGGGCATTGCCCTCGTTACGAGTCGTGCTTCCAAAGTCGAAGGAATTCCAGAGGAAGGTACCCCATAGATACGGTTTGCTCCGCATCGTGGACCAGTTTTGCTCGTGAATGTAGGACTGATACTCTTCCGCCTGGGGCCGGTTGCGAGACTCCGGGCCACCCAGCGCATTGTCAGAATGCAGCGAGATAGCGCCACCCGCGCCATACTCCGTCACCGCCATCGGCTGGGTCGGGCGGGTGCGGTGCAGACCATCAAGATGAGGGCCTAAGTCAGACGGCTTGCCGTAGTACCACCCAAAGTAACGATTCGCACCGGAGAGGTCGGTAACAGCAGCCGTGATGGGCACCACGGTATGGGGTGCGTAGCGTATTCCCTCACAGCAGGTTGCCAGGGTTGTAGGCCTGCTTGGGTCCAGTCCGTGCGCCAACTGATTCAAATCTTTGAGCAGAGGCAGGGGATCAGGAAGGGCGCCTGTTTTGTTCCCTACAAAGGCCGGTATGCTATTTCCAAAATCGATCTCATTGCCGATGGACCACGTAACCACCGATGGGTGATTGAAGTCCTGCGCAATTAGCTCCCGCAGTTGCTGCCGGGCGTTCTCTCGAAGCTCTGTCGTCGGTTGCAGGTTTTCGCCCAACGTCCACTGGCTTACCAGCGGAATCTCGTCCCAGACCACAATTCCGTCCCGGTCCGCCAGGTCATGGATCGGCTGGCCATGCTGATAGTGAGTCAGGCGTATGCCGGTCACTCCCATTTCGCGCATGGTCGCGACATCCTCGGCTACGTCCGCCGGGTCCGTCGCCCACCCCTTACCTTCGCGATCCTGATGGTAGCCGACACCGTGGACGGCCAGGGGCTTTCCGTTGAGAAACAGACCTTTGTCGGCGTCGAACCGAATCCGCCGAATGCCAAACGGGATGGAGACACGATCTAAGAGTCCGGATGGCTTGTCTACTACTTCCACCACCAGGTGGTACAGATAAGGATCTTGCACCCCTTGCCAGAGATGCGGATGGGCCACAGACACGTTCACAATCCGCTCTTCCACGCTCGCCGGTGCCACGATGACGGACTCCTCTCGCTGTCCCGCAATATGACCCTGCGCGTCGACGAGCCAGGTCCGTAGTTCTACAGTTCCACTCTGCTCACCATCGTTGCGCACTCGTGCGCGTACCTGCACCTGCGCCCCGCCATCCCCGATGGACGTTGTCTTCGCATAGATTCCGGAGGAACCATAGTCCATCAGATCGAGGTGCATCTTCCTGGTAAAGATCAGACTTACCGGACGATACAAACCGCCATACACGAAGAAGTCTCCGGTAAGCGGCAACACATCGGCGGTCGAGCTTCCCAGTGCAGGTTTCGTGTTGTCCACCTTCACCGTAAGCGTGTTCTCCTGGCCCAGCTTAAGTGCAGCCGTACTGTCTAAGCGAAAGCGCGAGAAGCCTCCCCTGTGTGTGCCAAGCAAGGTTCCGTTCAACCAGACAGTGGCGATGCGGCTTGCAGCGTCAAATTGCAAAAAACTTTCCATGCCGACCACGTCTGCTGGCGGCGTGAAGACGAGCTTGTACCAGCCAACGCCCTGCGTCATGACGACGTTCTGGGCGGTATTAATGTGGGTCGCGGGTGAATCCTTGTAGTAGCCCACCCGGTTCCAGGTGTGCGGCACGCTGACGGTTTTCCATGTCGCATCCGGTTCGGCCTGCAGCTCTGCCGCAGATTCTGGACCCAGCTTAAAGCGCCATCCATCGCGGAGTGGCATGTTGACCCGGGGAGAGCCAGCTATGGTGCCGGGCGTCCTGCTCGCCTTTGCTCTCTGAGCATGATTCTCTCCGGCGAATAACAAGAGGCACAGCATAACCAGGCAAAGGCGGCGGCGCATAGGCAAGCTCCTGCAAGCCGTATGGGCTTGCTTGTTTAGCGAGATTGCCAATTGTAGAGATCACGCGAACCGTTGTCATCAAGACTGCGTCGAGGCGGCGTTGAGCTCGCCTGAGGACCGTGTTCACAGTTCCTACAAGTCGGCCAGTGTTCAGCGATCCGCTAATGCCGGGTCGAAGCCTATCTCAAATGGCGAGACTAGGCCTTACCGTAAATCCACGGTCTTCCGAGCGAAGAGACAACCGAAGCGATCGTTGACGGGCTTCTCCAGATTCTGCTTGCAGCCGAGATACCTCTCGGTAGTCCGCACGGACACGTGACCAAGCAGGAACTGAATCTGCTCCAGTTCGCCCCCGTTCACATGGCAGAGCTTAGCGCACGTCCGGCGAAGATCGTGTGGCGCGGGATGGTCCAATTGTATCCGCTCAGTGACCCTTCGCACCACATACCAAATGACGTTCTCAGAGATGCCCCTGCCCCAGGGCGTGTCATGCCGGCTAACGGCGCGGAAAATTCGGCCCGCGGTCACCTTCGCGGCATTTCTCCATTGATCGACGGCATCCTTGACCCAGATAGGCATAGGAACGGTACGGACATGACCGCCTTTGCCGACAAGATCCACAATGGCCCAATGTCCTTGTCTGATCTGAAGATCCTCAACTGCCAGCGCAGAAAGCTCGACCCGGCGCAAGCCGCAACCTACGAGCACAGAAATCATCGCGAGATCCCGAGCACTGCGCAGATCATTTCCGTCGGCTTTCTCCAGTAACAGCCGAGCTTGGTCCTGGTTCAGCCAGTTGCCCATGCGTGCACCGAGCTGTTTTACCCCTTTGACCCGGCGAATGCCTGCAGCGAGCTCTGGACTGAGCAAGCCGGAATCTGCAGCCTCATAGGCTAGCCGCCTGACCGCCGCAAGGCGCTGGTTCACGGTTCCAGCTGCCAAGCCCAGTGATTCCAGATAAAGGCGAAATCGCAGAACTACAGTTCGGTTTAAGGCCAGCCGCGGCTCGGAGCAATACCAGGTGATGAACTGCTCCATCGCAAATTTGTAGTTTCTTCTCGAATGAGGAGAGCTGAGGCTGTTGAGTACTGCAGATTTAGTGTGGTCCAGATCTGGAAGCCTCAGAACGATCTTGCGACAGGATGGCAGTTTGTTCCTTTTGCGCATAAGAGCGGCCTCCACGCCGCTGTCATGCACAATAGAAGCGTCCCCGGAAACCTGGCCTCGAAAAGCGCGTAGGCGATTTGGCACCAATCGACCTGAGGCACGGAGTAGAGAAATCAGCGTCGTTGGGCTGCAACCTTCTTCATTCAAACAGATGTGACTGAAATCACATTTTTCTCATGTCGGAACGGGCATCTTAGGATATATGCACCTTCCAGACGGGGTCAGCATGTCCGACCTTCAATCAACCCGCTCCAATCCGAATTGTTCGACTGGGGAGTGCCTATCCACGATCTGCAGGAATACCACTCGAAAGCGACCCATAGGCGACGATCGGATTTTTGTCATTTGTAAGGAGAGTGCATTATGGCAGTAACGATACAAGATAAATCAGCTGGGACAATCGGCAACACCCCGACCGCGACCAACGAATCACATCCGGGAGCCATCAAGAGCGGTTACGTGCAAGACATCGAGGGTCTCGCACTTAAGAATGACGATTTTCGTCGGGTGCTTTACACGGCAAAGAACTGCCAACTCGTCCTCATGGCATTGAAGTCTAAGGAAGAGATCGGTGCAGAAGTCCACAAGCTCGACCAATTCTTTCGCGTAGAGGAGGGGACTGGCGAGGCGGTTCTTAATGGTGTTCGGACGCCGATCCACGCTGGCTTCGCCGTATTAGTCCCTGCTGGGGTGAATCACAACATCATAAATACCGGTAATGTCCCGCTGAAGCTCTACACGCTCTATGCGCCGCCGAATCATCGGGACGGTGTCGTAAACCATACCCGTGCCGATGCAGAGGCAGACAACGAACACTTCGACGGCAAAACAACGGAATAGGAAGTCAACTCCACGCCGACCGGGTAAGCCGCCTCCACGTTTACCGCTCCACCAGCTGCTGCTAGGATCGGCGGCAGCTGAGGAGCTCAGGAATGACAACAGGTCAAATCGAAAGGCACCGCACGAATCGCGTTGGCTGGTTGCGTGCCGCAGTCCTTGGTGCGAATGACGGAGTCTTATCGACCGCCAGCTTGGTGCTCGGAGTGGCTGCCGCGAATGGATCCCACAGCAGTGTCCTGGTGGCAGGAGTGGCAGGACTAGTCGCAGGAGCCATGTCGATGGCCGCAGGCGAATATGTTTCCGTTCATTCTCAGGCAGACACCGAAAGCGTGGACCTGCGGTTAGAGCGCCAGGAAATCAAAGTAGATCCGAAGGGTGAACATCGGGAACTGGCAGCGATTTACGAGGAACGCGGTCTGGATCCGGCATTAGCGAAGCAAGTAGCACAGCAGCTTATGGCCCACAATGGGTTGGACGCGCATGCACGTGATGAACTCGGTATTACCGAAGTTCTCAGGGCACGCCCGATCCAGGCTGCGCTGACGTCAGCCGTCAGCTTCGCCGTCGGAGCGGGGCTGCCTCTTCTGATCTCAAGCCTTGCCCCGCAGCGAGTTTTGATGCCATTCGTAGCTGGAATATCCTTAGTCTTTCTTGCTCTTCTCGGCGGAGTGGCTGCACGAGTGGGCGGGGCAGCAGTGATAAAAGGAGCACTTCGCGTTATGTTTTGGGGTGCGCTGGCGATGGTCATTACGGGAGGCGTTGGAACGCTCTTTCGAACAGCGCCTTAGTATGTCATCTGCAAAAAATCTGCTTACAGTCGGCGACGTTCCTGAAAAGTCTAATGATCGGCAAGTTCCGATTCTCGTTTGTTGATAACAGTCAGTATGGAGTGACCGGCGCCGATGCGCCGACCGTGGGTTAGGCTGTGAGCGTCCGAAGGACGCACAGCTCAGAGCCACAAGCGGAAGGGAGCCGGTCAT
>Ga0068855_100008993_pt1 | contig 12067 bp, 13 predicted proteins | sample KBSCornC52_FD_66592 | JGI IMG/M metagenome (GOLD analysis project Ga0068855, IMG submission 66592) | Corn rhizosphere microbial communities from Kellogg Biological Station, Michigan, USA - KBS Corn C5-2 | ecosystem: Host-associated > Plants > Roots > Rhizosphere > Soil ...
CGCTACTCCAGCCCGAGCGACTTCGTGCGCGACCTCGTCCGCCGCGATCAGGAAGCCGCCGCCAGCGAAACCGAATGGCTGCGCGGTCTAATAGCGGAAGGGCTGGCTTCGCCCATCATCGACAAGGATGCCAACGAAGTCCTGAAAGATATCATCGCCGAACGACCATCCCGCCGTGGCTAGAGTAGTCCCGACCCAGGTCGCCCGTGCCGACCTGGTCTATCTTCGCGAATACAGCCTCGAGCAGTTCGGCCCCGATGTCGCCGACCAATATTTCCTTGGCTTTGAAACCGCCTTCGATCGTTTGGCCGAGTTTCCCTTGTCAGGGGCGGCTCGGGCAGAACTGGGCAAGGACATCCGCTGCCTGGTCCACCGGCGGCACCGGATTTTCTACACGGTCCAGGGCGACACTGTCCTGATCATCCGCGTCGTGCACCATGCAATGGATGCACGGCAGGCATTGAAGGGGGCGAAGTGACCGACAACCCCCTCCTCACCCCCCAACGCACCGGCGAGGACGCCGACGCCGCCCTGCGCCCGAAGACGCTCGCCGAATTCGTCGGCCAGGCCGCGGCCAAGGACAACCTGCGCGTCTTCATCGAAAGCGCCAAGTCACGCCGCGAGGCGATGGATCACGTGCTCTTCTATGGCCCCCCCGGCCTCGGCAAGACCACGCTCGCCCAGATCGTAGCCCGCGAACTGGGCGTCGGCTTCCGCGCCACCTCGGGGCCGATCATCGCCAAGTCGGGCGACCTTGCCGCGATCCTCACCAATCTCGAACACGGCGACGTCCTGTTCATCGACGAGATCCACCGGCTCAATCCCCAGGTCGAGGAAGTGCTCTACCCGGCGATGGAAGACCGCGCGCTCGACCTGATCATCGGCGAGGGCCCGTCGGCCCGCTCGGTGCGGATCGACCTGCCGCCGTTCACGCTGGTGGGCGCGACCACCCGGCAGGGCCTGCTGACCACGCCGCTGCGCGACCGCTTCGGCATCCCGGTGCGCCTGCAGTTCTACACCGTGCCCGAGCTGGAACGCGTGGTGACCCGCGGGGCCGGGCTGCTCGGCATCGGCATCGATCCCGAAGGCGCGCGCGAGATCGCCCGCCGCGCGCGGGGTACGCCGCGGGTCGCCGGCCGGCTGCTGCGCCGGGTGCGCGATTTCGCCCATGTCGGCGGCAGTGAAACCATTACCCGCGAGATCGCCGACCAGTCGCTGACCCGGTTGGAGGTGGATGCGCTCGGCCTCGACGCGCAGGACCGGCGCTACCTCCACATGATCGCCGATATCTACAAGGGCGGCCCGGTGGGCGTCGAAACCCTTGCCGCGGGGCTATCGGAACCGCGCGACACGATCGAGGACGTGATCGAGCCCTATCTCATCCAGTTGGGCCTTGTCGCCCGCACCGCGCGCGGGCGCTGCCTCAACGATCGCGGCTGGCAGCACCTCGGCCTCGCCCCGCCTTCGGGCGGCCAGGGCGGCTTGTTCGACCCCGCCGGGTAAGGATCGGGTCAACGGTTCGTCGCATTCGGTGCCATTGCGGGACAGGTTCCCGCCACTGTCCCGCTGCGGGGCAGGAAACCGCAAAAACCCGGCTCCAGACTCGGTTAACGCAATTGTCGTAGCAGGCGCTCTCTGCGTTTCTCAGCGCGGGGCAGTCGATTGCGGCGGGATTCTTCCGCCACGCGATCGCACCGGCCCCGGCGATGACGAGAGAGAGAATTATGTCGGTTCGGACGGCCTTGGTGAAACTCGCGGCGACGGCTGCCGGTGGCGCATTGCTCGGCGGCGGCGCCGTGCACGTGGCCGAAGCGCCCAAGACCACGAACCCGCAATACGTCAAGCACGCCAAGGTCGCGGTGCCTCACGACAAGCGCGTCATCCCCCACCGCGCGCACCGCATGGCCGCCGCGCCGCGCCAGGTGAAGCGGATCCGCCGGGTCATCACCCGCACCACCACGACTTGCGAGCCCGCGCCGCAGATGGCCATGGCCGCGATCCCGATGCTTCCCCCGCTCCCGCCCCAGACCGGTGGGGGCGGCGGCACGCCGGTGGTCATCGGCGGCGGCTGGGGCGGCGGTTTCGGCGGCGGCTTCTTCGGCGGGTTCTTCGGGGGCGGCGGGTCTTCCGGCGGCAATGTCGTGATCACCTCGACCAGCACCGGCTCGACCAGCACCTCGGGCGGTTCGTCCAGTTCATCGGGCGGCAGCACCAGCACCAGCTCGGGCGGCAGCTCGAGTTCGACCAGCTCCGGCAATATCTCGACCTCGACCTCGACGAGTTCGGGCAACGTTTCCACCAGCTCGGGCAACGTCTCGACCTCGAGCTCCACGTCCACGAGCTCGGGCAACGTTTCGACCAGCTCGGGGAATGTCTCGACCTCCAGTTCGACCTCGACCAGCTCGGGCAACGTTTCCACCTCGAGCAGCACCTCCTCGTCGACGTCCTCGTCATCCTCGACCAGCAGCTCCACCTCGAGCTCGACCTCGTCGTCGACTTCGTCCTCCACCTCGTCGTCGACCTCGACCTCGACCGGCGGTTCGACCTCGACCAGCACCTCGGGCGGGCCGCCGACCGAAGTGCCGGCGCCGCCGATGCTGGTGCTGTTCGGGGCGGCCGCCGCGGCCATGGTCGGGCGGCGGCGGATCGGCCGCAAGCAGGCCGCCGCCTGATCGGCAAATAGCGGCTCCTCCGGGCGAATACTTATTCGCCTTGCCGATGTAGCCGATAGGTTTACACTGCGCCTCACTGGGTAAAGTGGGAGTACCCGATCATGGCAACTGCCGCCGCCGCTCCGGCATCTTCGTCCTACGTCGACAGTCAGCCGTTTTTCGTCCGGCTGGCCTGGATCCTGTCCGCGATCATCGTTGTCGGCTTCGCCCAGAACGCGGCACTCGGCCGGGTGAACATCCCGGCCATCCCGGTCTGGGTCCACCTCCACGGCCTGCTGATGCTCTCGTGGCTGGGGCTGTTCATCACGCAGAACCGGCTGGCGGCGAGCGGCAATCTAGCGCTTCACCGCCGGCTCGGTTGGGTCGGGGCCTTCCTCGTCTGCGCGATCGTCGGTGTCGCCTGCTTCACCGGGGTGATGAGCATTGCACTGCATCGCTCTCCCCCCTTCTTCACCGCGCCCTATTTCCTCGCCCTCACGCTGACCGATATGTTGAGCTTCGGGGGCCTGGTCCTCGCCGGGGTCACCAACCGGCGCGACACCGAAACGCATCGCCGGTTGATCATGGGCGGGACGATCGTGATCCTCGAGCCTGCCATCGGCCGCATCCTGCCGGCCCCGTTGCTGGGCGGAGAGCTGACCGAGTGGATCGTCATGGTGATCCAGCTCGGCGTGGTCGGCCTGATCGCCCTCAACGACCGCAAGACGATCGGCCGGGTGCACACCGCTACCTTCTCGGTCGGCGTCGTCATCGCACTCACCCACGTCCTGACATCGCTCGCCGCCAAGAGCGGCCCGGTCATCGCGCTCGCGCAGCGCATCACGGGATAGGCCCGGGCGCAAAATCCGCTTGGGAATTGGCCTCCAAGTTCCTATCTGCCGCTCACCTGTCAGGCCCGCCTGACGCGAGGGGATTTGCGCCAAGATGACTGCCCAGCCGCTGAACCTGTCCGGCCTTGACCTGCGCGCCGAGATCGATCGCCTGCGCAAGGAGCGCAATGCGGTGATCCTCGCGCACTATTACCAGAAGCCGGAAATCCAGGACCTGGCCGACTATATCGGCGACAGCCTCGAACTCTCGCGCAAGGCCGCGGCGTCCGACGCCGACGTGATCGCCTTCTGCGGGGTCAAGTTCATGGCCGACACGGCCAAGATCCTGAGCCCCAACAAGATCGTGGTCCTCCCCGACCTCAACGCCGGCTGCAGCCTCGAAGACGCCTGCCCGCCGGAGAAGTTCAAGGCCTTCCGCGAAGCCCATCCGGACCACATCGCGCTGACCTACATCAACTGCTCGACCGAGGTGAAGGCGCTGTCCGACGTCATCGTCACCAGCTCCAGCGCCGAGACGATCCTCCAGCAGATCCCGCCCGAGCAGAAGATCATCTTCGGCCCCGACCGCCACCTCGGCGGCTATCTCAACCGCAAGTTCGGGCGCGACATGCTGCTCTGGCCGGGCGTGTGCATCGTCCACGAGGCCTTTTCGGAAACCGAGCTGCTCAAGCTAAAGGCCCAGCACCCGAACGCGCCGATCGCCGCCCATCCGGAATGCCCGCCCCACATCATCGACCATGCCGACTACGTGGGCTCGACCAGCGGCATCCTCCAGTTCGCCAAGACCATGACCGGCGACACCCTGATCGTCGCTACCGAGCCGCACATCATCCACCAGATGGAACTGGCCGTCCCCGACAAGACCTTCATCGGCGCGCCCGGGGCCGACGGCAACTGCAACTGCAACATCTGCCCCTACATGGCGCTCAACACCATGGAGAAGCTCTACCTCGCCCTGCGCGACCTCAGCCCGCAGATCGAGATCGAGGAAAGCCTGCGCCTCCAGGCCAAGAAGAGCCTCGACCGCATGCTGGAAATGGCCAGCGGCACGGTGGGCCGCGGCGATCTGGGCAGGGCCTGAGCCAACTCATCCTCACCATCTCCGTTCGTGTCGAGCGAAGTCGAGACACGTCGCGCGGGTGTCTCGACTTCGCTCGACACGAACGGAGGTGGGCTTAAGAATCAATCCGCCGCGCCGGTGGCCTCAGCAGCCGGCTCGGCCGCGCCCGTCGCCCCTGCCGCAGCGCCGGTAGCCTTTTCCTGCGCCCCACCGCCGGCACCGCGATCCGCGCGCGGGTCGAGCGGGGGCTGCGAGGTCACGCGGTCGGCAGGAAGCATCGCGTCGCTGGCCGAACCGGGCAGGATCTGGCCCGAACCCGCCGCATCGGGCGCGGCGTCGCGCTTGCAGGCGGGGAGCAGGGCCAAAAGGGCGAGCGCCGGGAGGGCGAGCGGGCGCAGGGTCATCGGGTCTCTCCGGAAGGGCAGGTCACGCGCATGGACAGGGCCGCTCCAGCGCGGCGAGAAAATCGGGGCCGGCGGCGAGCAGGGCGGCGTCCCATTCGGCGGCTGAAACGGCGATGCCCAGCGCGGCGAGGCTGGTGACGCCGTATTCCTCGATCCCGCAGGGGACGATCCCCGAAAAGTGTGACAGGTCGGGCGAGAGGTTCACCGCGAAGCCGTGCATGGTCACCCAGCGGCGCACTCGCACGCCGATCGCACCGATCTTGGCCTCGCCGCGCGCCGGATCATGGGTCCAGATGCCGATCCGCCCCTCGGCCCGCCAGGCCTCGACCCCGAAGCTCGCGAGCGCGGCGATGACCCAGCCCTCCAGCGCGTGGACGAAGCCCTTCACGTCACGCGCGCGGCGGGTGAGGTCGAGCAGGACATAGCCGACGCGCTGGCCGGGGCCGTGATAAGTATAGCGACCGCCGCGCCCGGCGGTGACCACCTCGAAGCGCGGGTCGAGCAGTTCGGCGGGGGCGGCGCTGGTGCCGGCGGTGTAGACCGGCGGATGCTCGAGCAGCCAGACCAGCTCATCGGCCTCGCCCGCCTGGATCGCGGCGTTGCGGGCGGTCATCTCCTCCAGCGCCCGCACATAGGGCACCTGTGCGGTTTCGGCGCGCCATTCGATCGAGGCGGGCCATGAGGCGGGAAGCTGGCCGGAAATTGCTGGTGATGGGGCTCGCATCGCGCGTTGCCTGCGCGTATTCGCTGCGGTTATCAAGGGGCGATGAAAGAGGCCGCATGACCAGCACCCGCCCTCCGTTCGACAGCAACCGCGCGTGGAGCGCCGCGAGCGCCGCGCTGCGCGCCAACCGCGAGGTCGTCCTCGCGCTGGCGGGGGTGTTCTTCCTCCTCCCCAGCCTCATCATGGCGCTGCTCTATCCGCAGCCCGAGCCGATCCCCGGAGCGGACCAGGCGGCGATGATGGCCCAGGCCCAGGCCTACTATCGCCAGACCTGGCCGATTGCCCTGCCGCTGGCGGCGCTGCAGGCGGCCGGCACGCTCGGCCTGCTCACCCTGCTGACCGACCGCGCCCGCCCCACCGTGGCCGAGGCGATCAAGGCCGGCGTCGGCGCACTGCTGCCTTACCTCGCCAGCCAGATCATCGTGGGCATGGGGCTGGGCATGCTGTTCCTGATCGTGGTCGGGGTCTCGGCGGGGATCGGCCTGCCGTGGCTGGCGGTGATCGTCGCCGTGCTCGTCGGGGCGCCGATCATGACCCGGTTTGCGCTGACCGCCCCGGTCGTGGCCATCGAGCGGTGGCGTAACCCGCTGGCGGCGCTGCGCCGGGCCTGGCAGCTCACCGCCGGCAACACCTGGCGCCTCCTGCTGTTCTTCGGGCTGATCCTGCTGGCCTTCCTCATCATCATGTCGGTGATCACCGGGCTGACCGGGATCATCCTCGCCCTGCTCGTGCCGGCCCCTGTGGTCGTCATCGCCAAGGCGCTGATTTCCTCCGCGCTCGGCGCGGGTCTGGTGGTGGTCCTCGTCGCTTGTGTCGCGGCAACCCATGCGCAGCTGGCGGGCGACCGCACCGACAGCCTCGGCGCCACTTTCGAGTAGACGGGCTCAGTCCCCGGCGACGGTCATCCCATCAACCCGCAGCGTCGGCACGTTGAGGGCGCGGTACCATTCGAGGTCGTTGGCGGCGCGCAGCTGGCGGAACATGTCGATGAGGTTGCCGGCCACGGTGAACTCGGCCACCGGCCCAGCCAGCTGGCCGTTCACGATCCGCACGCCCGATGCGCCGCGGCTATAGTCCCCGGTCACGCCGTTGACGCCCTGCCCGATCAGCTCGGTGACGTAGACCCCATCAGCGATATCGGCGATCAGCTCGGCGGGCGAGAGCGCACCGGCGGCAAGGTGGGTGTTGGTCGCGCCGATCCCCGGAGCGCCGCCGCCGCGGGTGGCATGACCGGTCGGCTTGCCGCCAAGCTGGCGGGCAGCCGCGGCGTTCATCAGCCAGCCGGCGAGCCGCCCGTTCTCGACGAGTACCCTGCGGGCCGTGGGCAGCCCCTCGCCGTCGAACGGCTTGGAACGCAGGCCACGCGGGCGCAGCGGCTCGTCGACGATGGTGATGTCCTGGGGGAACACCTGGGCCTCATCATGGCCGAGCAGGAAGCTGGCGCGACGGGCTATGGCGCTGCCCGCCATGGCCGAAAGCAGGTGGCCGACGAGAGTCCCGCCGACCCGCGGATCGAACACCACCGGCATCGGCCCGCTCGCCAGCCGCCCCGGCGCCAGCCGGGCGACAGCGCGCTCGCCCGCCAGCTTGCCGATCTCCTCGGCACCAGGCAGGTCGGCACGGTGGCGGGCCGAGCGCCAGGCATAGTCGCGCTGCATCCCCGCGCCCTCGCCGGCGACGACGCTGGCGGAAAGACCGTGGCTGGTCGTCTCGTAGCTCCCGGCAAAGCCGTGGCTGGTGGCCAGCGCCACGACCGTGCGCCCGGCGCTGGCGCTGCCGCCCTGGCTGTTGGTCACCCCCGGCACGGCCAGCGCGGCGGCCTCGACCGCCTCGGCCATGGCCCGGAGTTCGGCAGGGGTCGGCGCAGCCGGTTCGGCCAGGTCCAGATCGGGCAGGCCGCCGCGGGCCAGCATGTCCTCCGGCGCCAGCGCGGCATAGGGATCTTCCGGCGCCGCCCGGGCCATGGCGACAGCGCGCGCCGCCAGTTCGTCGAGCGCCTCATCGCCAAGGTCGCTCGATCCGATCGAGGCCGAGCCCTTGCCCGCAAAGACCCGCAGCGAAACATGCTCACTCTCCGATCGCTCGAGATCCTCGAGCTTGCCAAGGCGCACGGCCACGCTTTCCGAGGCGTCGGCGAGATAGATCGCATCGGCGGCATCGGCGCCGGCGCGGCGGGCACGGTCGATCAGGGCGGCGGCGCGCTCCTGCGCGGCGGAAGTATCAAGCATGCAGGCGATCTAGCGACGAGGAGCCCCGCGCGAAAGGGGCGGGCCGGCGATGGGCGCAAAAAGCGCGGGTCAGCGGGCGAAGTACCAGCCGAGCAGCCGCAGCAGCGCCGTCATCGCCAAGGGCAGCCCGATCGCCATGGCCCACAGCGCCCGCCGGTCGCGGCAATAGGCGCGGGCCAGCGCCGGATCGTGCGCCGCCCCCTCGTCCAGCTCGCGCCAGCGCCGTTCACAGCCGCGGCAGGCCGGGATGATCGCGCCCACCAGCAGGATCAGGGCGGCATAGGGCAGGAGCGAGCCGTGCCGCCCCTGCAGCGCCCCCATGGTCAGGAAAATCTGCAAGGCGGTATAGACCAGCAGGGCATAGGCGACCTGGTTGCTCATCCGCTTGCGCCAGTCCGGCAGGTGCCGCGAATAGGGCAGACCTGCGGCAGGTGCGCCGGTTTCCGACTGGGTTCCGACCATGTTTTTCGCCTTCCTCTCCGACAGGCGTTTTGCCCGAGTAAATCACTCACGCAGGCCACTGGCAAGTACCGGCGCGCACCGTTGTTGCCGCCATGCCGCATCCATGCATGAAACTTGCCAAATGCCGATATCGGATCGTTTGACCGCTTGAAGTGCCCTGCCCGCTTGCCTAAACCCCGCATCAGATGAGCGATCTCGCAGACACTTCGCTGGCCCCGGCCGGCCCGGCGGCCAGCGAGCCGGCCCCTGCCGAGGGCGGCGCCCTGCAGCCGATTCCCCAGGGCGGGCTGGAAGTCGTCTCCATCGCCAAGAGCTATGACAAGCGCGCCGTGCTCACCGATATCTCGCTGTCGGTCGGCAAGGGCGAGGTGCTCGGACTGCTCGGGCCCAACGGCGCGGGCAAGACCACCTGCTTCTATTCGATCATGGGCCTCGTCCGCCCCGATTCCGGCCGCATCCTGATGGACGGGATCGATGTCACCAACCTGCCGATGTACCGCCGCGCGATCCTCGGCCTCGGCTACCTGCCGCAGGAAACCTCGATCTTCCGCGGGATGACGGTCGAGCAGAACATCGCCTGCGTGCTCGAGCTGGTCGAGCCGGACAAGCATGTCCGGGCCGAGGAGCTGGAGCGCCTGCTCACCGAATTCGGCCTCACCCGCCTGCGCTCCAGCGCCGCCATGGCGCTATCCGGGGGCGAGCGCCGCCGCTGCGAGATCGCCCGGGCGCTGGCCGCCAAGCCCTCGATCATGCTGCTCGACGAACCCTTCGCCGGGATCGACCCGCTCTCGATCAGCGACATCCGCCACCTCGTGATCGACCTCAAGCAGCGCGGCATCGGCGTGCTGATCACCGACCATAACGTGCGCGAAACGCTCGATATCGTGGATCGCGCCTGCATCATCTACGGCGGCCAGGTCCTCTTCGCCGGCAGTCCCGAGGCGCTGGTCGCCGATGAAAACGTGCGCCGGCTCTACCTGGGCGAAGGGTTTACCCTGTGAGCTCATGCGCAGTGCGGGGGCTTCGACGAGCTCAGCCTGAGCGGACCCACAAACCACACCCGCTCGGGCTGAGCTTGTCGAAGCCCCTGCGCCACACTCGCCGCTAGCCTCTCATGGCCCTCGGCCCGCGCCTCGATCTTCGCCAGTCACAATCGCTGGTGATGACCCCGCAGCTCCAGCAGGCGATCAAGCTGCTGGCGCTGTCCAACCTCGAGGTGGAAACCTTCATCGGCGAAGCGCTCGAAGCCAACCCCCTGCTCGACCTTGGTACCCCCGCTGCCGCCGCGGATGAACCGGCCGGCGAAGACCACCGCCGCACCACCCTCGAAAGCTCGCCGGTCGACCAGCTGATCGGCGAAGGCCGCGCCGCCGACGACCGGCCACTGGACGTCGACGCCTCGGCGCTCGATACCGACCGCGACACCGGCGACCTCGCCTTCGTGCCCGACCTGCCGTCCGGTGGCGGCGGCGAAGCGCCGGACATCGACGAGCGCGGCGCCTCGGGCGAAACCCTCGCCGAGCATCTCCACGCCCAGGTCGGCCCCGTCGCCCGCGATCCGCAAGTCGCCTTCATCGCCCATGCCCTTGTGGACCAGCTCGATGAGGCCGGCTACCTGTCCGTGCCCCTGCCCGAGGCCGCCGCCGATCTCGGCGTGGCGCTTGACCTCGCCGAGGCCGGCCTCGCCCTCGTCCAGTCGCTCGATCCCACCGGCGTCGGCGCGCGTTCGCTGGGCGAATGCCTTGCTCTCCAGGCGCGCGAGGCGGATCGCTACGATCCCTGCATGGCCCGCCTGCTCGACAATCTCGACCTGCTCGCCCGCGGCGAACTCGCCCGGCTCAAGCGGATGTGCGGGGTGGACGACGAGGACTTCGCCGGAATGCTCGCGGAACTGCGCGGCTATGATCCCAAGCCCGGCCTGCGCTTCGGCGACACGGCGAGCGAGCCGGTCGTCCCCGACGTGCTGGTCCGCGCCCGCGCCGATGGCGGCTGGCACATCGCGATCAACCAGGCCACCCTGCCGCGCCTCGTCGTGAACCGGCCCTACTATGTCGAACTGCGCGGCGCCTGCGCCGACAAGGGCTCGCGGGCCTGGCTCTCGGAAAAGCTGGCCGACGCCAACTGGCTGATCAAGGCCTTGGACCAGCGCCAGAAGACCATCCTCAAGGTCGCCGCCGAGATCGTCCGCCAGCAGGACGGCTTCTTCCGCCACGGCGTCGCCCAGCTCAAGCCGCTGACCCTGCGCGCCGTGGCCGAGACCATCGGCATGCACGAAAGCACGGTCAGCCGGGTGACCTCCAACAAGTACCTCAACTGCGCCCGCGGCACTTTCGAGCTGAAGTATTTCTTCACCTCCGGCGTGGCTTCGGCCGACGGCGAAGGCGCGGTCTCGGCCGAAGCAGTCAAGGCCGCGATCCGCCAGCTGATCGATGCGGAAGACCCGCGGGCGATTCTCTCTGACGATGCCCTGGTCGACCTGCTCAAGGCCAAGGGCTTCGATCTCGCCCGCCGCACCGTTGCGAAATACCGCGAGGCGATCGGGCTCGGATCGTCGGTCCAGCGGCGCCGGCAGAAGGCCCTCGCCGGCGTCCGTTAACGAGCGGCATTTACCATTGTAATTCCGTAACTTGGCTCGCTTCACCGCAGCCCTGAACGCCTCGCCGCAACCCACCCACACCCTGCCGGAACGAGTCCCCCATGGTCCCGTTAACCGTGGCGCGAGGGGAACCGGCCGGGGCTGCGCGTTGGTGGCCGAACCCCACCCGCGGACCGGCGTCGCGAAGGAGAAACATGGTGAAAGCTTCCGTTCTTTGCCTGATCGCCGCGGCTTCGCTGCCGCTCGGGGCCTGCGCCTCAACCACCAGCGACCACACGCTCGCCAGCGCCGGAACCGGTGCGGCGATCGGCGCGGTCGGCGGGGCCGCCGTCGGCGCCATGGCCGGTGACGTGCTCGCCGGGGCGGCGATTGGCGCAGCTGTCGGCGGCATTGCCGGCGCAGTCTGGGCCGACCGCGACGGTGATGGCCGGGTCGACGGCTATGTCCGCGAAGGCCAGTACTATCCGGGCGCCCCGCAGGGCTACGATGCCAATTACCAGTCCGCCTCGGCGGCCCCCGCCTGCCGCTCGGTCGGCGGCACGGCGCTGACCGGCGCGGGCATCGGCGGCGTTGGCGGCGCGGCGGTCGGCGCGGTTGCCGGCAACGTGCTCGCCGGCGCAGTGCTCGGTGCGGCGGTCGGCGGGCTCGCCGGCGCGGTCTGGGCCGATCACAACAACGACGGCTGCGTCGACGGCTATGTCCGCGAGGGCCGCTATTACGAAGGCGCGCCGGTCGTCCAGCCGACCGACAACTATCGCCGCACCGGGGAGCGCGGCTGATCCGATGAGGCAGGCTACCGGCCGGGCGTTCCGGCATCCTTCCCTGCGCCGCATGCTCGGCCCGGTGGCCTGCGCCCTCGCCCTGGGCCTCGCGCCCGGGGCGCTCCTCATGCCCGCCCCGGCCATGGCCGAGGCCCCGGCTTCGACGCTGCGCGCCGAGCTCTCCCGCCAGGCCTCCGGCGATCTCCGGTCGTTCTACGCCGCGCGCGGCTGGCGACCGCTGTTCGTCAGCGACAGCGGGCAAGTCCGCCAGGCCGCCTTCCTCCTGCTCGGCCAGGTCGAGCAGGCGAGGATGGACGGGATCAAGCCGTC
>Ga0068855_100008994_pt1 | contig 12067 bp, 7 predicted proteins | sample KBSCornC52_FD_66592 | JGI IMG/M metagenome (GOLD analysis project Ga0068855, IMG submission 66592) | Corn rhizosphere microbial communities from Kellogg Biological Station, Michigan, USA - KBS Corn C5-2 | ecosystem: Host-associated > Plants > Roots > Rhizosphere > Soil ...
GAGCGGGCGAGCAAGAGCTCTTGGCGCAGCGCCTCGTCGTCGCCCGGCATGCGCGACTCTTCGCGCACGACTTTCAGCGCGCCCGGCTGCTGCGTGCTGCGGTCGTACGCGAGGAACACCTCGCCCATGCCACCCTTCCCCAGGCTCTGTCGGATCTCGTAGCGATCGTTGACGACTGTTCCGTGCCCTAACGGCGGGACATTTTTAGGGGGCTGAGCCATTTAGAGCGGTGCTGGGCGAGTCGCTAGCGTCCTCGATTTAGCGGCACACTGCAATCGGCTATCTTGCCCAACTGGGGATTTGACCCGGGCTATTGGGCGTGGACCGCTCGCGAAAGCCGCCGGGGAAAGCGGGCTGGACCCAAAAGCGCTGCGCGTGGTACACGCGCGCCTGGCTCGGTCACCCGACCGGGCCCGCGAACGCGGTCAAGCGCGGCCCATTCCTCGATTGAGGAATGCGCCCGCCAAGGGAAGCCGGTGCAATACCGGCGCGGCCCCCGCCACTGTGACCGGGGACAAAGTTCGGCAAATCCACTGGGCGAAGAGCCTGGGAAGGGTCGAACGGCGGACGATCCGGCAAGCCAGGAGACCTACTGCGTACGCGCCCGCGGCCCCCAATTCCGGGAGCAGCGGTTCGACTTGCGGCTCCGCGGGGTGCGGAGGGCGAGGCGTCTGCCGAGCGCACACTGTGCTGCGCTCGCCCACGCTTCTTTGCCGTGCCCCCTGGTGTCGCTCACTCGCCACCTCGTGGCATTCGGTTGTTCGGACGGGTGGTCCGAAAACCGCGGAGCACAGCGCAGAATGAAAAAGCAGAGCTTGGTCCTGGGTCTAGTCTTGGGTGGCTGCCTCGCGGCAGTCGCGTGCAGCAGCAGCGACGACAGTGCGTCGAACAGCAACGGCGGAAGCGGCGGGGCGCTGGGCGGAAGCGCGGGCGCGGGCGCCCATGCGGGAGCGAGCGGCGGACACGCTGGCGGGAGTGGTGGCACCGCGAACGGCGGTTCGAGCGAAGCGGGCGCGGAGCATGGCGGCAGCGCGGGAGCGAGTGAAGCGGGCGCGGCCGGTGCGCCGAGGGTGAGCGAAGCGGGCGCGGGTGGCGAGGCGGGTGGCGGCGGGTTCGTCTTTCCGCCGGCACTCGATCCGTGGACCGTGCTCGTTCCGAGCGCGCCCGTCGCGGCTCCGAATCACCTACTGGTCGCGGGCACCGATTTTGCGACCTCCACCGAGATCGCGAGCGTCACGCTGACACCGGCCGCGGTGGGCGACAGCACCACCTATGCCGACGGCGACGCGCTACCGGTGAGCAGCGCAGGGCTCGGCTTCGTGCTCGAGGCAACGAACGACAAGGTGCACCTGCTCGACGGCGGCAAAGTCAAGACGACGTTCGACGTCAGCGACCCCGGTACGGATACCGCGGCGCTCGCAGACAACAAGGCCTACGTTCCGCTCTACAACAAGAGTTTGATCGCGATCCTCGACTTGGCAGCGGGCAAGGTGTCTCGCCGCGTCGACCTGAGCCAGTTCGACGATCCGAACGACAGCGATGGCAGCTCGGATATCAGCGCGGCAGCGTACGACGCGAACAAGCACATCGCCTATTTCCTTTTGGCGCGCGTCGACCGCAACGCGATTGCGGCGGATCCCGATTATCACCTGCCGTGCTCCACAACGCGCGGGCTGATCGTTGGGCTCGACACGACGACGGATGCAATCGTCGATCTGAACGGCGCGGCCGACGGCAAGGCGCTGCCCTTGACGCTCGTCGCACCGACGTCGCTGGAGCTGAATGCTGCGGGCACGACGCTGACGCTGCTTGCCACGGGCTGCTACGACGGAGCGACACTCAAGCATCAAGGCGTCGAGGTCATCACGCTGATGACTGGTGCGAGCGCGATCGCGTATGCACCCACGAGCAACGACTTTCTCGACACATTGATTGTGACGAACGGCAGCAACTCGCTACTGCACACGTTCGACGACACCTTTGCCGGCCACTGGTTCAAGCTCAATCTTGCCACGGGCGTGCTCGGTGCCGAGCTTTCCAACGTGCCCGATTCGGTGAGCTACGATGGCGTGGATCTGCTGGGCGTAAAGATCAGCGGCAACGTCGGGAAAGTCGTTCGCTACAGCATCGCGAGCGAGACGAGCACCGACGTGACTGCGACCTCCTGGACCGGTCAGTACAGCATGACTTCGGGGACCGCCCTCGTGAAGTAAAGCCCGCACTCGAACGGCGAAGCGCCTCAAATGGTCCCGCGCTTCGCCGCTCAACTTCGATAGAAGCGCAGCCCCGACGGTCGCACTGCGCTCAACCAGCCGTCAAAACGGCGCACTGTGCGACCCCAACCCCAAGTTCAGGGCTCCGCGTTCTCCGTGCTCTCCGCGGCTCGGTGGTGAACTCTCCCTCCCTCTTCCCTCGTTCTCGCTCACAACAGATCGCCGAACCCCAAATCCACGCGCATCAGCCGTTGCGCCGAAGTGTCGAAGAACCACAAAAACTGCCCCACTGATTCGGGGTACGTGATCTCAGAGCGCGAACCGAGGTGGTATTTCTCGCCGACGCTATCGAGCAGCACGAACTCGAGCTCGTAGCCCGTGCTCAGGGAGCGCGGCAGATAGGCGAACCCCTCGTCTACCGTAAAACCGAGCACGTTGCGTTCCTTGGCCACGAGCTCGTCCGGGATGTTCGATAACAGGTCGCGCCGGCGCAGCTCGAACAAGTCAGAGTCGACGGCGTCATGCGTCAGCCAGTAGACGTTCGCGTTCGAGGCGCGCACACCAACCGGCACGCCGCTGCCGGACGTCAGCGTTTGCGGCTGAGCGTTGGGCACGTCCGGCTGGTCCACGAGCAGCACGTCGTAGTGAGCGGCCGCGTCGGCCCCACTCGCGCGCAGCACGACGAGCTTGTCACTCACGTCCACGGGCCAGAGCTCCGCACCGGGCTCGGCCGCGGGAAAGCCGGGCGTCGGTTGCCAGGTGGTCGAACTCGACTTGCGTTGGATCAGCGCGCCCTCCCGAACTGCGTAGACGACGCTCGCTTGCGGCGCGACCGCGCTCACCTCGAAGCCCTCGTCGGTCACGACCCCAGCCGGCGTGACGCTGCGTAGGTTTTCGGCGAAATCCCATAAGAAGATGCGATCCGGAGCCGCCGCGATCTTGGAAAGCCGCGCCAAGTTGTCGGCCACGGGCTCGGGGCTGCCACCCGTCTTGAGCACGCGCGATAAGCGATACGGCCCGCCCTCGTCGCCCCACATGAAGTACAAGTACTCGGTCGTGACGGCAAAGGGGCTGAGTGGTCGGATGGGTTGCTGCGTCAATGCACTCGGCAAATGACACTCGCTCCGTGCGCACACGCCGTCGCAGGGGTGGTCGCACGCGCCGCAGTGCTCCAACGCTACTGTTACGTCGGTTTCGCAGCCATTCAAGCGCGACAGATCGCAGTTCGCGAGCGGCAACTGGCACGACACTGCGCCCGCCTCGCCGTTATTTCCCAGGTCGCCTCCGGCTGGATTGCCGTTCGTTCCAGCGCTCGCTCCACCGTTTTGCGCTGGCGCGCCTGCCTGGGACTCCGTCCCGCTGAGCCCACCGCCGCCGGCGTCCTGGGCGAGCGCTTGGCAGCGCGCGCTACCGTGACACACGTAGATATCGCGGCAGCCGGCTACCAAGGCCACGAGCGCTCCGAGCAGCGCCGCGCTCCGAGCCACGCGTGCGGTCACGGCAGGGGTTGGAGAATGGGCGAGGTGCCAGCGCGGACGTCGTTGAGCGGCAACGGTTTGCCAAAGCCAGCAGCGCTGCTGGCAATCCACCAGAATTGGTCCTCGAACGGCTCGAAGCTCGTGGAATGGCTGACGATCAGGCCCTCGCTCAGGCTGTATTCGAGATGGACGTCGCCGTTGAGCGGAGCGGGCAGTAGGGGAATGGCCACAGCGTTCTTGTCATGCAATGAAAATGCCAAGATCTGCGCCGTGCCGTCAGCCAGCGAATCGGGGAACGCGGCGTACGCCTCGTTGGCGGTAAACGTCGGACGTGCGTCCGAAAGCCCGGTTGCGACTCGACGCCAGGTGCTCGTGCCGCTGTCGAGCAGCCAGAACCCCGACTTTCCCGAGGCTTCGTCGCGCGCTGCCCAGAGGGTCCCGTCGTTCACGAAGCCCCAGGCCGATGGCTCAGGGGTGGTCCCACGCGCGCTCGATTTCGCAGGTAGCGTGCTGAGATCAACCTCGGTCAACGGGTACAGGCCGTTGGCATCTGGCTTCCCGAACAGGATAAGGCTCCGGCTATTCGGCGCCCAGTGGAAGTCGGCCTGCATCCCCTTGAACACGCTGCTGAATTGATTGGCAGCATCGAAGACTTCGATTTCACCATAGGGGTCGTCGTGCGTCACGGACACGAAGCGGCCGTCGCTGGACCAAGCGAACCCGTCCCAGGCCGGCTTGTCTGAGAACTGCTGGGGCACCGTGCCCGGCTCACAGGTGGCAAGCCACAGGCCCGTCGTGTCGTCCGAGCTCACGAGCCAACGATTGTCCGGCGAGCTATCGGTCGAGCCGTGCCAGAGGAGCTTTTCCTGCTCGGGGTGCAAACTGTCGACGAGCGTCGAGTCGTCAGCTTTGGTCCGGTAAAAATAGCGAGGATCCCGACAGAAGTGCAAGGAGGTGGTGTCTTCATCCTCACTGAACAAAAGCTCGCTTCGCACGCCGTCGGGCGCGAGATGAACCAGGTAGGTCTCGGAAGGCGTGCTGTAGTTTTGAACGAACACCGCACTGGAATCGCCCGCCCACGGCCCGCTCACCAAGTTTGTTCCCACCGGGATGTCCTTCAACAGCACCGGCGCACTCGGCAGACCGTCTCCGAATTCGATCAAGAACAAGCGACTGGAATTGATGTGCTCGAGGTCCTTGGGATTGAGGACGATCAGGTGGCGACCGTTCGGGGACCAGCTGTCGACGTCGATCAGCTGATGGCCTTGATCGACGATGCCGCCGCTGAGCGAGATGGACGCGCGAGGGACAAAATCTTCGAGGCGCATTGCGCGCAGCTCAAACGGAAATAACCCAGTATCGCTGCCGAGAAACGTGAGCCAACGCCCCGGCACGCCGTAGTCGCAGCTGGAGGCAGCGGTTCCGTGCTCGACGCACGATAAATCCATGCCGCAGCTCACGGGTTTTCCAGCTTGGCATTGGCCGGCGGCGCAGTGCTCGTCACCGTTACACGCCCGCCCGTCTGCACAGTCGGAATCCGCCTGGCAGGCGCTGGTCGGCCCTGCGCCGGCTGAATCGGGGCCGGTCGTGGCCGATGCGCCGGCCTCGCCACCCGTGGTGCCGTTTTCCGCCCCGGCTGACTCGCCGAGTACCGGGGCTCCCCCCGCGTCCTGCCCGCCGCTGCCGGCTTCCCCGCCACTCGCCGCACACGCCTGCCCAGTGCAGGCTTCGTCTCGATCGCGACAGCCCCAGAACGCGAGCGCACACACTGCGCACGCAATACTCAGCGCCTGGCCACACCTTTTCGAGAGCATCGTCCTCGCCTCCATGCCGCAGCTAACTCGGAGTGCCCCGGACAGCAAGCACGAGCCGGCGTGACCGGACACTCCACGCGAGCCAATCGGACTGTGCGGTCACTTGTGGTCGACAGGGTCTGACGATCATGTTAGCGGAATCCATCGCGGGAGCGGACTCCGATGAGCTCTGTGCATCAAACGACGACTCGCCTCGGAGATCGAGCCGATGAGCAGCAGCGGCTCGGCCCGCTCGCCATTCATTGGTTGTCGGGCAGCGCAACTCCACCGGTCAGCATCCTGGATCGCGCGGAATTTTCGCTCGGGCGCGCAACCGAGGCCGATTTTCGGCTGGATGCTTCGGGTGTGTCACGAATCCACGCACGCCTCCATCGGCAAGGTCCGATCTATGCGGTGCACGACCTGGGCAGCACCAACGGCAGCTTCGTGAACGGAGCCCGCGTCGAGCACCAGGGCCTGTCCGAAAACGACGTGCTGCGGTTCGGGGCCGCCGTGGGCTTGGTCACGCGCCTCGCCCCCGGGGCGACCACTGTCGCCGAGGCACGCGAGATCGCACCGGGCATCTTGTTCGGCCCAGGCCTCGCGCGCGAGCTCGAGCAACTCGAGCGCGTCGCCAAGAGCGATCTGCCGGTCGTGGTTTGGGGCGAGACGGGGGTCGGCAAAGAGCGGCTCGCGCAGGCGGTACACGCGCTGAGCGGCCTGCACGGTGCTTTTCACGGTCTCAATTGCGCAGCCTTGCCCGAGTCGCTCGCCGAGGCGGAGCTCTTCGGGCATCGCCGGGGCGCGTTCACCGGCGCGGAGCAGCCGGGGCTGGGGCATGTGCGCGCCGCGCACGGTGGCACCCTGCTGCTCGACGAACTGTCGGATCTGCCGCTGCCGATCCAGGCCAAGTTGTTGCGTGTTTTACAGGAAAAGAGCGTGATTCCGCTGGGCGAGACGCGCCCGGTGCCGGTCGAGGTGCGCGTCGTTTCGGCCTGTCAGACGCCCCTGGCCGAGCTCGTGGCTGAAAAGCGCTTGCGACCGGATCTTGCTGCGCGGCTGAACGGCCTCAGCATCGAGGTCCCGCCCCTGCGCAGGCGACGCGTCGATATTTCGGTGCTGCTCGGCTATTTCTTGAGCAAGTACTCGGGCGGTCGCGCGCCCGCGTTGGAAGCGGAAGCCCTCGAGGCGCTGCTGCTTTACGGCTGGCCCGGCAATGTGCGTGAGCTCGAGCTGGTTTCGCGTCAGATGCTCGTGCTCCATTCGCACGAGCCGGTACTGCGGCTCGGCCATCTGCCGGGCGAGCTCGTGCCGAAAGCCCGAGCCTCCAATAGCAAAGCCCCGGCCCCGTCCGCTCCCGACCGGCGCGAGCACGACGAACGCGCCTTTGCGCGCGAACTTCGGCAGAACGGCGGCAAGATCGCGCCGGCTGCCGCCGCAGCAAACATTTCTCGCCAGCGCGCGTACCGCTTGCTGGGACAGCGTTCCGTTGCCGAATTCTTGAGCGAATTCGAGGCTGAGCCCGAGCCGCATGAACCTTCCGGCTGACTCCGTCTCGGCCGAACGCAGACCGCCCGGGCAGCGCGACTTGACGGGCACCGACCTCGGTCCGTACCGCGTCATCGGCTGGCTCGGTGCTGGCGGTATGGGTGAGGTCTATGAAGTCGAGCACCGCGAGCTCGGCCGGCGCTTTGCGCTCAAGGTGCTGCGCGCCGAGCTCAACGCCGATCGCGAAACGCTCACGCGCTTTCACCGCGAGCCGCGGGCGGTAGCGCGGCTCGTGAGTGAGCACGTCGTCAGCATCGTGGACGCGGGCGCGCTCGCTGACGGCACACCCTATTTCGTGATGGAGCGCCTGTACGGCTGTGACTTGAGGCGCCTCTTGGCGCAAGAGCGCATCTTACCCGTGGCGCGCACCGCGCATTTGGCAATCGACGCCTGCCGCGGGCTCGCCTGCGCGCACGGCGCCGGGCTCGTGCATCGCGACTTGAAGCCCGAAAACCTGTTTCTGACCACGCGCGACGACGGCCAGGAGCTGTGCAAATTGCTGGATTTCGGCGTCGTCAAATCCGCTCACGACAACAGCACGCGCCCGGGCGCCCTGATCGGCACGACTCGCTACATGGCGCCCGAACAGCTCGGGCTCGACGTGCCCGTGAGCCCGCAAACCGATCTGTTCGCGCTCGGAGTCATCGTCTACGAATGCTTGGTCGGGCAGAGCCCGTTCGAGGGCGATACGGTCGAGCGCGTCTTATTCAAAATCATGAGCGAACACGAAACGCCGATCCGCGAGCTGCGACCCGAGGTGCCCGAAGGACTCGCGCAGCTGGTCTCGCGCGCGCTCTCGAAACAGCCCGCGGCGCGGCCGGAAAGCGCGCTCGCGTTCTTGGAGGGGCTGCTGCCGTACACGCAAGCGGCGAACCGCGGGCTGTCGTCGCGCGAGCTTCGCGTCTGGCAGACTGAGCCGGCAAGCAACTCCGACCGCGAGCTCACCCCGCGCACGGTGGATCCGGAGCTCCGCGTGAGCCTCGACCGGGCGCGCGCGGCCAAGGCGCAGCGCGGCGGCTACGGGCTCGCGCTCGCGGGCCTGGCCGCAGGGCTCGCGGTCGGTGCCTACGGCGCGCACCGGCTCGCGCGCCCGCTCGCGCCAAATCGCGAGCCGGCGGTCAGCGCGGAACTGCCGGAGCTGCCCGCGAGCAGCGCGCCGGCGAGCGCCGCCGCACCACAACCTGCGAGCGCCGAAGCTCTCGCCCCTCGAACCTCGCCCAGCGCCGCGCCAGAGCCTGCGCCCGCGCAACGCGCTGGCAAGCCCAAACCCACGCGTGCCCCCGTGCCGGCGAAGAGCGCCGCACCGGCGCTCAGTTACGACCCACAAAATCCGTATGCGCCGTAACTTGCGACAGGTCAGCGCCACGCTCGCGCTGAGCGTGCTCGGATTTGCGTCCAGCGCGCGCGCTGATGACGCGCAGCTCGCCGCCGCACGCGAACACTTCGCGCGTGGCTACGCGCTCGCGGAAAGCGGCGATGCCGAAGCTGCGATCGGCGAATTCGAGCAAGCCTATGCCGCGAGCCCGAAGCCGTCGGTGCTGTACAATTTGGGCCAAGCCTACGCGGCCGCCGGGCGCTCGAGCGAAGCGGTCGACGCGCTCGAACGCTTCTTGAAGCTGAGCGGCTCGAGCGTGGATGAGGCGCGGGCTCGCCAAGTCGAAGCATTGATTCGGTATCACGCCCAGCGCGTGGGCAAACTGACGATCGAGCTCGCGCCGCCCGAAGCTCTCTTGTTCGTCGATGGTCGAGCGCTCGGCAAAGGCTCACGTTCACTGAGCTTGAATGCGGGAAGTCATAGCCTGACCGCTACCGCGCCAGGGTTCGAGCCGGTGAGCGTGCCGGTCGCGATCGCTGCCGGCGAGTCGAAACCGCTGGCGCTGCATTTGACGCCGCTCCCCGCACCCGCGGGGTTGCTGATTCGCTGCCGGCTCGATGACGTCACCGTCAGCGTCGACGACGTTCTGCGCGGCAAAACGCCGAGCTTCGGCGGTGGGCCTTTGCCGAGCGGCGCGCATCAGGTGCGCTTCGAACGCGCGGGTTATCTGCGCGACGAACACTCGGTCGAGTTGCGCGCCGGCGAAACCCAGACGGTTACCTGCGAGCCCCGCATCGACCCGCGCGATGCTCGTCACGGTCGCGTCGCGGTCACTCACCCAGCAGGAACTCGCGTCTTCCTCGACGACGCGCCGTACCTCGGTTCTCAGGTTCCGCCGGGGCCTCATCGCTTGCGCGTATCGGGCCCCGAATACGCCAGCGAAACCCGGCAGATCGTGCTCGGGCCGCGCAGCGAGGCAAGCTTCACCCTCGTACCGCCACGCGATCCGCATGCGCTCGCCGACGAGCGCGAGCGGGCGCGGAAAACGCTGCGCCTCGGGGCCTACGTCCTCGCGGGCGTCGGAGCCGCGACAGCGGTCACCGCGGCCGCGATCTATGTCGACGACAATGCGCGCTACGCGAACTGGCAAGCCAAGAGTCGAACCAGCGTGCGCACGCTCGCTTCCGACCCGAACGCGCCGGCTTCGCTCGACGCGCTGCTGGCCGAAGAAAATGACATTCGCCGGCGCGACGCGTGGGCGCTCGGGCTGAGCGTGTTCTCGTGCGCCGCGCTGGCCACGTCGACCGTGCTTTTCTTCAGCAGCCGCGCGCCGGAGCAGCGGCTCGTCATTACCGCCGGCAGCCAGTCGAGCCTGCGCTACGAGCGCTCATTCTGAGGCGCTGCGCGAGCATGCCCGGAATTTGCCCGAGCGACAGTATAGCTCGGCTCTCACCCGCGCGCTCGTGCGAAGCAGTAGGACGGCGGCTGCCGCGCGCCGACGAAGCTCGCTTTCTGCGGCATCTTGACACTTGGGCCTGCGCGGACTCGGAGTTTGCCGCGCGGAATACCGCACCACGACGCCACAGGCTGCGCGCGTTGCGGTGAGTCGCCGCGGTGCTATTTTAATAGAGTGTTGCGAGTGTTTTCAGCGTTTGGTTTTTGCGTCGTCGCCGCGACGCTCTTGGCCTGTGGCCAGAGCTCGCTGAGCGCTCCGCAACCGCCTCCGCGAGACATCGAGACTCGCGCCACGCCGCCGCGCGCGCGGCACGAGGTTCCGCGGCTCATCGCGCCTCCGCCGGCCTACGGCAACAAGATCGTGCTAGCGCACGCAGCGCCGCGCTCGACCGTGAACTGAACGCGCCGCGCCGCCCCGGCGCTCGACCGTGAACTGAGCGCGCCGCGCCGCCGACGCTCGAGCGCGAACCGAGTGCGCGGTCGCCGCCCGCGCTTGAGCTGAGTTCTGGCGGCGCTCCCAAGAGCACAGGCAAACTGGACATTCCCGCCACGACGATAAGGGAACTTTCGAAGTCACCGGAAAATATGGTTTCGGGGGTAATTCCATGGCGCCTCCGGCGGGGCGGCTGGCCCAACAAAATGCCCATTGCCGCGCGCGGAGCGAAGGCATATTCGGAATTGTTGGGTGGAAGAACTGGCGATCCTAAACCGATCGACCGGAGTGGAAGTCAATGAAGCCAGTTACGCGCAAGCTCATTCGCACGATCCAAAGCCAGCTCTTCTTCCTGAAAGAGGCGCGGGATTCCTTTTATTACCACACGCGCCGCATTCTCTCACAGCCACACGAAACCGAGTTTTACGCGCTCGAGTTCATTCCTGACGAGTTACCGGGCTGTTATGTCGACGTGGGGGCGAACCAAGGCCAAAGCATCGAGTCGATCAAAGCCATCAAGCCGCGCGCGCGCGTGGTGTCATTCGAGGCAAATCGGGGGCTCGCTCAGAAACTGCAGGCGCGCTATCGCGGCCGGAGCGACATCACCGTGCACGCGTACGGGCTCTCCGATCAGCCGGATGAGCGCACGCTGTTCGTGCCGGCGTACCGTAAGTTCGTCTACGACGGGAACGCCTCATTCGATCGGGACAACGCGCTCGCGCTCTACAACTCGCACAACCTATTTTGGTTCTCGCGGGCCAAGCTCGAGCTGAAGGAGCTTCCCTGCAGTGTGCAGCGTTTGGACGATCAGCACCTCGAGCCGCTGTTCATGAAAATCGACGTGCAGGGCTTCGAGCATCGCGTCGTACTCGGCGGGCTCGAAACCATCAAGCGCCACGAGCCCATCCTGATGATCGAATGTTTGTTCGATCAACCCGAGCTCGTCAGCCTGCTGCAGTCGCTCGGCTACGACGAATACGTGTTCGACGAGACCGGTCTATCGCGCGGCAAGTCGCGAGGCGCGGTCAATCAAATCGTGATGACCGAACGGCGCGCGCGTCAGGTTCGGCTCGCGCCGGATGGCGGGCGGGCACCGAACCTGGCTCACCACACCGCCCAGCGGCTGATGCAAACCGATCTGAAAACGCCCCGCACCGAGTGATCCGAGCCGGCGAAACTCGCCGAGAGCCCTAACCGAGCTCGACCATGACCGGGATGTGGTCGGAAGGTTTGTCGAGCCGGCGCGGCTCGACATCCATGATTGCGCTCGTGCAGCGCGCGGCAAGCGTTGCCGACAAGAAGATGTAATCGATGCGCAGCCCTTCGTTCTTGCGAAAGCCGCCGCCACGATAATCCCACCAGCTGTAGACGCCGCCTTCCGGGTGGTGCAGGCGATACGCATCGCTGAGCCCGAACTCTCGCACGCGAGCGAGCACGCGGTGCTCGTCCGGATGGAAGTGCACTTTGCCGCGAAACGCCTCCGGATCGTAAACGTCGCGCTCGTCGGTCGCGATGTTGAAATCTCCGCACACCAAAAGGTCCGTTTTGGGATTCATGCGCGCGTCGAGCGTCTCGCGCAGCCGCCCGAGCCACGCGAGCTTTTCCGGAAACGATGGTGAGCTGACGGATTTGCCGTTCGGCACGTAGACGGACAGCACGCGCACGCCGGCGATGCTGGCCGCGATGGCTCGCTTGTCCGCCGACTCGGGCTCACCCAAAAGCCCAATCGTCACGTCCTTCATCGGCAAGCGCGACAGAATCGCCACTCCATTGTACGAGAGCTGCCCGGCCATGGCGACGCCGTAGCCGAGACGCATGAATTCGTCGGTCGG
>Ga0068855_100008995_pt1 | contig 12066 bp, 11 predicted proteins | sample KBSCornC52_FD_66592 | JGI IMG/M metagenome (GOLD analysis project Ga0068855, IMG submission 66592) | Corn rhizosphere microbial communities from Kellogg Biological Station, Michigan, USA - KBS Corn C5-2 | ecosystem: Host-associated > Plants > Roots > Rhizosphere > Soil ...
ACGAGGTGCACGCGGTTCGTGACCGGGCAGTGCAGCAGCAAGATCAAATTCGCGACCAGCGCGACCACGCCGGCGCCCAGCGCCCAAACTCGGAACGGCACGGGATCGCCGCGTTCGAGCGCCCAGAGCAACGCGAACGACGGCAGCGCGAGAGCGCTGCCATAGAGGAAGCACGAGCAGCAGCGCAGCGCGAAGCCGCGCGACCACTCTTGACCGCTCGCTTGCGCGTCGGGGACGAGCCCAATCAACAACGGTAAACACCACGCGCCGAGCGCAAGTACCGCTCGCAAACGCGCGGCTCGCCGCTCGATCGGCAAGGGCCGGAGCGCGACCCGCAACACGAGCGCGAGCAGCCCGACGAGTACGACTCCTGCGAGCAAGCGCCACGAGCCGAGCGAGCGCCATGGCACGCGTTTACGTCCGAGCTCACGCAGCAGGAGCAGCGCGGGCAAGCTCAGCGACAACAGCCAGCGCATGCGCGTGGAACGACTGCGCAAAAATGCGCGCAGGCCGCGCTCCTTTTGCAGCGCTGCCTCCACGCGCGCAAACTGGTCGCTCGGATCACTCGCTGGCGGCGCGACACCAGCGAGGCTCTGCCCCAGCACGGCTCCATTCCGGAACAGTTCCGCACACTGAGGGCAGCCGCTGAGGTGCTCGTCCACGGACGGACCGGAGGGTACGTCCCCGGTCAAAAATCCTTGGCGAATCTCGGCACAGTCCACGATGATTTCACGTGGTATGCCGCGGCCTGGTGTTGGGTTACGCGGGCGGCGAGCCGGACCGAGTCGCCCCTCGCAACCGCTGGAAATGATGGCTCCAAACGGCTGCTCCCCGGTACGCGAACGCGCGCGGCGAGCCGCACACGGGCCGAATTGCCCAGCTGACGGCCTCGGTTGGAACCGAAGCGGCGCTCAGCCTTTCTTGGCAGAGGCTTTCTTCGCGGAAGCGGGCGCTGCCTTGGCGTTGGCTTTCTTCGCCGGCAGAGGGGCAGCTTTCGCTGCAGCTTTCTTCGCCGGCGCGGGCGGCGCTTTCTTGGCGGCTTTGGCTGCGGGCTTTGCCGGGGCTTTCGCAGCTGGAGGCGGCGCTTTCTTGGTGGCGGCCTTCTTCGCGGGCGGCGGCGGTTCGGCCGCGGGCATCCTGCTGGCCCAGACCCCGAGCATCGCTCCAGCGGGATCGACGAAGACGCCGATCGCGCCCATGTCGCCGATGTCTTGATACTCCACCGCGATGCTCGCGCCGGCCTTGACGGCCTTGGCCATCGTCGCTTTCACATCGTCGACTTGGACGTATGGTAGCCACGCGTTCGGCGCCTCGGGCGCCTGCTTCTTCGCCATACCACCACCCACACCGCCGGCGACGTCGATCATCGTGTACGGCATGCCGCCGGGCGCTTCGCTGAGCTTCCAAGCGAAGACGCTCTGGTAAAACTTTTTGGCCTTCTTGACGTCATCCGTATTGAGCTCGACGTGGGCAAATGGATTGGGCATATGAACTCCTTGTTTCTGCGGGGAAAGTGGACCCTGAACGCGAGTGCGCAGACTCTCACGAGGCGCATGCGCGGGCAAGACGGCAGTCACGCGCGGAAACTCGGACGCAACACACACGCCCAAGCTGCCAACGGTTGGAACTCGGGACCCTGCGGCTGGCGCGGAGATCGCCCAGCACTGCGCGCCGATCGTTTCATCGGCGGCGTCGCTTTGAACCCCATCCCGCCCGGGACGTTCCGACGAAATATCGTTACTGGCGACCCAGTTCGCTAGTACTGCGGCCCGGAACTCAGTTCCGGGTCGCAGTACGTCGAGATAGATAGAGTACCGAGGATAGATGTGCCGTGCTGGAGGATTTCTGCGGCCCTCAAACTTGGGGGCCGCGGAAATCCGGAACGCACATCCGAACCGAGGTACGAGTGGCCCGCTGGCGCTCGCCCGGGCACCTGGCTACGATGCTCGGAGTCATGAAGGGCCGGTTTACAGGGAGCTGTTTGTGTGGGGCGGTCAGCTTTGCCTTCGACTCGGAACCGAGACTGACGGTGGCCTGTCACTGTTCGCAGTGTCGCAAGGCGACCGGCAGCGCGTTCGGGGTCTGGACGCTCGTGGATCAGGATAGCTTTCGTTGGACCGCGGGAGCGGAACAGATCGCGGAGCGTGCGTCGTCCGAGCACGGTCAGCGCCTGTTCTGCAAGTGTTGCGGAGCGACGCTCGGAAATCTGACGTCGCGCCGTCCGCGGTTCATCCACCTCGCTGCGGGCACGTTGGACAATGCGCCCGCGCTGCGCATCGCGTTTCACGCTTACGTGGCATCGAAGGCGGATTGGTACGACATCGCCGATGGCATTCCGCAGCACGACGAAGAGCCGACCCAGCGGGGTTGATGCGACGAGGCGTCACGTTGCGGCAATTCCCGCGCCCGAGCCTGCCCGCGAGGTCCTGCGCGGGCGGACTTTCTGTGCCGCCGAAGGCTGAGCCGCCGAGCTCGCGCTCGGTGACCATCAAACCCAAGATCCCGGCGCTCCGACCAGCATCGGGGCGTCCGCGCGGCTGCAAATGCGGCCTCGGCGCGCGCGCCGCGCAGTCGATGCAGTTTGGGCTGGCAGCGCTGGCTGGTCGGGATTACGCCGCGCTGCATGTCTGAAAACATGATCATCGGAGACGGCGTCGTCGTCACCCTGAACTACACGCTGCGAACCGACGACGGAGCGCTGATCGACTCTTCCAGCGCCGCTGATCCCTTGGCCTATTTGCACGGCGCCGACAACATCGTGCCCGGGCTCGAGCAAGCGCTCGCTGGCAAAACCGTCGGCTTCACGGGCAAGGTCACGGTCGAACCCGAAGACGGCTACGGCGAGCGTGAAGATTTGCCGCCACAACCGGTTCCGCGCAGCGCATTTCCGGCCGACGCGCGCATCGCAGCCGGCATGCAGTTCATGGCAGAAGGGCCGAACGGCGAGCATGCGCCGATCTGGATCGCCGGCGTCGAGGGCGATCAGGTGCTCGTCGACTCGCAACACCCGCTCGCCGGCAAAACCCTGAACTTCGAAGTCGAAGTCTTGGCAGTGCGGCCCGCGACTGCAGAAGAGCTCAGCCACGGCCATCCGCACGGCCCGGACGGCCACGGGCATCATCACTGATCGAGTAACGCCCACCGCCCACGACGGCCGCGCACCCAGTGGGGCGCGACCGAACGCGAAATTGGCTGCGAAAGTGCCGCGCATTGCCCGATCGTTTTTTTGATGGTCACGCGGCACGCCCCGGTCGGCCTAGCCTTCGGCGTCGCAGACGGCCGGCCCAGAAATCGGATCGCGCGCGACGCACTCGCGTAAGCTCATTGGTCGGACTTGTTTACGGCGCCTGCGCGGCGAAGGGGCTAGAAGATTCGGACCAGCATGGTGGATCCGATTCGTACGGCTCTGGGGAGCAATGCGGCGGCGCGCAGCGCGCTGCCCTTCGTTTGGACGCTCGCTCTCGCGCTGCTCGCGGGCAGCGCAGGCTGCGGTGGCGATGCGAGCGTGCGCACTGTTCCGAGTTCAGGCGGCAGCACGGCGGAGCGCGGTGATTCCGCGGGCGGCATCGGCGGGAACGCGAGTCCCGGCAGTCTGGGCCAAGCGGGGAACGGCGCGGGCGGGCTCGCCGGAGGCGCTGCTGGACCGGGGGAAGCGGGCGCCGGCGGTTCACTCGACGGCGAGGCCGGCAGCAACGGCGAGGCGGGCGGCAACGGCGAGGCCGGCAGCAACGGCGAGGCCGGCAGCAACGGCGAGGTGAACGGCGCGCTGCTGCGGGTCGTGAATTGGTCGGAAAAGAAACGCCTGCTCACCCCGGCGGGTGAAAGTGTCGTGCTCGAAGAGACGCTCCAGTCGTTTTTGGAGGCGGCAACGCCGCCGACGCGCATTCGTGTGCTCACGGCCAACGGTGACGAGTCCGCACTCTGGTCTCCGCCGGCCGGCGACTACATTTCGGACTTCGCGCGCCATCCGGGCGGCGAATTTTCCGTCGTGTTGCTCGCGGGCGATCGTTCGATTTTCGTCGTCCGTCTCGCCGCCGACTTGAAGCAGCTCGCGCTCGCGCGTATCAACGATCCAGAGGCCGCGCACGACCCGCACGCCAGCGAGGCCGGCGTGACGGACATTTTCGGCAATGGCCTGGCCCTCGATCCGGCCCGGATTGGCGCGCTGGGCGAAACGGCACTGGTGGCGGTGGTCTCGACAGTGAACGCAATCATCGCCTATCGCATCCCGTTCACGGACGGCAGTTGGACAGCGCCCGCCCGCACGTTGGTCGAGCCGCCCGCCGGGCTCACCCCGTTCTTGCCGATCGGCGGCAGCTTCGACACGTTCGGCGCGATGGGCGCGTGGTTTCGCTGCCCGCTCGACATCGACGAAGCGGGCAACACCTATTTGGCGGCCTGGGCCGCGCCTGCGCGTGTTCACGCGCACGTCAATGTGTTCAACGACGGCCTCGTGTCGCTACCGATCGAACCCGGGTTCTTGTTCACCGGCGATTCGGATCTCCTGCTGACCAAGCTCGGCCCCGACGGCTCGCGGCAATGGACGCGCGTCGTCGGCTCGAGCCATGAAGACGAACCCTATGCACTCCGCGCCCGCGGCGGCCTCGTGGCCGTAGTCGGACGCTCTCGTCGCTTCCCCGGCTTCGACAACACGGCCTGGGATGCGCTCGTCAGCGTCTCCCGCGACAACGGCGAGCTAGTCGGCACGCGCACGTTCGCCCTCGATGACTCGAGCATCCTGCTCGCGGTCGATCGCGTACCTGGCGGCGGTTGGCTGCTCGGGGGCAGCGACGGTTGGGCGCAAAACCCGGACGGACTCAGCGTTTTGCAATTCGGTAGCAAGCTGCTCTTCCAGCTCGACTCGAGCAATCCGCTCGCAGCAACGCCCATTCGCTACCCGCTCGAGCCGGGCCCGCGGCACAACGAAATCCGCTCGCTGGTCGTAAGCGCGAGCCGATTCTGGTTCGCCGGTCACGAAGATGGCCCGATCATGCACACTGGCGACGGCGATCCGACGCAGATCCACGCCACCGGCGTACTCGGCGTCGGTGAGCTCCACTGATTCGAGCAAGTCAATCGCCGGAGAACGGTTACGGCTCGCCCGGCCGCTCGCGGTGCTCCAGGCCATGGCGTAGGCCGACGTAGCTCCGAGTTATCGAGTGCCTGGTTTTGATGGTCAAGCTGCGAGCCGGAATCCGTCCCAGCCTTCGGCGTCGCGCCTCGACTCGAGCGTTCGCGAGCGCGGCTCGGCAGCTCGCGAGGGGCCAATGACCGGGCCACGAAGAAATTTGTCCTTCGGCTTCCACCCTGCGCGTTTGGCAGTTGGAGGTGCCAAAATGGCTCACGTTTCAATTGGAAATCATTCGAAAATCGTTGCACGGCCCGCGGATCAGGAGCTGATTCGCGCATTCTATCGCGGGGTGCTCGGCTGCACGTTCACGAAAGAGTCGAAGGAGGTCGACTTCATTCGGTTCGAGCAGGGCTTCTTCCTCGCCGTGCTCTATCAAGATGCCGTCGCGAGCCCAGAACAGCTGCGCCAGTCCATTTGGCTCGAGCTCCGCTGTGACGATCCGGCTCGGCTGTGCCAGCGCATCATCGAGTTCGGCGTCACGCGCATCGAAATCCCAGGCGCCGAGCACCTGTACTTTCAGGCGCCGGGCGGCCAGGTGTTTCGCGTGGTCCAAAACGGCGAGGATCTCTCGCACTTCGAACGGTGAAGGGCGCGGCCATGGACAGCGCGTCGAAGCAACCGGCACAATTCAAAAAGGAACAGCGACATGACCCGTGAAGACCAGACCACGACGAAACGCCCCGTCACGGCGCAGATCAAAGCGGCGCCGGAGGCGCACGCGATCAGCGACGGAGAGATCGTGCTCGCAACCCGTGACCTACCCGCAACGCCGGAACGCGTGTTCCGCGCGCTGACCACGGACGAAGCCGAGCACTGGTGGGGCGCGCCCGACGTCTACACCATCGAGAGCTGGCGAGCCGATGTCCGAGTCGGCGGCGCCTGGAGCCTGATCATCGTCCTACCGGACGGCACCGCGCTGCCCGCGAGCGGCGAGTTTTTGGCGGTCGAGGCGCCGCACCGGTTGGTGCAAACGCGGCGCTACGATTGGGACCACCCCACGCTGGGTCGGCGCGCAACGAAGGTGACGTACCGCTTGCAGCCGATCGCGAGCGGCACGCACATCGTGGTGCGACACGAAGATTTCGGAGCGAGCGAGCCAGCCTACGAGCACGCCGGGGGCTGGGAGCGCTTTTTGGATTATCTCGGTACCTACTTGGCGCGTGAGCAAGGAGCAGGCGCATGAGTCAATTCGTATTTTTGTATCGCGAGGCGCGAACGCCAACACCGCAGGAGCTCGAAGGCCGCATGGCATCGACCTTGGCCTGGTTTCGCGAGCTCGAGAAGAACGGGCATCTCGCACAGTACGGTCATCCGCTCAACCGAACCGACGGTCGCGTCGTGAAAAAGGGCGACGTGCTCGACGGCCCGTATGCCGAGACGAAGGACATCGTCATCGGTTTCTCGGTCATCGAAGCCAAAGATTTCGACCAGGCGACCGAGCTCGCCGGGAGCTGCCCGCTCGTCGCTGCCGGCTGCCTGATCGAGGTGCGCCCGGTGCTCGTGCTCTGACGGGCTCGACGCGAGATCCTGAGTGGAAGCAAACGCTGCATTTTACCGCAGAGAGCGCGCGCGGCTGCTCGCCGCGCTGAGCCGCGTCTTCGGCGTCGAGAACCTCTCGCTCGCCGAAGACGTGGTCCAGGAAACTCTGGCCAAGGCGTTCGAGGTCTGGAGCTACGCTGGAGTACCGGAGCACTACTCGGCGCTGCTGATGACGGCCGCGAAGAATCGCGTGCTCGACGTGTTTCGGCGCGAGCGCACCGCCCGCAAATTCGCACCTGCCCTAGAGCACCTGATCGAAAGCGAGTGGACCCTACGCCCGGCGGTCGAGGAGCTATTTCTGCCGCCCGCGCTCAAGGACGACGAGCTGAGGATGATGTTTTCCTGTTGTCACCCGCTGCTCGCGGAAGACGTACAGGTCGCGCTGATGCTGAACCTGCTGTGCGGCTTCGGCGCGGAAGAGATCGCGCGCATCTATCTGGCCAGCACGGCGGCGATCGCCAAGCGCATTACGCGAGGCAAGAAGCGGCTCGCTGAATCGCAACGGCTGTTCGAGCTCAGCGCGGCGGATTTTGCGGCGCGCCTCTCGGCGGTGCATCGCGCTCTCTACTTGTTGTTCAGTGAGGGGTATCACAGCGCATGTGACGACGCGGTCGTTCGTGCGGATCTCTGTCGCGAAGCAATGCGCTTGATCGGGCTGCTCGTCGACCACGCTCCAGCGGCCACCTCCGCCAGCTACGCACTAGCCGCGCTGATGTACTTGGGAGCTGCACGCCTGCCGGGGCGCAGCAACGAACGAGGTGAGCTCATGGTGCTCTCGGAGCAAGACCGGTCACGTTGGGACGAAAAACTGATCGCGGATGGCCTCGCCTTGCTCGAACGCTCGGCGAGCGGGGACGAGCTGTCCGAGTACCACATCGAAGCCACCATTTCCGGTCTCCACGCTTCCGCGCCCCGCGCCGAGGACACCCCATGGGCCGAAATCGTCCGACTTTACGACTTGCATCTGCGGGTTCGGCCCTCGCCGGTGGTGGCGCTCAACCGCGCCATCGCCATCGCGGAGCTCGAGGGCCCCACGAACGGCCTCGAGGCGATCGCCGCCATTGCCGACACCGAGCGCTTCCGCGATTACCCGTTCTACGCGGCCTCGCTCGGCGAGCTCGAGCTTCGGCGTGGGAATCGCGCCGTGGCGCGCGGGCATTTCGCGCGAGCGCTATCGCTCGCGCGAAATGCCGCCGAGCGCTCTTACTTGGCGCGGCGACTGGCAGATTGTGCCGATTGAACGCGGGCTAGTGGCAGCGATGCGTCGCCCGCGTCCTCATTCCGGAGCGCAGCCCCAAACCAACGTCGTGCCCTGATAAATGGTTACGTGGTTCCAGAGCGCGAAGGCCGTGTGAGCGGCGTCGTAGGAGTAGTCGTTCGACTGCGTCTGATTGGGCGCAGTGAAACTGGTGGGCTGAATGTCCCAGACAATCGACCCTGTAGCACCCGTTTCAATACTCGCTGTGCTGGTGAAGCTAACCTCGGCATAGGTGTCGGCGCCGGTAACAGGCGTCGGCAGCGGCACGATCGTGAGTGCAGTGCCGGTTAGGAGCGGCCGGTAACCGCCGGTGCCACCGGCCAACGACGCATCGTAAAGGTGCGGGCTCAACGTCGAAGTCTCTTCGTTGCTGAAGTAGTAACGGATCTTGAGCTGCGCCAGCGGGATCGGCGTACCGCTCACATTGCTAAATTGATACGCGCCCGCGATCACGTCACCGGTGCTGGTCTGCTTGAAGGAGAGCGACAGGGTTGCCGGCGCAGCGCAGTTCCCGCCGCCGCCCGCGCCACCGCTGCCTGACATGCCCGCGCTGCCGCTCGCGCCACCGCTGCCGCCCGCGCCGCCGCTACCCGACATGCCCGCGCCACCACTTGCACCGCCGCCTCCGGCCGCACCGCCGCTACCCGACATGCCGGCGCTGCCGCCCGCGCCACCGCTGCCACCCGAACCGCCGCTCCCGCTCGCACCGCCGCTCCCGCTGCCACCTCCAGCCATTCCGCCGCCTCCTGCCGTGCCTGCGCCTCCGCCCGTACCTGCGGCGGCGCCGCCCGCGCCCGCAGAGCCACTGGCGCCGCCGCTCGCACCGCCGGTTCCAGCCACGCCCGCAGAGCCGCTCGCGCCGCCGGTTCCGGCCATGCCTGCGGTCCCTCCGGCGCCAGCGGCTGCGCCACCGGTTCCGGCCATCCCTGCGGAGCCACTCGCGCCGGCGATTCCACCACCCACTCCGGCCATGCCCGCGCCGCTCATCCCTGCGCCGCCGCCAATCGCACCGCCGCTGCCAGCCGTCCCACCACCTAGGCCCGCGCTACCCGCGAGACTCGAGCTGCCACCGCTGCCGAGGGTTCCACCGCTCCCCATCAGGATGCCGCCCGCGCCGCTCGTGCCTGCCGCTCCGCTCACGGAGCCGCCGGCTCCGCCCTGCCCTGCTCCCGGACTGGATCCATCTTCCGAGCTCGCACAAGCGGCTAACCACATCGCAGACAGACACACGGCGCTTCGGTGAGATAGCTTCATGGTCCCCGCAGTCTGGAATCGGTTTCACAGCCTGTAAAGGGGATGCGGGCCGGGGCCCCGGATGCGCCACATCCGAACGCCGAGCATGCGAATTTTTTTCGGTTAAACGTGTAGTTACCAAACCGTGGCGGTATGGCCGCGTTACGGTTTGGTAAACGCCTCAGCCGGGATGGCGAAGTTGAGCGACTGATTCAAGTGCTCACTGCCAACCAGCACGAGCGTGGTGATCCCGACCAAATTGCCGCGAGCGTCGAACAAACCGCCGCCGGAAGAGCCGGGAGAAATGGGCGCGGTCGTCTGCACGTAGCTGCGCCCGTCCTCTTCACGCACCCCGGACAAGATGCCGTTCTGTTCACGTCCGTTGCTGCGCCACGTACCGCGAGCTCCGAGCAAGGCCAACTAAACCTCGAGTTTGGCGCTTTCCTAGGGGATGCCCACCCCGCGCCACCCCGCGCCATGCTCGGCGGCTCCGCCGCCTGCGCGTGCCGCCGCCCCTCCCAAGTGTCGCGCTGCGCGCGCCACGGGAGGGGCCGTCGCGGCGCGCATTGTTCTCGTGGCTGATGGTCAGCTTCACCCGATCTTGCGCCAGCGATGCTCGACTCCGCGCAGGGTTGCCCGGGTTTTCCGCGATCCGGCGTGGCTTTTCGCCTACGCTCGCCGTCAGGTATGTTCCACGAGCCAGCCAAAAAGCTGTCCGATTCTGTCTCTTCCCGAGGCCCGGCTGATGTGCGCACTCAGGCTCGAGCGTGGTTCGCGCGCTGCGCGAGTCTCGCCGCGTTGCCGCTCACACTCGAGGTAGCGCTGAAGGCCGTCGGCGAGCCGATCCGCTCAGAAGATCTCTGGTGGCACCTGGGCATGGGCCGCGCGATCGCCGCCGCGCACGCGGTGCCACGAAGCGATGCCTTTTCGTACACGCGTCTCGGGAGCCCCTATTTCGACCAGCCATGGCTGTCGCAGCTGACCATGTACGCGCTCTATCGCACAGCTGGGCTCGCGGGGCTCCTCGCTTGCGATTTTCTGATCATGGTAGGCGCTGAAGCGCTGGTCGTCTTGGCCGGCATGCGCCGCGGAGCAAGCTTTGCGCTCGCGTGCCTGGTAGAACTCGCGCTGGCGCCGGTGGCGTGGCGCGGTTGGGCGATGCGACCGCAGGCCTTCGCAGTGCCGCTCTTTGCGGCATTCGTCTATGTGCTCGCGAGCTATCGGAAGAATGGGCGCGCGCCGCTCTGGCTCTTGCCGCTGTTCATGATCCTGTGGGCCAATCTGCACGGAAGCTTTCCGCTCGGGGTGGCGCTCGTTCTGCTCACGCTGGGAGCGGTTTGGCTCGACGGCCACGTTGCGCTCGGCCCGCTCGTCTGGACGGCGCTCGGTTGCGCGGTCGCGCCGCTGGCAAATCCGCGTGGTCCGGCGTTGTTCGACTACGTGCGCGGCTTGCTCGACAGCTCCACCGTGCGCTCCGTCGCTCGCGAGTGGCAGCCGCTCACCCTGGCGGATAGCGAAGGCCAATACGTGGCTGCCATCTTGTTGGGCGCGCTCGCCCTCGGCTTGTGGCGCCGCGCGCGCGCAGGCGATTGGCTGCTTTTGGCGCCGTTCGCCCTGCTCGAGTTGAACGCGGTCCGCAACGGGATCTGGCTGTCACTGATACTCGGGCCGATCGCCGCCGGTTGGCTCGCGCGCTCGCCCGAGCCTGCGCCCCTGCGGCTGCCGCGCCGCGCGCTCGCCGTGACCGCACTCGGCGTGAGTCTGCTCGTCACCGTGCCGTGGTGGAAGCCGCGCCTCGTACCAAAGCCGTACGGCGCTCTGGCCTGGCATCTGCGCACGCCGATCACCGCCGTCAGCTGGATGGCCCAAACCGGACGCAAGCCACAGCGCTTGTTCCATGGCATGGGCCCGGGCAGCTACCTGATTTGGGCGCTGCCCGGCCAACGGGTGTTCATTGATCCGCGCATCGAGTTTTACCCGCGTGCACAGTGGGACGATGCGCTAGCGCTGCGGCGCGGGGAGCGTATCTCGGAAATCACGGCTCGCTACCAGTTCGACGCCTGGTTACTCGATCAACAGGATGATGCCGCGCTGATCGCCGCACTTCGCGAGCTGCCCGATGTCGAGCTGCGGTACGAGGACGCGGACAGCGCCTATTTCGAGCAGCGCTGACCCGCCTTCGCTGTGCGGCGCCAAAAGTGAGCCGCACGCGCCTGCTCACTTGCTCGCCGCTGAAAACACGGGGCACAGCGAGGCAAGGCCGTCACGCGCGGCGTCGAAACTGATCAAGGCGACGCCGAGGTCCCCGAGCGCGTTTTGGTAGCAATCCTGCTCGTCTTTGCCGATGACGTCAGCCGCTTGCGAGTACGCGAGGAGTGGCGGGCCGAGCTCGGTGACCGTCGCTTGCAGCTCCGCGACCAGGCTCTCGAGCGTGCCCCACTCGTCGGCGCTCAGCGCAACGGCATCTCCCAGCTGCGCGTCGACGTTGCTCGTGACGGCGACGGTGTCTGCGGCACATTGCACGCCGGCATCGGCGACGGCGCCGCAGGCCTCCTCGCAGGGAGCGCTGTCGGGACATGCCGCGGCGTCGCAGCTTTGGAGCTGACACCTCTCTTGGCAGCGCTCGCGCGCAGCACCGTCGACCGTACAGCTGGCGCTGACTCGAAGCGTAATTTGCGCTCCCGCGGCGCGCGCTTCGTCGACGCGCGCGCGCAAGGTTGCACAACCGTCATAGGTGTTTCGGGGCCGCGAGAGGCCGAGCCGCGCGTTCATCCCGTCACAAGCGTAGAACACGCGCCCCTCGATTTCAGCGAGCCGGGAGCGCAGGGCCGCCGCCGCTTCGGCATAAGCGGCGACCGTCGCTTGGTCGAGTAACGAAAGATCGAGTCGGCTGCACGGATCTCCG
>Ga0068855_100008997_pt1 | contig 12064 bp, 12 predicted proteins | sample KBSCornC52_FD_66592 | JGI IMG/M metagenome (GOLD analysis project Ga0068855, IMG submission 66592) | Corn rhizosphere microbial communities from Kellogg Biological Station, Michigan, USA - KBS Corn C5-2 | ecosystem: Host-associated > Plants > Roots > Rhizosphere > Soil ...
CGCCGGGAGATGTCGCGGCGCTGGCGGCGGTGTTGCGCGAGGTGCTGGGGAACGGCGATCTGCGCCACACACTCGCTGCCGGGGCACGCGCGGCCGCCGCGGCGCTGCCGTCGTGGGCGGACTCAGGGGCGCGGTTTGGCCGCGTGCTCGAGCTTCTGTCCTGACAGGTCGCAGTCGAACAGCACTTCGTCGCCCAGCGCATGGGCCTGCGTCGGCATCCTGAGCGCCTCGTCCATGCGCGCGATCGGCGGCAGGGCGAGGCTGGCGATGCCCGAGCCGACGATGACCGGCGCCACGACGACGTGCAGGCGGTCGAGACAGCCGGCCGACAGGAAATGCGACAGGGTCTTGGCGCCGCCCTCGATCAGCACGCGATGGAGGCCGCGCCGGGCGAGGGCTTCGAGGATGGCGGCCGGCGCGATCACGCCCTCCGTATCGGCCAGCGCAATGACCTCCACGCCGTCGGCGTGCTTTCGGATCGTATCCTGCCGCGTGATCGCCAGCCGGCGCACGCCGTCGTCGGCGAAGGCGCGCGCCGCGGCGGGCAGGCTGCCGCGCGGGTCGATGACGACGCGCGCCGGACTGGGGCCGGTGACCGCGCGCACGGTGAGCTGCGGATCGTCGGCGCGCACCGTGCCGGCGCCGACGATGACGGCGTCGACGATCGCGCGCAGGCGATGGAGGTGGGCCAGCCCCTCGGCGCCATTGACGTACTGTGAGTGGCCCGAGAGCGTGGCGATGCGGCCGTCGAGCGACTGGCCGATCTGGCCCACGGCCATGGCGCGCGCGCCCGGCGTGTGCCGGAGCGCGCCGAACCGGCTCTCCCACGGCTCGGCCAGCCGCTCGCCGCGGCGGATGCGGCGCGGCACCTCGGTCCAGTCACCGGCCCGGTCGACGAATGAATCCTGCATATACCCCCGACACTAGCCTGCCGCGCGGTGGCAGCCACGCTTCCTTCAAAGTCGGAGGAGCGCGCCACTCCAGTGGCGCATCATGCCTGAGCGCCACTGGAGTGGCGCGCTCCCTCGAGTCTGAGATCTTGCCCTCAGGCGGTGTTCTTCTTGAACCACGCCACGGTGCGCTCCCACGAGAGCTTGGCCGCCGCTTCCTGGTAGCGCGGCGTGGAGTTGTTGTGGAAGCCGTGTTGCGTGCCGGGATATTTGTGCATCTCGTACGTCGTGCCGCTGGCCTTGAGGGCGGTTTCGTAGGCCGGCCACAGGCTGTCGATGCGTTCGTCGTTCTCGGCGTAGTGGATCAGCATCGCCGCCTTGATGTCCTTGACCGCGTCGGTCACCGGCGCCGCGCCGTAGTAGGGCGCCGCGGCCTTGAGGTCGGCGCCCAGCGAGACGGCGAGGAAGTTGGTCGTGCCGCCGCCCCAGCAGAAGCCGGTGACCGCGAGCTTGCCCGACGACAGCGCGTGCGCCTTGAGGAAGCGCGCGCTGTTCAGCATGTCGGTGCGCAGCTTGCCCTGGTCGAGCCTGGCCTGCAGGTCGCGGCCGTCGTCGTCGTTGCCGGGATAGCCGCCGACCGGAAACAGCCCGTCGGGCGCCAGCGCCAGGAAGCCCTCGGCGGCGAAGCGGCGCGCCACGTCCTCGATGTAGGGATTGAGGCCGCGGTTCTCGTGGATCACCAGCACCGAAGGGAAGGAGCCGGCGCCGGTCGGCTGCACGAGATAGCCGCGCATCGTGCCGGAGTTGCCGCCGGGCGAGGGGTAGTTGACGTAATGCGCCTTGATGCGCGCGTCGGTGAAGGAGATCGTCTGCGCCTCGGCGTAGCGCGGCATCAGCGCCTGCGCCATCGCCAGGCCCCCGGCCACGACCGCGGCCTGCTTCAGGAACCCCCGGCGATCGATGCGGCCGTGGCAATATTCGTCGTAGAGATCGTAGACACGCTGGTCGATCCAGTCCTGCGTCATGTCCATGCGGCGTCCTCCCGGGCGTGGAGAGCGGACTCTAGCCGACCGCCGGGCGGGGCCGTAATGACGATGCTGTTATGTCGGGGCGCCGACGTTCGGGCCGACCCACTCCATGCCGTATTGCCGGTAGAGATCGCGCTGGACCTCGGCGCTCAGGGTATCGGCCGCGCAGTGCGCCGCCAGTGCCCGGAAATAGCCCTCGATCTTGGGCGGCGCGTCGATCACCAGCAGGCGGCCGACGCCGGTGCCGATGTTGGTGAAGCCGTGCGGCACGCCCGGTGCGCCGTAGACGAAGGCGCCCGGACCGACGTCGCGCACGACGTCGCCTTGCCGGATGCGGAAGCTGCCCTCGAGAACGACGAAGGATTCGGCGTCGTGGCGATGAAGATGCGTGGGCGGCCCGCCGCCCGGCACGATGCGCAGCTCCAGGAGAAGATACGCGCCGCCGGTTTCCTCGCCGTAGGCGGTGAAATGGAGTTCGTCGTTGCGGATCTTCAGGTGACGCTCGCGTGCCGGCATGTCGTCCTCGCGGGCGATCGTCTTCTATACGATCGTCTTCTATATAAGTGACTATATAAGTGACGTCGCCCGTCACAATGGACGCCGCGACGGTGCCTGCGCAAGAAAATTACCGGCGGCTCGTCATTCCGGCAGACGGGATCCGCACCTGCGTCTACGTGACCCCATGTATCGCTCGCATTGTCTCGTCTTCTCGTCCGGTTAAGGTTACAGTGACTGCAATACGCCCATCCATAAGGGCGATGATGTGGGAACAGGGAACGCGCGAGGGCCTATGTCGGCACTCCTCGATGTGAGGAATCTGCACACCGAATTCCGGACCGGTGCGGGAGTGGTACGCGCCGTCGATGGCGTGTCCTACACCGTCGATCCCGGAGAAACGGTCGCCATCGTGGGCGAGAGCGGCTCCGGCAAGTCCGTCGGCGCGATGTCGATCCTGCGCCTGATTCCCGATCCGCCGGGCCGCATCACCGAGGGCCAGGTGCTGTTCGGCGGCCGCGACCTGCTGGGCCTGTCGGCGGAAGAGATGCGCGAAGTGCGCGGCGGCGAGATCGGCATGGTCTTCCAGGAGCCGATGACCTCGCTCAATCCGGTGCTGACCATCGGCCGCCAGATCACCGAGACGCTGGAGCAGCATCGCGGCGCCGACCGCGCCACGGCGGAACGGCGCGCGGTCGAGCTGCTGGGCCTGGTCGGCATCTCCGACGCCGAGCGGCGCCTCAAGCAGTATCCGCACCAGCTCTCGGGCGGCATGCGCCAGCGCATCATGATCGCCGTCGCGCTGACCTGCGAGCCGCGCCTGATCATCGCCGACGAGCCGACAACGGCGCTCGACGTCACCATCCAGGCGCAGATCCTCGAGCTGATGACCGGTCTGACGCGCCGGCTGAACGTGGCGCTGATCATCATCACGCACAATCTCGGCGTCGTGGCGCGCTATGCCCAGCGGGTGAACGTCATGTATGCCGGCCGCCTCGTCGAGAGCGGCCCGGCGGCCGAGGTCTATCACGACCCGCGCCATCCCTACACGATGGCGCTGCTGCGCTCGGTGCCGCGGCTCGACCGGCCGCGCCAGGCGCGGCTCGATCCGGTCGAGGGCCAGCCGCCCGACCTCACGCGCCTCGACGCCGGCTGCGCCTTCCGTCCGCGCTGCCGCTTCGCGATTGCGGCCTGCGCCGCGGCACGGCCACCGCTCGAGGAGGCCGGCGCCCGCGGCCACCTGTCGGCCTGCTTCCGCCGCGACGAGATCGGCGCCGCCCTGGCCGCGAACCCGGCGGCGAACCAGGCCGCAAATCAGGCCGTCGCATGAGCGTCGCCGCCGTCGACACGCGTCCTGTCCGGTCGCTGGACGCTCGCCCCTTGCTCGAGGTCAAGGGACTGCGCATGCACTTCCCGATCTCCGAGGGTGTGCTGATGCGCCGCCAGATCGGCGAGGTGAAGGCCGTCGACGGCGTCGACTTCAGCCTCAAGCGCGGCGAGACGCTGGGCCTGGTGGGCGAGAGCGGCTGCGGCAAGACCACGACCGGCCGCTGCATCCTGCAGCTCGAGCGGCCGACCGGCGGCGAGATCCTGTACGACGGCGTCGACATCAACACGCTGCCGCCCGCCGGACGCCGCGCGTTGCGCCGGCGCATCCAGGTGATCTTCCAGGACCCCTACAGCTCGCTCAACCCGCGCATGAAGGTGGGCGACATCATCGGCGAGCCGATCGCGGTGCACGGGCTGGTGCCCGACGCCACCAAGCGGGTCGCGCGCGTGCGCGAGCTGCTGTCGATCTGCGGCCTCGATCCCAACTTCGCCGACCGCTACCCGCACGAGATGTCGGGCGGCCAGCGCCAGCGGGTCGGCATCGCGCGCGCGCTCGCGCTCGAGCCCGAGTTCATCGTCTGCGACGAGGCGGTGTCGGCGCTCGACGTGTCGATCCAGGCCCAGGTGATCAACCTGCTGGAGGATTTGCGCGAGCGCTTCGGCCTCACCTATTTGTTCATCGCCCACGACCTGTCGGTGGTGCGCCATCTCTGCCAGAGGGTCGCGGTCATGTACCTCGGCCGCATCGTCGAGCTGGCCGCCTGCGACGAGCTGTTCGACAATCCCCTGCATCCCTACACGCGCGCGCTGCTCGGCGCGGTGCCGATCCCCGACCCGACGGTCGAGGCCGGCCGCGTCTTCCAGCCGGTGCGCGGCGAGGTGCCGAGCCCGATCAACCCGCCGGGCGGCTGCGTGTTCCATCCGCGCTGCCCGGTCGCGGTCGACGGATGCAAGCGGACGCGGCCGGAGCTGCGCGAGCTCAGGCCCGGGCATTGGGTGGCGTGCAGCGAAGTGAGTTGAGACGGACGGACCGGGAAGAAACGACGATTTCGAGGGAGAACCGAGTATGACGAAGCGAAACGGATGGCTGGCGACGGCGCTGGCAACGACGATGGTGACGACGATGGCGACGGCTTTGGCGGTGACGCCGGCGCTGGCCGAGACGCCCAAGCACGGCGGCACGCTCACCTACATGATCCCGGCCGACGCGCCGCCCAGCCTCGACGGGCACAAGGAGAACACCTTCGCCACGCTCCATGCCACGGCGCCGTTCTACAGCACCCTGATCGCCGTCAACCCCGACAACCCCTCGTCGACCACCGACTTCGTCTGCGATCTCTGCACCGAGATGCCGAAGCCGACCGACGACGGCAAGACCTACACCTTCAAGATCCGCACGGGCGTGAAGTTCCATGACGGCACGCCGCTCACCGCCGCCGACGTGGCCACGAACTGGGAGTACATCATCCATCCGCCCAAGGGCGTCTCGAGCGCCCGCGAGAGCTACATGGTGATGGTCGACAAGGTCGAGAACCCCGATCCCGAGACCGTGATCTTCAAGCTGAAGTTCGCCACCTCGGCCTTCGTGCCGGCACTGGCCGATCCCTTCGCCTACATCTACCCGAAGGCCCAGCTCGAGAAGGACCCGCACTGGTTCGAGAAGAACATCATGGGATCGGGACCGTTCAAGTTCGTGTCCTACGAAATCGGCCAGTCGATGAAGGGCGTGCGCAATCCCGACTACTATCACAAGGGCCAGCCCTACCTCGACGGCTTCAACGCCATCTTCGCGGCCAAGCAGTCGGTCCGCGTCGACGCCATCCGCTCCGACCGCGCCGCCACCGAGTTCCGCGGCATGCCGCCGTCGGCGCGCGACGAGCTGGTCAAGGAGCTGGGCAACAAGGTCACGGTCCAGACCAGCGACTGGAACTGCGTCAACCTGCTCACGCCCAACCAGAAGAAGAAGCCGTTCGACGACGTGCGCGTGCGCAGGGCGCTGGCGCTGGCGATCGACCAGTGGAAGGGCGCCCCGGCGCTGTCCAAGATCGCCACGGTCCACACCGTGGGCGGCCTGGTGTTCCCGGGCTCGCCGCTGGCGGCGACCAAGGCGGAGCTGGAGAAGATGGCCGGCCATTGGCCGGACATCGAGAAGTCGCGCGCCGAGGCCCGCAAGCTGCTCAAGGAGGCCGGCGCCGAGGGGCTCAAGTTCGAGCTGATGAACCGCAACGTCGACCAGCCCTACAAGTTCGTCGGCACCTGGGCGATCGACGAGTGGAGCAAGATCGGCGTGCACGCCACCCAGAAGGTGCTGCCGACCGGCCCGTTCTACGACGCGCTGCGCCACGGCACGTTCGACGTCGCCGTCGAGTTCAACTGCCAGAACATCGTCAATCCGGTGCTCGACGTCGCCAAGGTCCTGCCGCGCTCGGTCTACCCCGAGAACTACGGCGGCTACGAGGACGCCAAGATGATCGAACTCTACAACGCCATGCTGCACGAGACCGATCCCGCCCAGCAGCGGGTCAAGATGCGCGCCCTCGAGGTCTATGCCCTCGACACCCAGGTCGACACCATCATGACGCCGTGGTGGAACCGCATTCTCGTCCAGCGCTCGTACCTCAAGGGCTGGAAGATCAGCCCGAGCCATTACCTCAACCTCAACCTGGCCAACGTCTGGCTCGACAAGTAGCGTAGACCGACGAGGGGCCGGGAAAAGGGAAGCGCCGCGCGCATGTACCGCTACATCCTGAACCGCCTGTTGCTCGCCGTCCCGACGTTGATCGGGGCGGCGGCGCTGGTGTTCATCCTCATGCGCCTGATCCCCGGCGACATCTGCGTCGTGCGCCTGGGCGGCGGCGGCGGCATGGTCGATCCCAAGGCCGTCGCCATCTGCCACGCCCAGCTCGGCCTCGACCGCTCGCTGTTCCTGCAGTTCATCGACTTCATCGCCGGCTTCGCCCGCGGCGACTTCGGCATCTCGATGTGGTCGGGCAAGCCGGTCACCCTGGAGATCGGCACGCGGCTGCCGGTGTCGCTGGAGATCGCCGTCCTGTCCACGCTGGTGGCGGTGTCGATCGCCATCCCGCTCGGCACGATCTCGGCGCTGCGCCAGAACAGCTGGCTCGACCATATCGTGCGCACCGTGGCGATCGCCGGCATCGCCACGCCGTCGTTCTGGCTCGGCATCATGTCGATCCTGTTCGTGCTCGAGATCTCGCAGCTCACCACCGGCGCGCCGTGGATGCCGCCGATCGACTACGTGCCGCTGTGGGTCGATCCGCTGCACAACCTGTCGATCGTGATCCTGCCGGCGATCACCATCGGCTACCGCTATTCGGCGGTCACCATGCGCATGACGCGCTCGGCCATGCTCGAGGTGCTGCGCGAGGACTACATCCGCACCGCGCGCGCCAAGGGCCTGCTCGAGCAGCTCATCGTCAACCGCCACGCGCTCAAGAACGCCATGCTGCCGGTGGTGACCCTGATCGGCATCGAGTTCGCCTTCCTGATCGGCGGCCTCGTCGTCACCGAGCAGGTGTTCAACCTCAACGGCATCGGCCGGCTGTTCGTGCAGGCCGTCCAGAACCAGGACTACACGCTCACCCAGGCGCTGGTCATGCTGACCGTCGTCGTCTTCGTGATCACCAACCTCGTGGTCGACGTGCTGTATGCATGGCTCGATCCGCGCATCCGCTTCGGTTGAGGGAGATGCTGGCATGACCGTCCTGGCCGATCCCGCACTGCACGAATCGGGCGTCCGCCGCCGCACCTGGTGGGACAAGACGCTGACCTTCGCCCGCCGCCAGCCGCTCGGCACCTTCGGCCTGGTGGTGGTGATCGTGGCCGCCATCGCCGGCCTCTCGGCCGAGTGGATCGCGCCCTACAACCCCACGTCCAACGACTTCGCCGCCATGACCGAGCCGCCCAGCCTGGCGCACTGGCTGGGCACCGACCAGTTCGGCCGGGACCTGCTGTCGCGCATCATCTACGGCGCGCGCACCGCGCTCATCATCGGCTTCGTCTCGGCCTTCGTCGGCGGCTTCACCGGCCTCGTGCTCGGCGTCGGCAGCGCCTATTTCGGCGGCCTGGCCGATCTCGTCCTGCAGCGCGTCATGGACATCCTGATGGCGTTCCCGCTGATCATCATGGCGCTGGCCGTGGTCGCCATCTTCGGCACCGGCGTGCAGAACGTGATCATGGCGATCACCGTGCCGCTGATCCCGCGCTGCGCGCGCGTGGTGCGGGCCAGCGCTTTGTCGATCCGCGAGGTGCCCTATGTCGACGCGGCGCGGACCTGCGGCTTCAGCCATGCCCGCATCATCCTGCGCCACATGGTGCCCAACGTGGTGGCGCCGTTCCTGATCATGCTGACCGCCTTCGTCGGCCAGGCGATCCTGGCCGAGGCGTCGCTGTCCTACCTCGGCCTCGGCGTGCAGGAGCCGGTGCCGTCGTGGGGCCTGATGCTGCAGGGCGGGGCGGAGGAATATGCCTCGACCGCGCCGTGGATCGCCGTCTTCCCCGGCCTCGCCATCGCGCTCACCGTGTTCGGCTTCAGCCTGTTCGGCGACGCACTGCGCGACGCCATCGACCCCAAGCTGCGCGACCGCTGAAAATCGGAGAGGGCCGCCGCGCGGCACCCCCTCCGTCGCGGATTACCGCGCCACCTCCCCCGAGACGGGGGAGGGATCAAGAATCTTGCCTCCCCCGTCTCGGGGGAGGTGTCGGCGTAATCGCCGACGGAGGGGGTGCCGCAGGCGAGGGGCTCACCGCGGCAGCACGAACCTCACGCCGGCGCGCGCCAATCCGCCGCCCAGCGCCGCGGCCGAGCCGTCGGCGCGCCAGCACGCCGCGCCGGTCATGCTGCCGTCGGCGTGGAACTGGATGGCGTTCATGCCGCCGGCCACCGTCGGCATGCGCTGCAAAACATGGCCGCGCGCCTCGAGGCCCGTGCGGACGTCCTCGCCGAAGCCGTGCTCGACCTCCAGCACCGGGCCCTCGGTCCACAGGCGCGGCGCCTCGACGGCCTCCTGCAGGCTCATGCCGTGGTCGATCAGGTTGACCAGCGCCTGGAGGACCGAGGGGAAGATCTTGCGGCCGCCGGGCAGGCCCAGCGCATAGTGAATCCGGCCGTCGCGCAGCGCCATGAACGGCGACATCGAGGTGGTCACCCGCTTGCCCGGCGCGATCGACAGCGCATGGCCGGGCCGGGGATCGAAGGTGCCCATGTAGTCGTTGGGCACCATGCCGGTGCCCGGCACGATGAAGCGCGCGCCGAACAGGCTGTTGATGGTCTGCGTGGTGCAGACGACGTTGCCCATGCCGTCGGCCACGGTGAGGTGCGTGGTGTCGGCGCCCTCGCGGCCGGTGATGCCGCTGGTCCAGCGCCTGGCCTTCGTCCTGTCGATGCCGGCGCGGCGCTCGTCGGCGTACGCCTTGGAGGTCAGCCGCTCGACCGGCACCTTCACGAAGGCCGGGTCGCCGCTGGCGGCGGCGCGGTCGGCGAAGGCGATCTTCAGCACCTCGGCCAGCAGGTGCAGCATGTCGACCGTGCCGTAGCCCATCGCGGCCACGTCGTAGCCCTCGAGGATGTTCAGCATCTGGGTGATGTGCACGCCCGAGGCGGCGGGCGGCGGCGGGCCGACCAGCTCCCAGCCGCGATAGGTCCCGCGGATCGGCGCGCGCTCGGTCACCTTGTACTCGACGAGGTCGCGACGCGAGAGGAACCCGCCGGTCCGCTCCATGCACTCGACCAGCCGGTCGCCCAGCGGCCCGCCGTGCAGCGCGCCTTCGCCGGTCCGGGCGATCAGCTCGAGCGCCTCGGCATAGTCGCCCTGGACCAGCCGTTCGCCCGGCTTGAGCGGCGTGCCGTCGGGCAGCAGGCGGTCGGCGGCGAACGGATCGCCCAGCAGGTCGGGCGCGGCGCTCTCGATGCAGTCGCTGAGATAGGGCGTGACGGCAAAGCCGCGCGCGGCGTGGCGGATCGCAGGCTGCATGACGTCGGCCAACGACATCGTGCCGTACTTGCGCAGCGCATGCGTCCAGGCCAGCAGAGAGCCCGGCGCCGCCACGGCCTTCGGCCCGACCTCGTTCTCGCGCCCCTCGACGGCGAAGTTCTCCGGCGCCGCGCCCGCGACCGGGCGATACATGTCGGGCCGGCCAGCCAGCGGGGCGGCGCTCATGCCGTCGACGATGCGGTGGCTGCCGTCGCTGAGGCGGATGTGGCAGGTCGTGCCGCCGATCAGCCCGACCATCATCGGCTCGACGACGGTGAGCGCGAACTGCATGGCCACGGCGGCGTCGACGGCGTTGCCGCCGCCCGCCAGCATCTCCAGCCCGGCCGCCGACGCCAGCGGATGATTCGACGAGGCCATGCCGCGCCGCCCGTGGGCCGGCTGCTTCTCGCAGGTGAAGAGGGTGCCGGCGCGGGTGCGCCAATTGGAGGGGGTCATGTCGTGGTCTCCGTGCTCGAAAATGTCGGGATCGCTACGCTTTCATCACCGGGCCGGAATAGCGCAGGACCTGCGCGTCCGCCGTCAACAGCGTGATGCCCTCGACGCGCGCCTGTGCCAGCAGCATGCGGTCGAAGGGGTCCTGGTGCAGCGGCGGCAGATCGTCGAGCGCGAGCGCGTGGGCGCCCGTCACCGCGAGTTCGCTGTAGCCGTTGTCCAGCAACCCGCGCCGGAGCTGGCGCGCATCGACCTGGAAGTCGGCGCGCCCCAGGCTTTGCTTGATGCAGATCTCCCACAGGCTGGCGGCGCTGAAGGCCAATGCATTGTCCGGGTCGCCCAGCAGGGTTCTCGTCTTGCGCGAGAGCTTCCCGGTCTGGCCGGCAGCCCACAGCAGCACATGGGTATCGAGCAGGAGTTTCACGGCGTCTTGCCGAACAGGCGGCCGATCTCTTCCTCGCCCATGCGGTCGAAATCGTCCGGCACCTTCAGCCGCTTGGCGAGGAAGCCCAGCCGACGCGCTTCGCCCGGCGACGGCGAGTCCAGGGCCACCACCTTGACGAGCGGCTTGCCCGCCTTGGCGATCACGAAAGGCTCGCCCTTCGCCGCCTTCGCCACGAGCTTGGAGAGGTGGGTCTTGGCCTCGTGGATGTTCACGGATTTCACGGCGCTGTGCCTCCCGGATTGGACTAAGTCGAGTTAGTCTAGTTTATCTGCGGCGAGAGTCCAATCGCCGGGCAGGCGCGTGGTGCGTATATCGCAATCACATGTTGACATTGGATTGCTAATAGCGCAATATACTTCGACCGATTGCTCAGGCCATCCGGTCGAGCCGGTCCGCAAAACGCATGAGTTCCGACAATGCCCCGCATCCGCACCATCGACCCGTACTTCCCCCGCACGCCCAGCCTGTCGCGCGTCAGCCGCGAGGCGCGGCTGTTCTTCATCCTGCTGTGGACCGTTGCCGACGATTCCGGTCGCCTGCGGCTCAACCATGAGCGCCTGATCGACCGGCTCTATCCGTTCGACAACGATGCGCTGTCGCTGCTGCCGCTCTGGCTCGGCGAGCTGGAGGCCGCGCGCTGCATCGAGCTCTATCGCGTCGAGGACGTCGAGTATCTGCGGGTGCGCAAGTGGCGGCAGATGCAGGCGATCGATCGTCCGACGCAGAGCCGTCTGCCGCGAAGCCCCATTGAAACAATTCGCGAGGCTCGCGAGCCTCGCGAGGAATCACCTCGGATGCAGAAGGAACGGGCATCGAAGGCCAATCCTCGCGAGGACTTCAATGCAGAATCGCCCGACGATACCGGCGACGCGGGCAAAGCCGCCGTGCTGCGCGACCTGCGGCGAATCCAGGAGCAGGCCGAGGCCGACGGGTCCCACGCGGCGGCCATCCGTTCGGTCGAGCTGCGCGGGCGTCACATGGGCCTGTGGCGCGGCCAAGCCACCGCCGGGAAGGAGCCGGCCAACGACGAGGAGCGCAGCCTCTCGCCCGCCGAACTGATGGGCATGCCCGTCCAGCGCCCGGTCAAGTAGGGCGCCCGGCATGTCGAAAGTGAGCCGCGCGGATATCGCGGGGTGGGCTGCCTCGCCCGCCTCCTTCGTGCGCGAGGTCTTCGGCGTCGAGCCCGATGCCTGGCAGGAGGAGGTGCTGGCGGCCTTCCCGAAGGCGCCGCGCATGGCCATGAAGGCGTGCAAGGGGCCGGGCAAGACCGCGGTCGAGGCGTGGCTCGCCTGGAACTTCCTGGCGACGCGGCGCGATCCCAAGATCGCCGCCACCTCGATCACCGCCGACAACCTGTTCGACAATCTGTGGGCCGAGATGGCCAAGTGGCAGCAGCGCGCGCCCTATCTGCGCGAGCACTTCAAATGGACC
>Ga0068855_100008998_pt1 | contig 12064 bp, 9 predicted proteins | sample KBSCornC52_FD_66592 | JGI IMG/M metagenome (GOLD analysis project Ga0068855, IMG submission 66592) | Corn rhizosphere microbial communities from Kellogg Biological Station, Michigan, USA - KBS Corn C5-2 | ecosystem: Host-associated > Plants > Roots > Rhizosphere > Soil ...
CTGCACGTGCTGGAGCATCGCGAAGGAGTCTGCCAGGACTTTGCACACCTGATGCTGGCGGTTTGCCGCAGGCAGGGCATTCCAGCGCGGTATGTCAGCGGGTATCTCTACACGGGCGAAGACCTCGAAGAATCGAAAAGCGCGCTCGAACCCGCCACGCCCGGCGCACAAGACCCGGAAGCTCCGCACGGCCTGGTCAGCGGCAACGCAATGCACGCCTGGGTAGAATGCCTGCTCCCAGACAATCGTTGGCATGGCTTCGACCCCACTAACAACCTCTTAACGAATGACTACTATGTGAAAGTCCACACCGGCCGCGACTATGGCGATGTTCCACCAGTGAGAGGAGTTTACAGGGGGCCGTTTGCCCATACCTTAGAGGTCTCAGTTAAGGTTGTATCAGATCCGGTTTAGCCGCCGCAGCACTTCTTAAACTTCTTCCCGCTCCCGCAAGGGCAGGGCTCGTTCCTGCCAACCTTCGCCTGGGCGACGTAGGGTGTTCGGTCGTGGTCTCTTGGTGTAATGATGAGTGGCGCGTCCCCGGGAGGTATTCTGCGCGGTTCCCCGGGTCCGTATTCCCACCTGGGTCGTTCTGCCGTCACTTCTAGCCCGAGATGCTCCTGCACTTCCGCTAAATCGACGATTGTTTCGTCAACGCGATCCTCCCGGTACGCGGCCTCGATGAGGGGCATTGACTCCATGGAGGCGAGATCCAGCAGATTGCAGATCAGAAACCCGTTCAGTGCGTCGTCGTTCCGTTCGGAAGCGAGCGCCTGCTCGAGCGGAGGAATGACCACGTCCCGTAGGTGCGGGTGCTTCTCCGCAATCTCGGCAAGGCTCTCGCCCGCGCCTGCGCGCTCATAGGTGTCGGCGTTTGAGTCCATAAGAATACGTGCTAACGGCTCGATCGCTGCCTGGCCCATTTCGGCATAGTAGAATGGGATATCTTCTCGCAGGTAATCGTCCTCGGATCGCAGCAGGGGAAGAAGCGGTTCGATTCCGACCTCGCCGGCCTCGCCCATGAGCGCAAGCACCCTCAGTGCGTGCAGGCAAGTCCAGCCGCGCGCGTCACCGGTAGCGCCGCCCTCGTACTCATCCCCATCGTAATCGTAATAGCTCTCATCCTGAACCATCTTGACAAGCTGATGAGCCGCTTGCTTCGCATCGGAGCGCTTCAGCTGGTCGGCAATCTCGATGTACAGTGACTCGCCGTCCTCTGGCCCGATGGTCTGCAGGCGCGCATACGGCTCAGGCAGGTTGTGGTGTGGTAGATTCTGCTTCGGCTGCTTTCTTGCCGGATTTGCCTTACGGGTCGTCTTCGTTCCCACTGTTTTGCGAGACATGCGTGCTCCCTGTGCGTTGGTTGTTCTAAGGTATGAAAAGTCCGCCGAGCTCCGGCTCCTGGCGTTGGCTGTCCGAGCTCATGACGATGCGCGGTCCGTCCATTGCGGCCGGAGCGGCTAGCTCGCTCCCGGATAGAAAGCGCGACGGTGCAACGGTGGAGTCGTTCCAGGAATCGAGGGACGAAACAAACAGCAGGTCGCGCGCCCTCGTCGCGATCACATACGCGATGCGCAGCTCTTCAATAATGTCCTCCGACTTGCGGTGGGGCAGGATCTCCTCCGACCAGCCGGCCGCAAACACGCAGCGCCACTCCAGCCCCTTTGCGGCATGGCCGGTAGAGAGCGTCACTTCGTTCTGTTCGCGGCGTTTCTTCGCCCGCTCGGACTTGCGCCGCGCCGATTCATCGCGGACCTTCTGTACTGCCGCCAGATAATCTTCGATCGTTGCATAGTGTGCGGCCGCTGCCTGCATCCGCTGCAGATTCTGGATGCGATCGTTGTCCTTATCGTCCGTTTGATCGCGTCGCAGCCAGTCGTCGAACTCGGTCACGGAGCGAATGATCTTGATCGCCTCGCCCGCGTGATAAATACGTTTGAGCCGCGAGTCGATTTGCTTTAGCTCCTCCGTCATTTGGCGCAGGCTGCGGTGCGACTTCAGGTCCGGAGCGTGAAAGTCCGCGATGCTCTCCCAGATCGTCCGCCCGCGAAACTCCGCATGCGTGCGAAGATGAGCTCCGGTCGTGCGGGCAATCTTTCGGTTCGGGACGTTTAGCAGCGCGAGCAGCCATTCGTCCGGGTAGAGATCGGGCGTCGCGTTGCCCTGTGCTCGTGCGTTGCCAGGCGCCGGATGGGCGGCGCTGAAGAAATTGAGATACGAAAGGATGCCCTGGATCTCTTTGCGCGCGTAAAAATCACCGTCGTCCTTGATGGAATAGGGAATTTCCAATGCCGCAAAGTGGCGCTCAAACGCCTCGCTCTGCGCGTTAGTGCGATACAATACCGCAATGTCGTGGTAGGAGACTCCCTGGTCGTGCAGCGTCAAAATCTGCCCGGCAATGCCGAGCGCTTCGACGTCGGGATCGTCGTACCTCTGCCAGGTCACGTCGCAGCCCTCGTCGCGCACCGGGACAAAGGTCAGGACGCGCCGCTCGGGGTTCTTACGGATCAAGCCGTCCGCAAATCGCAAAATGGACTGCGTCGACCGGTAGTTCGACCGCAGCTCATATACCTTCGTGCTGCTATGGGCGGCAAACCGCTCGAAAGTGACCGTATCCGCGCCGCGGAATCCGTAAAGCGACTGATCGAGGTCGCCGACGAGCATTACGTTCTTATGATCCTGTCCAAGCGCGAACACCACGGCGTATTGCGGCGAGTTCATGTCCTGGCACTCATCCACGATGATGTGCGTGTATCGAGCGGCGACGCTCATCCGAAGAGCATCGTCGATGCGAAAGAGGGCGATCACATCGAGGATGATGTCGTCGAATTCGCGGAAGCCCTTTGCCAGCTTGGCCTTTTCGTAGTCACGCCACACTCGCGCGAACTCGATGTCTTCGCTCGAGCCATCGTGTCGATAGGTAGCCGAGGTCGTGCCGGTGTTCTTATGATAGGACTGATCGGTGAGGAACCGCGCAACGCCTCCCTCCAGTTCCGTTGCGCGCGCCGCCTCCGCCAGGCTGCGGCGCTGAAACTCGTCGGTGAGCAGCTGAAAGGCAGCGCCTGTGGAACGGAGAATCTGCAGGCAGAGCGCGTGCACCGTGGAGACCTTGACGGACGCAGCGCGCTCCTTCGATAGCATCTGGGCAACGCGTGTCTTCATCTCAGACGTGGCGTCTGTCGTGAACGTCGTGACCAGGACGCGTCGGCCCTGCTCGGCCATGCGCGCGGCCCGGAGCGTGACCACGCGTGTCTTACCGCTGCCCGGTCCCGCGTAAACTGCGGCGGGGCCATCGTCGTGGAAGACGGCCGCCTTTTGATCCGCGCTCAGAGTGTCCCAGCTTGCCAAATCGGTTACACGTCTGCGCGAACGAATGTCCGCGAGTGAAGTGAGATCATAGAAACTCCTTGTAGAAAGGTGGCTCTCAGCGCTAAGGTTGCCGCCCTGGCCGGCATCCATCCGCCGGCCAGGACGGCAGCCATCGGCTCGAACGGGCAGAAGCGTTTGCGCAGCAAGGAACGGATCAGGGAGTGCTCGCGCCGCCGGGAGTCTGGCCCGGTGACCGCATATTCGGCGAAGTTGTCAGGAAGGGATCACCGGTCGGCGCGGGAACGCCTGGCAGGTCGGCCCCATTCCTCCTCCCGGTGACGCCGGAATCATTGAAAACTCCGACGTTCGTATCTGAGCCAGAATTAGGTGCGATTGCGACCGTTGAGCCATTGTCTCTGTTCGCTCCGGTCTTAATCAGATAGAGCTGGTCGCCGAGCGTATTGATCTTAACGGCCGCCTTGCTCCAGTCTGATTCAGCGCACTCATGCGGAGATCGTCCATAATCTGTGGTGTATTGAAGCGCGATCGCGATCGCTGTCCGCTGTCGACGGGTAAGAGCCTTTGACGTACCGCCAGTGTCGATCTCAAGCGATGCGTCCGGCCGCGATAGATCCGTTCCTGTATCCGGTCCTGGGTCGGGCATCGTATTGGCAATCGATTTCGCCCCGAATCCGAGCGCTCCTGCATCGATGTAGCGCTGCATTGCGCCCTTTCCAAGGCTCCACGGTGCGGAGGAGACCTGAGCGCCCGAGGCTGCGAGCTCACCCTCCGCAAGATAGTGCTGAAGGCCGTGCTCGAGCAGCTTCAACGCCTCATCCGCCACCTTATAATTGCCATCATGTGTGATTCCGGTCGTGGCGAGCTCGAGCTCTTTTCGAACATTCTTTAACTTTGACCCGAACTCCGGTGGAACGATGTGCTTTCGGAGCTGCGACCTTATCCAGTCCAGCTTGTAAAAGATGTCGCAGTAGACGATGTAATAAGATTTGGGGATTTTATTGCCCTTCTCATCAACATAGTACTGAACCTCCCCGCTATCGGAAGGCGACCATGAAGGCGCGGTGGCGCTTACGGGCAGCCTGAGCGTCTCCCCGCCGGCGAACGAGGCACGATGGTCCTCAGGCTGACCTTGCGGGAGAGTGGGCTCGTCGTAATCCCTCCGGCATCCGGCGAGGAGCGCCGCAAGGAGAGACAGGACAAGCGCCATGTTCCGGGTGATCGTTTTCGAGTTCATAACCAGTCTTTCCAGGTTGCACGCTTGCGGCACAATACATTATTATGACCTGCTTGCCCACAACCTGCAACCCCGGAATCGTTACGTGTGCGTGGAGCGCTGTTTGACGAACAGGAGAGCCTATGTTACACTACGAACAATTGTGCTGGTATTCATCGGTTGCACGTGAATCAGGAAGGGTACGAAATGCCGTCGTTCGAGATGTTGTATGACGAGGATGAGGATGCTCTGGAAATTACCTTCGCGACATTCGACGAGAGCTTCGCGCGAACGATCGCACTCAACGACAATATCGTCATTTATACCGATCTCGCTCTTAATTCAGCCTGGGGCGTGAGCTTCTACAGTTACACCCGGCTGCTGCAGGTGAGCGAGACGCATCTGGACGGCCTCCGGCCGCTGCCGGAGGCGGATGCCAGGCGCCTGCTCGCGCTCGTTCATAGCTTCCCTCTGAGCTTGTTCCTCGAACCGATCGATCCAGGTGATCTTCGGGCAAGGGTTAAATCCCCGAACCTGATCGAAATGCTCTGACTTGACCTCTTGCTATCGCCTAACCGTCGACTGCTCCGCGCAACGCGCACCACGCGATCAGTGCAAGCTCGACTGGAATTGGTTTCGGGCCGAAAGCCGCGATCGCTTGAATCACCTCGTTGCACTGTGTTGCCGAAGCCGCGTGTGAAGTAGAGGGTTCGCTGTGCACGGATTGCCCGATTGCAGCGAGCATTGTCGCGCATTTCCCATAATCCTCGAGAACATATGCCTCGAGCGCGCCAGGAATGTCGCTCGCGCCGGCGATACCTCTCGTCGATTTCTGCAGCTCCTCCGCAAGGCGCGTGATCGCGGCGTCCCTCGCGAAGTCCTCGTGGGCCAGCAGTGAATAGAGCAGCTCGCCCTGGCCCAGCAGGGTTCCCACTGCGTTTGCCGCCTGCCGCCTCCCGACGGGGGAGGACTGCCGCCCTATGCCTTCGATGAGGGTACGAATCGAACCGGTGTCTCCGAGGCGTGCAAGCGCGTCGGCCAGCAGCGGGAACAGGATGCTGTCCTCCAGCGACTCGGCCAGTGTCTCGCGCAAAACTGCGATTGCGGACGGGTGGCCCAGCTCACCCAGTGCGCGCACGATTGCCAGCCTCAATGGCCTCGGAGCGCCTTCGCGCTGCAGCCAGTGAGCGAGAACCGGCGCCGCGCGCGGATCGCCGATCAAACCGAGCGCGCGCGCAATCGCCTCGTGCTCTTCTTCGTGCTCTTCAGCGCTGTGCCCGGTCTCTTCGAGAGTGTGGAGCAGCGCGGCGGCCGCGTCCGAGCCACCCATCGCGCCCAACGCTCGAATCGCGAGAATTCGATCTTCGCGCGAGTATCGGTCGGAACGATCGCACAGCATCTCGACGATCGCGGACGTGGAGGCACGGTCGCCAATGCGTCCGAGCGCCCTTGCCGCCTCTCCCGCAATCCCCTGGGCCGGATCACGCAATACTTCCACAAGCACGGGCGCAGCGATCGGATCGCCGATCTCGCCGAGCGCATGAGCTGCCTCCTCGCGCACCGCAAGGCTCGGATCTCTCAGCGCGGCGATCAGCTCAGAGACTGCCAGGCGGGTTTTCGAATTGGCAAGGGCGGCGGTGGCGCGCAGCCGGGTCTCTTCGTCGGAAGCGCCTCGCAGCCGCCGGATGTCTCGCCAGGCGCGAGGACGGGCCTCCGACAGCTGCTGGAGGACATCGATCGTCGAGACGGAGCTCGCATCTACCACCGGGGCGAGAAACAGGAGACCGGCAATCCGCAGCGCTGCCGAAATCATAAAGACAACTTGGAAATTGAGAAGGGTGAGACCTGGCAGCTGCGTGTGCCAGCCCTCCAGGGCGTGCATCACCACGCCGCCGACGAGAGGCGCCAGCCCACCTGTGAGTCCGGTGAGCGCCGCCATCGTCGCGACATAGACCCCGGTGCGCCCAGGCGGGCTGAGGCGGATGAGCAGATTGAATTGTGTCAGCCCCACGCCCGCCCAAAACATGCCGCCCGCCAGGTTGATCGCAGCAATGATGAGCAGCGTGAGATGCGGCCGGTCGGCGGAGGTGAGGGTCCATCCTACCGGCAGGAAGAAGACTCCCACAACGCCGATCGCCAGGAGCGGCTTGTTGCCGAACTTGTCGGCTAGATAGCCCCAGAGCGCCATCGATCCAAGCCCGGCCAGGCTTGTCAGCGTGCCGAACACCTGCAGCCACACGTAGTTGAGGTGGAGGTTCTTGAGCGCCCAGACGGTGTAGAAGGGCGCGGCGAAGAACTGGCCGGTGACGAAAACCATGTTGAAGATCAGCAGGCTGCGGAAATTGCGGTCGGCGAATGGCGCGCGGTAGAAATCGAGGATTCCGCGCAGCCCGCCTGTTCGAGCGCTCTCCGAGACCTTCGGCCGCGGCTCCGGCTGGCGCATGATCGCCAGGAACGAAGCGATGCCCCCCAGCACCCCCACGCCGAACAGTATCGCGAACGCGACCGCCTCCCAATGATGCTTGCGGGTGGCCATATCGAGGAACCAGGCGGCAGGCAGACCGATCAGCATTCCGGCGATGCCTGCAACCGTGTTTCGCTGCGCGAAATAGCGCCCGCGATGGTCTGCCGGGACCAGGTCGGACATCCACGAGGTCCAGGCAGGGACCGTCAGGTTGAGCAGACAGAAAGAGATGGCATACAGCGGCAGAAATGCGGCCATTGCAACCGAGCGAGGCAGCAGGAACGGCAGCATAAGCATCGGCAGCCAGAGCACTCTTGCCGCCAGGGCGAGCCAGGCCACAAAAGGCTTGCGCGGGCCTTCCCGCTCGCCGAAGTAGGAGGCGAGCACCTGAATCAGTCCCGCGAATGTCGGGATGGCAGTCAGAAGCCCCAGCGCCAGGTCATTCGCGCCCAGCCACAGCGCGAATCCGGTAAGAAACGCACCCGCAGTGAGAGAGGTGTGAATCGTGGCGAATGCGCCATCCCAGGTGGAGAGCCGCATGCCGCGCAGGATTTCAAGCCGATTCAGCTCGCGGCCGGTATCGTTCAACGTTTGACCGGAATCACTCAAAAGCGATGCACCTCATCCCCCCGCCCGCTTCTCCCCAGGGAGAAGGGAGTTCATCTTGACGGCGCACCCAACGTTCAACGGTCCACCATTATTCCCACGCTTCGCAGCCCTGGAACGGCATGCTGGTTTCAGGACTGTACTTCGGCCACGGATTGTAATTGTTCACGCCTGGCACGGCATTGCCGCGAAGCAGAAAGGCGCTTGGGAAGCGGCGGTCGCTGGTGAGGTCGAACCGGTCGTCAAGGAGGATACGGGTAGAAGTGGGGATATAGCGGATCGTAAGGCCGCAGCGGCGCCGCGGCGAGACGTTGGCGTTTGATCCGTGTACGATGTTTGGGTGATGCACGGAGACGCCGCCCGCCCTCAGCACGCAGTCTACAGCCAGCGACTCGTCTACGAGCTCATCGTCGATGCCGGAACTAAGCACGTTCGCAACTTCCGTGCGCCGCTTCATCTTCTGGAGCGGCTCGTGCTGAGTGCCCGGGATCACGCGCATGCAGCCATTTTCCGGAAGGCTATCGTCTACGGCCAGCCACAGCGTCACCACCTCCATCGGCTCGAGCGGCCAGTAGCTGCCGTCCTGATGCCAGAGCACCGGCTGGCCGTCGAAGGGTGGCTTGCTGATGTAGTGGGAGGCGAAGAGGGCGATATCCGGGCCGATAAACTTCTGCGCGATGTCCAGCAGGCGATCGTCGCTGATAAGGCGGACCCAGAACGCATCGTTGGTCATGAGCGTGTGCCCCAGGTTTTCGGGCCGCAAGTCCGGGTGTTTCTTCTGCAGCCACGCGACATGGTCGCTCGCTTCCGCAATGAGATCTGCGTCAAGAACATGCGGGAAAAGGGTGTAGCCCTCTTCGTGGAACTGCTTCAAATGCGGGTCCGTGAGGTCGAGTTGGTGAGGCATTGTCCGGCTCCCATAGCGAATGATGGCCTGCCGCCGCCGATTCTTCGCGGTGCAGGAGGGTTGCCGTATTCTTGTGCGTCAGGCGAGGTTATTCCTTCCGGCTCAGGCCACCTTAACCTACATTGACTCCTGCGACGCTGCTGAAAGCTGAGCGATTTCGGTAACTGGTGCGTGGGCGTTCAATCCTCGGTATCCGTGTCTGCATGTCCCTAATTGCAACAATCTGTCGCGCAACCTTTTAATCATCAATTCCCGACAAAGGCACGGCAGCTACGGCAATCATCTCGTACGGCAATCGCCAACTGAGTGGGTCCGTTCCGAACTGTTGCTTCAGTTCATTTCTGTGTGTCAATCGATATTGCACCAATTTCAAACTGATCCGGGGAATGCCGGTTAGGTGGAAGCGATCACCCTTCCTGGCGGCCTTGACCAAATCGCCTGCCGCCGTGCCTTTGATGAATACCACGCGTCGATTATTGACCAAGAGCTCTCCACTTGTACTGAATACAGATCCGATCATGCCGTACCCGTCATCGAGTTCGAAAGGGTTCTCGCCGAGCTGAAACACGAAGTCCGTGAAGTTGTACTTGGACGCTTCGGTGACGATCCTTGTTCGTGTATTCTTGGGAATGATGGTACAAGTGAGCCTCTCGTACTCAGGCAGAAATGCCTCGTCGGCGGTATGGGGAGTAAAGCCGGTACTTGGACCAATGGCATTCGTCGCCGACGTGACCATCGCGCCGACCTTCACCTCCGTGACAGGGTGGATCTCGAACACGTGATCCGGGTTGGATGGGGCTGCACCCGGCAGGGTACCAGGTGGCTTCGGGCCAATCACCTGAATCTGTGCAGTCGTCCCACCGTGTTCGCACCATATCCGCCACGCTCCCGTTACATTTACCTTCTGTCCGGCAGCGAGGGCGTTGACGAACGCTAGGCGCGGATTAGTGCCGCTCGATGCTGCGTTCATCACTTCGGCGACGGTCGCTAATCCGGCCTCCTCCGACCACCCACCGACGTGAACTTCTGCATCGTCCGCCGGGGCATGTACCTTGCTAAGCTTTACAATGCTGAACTCTGATCCAATCGTCGCACGGTTCTCGTATTTTTTGATGAACTCGTTATCGAGTTCTATGATTATTCCGCCGCCCTGCGCCATGTGGGGCGGTGCTTGCCGCGCAGCGACTGAAGCCCCTGGAAGACCGGGGACTACAAGCAACAATGCGAACAACGACATCATGGATCCTATGCCGCGCGTTTTTCCATATTTGAACATGTCCATCCTCCAGCGTAGTGAAGACCATCCGACCGAATCACCAGTCTGATAGCGGCATTTGCCGTGCTTAGTAGATTTGAAGAGGATTGAGAGCAATAGCACTGAGAATGCCGGGAGAGGGAAATGAGTGGTGAAGTAATCGGCTGGCTGGCGTCACGACGACGAACCCAGAACCGAGTCTGCTGTCATCAGTCTGTATTGGATATTACTGCGGTTCACAACTTGTGTCAATAGGCAAGCAGTAAATTCCGTCCGAGGATCGGAAGCCAGGTCAATCTGTTCAATCGGGACCTGAAACACTTGCTGAGATCGAAACCTATCAGTCTTGAGGCGCATGCTACAATCGCACTTATTGAGTGGGCTGGAAATAACCGCGAGGACTAAGTTTGGGCGATCTCACACAGGTGCAGCTGGTAAGGGCGTTTCTCAACGCCCGCCTGTGATTTGATGAGGTAGCGTGTTCAGCCGGGCCAATGGCTGGAATTATCTCTTAAGGCGCGACAGGTACGAAGCGGCTGCGGAGCCTAACCGAGACAGCAGACCGCCGTGTGCGGCATGCTCGGACGGGGCGAAGACCTGGATGCGGTGATTATTGCAATCGGCGACGTAGACAACGCCGTTCGGATCTACGGTAACGTCGGCGGGCGAGTCTAACTTACCCGCGCCTGAGCCGCGTCCGCCGATCTGCGCGAGAGGCTCGCCGTTCGGATCGAATAGAAGCACGCGGTGGTTATCGCTGTCCGCCACGAAGACGTTGCCGGATCGGTCCACCGCGATCCCTCGCGGCTTGGACATCACGCCGGGCCCGCTGGCTGCCGCGGCGATCTTGCGGACATATTCGCCGTCCTGCTTGTACACCTGAACGCAGCCTGCGTCGCGATCCGTAACGTAGACCAGGTCGTCCCAGCCGATGGCTACACCCACGGGCGCGCTTAGGCGCGCCGCCATCGAGCCAAGACCGCCAAACTGCCGGACGAACTTGCCCTCCGAGTCCAGCACTTGAAGTCGTGTATTGTTTGTGTCGGAAATGAAGAGCGACCCGTCCTGTGCGACGGCGATTCCGGAGGGCAGCGTGAAGTAGCCGCGGCCCGGCCCGAATCCACCGAACTGCTTCTGGTACGCGCCAAACCTATCATATTGGGTCACATACGCATTCCCGCCGTCGGTGACGTAGATCGTTCCCGTCGTATCGATCGCAAGGGCGGTCGGGGCGGTCAGCTGCCCCGCGACGCTGCCGTAGCGGCCGAAGGTGGAAACGAATGTCCCATCCGGTCCAAGGCGCTGAACGCGGGCATTGGCGGAGTCGAGCACGACGAGATTGCCGTTCGCATCGATCGAGACGGCGCGGGGATGGTTCAGTTGACCGTTTTCTGTGCCGAAAGTACCGAGAGAGGCGACTGCGACGTATTCGCTTGCAACGAGTGCGCCGGAAGCGCGAGCGGTGAGACCTGTCACGGCATAAGGATACGAAGTACCCGCGACCGAAATGGGATTCTTCATAGAGAATCAACTCCCATGTTCACTCCGGTTGACGTCGGCTCCTAACCACCAATAGCTCTCTGTATCGATAGCGAGGAGTCACGAGCTTTCGCTCGTTGATAAGGTGAGGCATATCAGAATGTATCGTGCTGCCGACCCGAAACTACGGCACGGCGGCGGAAAACTGAGGGGACGCACACTTCGGGGTGGCGTTCCAGCGTGGCATTGCCGAGAAACGAATTCAGAACAACCGTCTGATTAGCATTGTTTTCGGTATTGGATGGAGCTTTCCTTATAGTATACTAGAAAATATACCTTACGGCATACTTTTGGAAGCAAATAGCGCTCTCTATCCTTATTGACGTATTCATTGCGTTGATTTGCGAGTTGAACCGGACTCCGCAACACAAAAAACGATCCAGCCTGCCATAAAGCTGAGGCCGCCGAGCGGCGTTATCATGGCCCAGCGCGCGTTTGCGGTAATCGCGAAAACATACAGACTGCCGGAAAATACTGCAATACCGATTGTCAGCAGCAGGCACGCCGCCGGCAGCAATCGACACTCCGGTCGCTGATGGATCCTAATGCCGATCAGAATAAGTCCGAGCGCATGCACCAGATGGTAATAGGCTCCGGTTTTAAACACCTCGAGATGGTGCGCATCCAGGGTCTTCTCGAGCCCGTGCGCTCCGAAAGCGCCCAGCGCGATCGCAACAAATGCCAGCGCTCCCCCGAGCGCGGTCCAGTTAAACTTCACAGCCTGCCGCTCCTGTTCTGATTTGCAGTCCC
>Ga0068855_100008999_pt1 | contig 12064 bp, 10 predicted proteins | sample KBSCornC52_FD_66592 | JGI IMG/M metagenome (GOLD analysis project Ga0068855, IMG submission 66592) | Corn rhizosphere microbial communities from Kellogg Biological Station, Michigan, USA - KBS Corn C5-2 | ecosystem: Host-associated > Plants > Roots > Rhizosphere > Soil ...
AAAGCCGGGGTATGCTGTGTTCGGCTGCCGAACTGCAACTGTCCGATGATCATGACGGCATCATGGAGTTGCCCTCCGACGCGCCGATCGGCTCGGGCTATGCCGAATGGGCGGGACTCGGCGATCCCTTGATTGAAATCAACCTGACACCGAACCGCGCCGATTGCACCGGCGTGCATGGCATCGCGCGCGATCTTTCCGCGGCCGATATGGGCCGGCTCAAGGAAACAACGATCAAGCCGGTCAAGGGTGAATATCCCTGCCCGGTCAAAGTGACGATCGAGGACAGCAAGCTTTGCCCGGGCTTCGCGCTACGGCTGATACGCGGCGTGAAAAACGGCCCCTCGCCGGAGTGGCTGCAGAAACGGCTGCTTTCGATTGGCCTTCGACCGATCAATGCCTTGGTCGATATCACGAACTTCATGACCTTTGACCGCGGCCGGCCGCTGCACGTGTTCGACGCCGCCAAGGTAAAGGGTGACCTCACCATCCGTCGCGCGCGCGAGGGCGAAACCCTGCTCGCGCTGGACGGGCGGACCTATACGCTCGACCATGGCGTCTGCGTGATCGCCGATAACAATGGCGTGGAGTCGCTGGCCGGCATCATGGGCGGCGAATCCTCCGGCTGTTCGGAGACTACTACCGACGTGCTGATCGAATCGGCGCTGTGGAACGAAATCAACATTGCGCAGACCGGGCGCAAGCTCGGCATCCATTCGGATGCCCGCTACCGGTTCGAGCGCGGCGTCGATCCGGCGTTCATGGTGCCGGGGCTCGAAATGGCAACCCGGATGGTGCTGGAACTCTGCGGCGGTAGGCCATCGGAAATCACAGTTGCCGGCGGCAGCTTCGCGGAAGACCGCATCATCGATTTCCCGCTGACGGAGACCAAGCGGCTTTCCGGGATCGATATTCCCCTGGTCGAGATCAAGCGCATTCTCGGCCATCTCGGTTTCATGGTCGCGGGTACCGGACCAGTGGTGAAGATCGCGGTGCCAAGCTGGCGCGCCGATGTGGAAGGCAAGGCCGACATCGTCGAGGAGATCGTGCGCATCGTCGGCGTCGACAAGGTGCCGATGGTGGCCTTCGAGCGCACTGAGACCGCGCGCAAGCCGGTGCTAACACCGATCCAGCTTCGCACCCGACGGGTCCGGCGCGCGTTAGCGGCGCGCGGCATGGTGGAAGCCGTTACCTGGTCGTTTATCGCCAAACCGAACGCCGAACTATTCGGCGGCGGAAAGCCGGAGCTTGCGCTGGCCAATCCGATTGCCTCCGACATGTCGGACATGCGGCCGAGCCTGCTGCCGGGCCTGATCGCTACCGCCCAAGCTAACGCCAATCGCGGCTTGCCCGATGTCGCGTTGTTCGAGGTCGGCCAGATATTCAAAAGCGACCAGCCCGATGGCCAGTTGATCGCCGCCTCTGGCGTACGGCGCGGGCTTGCCTCTTCAAAGGGCTCCGGTCGGCACTGGTCCGGCAGCGCCATGGCTGATGCCTTCGACGGCAAAGCCGATGCATTTGCGGTGCTGGCGGCCGCCGGCGCGCCGATGCAGGCGCTGCAGATCGTCTCCGGCGGAGCCAACTGGCTGCACCCCGGGCGTTCCGGTACTATTCAGATCGGACCGCAGAATATCCTCGGCTATTTCGGCGAGATGCACCCCCGGACACTGGAAGCGCTCGGCGTCGATGGACCGGTCATTGCGTTCGAGGTCATTCTCGATCGTATCCCGGAGGCCAAGCAGAAACCGACGCGCGCCAAGCCGGTCCTCGAACTTTCGCCGTTCCAGCCGGTCGCGCGCGACTTCGCCTTCATTGTCGATCGCAAGGTCAAGGCCGGCGATCTCGTGCGCGCCGCGCAGGCGGTGGACAAGAAGCTGATCACCGATGTCAGTGTGTTCGACGTGTACGAGGGCAAGGGCATCGACGAAGGCAAGAAATCGATTGCGATTGCCGTTACGCTACAGCCGCGCGAAAAAACCCTCACCGATCAGGAAATCGATGCGGTGGCCGGCAAGATCCTCGCCGAGGTTGCAAAGAAAACCGGCGGCGTGCTGCGCGGCTGATCGGGCCGCATCGATCGCTATCGCCCGCTCTGCGCTCTCATCGTATCCACCCGAGGCAGACGCCGTTGATCGGTGCGTAATTGCCGGCGATCACCTGAAGGGCGCTCGGCACCTCCTCGTTCTGCGCCTCATAACGAACCCCGGACGGCGGATCCTCCGCGCCAACCGCCCGTCATGGCCCCACAGGGCCCAGGAAGGTGAAGGCTACCTATGGCATTGCGAGGTAGCGTCGCGATGATGCCGCGCCGCAACATGAGGGCACTTGGGAGTGGAGAGATCCAGGAACAGTGCACCGCACGCTGCTTCAGGGCTTGATCTGAATCAAAAGTGACGTCACTTCTCGTGACATCGTTCTGCAGATTGAGGGCACGCGACCTTCACCATGAGCGAATCCATAAAGCTTGCAATTAAAGAACTGGCTCCGACCCAACTGACCGCGGGAATGCGTGAAGTGGATCGAAAGCGCTTGCGCTGGCGGAGGAAGCACGACGATCGCGCCGCTGAGTACTTCGACCTGCACCCGTTTCCCGTCATTTTGGGCCCGGCTGCTCGCCATTACTTGATTGACCGCCACCATCTCACGCGAGCTCTCTTCGAAGAGGACATTCGGGTGGTATCCGTTTCCATCGTGGCCGACTTGAGCGCGCTGAGCCCCGATGAGTTCTGGGCGGCTCTCGAAATGCGAAGCTGGACACACCCCTATGATGAGAGGGGCGTCCGGCGTACCTACGACGAACTGCCAAGATCGATAGAGGGCCTCGTTGACGATCCCTATCGTTCGTTGGCGGGCGCGCTGAAGCGGGCCGGTGGGTACGCCAAGGACAAGGCCCCCTTCAGTGAATTCCGATGGGCGGATTATCTTCGCTGCCACATCCCGCACGAGTGGGTCGAGCGAGATTTCGATCGTGCCTTGGGGTTGGCGATGAGTTTAGCGGACAGCACGAACGCGGCATCGTTACCGGGCTGGCGTCGTCATTCCGAACCGATGAGGTAATCCGGTCCAGCCGCGGTGACCCGCTCTGTCGCCCGAATGAGCATTCTCCGTTCCATCATTCTCGTAGAAGCAAGAGGAGTAGGTTCGATGGGAATCCGGAAAGCCACAATCACCTTGACCTTGGCCGCAGGCGTTCTCAGTGGCGCAACACAGCATGTTGCCGCGGGTCCGATGCCAACCAACATCGGAGCCATGAAGGCGTTGGCATCGGATGGCACCACCGAAGTGTACTGGCGGGGCGGCTGGGGTTGGGGACTTGGCGCCCTTGCTGCCGGCGCCATCATTGGCGGCGCCATCGCAGGTAACCCGTACGGCTATTATGGTTATGGATATCCCGGATATGGATACGGCTACGCGCCGGCTTACTATGGATACGGCTACGGCTCCAACTATTCCTACCCGGGGTATTACCCCGGCTACCGCGTCTATCGCCCGCGTTATGGCTATAGTTACGGCTACTATCGGCCGCACGGTTTCTACCATCGCCACTATCGTCACCATTGGTGATCCTGCCCGGCCCGGCACAAACAATCGGTGTTGGTTTGACGCTGGGCCTATGGCTGACGAGATACGATCCTCGCCGGGTTGCCGATCCCTCGGAAGCCCTGCACTCGAGCAGATGCTACCCGCCTTGCAGCAGCGCACGTCGGGTAGCGGATCAGCTTGACGAGTCGCAGCAACTCGGTGCCGAGATATTTCCAACCAACGCCCAGGAAGCAGCTGGCGATGATCTAAGCTTCGTTCTGCTGGCGGAGGGTCAGATCGCAATAGCCGTAGCCGTCGCGTTCAACCCGCTCGCCGACGCTGACCTGGAGCCGATGCGCAAACATCGGCCCCGCCACCACGCAGGTATGAAACTCGCCGTTCTCGCCGCAGGGGTCGACGCCATCAGGCAGGTCGGCGAGCAGTCGGGCGTCGAATTGGCGGCCGGCGAAATCCGCCGGCAATTTCTTCAGATCCACCGTCGCCAGAAAGGCTTGCAGCCCACTTTCGATCATGGCGCTCGCTAATGGAGCGGTCGGTCGGTCCCATAAGGGAAACACCGGGGTCAGACCGGTCCCGGCAAGCTTCTGCTCGCGATAAGCCCTGATATCGGCGAGAAAAAGATCGCCAAAGATGATGTGCGTGATGCCCTCGCTTACGGCACGCGTCACCGCCTTCGCCATCCTCGCCTCATAGATTTCATTTGGGCAGGGATAGGGAATCGGCACGATCCATTGCGGCAGACCCGCGGCCACGCATTGGGCGCGCAGGATGTCCTCTCGCACGCCGTGAATCGAAACCCGGCCGAATGTCTCGGTCACCGTGGTCAGCGCTCCCACCACATCATAGTCGCCCGCGCGCCTGACCTCATGCAGCGCAAACGCACTATCCTTGCCGCTCGACCACGAGATCAGCGCCTTTGGCCTGTTCGAACTCACTGGACCGGACCTCCCGCACGGCTGGAACGGGGAGGCGTGGCGCGCCGGCGCGAGCTTGCCGCGGGCGCGGAGGTGTCGGTGTCGCGGAGCACGCCGAGCCTGCGGAGCGCCGCCTCCGCCGCGCGTTCGCCACTCTCCCAGGCACCATCCACCGTGCCCCACATCGTCTCATGGGTGGCCTCGCCCGCCAGAAACAATGCGCCCAGCGGTTCGGCCAATATCCGCCGCGATGGCTGGCCGCCGGGCGCCGCGCAGGACATGGCGCCGCGAATGAACGGCATTTCGTTCCAGCGCGTCGCGGCGGATTTCTTGACGGTGCCCGCGACATCGCTGCCATAAAGCCTCGTCAGCCATTCCATGGCGAATGCCACCATCGCCGCTTCGCCCTGCGCGGCGAGATCACGGCCGAACGAGCCGCCGACATCGACCACACACAGCGCGGAGCCTCCGACATTGGCGAGCAGCGAGCCGGTCTGCCGGTCGCTACTCTGTTCGACCACGACCTCGTCGCGGCCAAGACCGAGTGGATTTCCCGGCATCTGCAACGCGATCCGATCCTGGCTACCGAGGCTTAGCGCGGCCGCAGCGTCAAGCGGCCGCTTCGGAAGATCGGGTGCAAATTTTATGGATCCCGTCACCAGCATGTTGGTGGAAACCGTAACGATGGCGGCACGCGCGGCGAGGCGCCCTGATGTGCTCTCCACCTGTACGTCGCGTCCGCTCCAAACAATCCGGCTGACCGGGCTCGACAGCATGACCGGAAGCGAAGCGCCTAACCGTGTCACCAGTGTCCCCAATCCCTGGCGGCACGCCAACGGGGAGGCGTTTCGCTCCTGACCGCGGACCTTGTCAATCACGGAAAAATCCTTGAGGTCCTTGCCGGCGGCGTTCGCGCCCAGAACGAACGCGGCTGTCGCGGTCCAGGCGCCGAGATCTCCGGGAAGAGCGGAGGCACAGGACACATCGATTTTGCCGCGCGCGGCCTCGTCGAGCGCGCGGTTGGTTCGAACCAACGCGGCAAGAAATTCCTCAGCCTCGCCGGCCCGGGCGTTGCGCCGGCCGATCCGGATTTTTCGCCCCATCGGCGCTGCCGACAGCTCAACGCCCGCCCCGCGCGCCAGCTTCACCATCGGACTGATGTCAGGATTGTGGATCCAGCGCGCTCCGCGATCGAAGGGGACCTCGAAACTGGTGGCGTCAGTCACGCATCGGCCGCCCAACCCTGCGGCAGCTTCGAGAATGACCACCTTCTGGCCGGCCGCGATGACGCGGCGAGCCGCGGCGATGCCGGCGGCCCCACCTCCGACTACCACCACATCCACATCGCGCGGCAACGGCGCAGCCCAGGCTGGATCAATCAGCGAGGCGGACGCCATCAGGCCCGACGCCGAGAGAAAGTCGCGGCGCGTGATTGTCATGTCATGGTTTTCCGAAGCTTACGAACAGGCGGGTAATTTAACCAAACTTGCCGCATCGCATCTCCCGCGGCAACACTCTGGTAGCATGTTTGCAGCCTCCACCAGCAGCCCGCTCCCTCCTGCGGGAGGTTCGAGGGCGAGGTCGCAGCAACATCTTCCTGATTTCAGGGAGATTTTGCTGCTGCATTTTCGCCGGAAGGCTCCCCCACCCCTGAGAAGGGAAATACGGACCCGACAGCCATGGTGAATCAATCATGATTGATTGATTTCGGTCATGAACTAAATTGCAACGGCTTTCCGCCATGATCATGGAACAAAAACTAGGGCCGCCAAAGGTCGTCGAGGGGGGTTAATGGGCTTCGTGCTCGATAGCGTCGGCAAGCTCATCGCGAGCTACCTCCAGAAGGAGGTGCCCGGATATGAGCCGTTTACGCCGAGCGATCCGGAGCATCTTCTGGGTATCATCCAGCCCGGCGACGTGCTTCTCGTCGAAGGCAATAACCGTATTTCCGGCATCATCAAATACCTGACCCAGTCGACCTGGTCTCATGCCGCGCTCTATGTCGGCCCGATCGATGGAGCGGTAACCGAGCATGGCGAGCCGCATGTTTTGATCGAGGCCAATATTGGCGAAGGCGTCGCCACGGCGCCGCTGTCGAAATATTTTCCCTATCATACCCGCCTGTGCCGGCCGGTCGGGCTTTCATTCGAGGATCGCTATACGGTGTGCCGTTACGCCATCAATCGGATCGGCTTCGGCTACGACACCAAAAACATCGTCGATCTGATGCGCTATCTAATTCCACTGCCAGTGCCGCAGCGCTGGCGGCGGCGAATGATCGCGTTGGGGTCAGGCGATCCCACCAAGATCATCTGCTCGGCCCTGTTAGCCCAGGCGTTCGACGCCGTCCGTTATCCGATCCTGCCGAAGATCACCCGCGCCGGCAGCAAGCGAGCGCGGCGCGAGATTCTTCACATCCGTGATTCCTCTCTTTACATGCCGCGCGATTTCGACATCTCGCCCTATTTCGAAATCGTCAAACCCACCATTGTGCACGGGTTCGATTACACAACCCTGCACTGGGCCGACAAGCAAAAGCCGCTCGCGGAGGTAGCGGGCGAATTCGGACCGTTTCCAGAAACCGTCCGTTCGCCGCCGCTCGTTCCTAAAAAAACTGACCCGAAAGCGCCGGCCTCGCCTCGCCAAATAGGCAAGGGCCAGCCAGTAGAGCTGGTCGCCTAGATTTATGGGCTTCACGTGCGGCTAGCCCGCCGGATGCGGCTCTCACGCGACGGATCGACGCAACCAGGCGCGGCCTCATCTTGCCTGCGAGCAAAAACATCCCTAGCTCTCGGCCGGAACTCTTTCGTTCAACGGGGCACGGCCACCATGCTTGACGATGCGGTCAAGGCACTTTCGCAAATCCTGTCGGCGCCGATGCGTTCCATCCTGTGGCGCTCGATCGGGCTCGCACTGGTGCTGATCGTCGTGCTGGCGATCGGTCTGCAAAAACTCCTGAACTGGTTTGCGACCTCCGGCGAATTATGGGCCGATGCCTCGCTCGGCGCCGGTTTCCATACGCCGCTGCACGTATTGTCCTGGATCGTGTCGGTTGCGGCAGGATTTGGCGTCGTGCTTGGCGCGATCTTCCTGATGCCTGCCATCACCTCGCTGGTGGCAAGCGTGTTTGTCGACGAGGTCGCCGACCATGTCGAGCGCGAGCATTATCCGGCGGAGCGGCCAGGCGTGCCGCTCCCCTTCGCGGTCGCGATGATCGAAGGCCTCAAGGCGGCGGTCCTCACTATCCTGGTCTATCTCATCGCCCTGCCCTTCGTCCTCGTTGCCGGCGCGGGCTTCCTGATATTTTTCCTGGCCACCGCATGGCTGTTGGGCCGGGAATATTTTGAACTTGCGGCCATGCGTTTTCGCAGCCCCGCGGAAGCCAAAACGATGCGGCGAGCCAATGCGGCACGGATTTTTACTGCCGGGCTCTTCATCGCGGCGTTCGTGTCGATACCGATCGTCAATCTGGCGACCCCGCTGTTCGGCATGGCTTTCATGGTCCATCTGCACAAGCGGCTGTCTGGCCTGCGGCCGGAACGGCTGGAGCCAGCACAGCGAACCGGCGCCTCCACGAACTGACCAGGCGTTTTGGTTCTGATTCAATCCTGAAGAGCGCCATAGCCAGGCGACATGAGATTTCTAGGGAGAGCCCCGCCGTCATGGTCGGGTTCATCCCGGCGGCCCAAGCAAGGCAAGGATTTAGAGATTTCGGATCGCCGCTCGCGCGGCGTCCGGAATGACGAGCCCGAGAATTTCCGCAACCTCTACACTATCTTTTCCGGCCAGCGGCAGAGATCGTTGATCAGGCACACCTCGCAGCGCGGCTTGCGCGCAAGGCACGTGTAACGACCGTGCAGGATCAGCCAGTGATGGGCGTGAAGCATGTACTCGGACGGGATAACGCGCTCCAGCCCGAGTTCGACCTCAAGCGGGGTTGCGCCCGGCGCAAGCCCGGTCCGATTACTGACGCGAAACACATGGGTATCCACCGCCATCGTGTGTTCGCCAAACGCCATGTTGAGCACGACATTGGCGGTCTTGCGGCCCGCGCCGGGTAGCGACTCAAGTTCGGCGCGGGTGCGCGGCACCTCGCCCCCGAATTCCTTGATGAGCTTGGCCGAGAGCGCGATCACATTCTTGGCCTTGGTGCGATAGAGCCCGATGGTCTTGATGTAATCCCGCAAGGATTCTTCGCCCAGCGCCAGCATCTTCTCGGGCGTATCGGCAACCGCAAACAGCGCGCGCGTGGCCTTGTTGACACCGGCATCAGTGGCCTGCGCGGATAGCACCACGGCCACCAGCAACGTAAAGGGATTTAGATGCTCCAGTTCGCCCTTGGGCTCGGGATTAGCTTTCCGGAAACGGCTGAAAGCCGCGACCACTTCGGCCCGGCTCCAAGGCTTGATTAGCTGCTTTACCGGCTGCTCTCGTTGCGACCGCCCGGCTTTGTCGCCTGATGCGCGCTTGGCGCTGGCTTGGCGAAGCGGCGGCTGATCGCGACGCTTGGATGCCAATGCCACCGATCCGCGCTTGGAGGAACGAGCCGGTTTGTTGCGGGTGATTTTCGCCATGATGCGGATATACTGACAGGCCATGGCCGCAAGCAACGACTTTGGAACCGATTTCGATCCAGATTTGCTCGCGCGCACCGAGCTGTTCTCGGCGCGATTGACACCGCATCGCTCATTGAGCCGTACAGGCTTCGTGGTGGTGATGGTGCTAATCAGCCTGATCAGCTTTGGCGCCGGGCTGGCCTTCTGGATCATGGGCGCATGGCCAATTTTTGGGTTCTTTGGCCTGGACGCGGTGGCGATCTATTGGGCCTTCCGTATCCATTTCCGGAATGCCAAGGCGGTCGAGGAAATCACTGTGACGCCTTCGGAGGTTCGGGTGCGGCGGATCAGCCACCGCGGACACGTGGTGGAATGGGCTTTCAACCCGCTCTGGGTGCGGATCGACCAGGAGACCCATGCCGAATTTGGCATCGAGCGGCTTTTTCTGGTTTCGCGCGGTCGCCGGGTCTCGATCGGCCGCTTTCTTGGCGCCGACGAAAAGGACAGTTTTGTCAAGGCGTTGCGAAGCGCGCTGCAGGCAGCGCGGCGCGGACCTGATTATAATCCGGTGCGCTGAGAGCAATCGGAAATCGGGTGGCTGCACCCGCTCAATCGTCCTACATCTGCACCCATGATGAACCTCGCCATTCAAGATGCCGATCTGACCAGGCCGCCCACCGAGGTCGCCGCGTTGCGCGATTATGATTCGGTACGCCGGGCGATTGCGTTCATATCCGAACATTGGCGCACCCAGCCGACGATCGAGGCGATGGCGGAGGCCGCCGGCTTGACGCCCGACGAGTTGCACCATCTGTTTCGCCGCTGGGCAGGCCTGACGCCCAAGGCCTTCATGCAGGCGTTGACGCTCGATCATGCCAAGAACCTGCTGCGCGGGTCCGCCAGCGTGCTCGATGCCGCGCTCGATTCCGGACTTTCCGGGCCGGGACGTTTGCACGATCTTTTCGTCACCCATGAGGCGATGTCACCCGGCGAATGGAAAAGCGGCGGCGCCGGCATGACGCTTCGCTACGGCTTCCATCCTTCTCCGTTCGGAACGGCGGTGGTGATCGCCAGTGATCGCGGGCTTGCGGGCCTGGCCTTCGCCGATCCCGGCGAGGAACAGCCGGCCTTGGCGGACATGCAGCGCCGCTGGCCACTTGCTTCCTATGTCGCGGACCAGACGGCAACCGCGCCTTTCGCGCAGCGCATTTTTGACCGGCGGCTATGGCGTTCCGACCAACCGCTGCGGGTGGTGCTGATCGGAACGGATTTCGAAGTACGGGTCTGGCAGACGCTGTTGAAAATTCCGATGGGCCGGGCGGTCAGCTATTCGGACATCGCGAAGCGGATCAACAGCCCGAAAGCCTCGCGCGCGGTCGGCGCTGCGGTCGGCAAGAACCCGATCTCGTTTGTGGTGCCCTGCCATCGCGCGCTCGGCAAGAGCGGCGCGCTGACCGGCTATCACTGGGGGCTAACCCGCAAGCGCGCGATGCTCGGCTGGGAAGCCGGACAGCTGGCGACGGGCACGGGCTGAGGGCGCAAGTTTCCGTAGGTCGCCCGCTCCGCCCGCGATCAAGACAATTTCCTGATCTGACGTAGGTCCGCATTAACCGTGGCCCCGGTTCACCCGGAACGGTGGGCGCCGCCGGCATTTTTCCCGTGGTGAGCGCGGCCCGGTTGACCAGCGCAGAAACGGCAGCGGAGGCGGAAATGGTAGCGAGGATGCAGGTTGTTCGTGCAGGCGTGTTGTGGATGTCTTTGGTGGCTGCACCGTTTGCGTATGCGCAAGTCGGAGCCGGGGTTGGCGTGGGCACGGGCGACGCCGGGGCCGGAGTGGGCGTCGGTGATGGTGGCGCGGGCGCAGGAGCAGGTGCTGGCGCGAGTGGAGCCGGCGCCGGAGTGGGAGCCGGTGTTGGCGGAAACGGCACCGGTGGCGGCGGGGCGAGCGCTGGGACCGACAGCGGCGGAGCTTCCGCGGGCTTTGGGTTCGGCGGCGGCTCGGCTGGAGCGGGCACTGGCATCGGAGCTGCGGGCACAGGCGGCGGCACAGCGGGAATTGGCATCGGCACCGGCGGTCTTGGTACAGGCGGTCTTGGTACAGGCGGTCTTGGCAGCAATTCGGGCAACGGCCCGGGAGGCAGTGGCAGCGGATCCGGCTTCGGTGGATTCGGTGGACTGAACGCGGCCAATGTGGCCGACGCCTTTGCGTCGATGCCGGCGAACGAACAGCAACGTCTGGTTCGGCGTTGCGCCAGCGTGTTGAGGCAACCGGCGCACTATAATCGCGAATCGATCGCGGTGTGCCGCGTTCTGGCCGCGCGATAAGCGGCACAAAGCCTATCAAGGCCGCGGAAATCAAGCCGCGGCCTTGGTGCTATGATGCGAGATCAACCTTCGAGGCCACGGTCGCGTCCGCATTCAGCCGGTAGATCACCGGCGCGCCGGTTGCCAGTTCGCGCGCCAGAATACCTTCTGGCGTCAGCTTCTCCAGCACCATGATCAGGGCGCGCAGCGAGTTGCCGTGAGCGGCAACCAGCGTACGTTCGCCACGCAGCACGCATGGCAGGATTTCCTGCACGAAATAAGGCAGGGTCCGCGCCAGCGTATCCTTCAGGCTTTCGCCGCCCGGCGGCGGCACATCATAGGAGCGGCGCCAGATGTGAACCTGCTCCTCGCCCCACTTCTTGCGGGCGTCATCCTTGTTGAGCCCCGAGAGATCGCCATAGTCGCGTTCATTCAACGCCAGGTGTTTGTGCACGGGAAGGCCGGTCTGTCCCAATTCGGTGAGCGCCAGATCGAGTGTGTGCTGGGCGCGCCGAAGCACCGAGGTGAATGCGACATCGAACGATAGTCCCTGTGCCTTCAGCTTGCGCCCGGCGGCCTTGGCTTCTTCCACGCCCTTTTCGGTAAGGTCGGGATCTTTCCATCCGGTGAAAAGATTTTTCAGATTCCACTCACTCTGGCCATGGCGCACAAGCACAAGCAGACGATCACTCATTCCAAGGTTCCGTTTCGATCGATTGAAGAAATTTTTGCCAATGGCCGCGCTAG
>Ga0068855_100009000_pt1 | contig 12063 bp, 14 predicted proteins | sample KBSCornC52_FD_66592 | JGI IMG/M metagenome (GOLD analysis project Ga0068855, IMG submission 66592) | Corn rhizosphere microbial communities from Kellogg Biological Station, Michigan, USA - KBS Corn C5-2 | ecosystem: Host-associated > Plants > Roots > Rhizosphere > Soil ...
CCCACCACCAGGAACATCAACGAGGTGACCAGGTACCGGCGGCCGATCTGCTTGTGATCGACGGTGGTCAGCCAGCCCCACAGGCCGGGCGGCGACTTCCAGATCTGTTCCAGCCTGGCCGCCAGAAGGGCGTCCCCAGGCGCCCGTGACGGGTCTGCGGGTTCGACGATGGGGAAGGGGGGCTCCACGGGGCGCACGACGTCTCCGTCTTCGACTGGATCGAGTTAGTCACCGATTCCGAGCGTGCAAGTCCGGTAGAGCTCGCAGGCGTTCCGTGCCTGGCCGCGGGCGCGCGGCGACTTACATCATCGAGGGTGGTGCCGGCGAGTCCCGCGCTGCCGTTTCGCTCTGCCCGGGCGGTGGGGCGAGCTGTCGCCGTCGGGCTGATCGCGGTGGCCGGCGTCGTCGCGTCCGGCGTGTGGTTGGGACATCGCCTCGATCCGACCTGGGGCCGCCGCACCGCGGGCTTGCGCCGGGCGATCCCGTTTCCGCTGCCGCCGCTGCCCGGGTCGGGCGATGTCGAGCAGCGTCCCTGGATCCTGGAGCTGCGTTTCCCGGGCTGCGGCGCCGACGAGGCGGACGTCAGCGCGCGGCTCTCCGCGCTGGCGGCCCGCGTGCACGCCCAGAGCGGCCGCGCCCTCGGCTGGTCGACGCTGGTGGTGGGCGGGCTGCCCGATCCGGCGCCCGCGGCCCGCGATCGCCGCATCGCCGCGCTGTCGCCCGGCGCGCTGGCCGACGTCGCGGCGCAGATGGGCCTGGCCGACAGCGCCCGCGCGGCCGCCGACGGGCTGCTGGACGCGCGGCACTGGCTGTTCGCGATCGACGCCGCCGGCTGGGTGCGCGGCGCCGCCGATGTCTCCGCCGGCGACGGCTGGCCGTCGTTCGAACAGGCGGTGTTCGCGGCCGCGCGCGCGCCGCTGGCCCGACCGGCGCTCCCGGCTGCCCCGATCGGCGCGCCGGCCACCAGCCGGCTGGTGGCGTTTCGCGCCGTGGATCAGGACGGGCGTGCGGTGGCGGCGCACGACTTCGCCGGACACCCGCTGGTGGTCGACTTCATCTTCACGCGCTGCAGGGGCCCCTGTCCCATGATGACGGCGCGGCTGGCGGCGCTCCGGCGGATGGTCTCTGATCCGGCGGTGCGGTTCGTGTCGTTCTCCGTCGATCCGGCGCACGACACGCCCGAGGTCCTGCGCGCCTACGCGGCCCGCTGGGGCGCGCCCGATCCGCGCTGGCGCCTGCTGGCTGCCGACGCCGCCACGGTGCAGGCGGTGGCGCGCGGCCTGGGCGAGCTGGTGGCCGAGCGCCCGGACGGCCTCCTGCTGCACAGCGAGCACTTCACGCTGGTCGACGGAACCGGCCGCGTGCGCGCGCGCCTGCCCAGCAGCGAGGTGAAGACGCTGGCCACCCAGTTGAGCGCGCCGGCGGCGTCCCTCCCGATCGACGCTCCGGCCGGTGCGCGGCTGTTCGCGTCGCTCGGCTGCGCGGGCTGCCACGCCGACACCGCGCTGGGCCCGCCGCTGGCCGGTCTGGCCGGCCGCCCGGTCCGCCTCGCCGACGGACGGACGGTGGCCGCCGACGATCGCTACCTGCGCCAGTCGATCACGTCGCCGCTGGACGCGGTCGTCGACGGTTTCCGCCCGACCATGCCCAGCTACGGCGGCCTGCTGTCGGACGGCGAGCTCGGCACGCTGGTCGACTACCTCAAGTCGCTTCCCGACAAGTCGCTTCGCGACTGATTCGCCGCCGCCCAAAAACGCGACGGAGCCGCCACCCTTTTCAGAGTGGCGGCTCCGTTCCCCTTACCCGCCGCCGAGCCCTCGCCTTCCGCCTTCCCCAACCCCTCGTCGGGCCCGCTTGCCCCCGCGTCTGTCCCAAGAGATTGCGAGGGCCGTGCCAGCGCCGGACACCGCGCAAAGTCCGCGAGAGTGGGGGCTGGCCGGCCCGATCGGTAACGCCCGTTCCCGTCGAGGTGACGCATCCTTAGGATACCGGCGTGACGCTGCAGGGGTCCTGGAAGGTGCGCCGGCTCGCGGGGCTGCTCCCGCCGGGCGTCACCAAGGAGATCGACGGTGACCGCGGCCGCACGCGGCTGTTCGGCGTGCACTTCGGCGCGTTCCACGTCGACGGCGGGCGCCTGGTGTACGACTTCTGGCCGATCGTCGACCTGGTCGAACCGGATCCCGACCGGGCCGGCGCGTTCGTCGGCCGCGGGACGGTCTTCGGGATCAGCTTCTGCCGGTTCCGGCTCGAGCGCTGACCGTCAGCGGGCGCGGTGCATGACGACCGCCGTGCCCGCGTTGCTGATGCCCGCCACCCAGACCTGCGAGCCGTTCAGCCAGAGGCCCGGGTAGAAGCCGGCCGGCACGTCGGTGACCTCCTGGAAGGCGTCGCCGGTCGTGCGCGCCACGCTCTGACCGGAGGTCCACACCTCGCCGCCGCTGCCCATGGCGTTGATCCACCCCTGCGCGCTGCCGCCCGGCGGCTGAAGCTGCGTCCAGGTGCCGCCGCTGTTCCGCATGACCTGCTTGCCCTCGCCGACCGCCCAGGTCGTGCCGCCGCTGGACCAGATGCCGAACAGGCCGAAGGCCGTGTCGGGCGACGGCTGGGTCACCGTCCAGGCGGTCCCGTCGTAGTGGGCGACGCTGCCGCGCGCGTTCAGGCCCTCGGCGATCCAGACGTCGTCGGGCGCGGCGGCCCACAGGTCGCCCAGGAAGCCGTCCTCGGCGTTCACCGCGACGCGCGGATCGGCCGTCCAGGTCGCGCCGTCCCAGTGATAGAGACCGGCGTTGCCGATGGTCCAGACATCCGAGCCGCTGGTGCCGGAGACGTGGTTGAACGTCCCGGACGCGCCGGTCGGGACGGCGGCCCAGCCGGAGCCGTTCCAGTGCCAGGTGTTCCCCTGCGCGCCGACGATCCAGACGTCGGACGAGCCGGCGCCCCAGACGTCGTTGAGGCCGGCGCTGGTCGAGATCGGCGCCTGCGACCAGGTGCACCCGTCCCAGTGGAACGCGAAGCCGCTGGCGTCGCTCTGCTGGGCGGTGTTGCGCCAGCCCACGGCCCAGACGTCGTCGGGCCCGGACGACCAGACGCCGCCGAACTCGGCCGTGCTGGTCTCGGTCGGGAAGAAGCTGTCCACGCACCAGCTGCCGCTCATCGTGCCCGCGCAGGCCACCGGCACCGCGCACCCGGTCGAGCTGGGGGCGGGGACCTGCATCGTCCGTCCGGGGGGGCGCGGCCCCCTGCCGCGGGCCTCAGCCGTCGGGGTCGGCGCGCCGCCGGTCGTGACAGCGGACGAGATCGAAGCCTCCGTGCTGCCCGAGCCGCACGCGCTCCAGCCGAGCACGAGTGTTACCAACAGCCAACCTCGACGAGGCTTCCATGAACCCATTCCGTAACGGGCGCTGGTGCTGAAGAGGCCGGAATTTCCTGCTTTACCCGATGGCATGCCGGCCGGATATGCACACCCTCTGCCAACACGGAGGCAGGAATGAAAGCTGTCGTGTTTGATGGCATCGGCGAGATCAGTCTGGACGAGGTTCCCGAGGCCGAGCTTCGGGCGCCCACGCCCCCGATTCACGTGGCGCCATGAGCGCGGGCGTTTCGGGCGGAACGGGGGGCACGTCCGGCCGCGGCGTGGCCGAGGAGATCTTCGAGGAGCTGCTGGCCGGCGAGAGCCTGCCGGCCGGGGTCGGTCCCGACGAGGCCACCGCCGCCGTGCTGTGCACGCTGCTGGCCCGGCTCGACCTGGAGCCGTCGGAGGCCTTGCTGGACGCGCTGGGCGACGACGCCGTGCGCGCGATCGGCAGCTGCCCCATTCACGGCGGCGAGCTGGGCGAGCGCTACGACCAGATCGAGCTCTTGCGGCGGGTGGCCAGCCACTTCGAGATGGCGCCGGCGGCGGTCAAGCCGATGACCGCCGCGGTGCTGAGCGCCATCCGACGCCGGCTGCCGGACGACGTGGCCGAGCTGATCGACCAGCAGCTTCCCGGCCCCATGCGCGAGATGTGGCGCGGCGCCGGCGCGCGCTGAGGACGTCCTACCGGCAGTTCGCGGTGAAGTTCTGGACCGCGTTCGTCCCCAGGTTGTTGAGGTTGATGACGTCGGGACCGAACCCGCACCGCGGCTCGGTGGGGCGCACGGCGTAAGAACCGGGCTGAAGGCCGGTGAAGGCGTAGCGGCCGTCGCCGTCGGTCAGCACGCGCGCCTCCGAGGTGCCGGCCAGCACGATCGACACGCCGGGCACCGGCCGTCCCCAGCGGTCGACGACGCGCCCCATGATCGAGATGCCGGGGTAGCCCCAGCGCGCGCGGGGCGGCGGCGGCACGGGGGCCGGGACGGGCGGCGGCACCGCGACCACCCAGCCCCCGGGGATCCATTCGTAATGATCGCCGCGCCAGAACCAGCGCCCGCTGCGCCAGCGGCGGTCGGCGCGCGCGCGTTCCCAGTGGCCGGGGAGGCGCCGGTAACGGCCGTAGCGCCAGACGTACCCGCCCTCGACCCACACCCAGCCGGCGCGGGGCGCCACCTGTTCGACGGGCGGCGGCGGCGGCGGCTCGTTGAAAGCCACGGGCGTCCCGGAGAGCGTCAGCAACAGCAGGGTGGTCGTCAGCATCCGCGACAGATTACAAGCGCGCGCCGGGACAGGCTAGGCTTCGGCGATGGACGACGCCGTGGCGGCCGTGGAGGTCACGCATCCGGAAAAGGTCCTGTTCCCCGCTGACGGGATCACCAAGGGCGAGCTGTGCGCCTACTACCAGGCGGTCGCCCCGTTGATGGTGCCGCAGGTCGCGGGACGGCCGGTCACGATGGAGCGGTTCCCGGCCGGCATCGGCGCCAAGGGGTTCATCCAGAAGAACCTGGCCAAGGGGATCCCGTCCTGGCTGGACACCGTCGAGGTGGAGCGGCGCGAGAAGGACGGCAGCGTCCGCTACCCCGTGATCCGCGACGCGCGCGGGCTGGTCTGGCTGGCCAACCAGAACTCGATCACGCCGCACGTCTGGACGGCGCGCGTGCCGCGCCTCGAGCACCCGGACGTCTGTGTCGTCGACCTGGACCCGCCCGACCAGGGCGGGCCGCCCCTCACGCGGGCGGTGCTGTGCGTGCGGGACCTGCTGGTCGAGCTGGGCGTGACGCCGTTCGTGAAGACCTCCGGCTCGAAAGGGTTCCACGTGATGGTGGCGCTGGACGGGCAGGCCGACTTCGGGCTGGTCTGGCGATTCACGCACGGGCTGGGCGCCCTGCTGGTCAAGCGCCACCCCGAGCTCTTCACGCAGGAGTTCATCAAGGCCGATCGCGGCGGCCGCATCTACCTGGACACGGCACGGAACGCGCCCGGCGCGACGTTCGCGGCGGCCTACGCCGTGCGGCCCAAGCCGGGCGCGCCGGTGTCGGCGCCCTGCACCTGGTCGGAGATCGAATCGGGCGCGGCGACCCCGCAGGCGTTCACCCTGCGGGGGATGCCGGCGCGGATCGCCCAGGCCGGGGATCCCTGGGCCGAGCTGCTGGCGCACGGCGCGTCCCCGCGCGCGGCGCTGGACAAGCTGGAAGAAATCCTGCGTCCGGAGGATTGGGAAGAGGCGATGGCGGCGTCGACGCGGCGGCCGGTCTCGCGCCGGCGGCCGTCGCCGGGCGGGCCGTCGAAATCCAGGTCCAAGCGAGGTGAACCGTGAGCTATCCCTGCAAGCAGCTGTCCGCCGCCGATCTTCCGCTGATGCACGGCCTGCTGCAGATGTTCGGCGCGGCCTTCGACGAGCCGCGGACCTACCAGGGCGCCGTGCCCAGCGACGCCTACCTGACCTCGCTGCTCGGCAAGCCGCACTTCATCGCGCTGGCGGCGGTCGACGGCGCGCGGGTGGTGGGCGGCCTGGCCGCCTACGTGCTGGAGAAGTTCGAGCAGGAGCGGAGCGAGATCTACATCTATGACCTGGCGGTCGCCGAGTCTCACCGGCGCCGCGGGATCGCGACCTCGCTCATCCGCCTGTTGCAGCGGATCGGGCAGGAGCGGGGCGCCTTCGTCATCTTCGTCCAGGCCGATCCGCCGGACCAGCCGGCCATCCGCCTCTACGAGTCACTGGGCGTGCGGGAGTCGGTCCTGCACTTCGACATCCCGGTCGGTCAGGCGGCCGCGCAGATCAGCACGAACGACAGGCAGTGAAACTCGCTGTCGGAGGTCTGTGAGATGACCGTGCGCAGGATCTGGACGCCCGGGTTGTTGCGGATCCACTCGGTCACGCGCTCGCCCAGCGTCTCGCGGTCGCGGGCCTTGGTGGCGGAGAAGACCTTGACGAGATTGATCTGGTCCTGCATCGGGACCCTTCGATAACAGCGCCGTTCGGGACGCCTCTACCAATTTCCCGACGTGAGTTTCGAAATTCCGCGCCGGTGATGGCGGATGGGCTCGTGGCGCGTCGCATCGTCGGCGCCGCCGGCCGGCCGGTTGACGCCGCCGCCGTCCTCGACGAGATTCCGGTGCGGGAGCGTCGCGCCCGCGCGCGCCCGCATCGATCTCGGACTCACGGAAGGGGGACCGCTTGTCGGAGATGCCACGCGACGACCACCAGCACACGGCGTGTGCCCTGGGCACCGTCACGACCTTCGCGTACCCGTCGCTGACCGGGACTGACGAAGGGGTCACTCTGTCGGTCGTCGAGCAGATGCCGCCGGCCGAGGGCGTGTCGTTCGTGCTCGACACGAACGCGCTCGGGTTGCACATCGGGCGGCCGGTGCCGATCCGCCAGCGTCGCGAGCACCTGACGTGTGCCTGGACCTTCACGCGCGGCGACCTGACGTTGATCCCGGCCGGTTGCCACACCACCACCTGGACCGAGAAGAGCGCCGACTTCCTGCAGATCGAGCTGGGGCCGGAGCTCGTGCGGCGCGCCGCCGGCGATCCGTCGGGCGACGTCGAGCTGCCGGTCCTGTTCTCGTTCGACGATCCGGTCTGCCGCGAGCTCTTGCCCTCCATGGTGGCCGAAGCCCAGACCCACGGCGCGGCCGCCCGCATGTACGTCGAGTCCGGGGCGCTGGTCCTGGCGCAGCGGTTGCTCGCGCACGGCCGCCGGCCGATCGCGACGGGTCGTTCGGGGCTGCCCCCCTCGGTGCTTCGCCGCGCCAAGGAGTTCCTGCACGACCGGATGAACCGGAACCCCGGCATCACCGAGCTGTCGGCGGCGGTCGGGATGAGCGCCGACCACTTCTCGCGCATGTTCAAGCGGTCGACCGGGCTGGCGCCCCACCAGTACCTGGGCGACCTCCGGCTCGAGCGCGCCAAGCGCCTGCTGGCGGACGCCCGCACGCCCATCATCGAGATCGCCTTCGAGATCGGCTACGCGAACCCCAGCCAGTTCTCGGCCTTTTTCCGCAAGCGCACGGGGCTGTCCCCCTCGGAATTCCGCCGCACGGCCGGCCAGACGGCGGGCGGCGCGTGAACCAGCCGGGAATTGTCGGCCCGGCCGGCCGTTCTTTGCCACGACGGTGACACACGCACGGCGATGGATGCTGGCGGCCGGGCTGCTCGGCCTGCTGGGAGCGCGCGCGGCCGGCGCGGCGCCCCGGCCCTGCGCGGCCGGTGATGGACGCGAGGCCGAGGGCTGCGTCGAGGCCTGCCCGCTGGTGGTGACGTCCGACGCGCGCGCCTCGGACGGGTTCCTGGCCAAGCTGCGGACGCTTCCGACGACGGGCCATCACGTCATGGTGAACCCGGGGCGGTGGGGGGCGACCGCGCTGGCCGAGCTCCGCGTCGCCTCGATCCCGTTCGGCAAGGAGTCGGCGGCGCGCTGGCGGCAGAACGGCCTGTGGGCCGGCCCCTGCGCGGGCCTGAGCGCGGCCTTTCAGGCGACGGCGGTGGACGACAAGGACCCCCACAAGCTCGTCGATCTGTACGAGCTGCGCTACGCGAGCGAGACGTCCGCCCGCCGGGTCGCGGCGCTGCTGGCGACCTCCTGGGACTGGAACGGCCACCCGTTCATGGCCGTGCAGCGGGGCGCGAGCGTGATCGTGGCCGAGGGGCGCTACGGCGCCTGGAACACGCTGGAGACCGTCGGCGCGCACTTCGGCGCCGCGGTGACCTCGCGGCACGCGCCGGTGGCGCTGGCGCTCTGCGGGCCGCGCGCCGGCCGGCCGCCGCCGCGGCCCCTGTTCGAGGCCGAGGGGCTGCGCGTGCACGTGCTGGGGTTCTCGCCGTCCGGCGAGCTGGCCTGGCTGGCGGCCGCCGCGGGGGAGGGCGGTGGCACGCTCTGGACGCTCCACGTGACGAACCTGGTCAACGATCGCGAGGTCGCGGCGCGAACCTATCGCACCGCCGGCGCGGGGGCCGACGCCTTCTGCGCCGAGCATCGCGCCGACGCCGGCCTGCTGCTGGCCGAGCGGGGCGTGAGCGGCGGCGAGATCGCGACCTTCGACAAGGCCGCCCCCGACGGCGCGCCGCTGAAGGTGTCGATCGAGCGCGGGCCGTCGTCGGCCAACGACGTCGTGATGGCGGGCGCGCTGGGGACCAAGGTGCTGGGCCGCCTGCCCGTCAACGCCGGCCAGGCCCGCACGCTGGGCTTCCTGCGCAGCCCCTTCGAAGAGCGGGTGGCGGTGCTGGTGCTGATCAGCGACGCGCGGACCGGCCGACCGGCCGTGCGCGTCCTGGGTGGCAGGCTCGACAAGCGGTGGATGGCCCGGCGATAGCGCCGGCACCGCTTTCGAAGAATCTTGCCAACAGGGTGGTGGCTCAGGCAGCGTATCGGAACTGTCCACCAACCACGCCTCCGACGTTGGGCCCGCGGCGCATCGTGCGCCCCGCGATCGCGCGCTCACGCACCCGCTCATCGAGCTGGTCGACCCCGACGTCTTCACGCTCACCTTCGCGGCCGACTGCATGTCGCACGGCTGCCGCTGCCGCGACGAGGGCGATCGCCGGCGCGATGACGCCTGCTGCCAGCATGGCGCCGACGTCCTGATCCCCGAGAAGGCCGCCATCCTCCGGCGCGCCGCCGAGATCGCCTCGGTGATGGACGCCGGCTGGCGGGACCCGGCCCGCTGGTTCGACGAGCGCGACCCCGAGCTCGATCCGCGCGTGCCCGACGGGATCATCCTGCGGACCGGGCTGGTCGATCTGGATGACGACACCTCGGGGTGCGTGTTCCTCGAGCACTCCGGCGCGCGCGGTTGCGGCCTGCACCGGGCCGCCCTGTCGCACGGCTTCGACCCGGCCGAGATCAAGCCGATCGTCTGCCGCCTGTATCCGCTGTCGCTCGACGGCGGCCGCCTGGGCCTGAGCCCGGACTTCGATCGATATTCGTGCGCCGGCGATTCCGGTCCCACGGTCTACCGGTTGATGCGCGGCGTGCTGGGCGCGACCTTCGGCGCGCCGCTGCTGCGGGAGCTGGATCGGGTCGAGTCGGACGTGGTCAAGCGGAAGCTGCGCGTCGTCCGCGCGAACGCAACCTGAAGCACGACCGCCGCCGGTCGTGTACCCTGGCCAGGCGTGGTTTGGGGATCAACCTCGGGAGGTCGTGCATGCGTTCAGTCCAGGCTCGTCAGTCGTTCACCCGGTCTACTCTGGCCGTCGCGCTGGCCGGGTGGGCCTCGCTCGGCGTCGCGTCCTGCGGCGGGGGCGGGGGACCCGATGCCGTGGAGGTCGTATCCGGCGCGGCCGTCGCTCGGCAGAACTACCTGGTCTCGTTCGCGAGCGGCGCCATCCCGTCCAACGCGGACAGCATCGTGGCCGCCGCCGGCGGGTCGATCGTGACCCGCTACACAAACGTGGGGGCGGTCCTGGCCAGCGGGACCGCCGCCGTCGCGGCCGCTCTGCGCTCCGATGCGGGCATCGACGCGGTCGCGTCGGCCAAGGCCGTGTCCAGCTCGCTGGGGCCGATGGCGCCCCCGCCCGCCGCCCACCCGCCCTTGCGGAACGCGCAGCCCGGCTCCGACCCGCTGTCGAACCGGCAGTGGGACATGGACCAGATTCGCGACCCCCAGGCGCGCGCCATCTCGGCCGGCAAGAGCAGCGTGCTGGTCGGGGTCATCGATTCCGGCCTGGACATCACGCACCCGGATCTGGCCGGCCAGGTGGTCGCGTCGGCCAGCGCCTCGTGTGTCGGGGGCGTCGCCAATCCCGACCCGGCGGTCTGGTCCAACGACGTCTTCGGGCACGGCACGCACGTGGGGGGCATCATCGCCGGCGCCAAGAACGGCGTGGGCATCGTGGGCGTGGCGCCGGGCGTGAAGCTGGCCGGGGTGAAGGTCATCGTCGACGACCTGAACGACCCGAACGCCGGGCTGATCTTCGCCGACGCGGTCGTGTGCGCCATCGACTGGGCGATCGGACACCGGTTCGATCTGATGAACGCCAGCCTGCTCATCGATCCGTTCACCGGCCCGGTCGACGACATCTTCTGCACCGACGACCCGGATCGCCTGGCCGTCATCAAGATGGTGCGGCGGGCGGTCATCACGGCGGCCGCCCACGACGTCTCGCTGATCGCGGCGGTCGGAAACACCTTCACCGATCTCGCGGCGCTGTCGCACTCGATGCCGGGCGCGACCTGCTCGGTGCTGCCGGCCGGGGCGCCCACCGTCATCGGCGTCAGCGCCGTGGGCGTCACCCGGCAGCTGTCGTTCTATTCCAACTACGGCCGCGGCGCGGTCGACCTGACCGGGCCGGGCGGCGACGCCCTCATCCCCGATCCGGCCGTCACCGACACCACCGCCTCGGGCCAGGTGCTGTCCAGCATGCCGGCCAACAGCCTCATCTATCAGTCGGCCGCCGGCTGGAACGGGCAGGTGCAGGACTGCTCGTCGGGGACCTGCGCGACGTACGCCTATCTGCAGGGGACCTCCCAGGCCACCCCGCACGTGACCGGCGTGGCGGCCCTGGCCATCAGCCGGTACGGCAAGATGGGGCCGCTGGCGCTCCGCTTGCTGCTGAGCGCGACGGCCACGCCGCTGCCCTGTCCGGTCGGTCCGTATGACCCGGGCATGACCGGAACGCCCGCCACCTGCACCGGCACGGCCCGCTTCAACAACTTCTATGGAGCGGGCGAGGTCGACGCGCTGAACGTCGTTCGGTAGGCCGCCCGAGACCTGGCGCGCAATACGCCAGGAGACACGCGGGTATCCGGCACCATTGAAGTTCTCTGACCCGGCTCCCGATGCAGCTTGTCAGGAGCCGGGCGATTCCGACCCGTCAGCGACACGTGTGCACGCAGCGAGGTCTGCGCCCGCTTCGAGCGGCGCTCGCGCTGAGCGCCACGCTCATGGTTGGGCTGGCTGGTCGCGGGGCCGCCGCCCAGGTCTCGCCCACCGGGGCGGGGTTCGCGGTCGATCGGTTCGAGCCGGCGGGCGGCGGCAGCCAGTGGTTCTCGCTGGAGTCGCTGGACTTTTACGGCCGCGCGCGCCCGGCGTTCGGCCTGATCCTGGACTACGCCTGGAAGCCGCTGGTCATCTACGATCAGAGCGGCCAGCCCGTCGCGACCTTGCTTCGCGACCAGATGGTCGCCCACGCCGACGCCGCCGTGATGCTGGGCAACCACTTCCGGCTGGACCTGAACCTGCCCGTGGTGCTGTACCAGCAGGGCAACGCCCTGATCCTCAACGATCAGAGCTACGCCGTTCCGGTGCACACCGCGCTGGGCGACGTGCGGATCGGCGCCGACCTGCGGGTGTTCGGTCACACAGGCGACCCGTTCGTCGCCGCGATCGGCGCGCAGGTGTTCATCCCCGCCGGCAAGACCGCCAGCTACAGCGGGGACGGCAGCTGGCGCGTCTGGCCGCGCGTCATGATGGCCGGCGACGTCCGGACGTTCAGCTGGGCGGCCAGCGTCGGTTATCACCTGCGCCCCACCTACAAGTGCGGCTGTTCGCTGACACCGGGTGACGAGGTGACCGCCGGTCTGGCGGCCGGCGTGCACGTGTCGCCGGCCGTCCTGATCGGGCCCGAGCTCTACGCCAGCACCGCCAGCGCTCACTTCGGCAGCCGGGTGATGTCGCCGCTGGAGCTGCTGGTGGGCGTGCACGTCCAGGTGGCGCGTGGCTGGACGGCGAGCGCGGGCGCGGGGCCCGGGCTGACGGACGGCGCCG
>Ga0068855_100009001_pt1 | contig 12063 bp, 10 predicted proteins | sample KBSCornC52_FD_66592 | JGI IMG/M metagenome (GOLD analysis project Ga0068855, IMG submission 66592) | Corn rhizosphere microbial communities from Kellogg Biological Station, Michigan, USA - KBS Corn C5-2 | ecosystem: Host-associated > Plants > Roots > Rhizosphere > Soil ...
CCGCTTTCCGCGCCGAGATCACAAGCGATGTGGTAGCTGGGGAGACTTGCCATCCCGCCCGGGATAGATGCGATCCGGGGCATACGTAAAGCTGCAAATCGCTCGCCTTCGCGATTCCGTTTGCCAACGACATGGATTCCGGTTTGCGTCCCGTCCATCCGCCCATGAGCCCATCCGCCTATTCTCTCGCGCAGGAGGCCTACGCCGCACACGGCGTCGATACCGAGGCCGCACTGCAAATTCTCGCCCGCACGCCGATCTCGCTGCACTGCTGGCAGGGGGACGATGTGCGCGGGTTTGAATCCGGAGCCGGAGAACCGGGCGGCGGGCTGGCCGTCACGGGAGCTTATCCCGGCCGGGCGCGCACGCCGGAGGAATTGCGGACGGATCTCGATCAAGCGCTCGCGCTCCTGCCCGGGCGCCACCGGCTGAATCTTCACGCCAGCTATGCCGAACTCGGCGGCGCGAAGGTCGACCGCGATGCCTATGAGCCCGCGCATTTTCAAGGCTGGATCGATTGGGCCAGGGCGCGAGGGCTGGGGCTGGATTTCAATCCGACCTATTTCGGTCATCCTCTCGCCCTCAGTGGGCTCACGCTCACCCATCCCGATGATGCAGTGCGCCAATTCTGGATCGCCCACGGCATCGCCTGCCGGCGGATCGGCGCGGAAATGGGCCGGCAACTCGGTTCCGCCGCCGTCACGAATGTCTGGATCCCCGATGGCTCGAAAGACCTCACCGTCGACCGCCGCGGTCCTCGCGAGCGTCTGGCCCATTCGCTGGATGCCATCTTCGCCGAAGCCATCGATCCCGCTTTGGCCATCGATGCCGTGGAGTCGAAGCTCTTCGGTCTCGGCAGCGAAGCTTTTGTCGCGGGGTCACACGAATTTTACCTCGGCTACGCCATCACGCGCGGAAAACACCTCTGTCTCGACGCCGGCCACTTTCATCCCACCGAAAGCATCGCCGACAAAATTTCCAGCGTCCTGCAATTCGTCCCCGGGTTGCTCCTGCACGTCAGCCGTGGGGTCCGCTGGGATAGCGATCACGTCGTCCTCCTGGACGATCCCACCCGTGCCATTTTCGAGGAACTCGTCCGTGGCGATTTCCTGGGCCGCACCCGGCTCGGCCTCGATTTCTTCGACGCCAGCATCAACCGCGTGGCGGCCTGGGTCATCGGCGCCCGCGCTACGTTGAAAGCGCTTCTGGCCGCCCTGCTCGAACCGATCGCCCAACTCCGCGACTACGAAAAGGCGGGTGACTTCACCAGCCGGCTCGGCTTGCTGGAAGAAGCTCGGACTCTGCCTCTCGGCGCTGTCTGGGGCGAACATTGTCGACGGCAGAATGTGCCTCCCGGTCTCAGTTGGCTGGCGGAGGTACAACATTACGAACGTGAGACAAGAGCACATCGCATTTGAGATGAGAAATCCTCAGAAAACGCGACACAAACCGAAAGGTTAACGATATTGCGGAATTGAGAATTCGATGCTTTTTACCCCCCTCTTTTCAGAAGAACCTGTTTAAATCATTGTGCATCTGAAAAATTCTTTGGCCACGAAGAGACAGAGAGGAAAATACGCGGTATTGCGGTGAAGTTCGGATTTTATCATTTCTCGCTGGGTAAATATAATTTCAATAGAAATCATAGGTTAGGCACGCCCGCTGCTAGGTGTTAGCACCATGATCTCACTCACCAGCTTGCCTGCTGACGCCGAACCCGAGACTGATGAAGAACCTAACGGCGCGGTAGCGGCAAATCCCTCGTGCTATTCCGTCACCATCTTCACCCAGCGCTGGAAGGAAGTCCGCGATTTTTACGTGGATATTCTCAATGCTCGCGTGCTCAGCGAGCGCACGGATCGCTACTGCGAGATGGATCTCGGCGGTATCCCGCTCACGGTCCGTCGCTGCGAGCATGGTGAAATGGTCAGCTACTTCCATCTCTATGTCTCGATGAAGAATCGCGACGCTGTTCTCGGCGAGCTCCGCCGCCGCGGCATCATCGTCACTACCGTCGGGCCTTACACGAACTTCCGCGACCCCGAAGGCCGCGTCATCAAGCTCTCCGAGGAAAAGACGATCGTCTCCTGACGATCACGCTGCGGCGGAGCGACTGAGGCGCTCCCGCAGTGGAGCGGTGCGAATCGCTTTCTATCGCGTGATACGCTCGGCGCCGGCATAGGCGTTCATCGAACGGCCACGCAAAAAACCCACGAGAGTCTGCCCGCTCTCGCGGGCAAATTCCACCGCCAGGCTGGACGGCGCCGAGATCGCCGCCACGATGGGAATCCCGCCGGCGTGGGCTTTCTGCATCATTTCAAACGAGGCGCGCCCGCTCAAAAGCGCGATGTGGCCGTGCAGCGGTGCGATTTTTTCCAGCAGCGCCCAGCCGAGCAATTTGTCGAGGGCATTGTGGCGCCCCACGTCCTCGCGGACGGCGAGCAATTTTCCCGCGGCATCGAAAATCGCACAGGCGTGCAGGCCGCCCGTACTCTTGAAAGTATCCTGCTTGCGTGCGAGTCGCTGAGGCAACGCCAGGAGCACGCCCGCCTTCACTCGCACCTCGTCGTGCAAGGGCTTGCGTCGCTTCAAAACCGCCTCCACCGAGGCCTTGCTGCAAATCCCGCAACTCGAGGAAGTAAAGACGTGGCGGGTCAGCTTCTCAAAATCGAAAGAGTCCGGATGCGTCAATGCGACATCCACGGCGTTGCCCGTGCCCGTTGCGCCTTGCTCGATGCAACTGGTGATATCGAAAATGTCTTTCGCGGTCTTGATCACGCCTTCGCTGAGCAGGAAACCGGCGGCGAGTTCCCGATCGTGCCCCGGCGTCCGCATCACCACCGCGAGCGGGCGTCCTTCGACGCGGATTTCCAGCGGCTCTTCCGCGGCCAGGACATCGTCCACTTCGCCGACGGACCGGCCGTCATCATAACGCACCAGGCGGATCTCCCTCGCCTCGGCACTGAGGTTCGAATGCGCGGGCGCTTTCATCGCCAGACTTCGACCCGTTGATACCAGCTCGGGGAACTCATTTTCGCATTGGCGCCGGAGGCAACCGCCCCGTCGCTTCCACGCCGGCATGTCTCACCGCCCTCAGAAAACGCCCAAGCCGGGATTGGCCGACGATGTGAGATGATGTGGGGGGGCATGGGGCAAACAGTGAAGGAGCAAGGATGTACCGAAATCCGACAAACGGGAGTTTTGACCACGGATTACGCGGATGACACGGATTTTTTCGCGGCCTGTCGTTCACGGAATCCGTGCAATCCGTGTTGTCCATCGTCATTCTCCGCCGGTATCAGTTTCGGTATACTCTCAGGACGCAACCTCTCCGCCTATTCCCTCTCACCATGACTCCGACGCGCGGCGTGCTTTATCTTCAATGGGGCGACCAGCATCCGCAATTTGTCCAAAGATCGATCGCTTCGCTCCGGGCAGTTCATCCCACTTTACCCGTTCACATTCACACCTTATCCGGTCCGGCCACTCTCCTGGACAAGGCCTGGATGTTCGACCTCTCGCCCTTCGAGGAAACCCTCTTCCTCGATGCCGATACTGTCGTTCTGGATTCGTTGGATTTCGGTTTCGAGCAAGCGCAGCGGTTCGGCCTCGCCTGCTGCATTTGTGAGTGCCCATGGGCCAGGCGCTTCGGAGGCCTTTCGGGAGAACTCATCGAATACAACACCGGCGTATTGTTCTTCACCAAAGCCGCCCAGGCAGTTTTCGACGCCTGGAAAATCTGGAGCACCCAGCTCGACTCTTCGATCATCTTCTACAACGCCGATTCCCAGCTGGCCCAAACACCCTTCAACGATCAGGGCAGCTTCGCCAAGGCCATCGCCGAGACCGGCTTCAATCCCGCAGTCCTGCCGCTCAACTGGAACTTCCGGCCCAACTGGCAGCATACGTTCTTCGGGCCGATCAAAATCTGGCACGATTACTCGGCCCCAACGCCGGAACTCTGCGCCGTGGCCAAGGAACAGTCCGGCGCACAAAAGATCATCCGCTTTTTCGAGCACCGCTGATTTCCGATCTTCCTGCGCCGGCACTTCTCATAACCCACTGTAGGTTCCAGTCACCCTGTGCCTTGAGTTGCGCTTGCCCGCCGTCTCGCTAACATCTCCTGTCGTGAAATCGTTCCTCTCCCTTCTTTTCCTCGTGGCCTGCACGGCCAGCGTGCTCGCCGCCGATGCCAAGCCTATGAAAGACCAACCCGCTGCCGACAAATCTGCCGCCACCGAACGCATCACCTTCGGTGGAGGTTGCTTCTGGTGCATGGAAGCCGTGTTCCAGCGGCTCAAGGGGGTAAAAGCCGTGGCCTCGGGCTTCGCGGGCGGCGACGTGCCGAATCCCACCTACAAGCGAGTCTGTGAAGGCGACACCGGCCACGCCGAAGTGGTGCAGATCGAGTTCGACCCGAAGGAAGTCTCCTTCGAGACGCTGCTCCACGTTTTCTGGGCCGCGCATGACCCGACAACCCTGAACCGCCAGGGTCACGATGTCGGCACGCAATATCGCTCGATCATTCTCTACGAGAACGACCAGCAAAAGGCCGAAGCCGAGAAGTCCAAGGCCGAAGCGCAGAAGGATTTCAAAGATCCGATCGTGACGCAGATCGTGCCCCTGAAGGCCTTCTACAAGGCCGAGGATTACCACCAGGATTATTTCAACACGACCGGCGACCGGAATCCCTACTGCACCGTCGTCATCCGTCCGAAGCTGCAGAAGCTGCTCTCGAAAGGACTCATCCGCGAGGAGCCGTATATCAAGTAAGCACCTCCGCTCAAATAATGTCGGCAGTCGGCGATTGGGCTCCGTAAGATCGCCATCCGACCCATGCGCCCCGTTTCCTTCGTCCTGCTGCTTGCCAGCCTCGCATCCGCCCACGCTCTCACGCTCGACCTCAAGCCCGGCACCGACATCCCGAACCTCACCGCGGCGCGCGATGCTGCCCGCCAGGCGCATGCCAAAGACGCGAAGGAACCTATCACCGTTCGCATCGCCGCCGGCACCTATTCGCTCACCGACCTCGTTATCTTCGAACCGCAGGATAGCGGCGTAACCTACGAAGCGGCGCCCGGCGCGAAGCCCGTCTTCACCGGTGGGAAAAAAATCGCCGGATGGAAAGCCGGTGCCGATGGCCTTTGGACCGCCCATGTCGAGCCCGGCACCACTTTCGAAGCGCTCTGGATCAACGGCCGCCGCGCCACGCGGGCGCGCACGCCGAAAGACGACTACATGCAGGCCATCGGTCAGCCGATGGAAGCGCTGCCCGGCATCAAGCTGGCCGGCCCGCCGCAACAGACCATGCTCCAGGTTGCGCCCAAGGATGCGGAAATCCTGCGCGGCTTGAGCCCGGAGGAATTGCACAATGTCAATGTCGTCGTCCTTCACTCCTGGAGTGAAACGCGCCATCGCCTCGCCGGCGTGCGGGTGGAAGATGGCACTCTTCAATTCACCGGCGGCAGCCGCAATTTCTTCTCCCTCGAACCTTTCCACCGTCTCTATTTCGAAAACCTGCGCGCCGCGGTGACCGATCCCGGCGATTGGTTCCTCGCGCGCAACGGCACGCTTTATTACAAGCCGCGCGCCGGCGAAAAGCCCGAGACCGTCGATGCCTGGGCGCCCGTCGCGACGCAATGGCTGCTTTTCAAAGGCGACCCGGCGAAGGATGAAACGCTCATCCACGACCTCCATTTCCGTGGACTCAAGTTCGAGCACCAGGCCTACACGTTACCGGAAACCGGCGCCGGCTATCACCAAGCCGAGGAGCCGCTCGGCGCCGCCATCGAGGCCGATGGGTTGCGCAACGTGAGCTTCGAGCAGTGCGAGTTCACCCACACGATGACCCACACGCTGTGGTTTCATCGCGGTTGCCGCGACATCACCCTGCGCCAATGCTGGCTGCACGATCTGGGCGGCGGCGGTGTGAAGGTCGGCGACCCGCACGTCACCGACGACCGTAACCACACCAGCTTCGTCACCATCGATAACTGCATCATCCACACCGGCGGCCGTTATTTTCTCAGCTCCATCGGGGTGCTCATCTTTCACGCCAGCGATTGCACGATCCGCCATTGCGACATCGCGGATTTCTTTTACTCCGGCGTGAGCATTGGCTGGACGTGGGGTTACAAGCCCACGCCCTGCGCGCGCAACGTCGTCGAGGATTGCCACATTCATCATCTCGGCTGGGCGGTGCTCAGCGACATGGGTGCCGTCTACACTCTCGGGCCGCAACCCGGCACGGTCATCCGTGGCTGTCATTTCCACGATATCGGCTGCGGTAGCTACGGCGCTTGGGGAATGTACAACGACGAAGGTTCCACCGGCATCGTTTGGGAAAACAATCTCGTCCACAACACCCAGGACGCCGGCTACCACCAGCACTACGGGCGCGGGAATATCATTCGCAATAACATCATCGCCTACTGCATGGAGGAACACGTGAGGCGCAGCCGACCCGAGGAATTTCTCGCCTTCGCCTTCGAGCACAACATCGTCCTCATGGGCGAGGGACGACTTTTCGCCCACGTGGACAAAAACTGGGACGACGGTCGCGTCTTCCTCGCGGACAATGTCTATTGGAAGCCTGACGGCCCGATCCCCGACTTCGCCGGCAAGACGTGGGCGGACTGGCAATTCCTGGGGCGCGATACCGGCTCGCTCGTGGCCGATCCGCTTTTCGTCGCGCCGGAAAAAGGGGACTGGACGCTGAAACCGGAATCGCCGGCGCTGAAGATCGGCTTCGTGCCCTTCGACTGGAAACAAGCCGGGGTCACTGGCGACGCCGCGTGGCACCAGCTCGCCGCGGAGGAATTTCCGCCGATGAAATTCGGCCTGAAACCGAAGACGCCGCCGCTGGTTCTGCACGACGGATTCGAAAACACCCCTCTCGGCGCCCCCCCGGCCCGCGCCCGCATGACCATGAAGAAAGCGGGCGCGATTCAGGTCGTCGCCACGCAACCGAGCAAGGGACAACACTGCCTGCAACTCACCGATGGCCCGGACATTGAGCCCGCTTACCAGCCGCACTTCTACTACAATCCCGGGCACGATCACGGCCTTACGCGCACGGCCTTCGATGTCCGCATGGAGCCCGACTACCAGCTCACCTTCGAGTGGCGCGACGATGCCCAGCCCTACCACACCGGCCCGATGCTCAATTTCAGCAAGGGCGCCGCGCACGCCAACGGCAAGACCCTCACCGTCTTCCCCGCGAATACCTGGGTGCACGTGGAAGTCACCGCCAAACTTGGTCCCGATAGCGACTCCACCTGGAATTGCACGCTGACGATGCCCGGCAAAGAGCCGCAGCATTTCGACGGACTGAAATTCGAGAAGGCTGATATGAAGATCTTGAAGTGGCTCGGCTTCTCCTCTCCCGGCCGCGCCGCCGCGAAATGCTGGCTCGACGAGGTGGAAATCGAAAACAAATGAAAGACAGAACATCCAACATCGGAGGAAACACCCAACACCCAACATCCAACATCCAACGTCCAATCGAGATTGCGCGGACGCCAACACGCTTGCGCCATTGGATGTTGGATGTTGGGTGTTGGATGTTGGATGTTCCTCTTCTTTCCCGTGGCTAGCGTCCTCGCCATCATCACCGGCGAACGCGGCCAGCGCGAAATCGTCCGCCCACTCGAAGCCGTCGGCGTCACTTGCGCTGTGCTCGATTGGGAAAGTCTGCGCACCCGCGGCAACGCCCACGCCCGCTTCCTTCCCGAGGTCTGGAAGCTCATCCGTGCCTACCCCGACGCCGTCGTCTTCACTGACATGAGCTCGGTATTCCTCGGCCTCATTCTCCTCGTGGCCAATCTACACGGCGCGCGTGTCTTCCTGCGTCTGCGCGGCGATCCATTTGCCGAGACGCGCGATCAACTTCGCTTCCACTGGGAGCAGCGCGAATGGCCACAGTTCCTCCGCTCCGTGGTGTCATGGCTGCTCGATCGCCCGCTCTTCGCCGCGGTGGATCACTTCGTGCCGGTCTCCGACTGGATCGTCCGGCGGCTGCAGATCCGCGATCGCGCCTCCATCGTCCGCATCCCGGTGGCCATCGAACATTTTCCACCGCGCGCACATCACCAGACCTCGCCGTTGCGTTTGCTCTCGGTGACGAATTTCAACTACCCACAGAAAGTCGCCGCGCTCGGGCGCTTTCTCGATCGTTACGGCGATTTTCTCGTCGCCAATGGGATGACCATCACCATCGCCGGCGCCGGCATTGCCTGGGAGACGTTCCGCGCGCGTCACGCCGGGCACGCCCAATTTCCCGGCTTCGTCCGCGACGTCGCCGGCCTCTATGCCGAACACGATGTGTTCGTCCACTTTTCCGACCTCGACGCTTTTCCCTACGTCGTCCTTGAAGCCCAAGCCGCCGGTCTGCCGGTGATCGTCAATCCCGCCTGCGGCATGCTGGAACAGGTGGAGGAAAATCGAAATGGCTTCCTCCTCGAACTCGAGGATCGCCCCGCCGTCGAGTCGCTCCTCCTCCGCCTGCGCGACTCCGTCGACCTCCGTGCCCAACTCGGCGCCCAGGCTCGCCAGACCGTCCGCGAACGCTACGCGCTCACTGCCATCGGCGAACAGTTGCGCCGCCTACTGCCCCCCTGAGGTGCACGGGCGTTGGGCGCCTGCTTTTCGCTTGCCATACTTCAAGGCCATCCATAGGAACGGCTATCCCAGCGCCGCTGCCTAATCCCCTCTCATGATCGATATGAATTTTCAGGAATCCCTCGTGGAGGCGAGCTGGTGAAGGCGCTCCGGGAATTCAAACGAAAGGTGCTCGAGGGGCTCATTTGGCGCCTGCAAAAGGGCGGTTGGGCCGGCGATGAAGAGCCGAGGAAATTGAGCGAGACACAGGAATTGTTTTGCCAGTGGAACGCGGAGCAACTCGGCATCACTCTCGAGGACAGCCGCAATCGCTACCTTGCCTCGTGGCATTCCATTCGCCATGGACACGGCGGCAATGAATACCGCGAGTTCTGCGATCTCTCCTATCGTATTTATCGCGTCTTTCACGATGACCGCCTGCAGGAGTCCTTCGCTTCCTACGAGTTTCACGGCCCGATGCACCTGCTGCGGATGCTCTCCTACTACGAGCCCCCCTGGCCCGACGAGCATCCCGTCGTGCAGAACCTCTCCTCATCCTCCACGGTGCGCATCCTTGATTTCGGCTGTGGGCTGGCGCACGTCTCACGCAGCCTTGCCCGCAAGCTCCGGGAGCAGAAAAAGGAGGTGCATCTGACGCTGGTGGACATTCCCACCGTTCGCAAAACGTTCCTCGTCTGGCTCTGCGAGAAGACCGGCATTCCCGCCACCTTCCTGAATTGCACGCCGACCGCCCCCATTCCGCCGCTCACCCCTTGCGAAGTGTGTGTGGCCACCGAGGTGTTTGAGCATTTGCACGAGCCCATGCCTTACCTTCAGGCCATGCACGCGGTGCTCCAGCCGGGTGGATTTCTGCGGACGAATGTCGCCGATCATCCTGCGGAATATGGCCACGTGAGCACAAACCTCGAGCCCCTCCGCCGCCAACTCCGCGAGTGGGGCTACGAGGAACTGCAGCCCAATCGCATTTTCCGCAAACCCCGCGCCTGAGAGCGTCGGGGTGGAGGGCGCGTGTCCCCACGCGTCCGGGCTGCAGCTGCGAATCAAGCCACTCCTGGCGCGTGGGACACGCGCCCTACCTCAGCCGCCCGCCACTTCGGTGAAGCGGCGAACGAGCTTTCGCGCGCTCTCTCCCAGAAGAAAAAGCGCGGCGATTCGCACCCACGGCAGCATCCCTCCGAGCTGCGGATAATGCCCCAGCGCCCGCCAAAACAATCCAAGCGCCTTCCAGCGTGCCACCGGTAACGCGCGATAAGCCAGCTCGGCATATTGCATCCCGATCACCCGCCGATATTCGGCCGGCACTTCCGATGCCTCGAAATTTTCGGGCCGAAAGTTCAGGGTCAGCAACTGGTTGAAAACCTCGAGAAAAGCATCCACCGACGCCCCATTGAAATCCCGCCGATACCTCGACAAGACGCGCGCGGTCTTCGGGAGGATCTGGCCAAGCCTGGCGTCCGTCTCTGCACCGACCAACGCCCGCAAATTTTCGAGCCGGATCGTGCAGGTCGCTTCCTCAAATGCCGCTTCATCATTGGCGGACATCGACCGCGTCACCGACGATGCGTGCTCTCGATAAAGCAACAACGGCCCGGGCAAATTAGCCGTTTCACGCGACCGCGCGATGCGTGACCACAAGGCGTAATCCTCCGAATGAAAGGAAGGCGCATAACCGCCAAACTCCTGCCGCACCACCTGGCGGCGAAACATCACCGAGCTGTGAATGAATGCGTTATCGAAGCACAGGTACCAGCGGATATCCTCCGGGCGATGCGGGCGCAGCAGCCGGTACATCCGCCGTCCCTGCCCATCGGTCTGCGTCGCTTCCGTCCCGACGAGCACGCACTCTCGATGCGCGCGCAGATAATCCACCTGCTTCTGCAACCGCTCCGGGAGGCTGACGTCATCGTGATCCTGCCGGGCTACGAATTCGCCACGCGCCAGTTCGAGCCCACGATTCAGGGCGGGGACGAGCCCGATGTTCTGCGGATTCGTTACCACTCGCAGTCGCGGATCCTGAACCGCGCGCAAAATCTCCGGAGTGCGGTCCGTCGAGCCATCGTCGATGACCAGCAATTCGAAATCGCGAAACGTCTGCGCGAAGATGCTCTCCAGTGCCGCGGGCAGATGCGCACTGCCGTTGCGGACCGGCAGTAAGACCGTGACCAGGGGATTTGCAGCCGTCGTTGCCATCATGCCGCGGCGAGCATCTCAAACACGCGCCGATGTTGCGCCAACCAATCCTCTTTCGAAAAACGCGACACTGCCCGAACCCGCGCCGAAGCGCGGTAGGACAGCCATTGCGCCATGATCATCTGCACCGCATCCGCCATGGCAGTGGACGCCGGCCAGTAATTCTTTTCCCAACTCTGCGGCACCTCCAGCAACGTTCCACCATCGTCGCCGACCAGTTCCGGCATGCCACCACTCGCCGAACCGATGACCGGTACCCCACACGCCATCGCTTCGATCGGCACCGTCGGACAAGGGTCCTGGTATTTCGGATGTAGGAGAATGTGCGCCGCACGGTAAATGGCCGGGGCCTCTTCCTGTTTGTAGGCCGGAATGCGTTGCACGAGTTCCGCAATACCAAGATCGCGCAGCGCTTGCGTCACTTCCGCTTCCGCGCTGGGCCACAAGAGTCGGCCCGCCAGATGCAAGCGCACCGGAAACTTGCGCCGCTGCAATTCGGCCACGGTCTCGAGCACCGAGGTCACCCGATAACTCTCATGATGGGAACCTGCGGCCAGCAATTGGCAAACATTCGTGTCCGGCGCTTCGCCCACAGGACGGAAATGCGCCATGTCCACACAATTGAAGGCGATCTCCGACGGCGTGGCCACCTTGCCGAGAAAACGCCCGGCACAAGACTCGCAAAAGGCGCTCTGGTTGAAGATGTAGTCCGCGCGATCACGGAGCGCCCGCATGGGCCCGTTGATCTCTTCCACGCGGTCGCCATACCACGCGGGATAGGCCACGCCGTTTTGATTCCAGACGAACTTCACGCCTTGCGATTTCGCCCAATCCACCAGCTCGATGGCAAACTTCGGAGGCGCGCTGCTCACGAGATAAAGCAGATTGAAATCGGCTCGCACCTCGGGAAATTGCTCGGCGAGGTGCAGCAACTTCACGCGTCCGCCGTGCACCAGTCCCGCGCTGTCCGGCGCCAACGCATCGCCATAATTCACCATCGGCTTTCCCCTTTGCGGCAGAAGTCTGAGGCTCCGCAGTTGCCCGCGATATCGACTCCGCTCCGGGAATTCTAGCAGGCGCCAGAATTTCGAGCGCAGGCGAGCCGGTAAAATGGTGTCGAGCAGGGATGCCATCGTCAGCGTTTCTTCACGAATTCATCGTAAGCCGCCGTGAGGTGGCCGATGTCGAGGGCCTGTGCCCCGCGTTCCGCCAAGTCCCACGCGAGCACCCCCGCCGTGGGACCTGCGGCGATGA
>Ga0068855_100009002_pt1 | contig 12062 bp, 10 predicted proteins | sample KBSCornC52_FD_66592 | JGI IMG/M metagenome (GOLD analysis project Ga0068855, IMG submission 66592) | Corn rhizosphere microbial communities from Kellogg Biological Station, Michigan, USA - KBS Corn C5-2 | ecosystem: Host-associated > Plants > Roots > Rhizosphere > Soil ...
GGTCTCGTCCTCGATGGTGATGAAGACGACGCCCTTGGCGCTTCCGGGCCGCTGGCGGATGAGGACTAGGCCGGCGATCGACAGGCGCTTGCCGTCCTTGATCGACGCGAGCCGGTCGGCGGTGATGAACTTCCGGGCGGCATAATGCTCGCGCAGGAAGCGCATCGGGTGCGCCTTCAGGCTGAGGCGGATGGTCTGGTAATCGTTCACGACATGCTCGGCGAGCGGCATCGCCGGGAGCTCGGCCGGCTGGTTTTCGGCGCCTTCGTCGCGCGCCTGCGCATAAGCGAACAGCGGCAGGTCGGGCGCGGCCTTGAGCGCGCGCGAATCCCACAGCGCCGCGCGGCGATCGAGCCCCATCGAGCGGAACGCGTCCGCCGCTGCGAGGCGCTGGATCGCGTGCACCGGCACCTGCCCGTGAGAGCGCAATTCCTCGACGCTGCGATACGGCCGTGCTGCCACCAGCCGCTCGGCTGCCTCGCGCTGCAGCCCGTCGATCTGGCGCAGGCCAAGTCTCAAAGTCAGGCTCCCCTCCCTTTCAAGGGAGGGGGCAGGGGGTGGGTGGCGAACGAGCGGGCTCGATGCCTGCTCGGGAGCTCCTTCAGCCGCATCGAGCGGCTTCAGTCGCGCCCCACCCCTAGATCCCCTCCCCTGAAGGGGAGGGGAAGCTTCAAGAGTGCAATCCCACCCTGACAAATTCACATCCACCTCGCGCACCTCGACGCCATGCTCCCTTGCATCCCGCACGATCTGCGCCGGCGCGTAAAACCCCATCGGCTGTGAGTTCAAAAGCGCGCAGGCGAAGGCCGCGGGGTATTTCCACCTCAGCCAGCTCGACACGTACACCAGGTGCGCGAAGCTCGCCGCGTGGCTCTCGGGGAAGCCATATTCACCGAAGCCCTTGATCTGGTCGAAGCAGCGCTGGGCGAAATCCTCGTCGTAGCCGCGGCTGACCATCCGTCCGACCATCTTGTCCTGCAGGACCTCGATGTTCCCCTTGGATCGGAAGGTCGCCATCGCCTTCCTCAGCTGGTTCGCCTCGGCCGCGGTGAACTTCGCCGCGTCGAGCGCGATCTTCATCGCCTGCTCCTGGAAGATCGGAACGCCGAGCGTCCGCCCGAGAATCTTTTCGAGCTCGTCGGGCGGCCCGTGCGCGGGATCGGGGCAGGGGAAGGTCACCGGCTCCTTGCCGCTGCGCCGCTTCAAATAGGGATGGACCATGTCGCCCTGGATCGGCCCCGGCCGCACGATCGCGACCTCGATCACCAGATCGTAAAAGCAGCGCGGCTTGAGCCTCGGCAGCATGTTCATCTGGGCCCGGCTCTCGACCTGGAACACGCCGAGCGAATCGCCGCGGCACAGCATGTCGTAGACTTGCCGTTCTTCCCGCGGGACGGTCGCCAGCGTCCACTCCTCGCCATGGTGCCGCGCGACGAGGTCGAAGCATTTACGGATGCAGGTCAGCATCCCCAGCGCGAGCACGTCGATTTTGAGGATGCCGAGCTCGTCGATGTCGTCCTTGTCCCATTCGATGAAGGTGCGCTCGTCCATCGCGCCGTTGCCGATCGGGACCGTCTCGGTCAGCGGCCGCTCGGTCAGAATGAAGCCGCCGACATGCTGCGACAGGTGGCGCGGCATACCGACCAGCTGCTCGGCGAGCTTCACCGTCCGCTTCAGATGCGGATCGGCCAAGTCGAGCCCGGCGTCGCCCGCGCGCGCATCCTGAAGCTCGGCTTCCATATGCCCCCAGATGGTCGAGGCGAGCGCGCCGCAGACGTCTTCAGACAGGCCCATCACCTTGCCGACCTCGCGGATCGCCGAGCGCGGGCGGTAGTGGATTACGGTCGCCGCGATCCCGGCGCCGTCGCGGCCGTATTTCTTGTAAATGTGCTGGATCACCTCCTCACGCCGCTCGTGCTCGAAATCGACGTCGATGTCGGGCGGCTCCTTCCTCTCCTCGGAGATGAAGCGCTCGAACAGCAAGTCGCTGGTCGCGGGATCGACCGCAGTGATGCCGAGGCAATAGCAGACGGCGCTGTTCGCCGCCGACCCACGTCCTTGGCACAGGATCGGCGGGTCGAGCGAGCGCGCGAAGGCGACGATCTCGTGGACGGTCAGGAAATAGCGCGCGAAATCGAGCTTCTCGATCAGCTGCAACTCGTGGTTGAGCTGGGTCAGCACCTTGTAGGGGATGCGCTGTCCCCAGCGCTCGTGCGCGCCGGCCCAGGTCAGATGCTCGAGATGCTGCTGCGGCGTGCGCCCGTCGGGCACCGTCTCGCGCGGATATTCGTATCTGAGCTCGTCGAGGCTGAAGTGGAGCGAATCCGCGAACTCGCGCGTCGCCGAAATCGCGTGCGGCCAGCGCGCGAACAGCCGCGCCATCTCGGCCGGCGATTTCAGGTGCCGCTCGGCATTGGCGTTGAGCAAATAGCCGGCGTTGGCGATCGTCACCTTTTCGCGGATGCAGGTGACGACGTCCTGCAGCGGACGGCGCTCGGGCGCGTGGTAATGAACGTCGTTGGTGGCGAGGATGGTGCAGCCGTGCGCGCGCGCGATGCGGTCGAGCCGCTCGATCCGCGCATTGTCGTTGCCGCGATAGAGCCAGCTCGCCGCGACATGGCGGAGCGACGGCATGGCGTCACGCAGCCGCGGCAATTGTCGTTCAAAATCATCGGGATCGTCTGTTGGCCAGGCGATGAAGGCGATCCCCTCCTGGTGCTCGGTGACATCGCTCAGCGACAGCTCGCACGCGCCTTTCCCGGTGCGCATCTTGCCGCGACTGAGGAGGCGTGACAGCCGGCCATAGCCAACGCGGTCGACCGGGTAAGCGAGCAGGCTCGGCGCGTCGGTCAAATCGAGCCGGCAGCCGATCAACGGCTTCAGCCCCGCCGCTTTGCACGCGCTGTGCATCCGCACGACGCCGGCCAGCGTGTTGCGGTCGGCAATGCCGATCGAGTCCATGCCGAGCTCGAGCGCCTGCAGTACCAGCTCGATCGCGTCCGACGCCCCGCGCAGGAAGGAGAAAGGCGAAGTGACGCCGAGCTCGACATAAGGAGCGCGGGTCACTGGCGGCGGCGGCATTTCCGCGCTGCGCACCAGCTTCAGGCGGGAGAATCCGACCTTCTCAGGCACTTCTCGTCACCCCCGCGAAAGCGGGAATCCATCTGTTCTTCAATTTCGCGCAGAGACGAGGAGAACAGAGAGACGGTGGCGCTTGCACGACCTCTCTGCGTCTCTGCGCCTCTGCGTGAACAAAATCGCTCATCACCCGAACAGCCCGTGGATGAACCAGGCCGGAGCGCCGCCGCGGCCATCGCCGGCGAGCCCTTCGCGGTAGATCCAGTAGCGGCGGCCTTGATTGTCCTCGACGCGGTAATAGTCGCGCAGCCGCGCCGACGAGGCTTGGCGCCACCATTCGGGCGCGATCCGCTCGGGACCCTCGGCGCGCGCGATGTCGTGCACCGCCCGCCGCCACACGAACCGCCGCGGCATGCCTTCGGGCGTCGCATAGATGACGTCGATCGCTTCCGCGCGATCGAGCAGGCGGTGGGGTCTCTTCCCCTCCCCTTCAGGGGAGGGGGCAGGGGGTGGGTGGCGGACGAGCGGGCTCGATGCCCGCTCGGAAGCTCCTTTAGCCGCATCGAGCGGCTTCAGTCGCACCCCACCCCTATGCCCCTCCCCTGAAGGGGAGGGGAAGATCGCCGCCACCCACCCGCTCGCCCGCTCGGGAAGGTGGCTCTCGCGCCGCTGCGGCCGCCGCACGGCGCGAGAACCGAGCTTGACCGTCAGCCGGTCGATGAGCCGCGCGAGGTCCCGCTCGCCCGACGGCTCCTCGACCAGGCTGTCCTGAGCGGCGTCGAGATCTTCGGTCCACTCCGCGGTCAGCGCGAAGGCGTCCACGCCGAAGCCGGGATCGAGCGCTGCCGTCTTGTCGGCGAGCAGCCGCCGGAGGTGCTTCGGCTCGCGGCTCGGGATCGCCGTCGCGACGCTCGCGATTGCGACGCTGCCGTCGACGCGATAGCCGGCGAGCGACAGCCGCCGCGCGCCGAGATGCCGCTCCTGCAATTGCCCGACGAGGATGGGAATCAACCGGTCGAGCGCCTGGCTTGCCGCTTCAGGATGCGTCGCCGGCTCCTCGAGTCTGAGCAGCGCGCGCGGCGGCGGCTCGGCCGGCGCGGCGGTCAGCGGTTCGGGCTTGTGCCCGGCCAGGCGGTCGAGCGCCACGACCACGTCCGCCGCCTCGCGGAACCGCCGCGCCAGCGCAAGCCGCGGCACGTCCAGCAGCGCGCCGATGGTCTTCAGCCCCAGCCGCTCGAGCGTCCGCACCGTATCGGCATCGAGGCGCAGCGCCGCGACGGGCAGCGGAGCGAGTTGCGCCATTAAGTCCCTCCCCTCTCCACGGGGGAGGGACAGGCGGCGCGCAGCGGCGCCAGGGAGAGGGGGAGTGAGTTGATTCGCCCCCTCTCCCCGCTCGCGCTGCGCGCGAGTCGACCCTCCCCCGCACGGGGGGGAGGGTGAATATCGCGCCAGCGCCCACGCCGCCGCGCCTGTCGGTGCGATCGCCACGCGCACCGTCAGGCCGAGCGCAGCGAACCGCCGCCGCACGTCGCCGACCAGCCCATTCTCGCCGTCGAACAGATGCGCGACGCCCGTCACATCGAGCCGCAGCGCGTCCGCGCCGTCCATTTCCACCAGCGGCGACCAGCGCCCGGCCCATTTCGCCAGCCGCTGCAACAGCGCGGCATCGCCTTGCGGATCGGCGGCGACCGCGACCAACGCCGGGTCGAGCGCGCGGGCGTCGGTCAGCCGCGCGCCGGCCCGCGCGCCGCGTTCGGCGGCCGCTCGCGTGACGGCGTGGATGATCGGCCCGTGCGCGCCTTCGACGGTGAGGACGACCGGCGCGTCAGGCGGAGAGGCGCTCGATTTCGCCCAGCGCTCGATCGCCAGCGCCGGCAACCAGATGGAAGCGATCCTTCTCATGGGCGAGCGTCCAGCGCCCCGGCGCGAAGCCCCGCGCGCGAAACAGCTCGGCGTCCCACGCCGGCCGCCCAGGCGCGCGCGGGTCGAGATCGTTGGCGAGCGACGGCGCGCTCGCGATCCGCCAGCGCATCCGCGCGCCGCTCAGATTGGCGTGGCCGCCCAGCCGAACCAGGAAGGCCGCCACGCCGGACCGCTCCGAAGCAACGGCGAGCCGCCGCGTCGCGGTGAAGTCGAGCGCTCGTGGGTCGCCCCAGATTTCGCCGATGACGCAGGACAGCGCGGCGCATCTCAGGCCCTCCTCCATCGCCCACAGCGCGTCCCTCGCGTCGCGCGCCTCGACATGGATGAGCTCGCAAGGCGGCAGGCCCGGCGGGTGGACGCGCCCGGATTCGAGGATCGCCATGCGCTCCTGGACCCACAGCAGCGGCTTCGTGCGATCGACCTGCGCCAGCAGGAACCCCGCCCAGCCGCCGTCGCGGGGATGCACGGCGAACAGCTCGGAAAGGGTGGCTTTCCTCCCCCAGATTTCTGGGGGAGGGGAACCATGCGAAGCATGGTGGAGGGGTCTTCCTGCGCCGCGCAAGGCCCCTCCGTCGCGGCTACGCCGCGCCACCTCCCCTGCAAATGCAGGGGAGGAGAGATCACGCCCAGCGGAGACAGCTCCGCCGGCGACGAGAGACAAGCCTTCCGCCACACGACTCACAACGCTTTTGTTCTACTTTTGTTCTTGTCCAGCGACTCAGGGGTCGGAGTCAAGACAGCGACTCCAACCTCCCCGTTGCGTAGCAATGGGGAGGGGAACCGCTCAGCGCAGCTGAGTGGGTGGAGGGGCCGGCCCCTCCGTCAGTCCCGCTAACGCGTGACTGCCACCTCCCCATCGCTTCGTGACAGGGAGGAATCCTCGACCTCGCTCAGGAAGCGTCCGATTTCGCCCACGATGCGCACCAGCGCCGGGCGCCACAGCACCGCGCCGACATGATAGGTGTCGATTTCGACCGCGCGGTCGATCTCGTGCTCCTGGCCACGCGCCGCGCTCGGCGCGACGATCCCGTCCCGCCGCGACCAGAAGGCGAGGGTCGGCACCGGCGGCTTGCCGTCGAGCCGCGCGAACGGTGGCTCGTTGACGTCGTGTCCGGCGACCCGCTCATAGAGCTCGCGGACATTGGTGTTGGTCTTGTAGTCGCCCGAGAAGGGCGAGCAGAGCGTCACCACCGCGCGAACCTTGTCCGGATGGCGATGCGCGAGCTGCCGCGCGAACATCCCGCCGAGGCTCCAGCCGATCAGGAGCACCGGCCGCCCATCGTAAATCTCGTCGAGGCGGGCGCTGAGCAGCTCCATCGTGTCGATCTTGGCGCCGCGGTTCAGCCCGAGGCCCCAAGGGTGGACGCGCCAGCCCGACCGCGCCAGCGCGCGGCGGATGTCCATGGTCGTGCGGTCGCTCGCGAGGAATCCGGGGATCACCAGCACCGGTGGTCCGTTCTCCGGCCCGCGCGGTCCGATCGGGCCAAGTCCGGCGAGCACGCGCGGCAAGTGCCAGGCCATCTCGCGCATTCGATGCCACGAGGGAGGCGCGAGGTCGTCAGGGTGAACGGCAGGGCCGGTCGCCGGGACAGGGGCACGCATCCACTTCATGGTACCAAGATATGCCATTCCGATAGCGAAACAACATTCCTGCGAATTAAGTGTTCCTTTTCAGGAACATCTCAATTTCGTGCGCCACGCGGCGACCCGCGCTCTTTGAGATGCCGAAGGCCATGTGGCCGCAATCCACTTCGACTTCCGCGTCACGCTCGCCGTCCAATCCGCGCGCGGCGCGCTTCGCGACAATACCGTCCTTGGCCGACCAGATCGCCAGCGTCGGCACCGGCGGCTTGGCCGGATGGTGCGGCAGCGGCGGCTCGTCGACCTTATGACCCGCGATCCATTCGTAGAAGCGCCAGACGTTGTTCATGTGGGGGTCGCCGGAGAAGGGCGAGCCGAGCGTCACCACGGCGCGGATCAGCTCGGGCGCCTCTCGCGCGAGCTCGCGCGCATAGACTCCGCCGAGGCTCCAGCCGACAACAAGGATCGGCCGCCCGTCGTGGATCACCTTCAGCCGCTGGCGCAAATGGCGAAGCACGTCGGGGTGCGCGCCGCGGTTGAGGCCGAGATCCCACGGATAGGTCCGCCAGCCCGCCTCGGCGAGTGCCTCGCGGAGCCCGGCGCAGGTGCTGTCGGAGGCGAAGAAGCCGGGGATCACATAGGCTGGCGGGCCGTCCTCGGGCCCCAGCACCGCGACCTCGCCGAATCCACGCAGCAGCCGCGGGACCAGCCAGGCGCCTTCCTTCAGCCGCTTCCAGCCCGACGGCGGTCGGTCGTCGCCGGTGAACTTGTACCTGGTCATCCCGCCCTAGAGATATTCGCGGCCCATCAGCGCTTGCATCGCCTGGGGGAGCCGCACCCGCCCGTCCTCGGTCTGATGATTCTCGAGCAGCGGAACGAGGATGCGCGGGCTCGCCAGCGCGGTGTTGTTGAGCGTGTGGGCGAACCGCACCTTGCCGTCGCTGCCGCGGTACCGGATGTTCGCCCGCCGCGCCTGCCAATCGTGCAGCGTCGAGCAACTGTGCGTCTCGCGGTACTTGCCCAGGCTCGGTACCCAGCTCTCGATGTCATTCATGCGATATTTGCCGAGCCCCATGTCGCCGGTCGAGGTCTCGATCACCTGATAGGGGATCTCGAGGTCCCGGAGCAGCTCCTCGGCGAGGCGCAGCAGAGTCGCGTGCCACTCGGCCGACTGCGCGTCGTCGGCCTCGCAGATCACATATTGCTCGACCTTCACGAATTGGTGGACGCGCAGCAGCCCGCGCACGTCCTTGCCGGCGCTGCCTGCCTCGCGCCGGAAGCAGGGTGAAAAACCGGCGTAGAGGATCGGCAGCTTGTCGGCTTCGATGATCTCGCCCGAATGGAGCGAGGTCAGCACCACTTCAGCCGTCCCTGCGAGCCACAAATCGTCGTTGGGCAGCTCGTAGGTTTCTTCCTTATGGCCGGGGAACTGGCCCTGGTTGAGGAACGCCTGCTCACGCGCGATCGCTGGCACGGTGATCGGCGTGAAACCGGCGCTGCCGATCTTGTCGAGCGCCCAGGTCATCAGCTTGGTCTCGAGCAGCGCCAGCGCGCCTTTGAGGCAATAGGTCCGGCTGCCCGACACTTGAGTCACCCGGTTGAGGTCGCCCCAGTCGTTCTTCTCGATCAGCGCGACATGGTCGAGCGGTTCGAAGTCGAAATGGCGTGGCTCGCCGACCGTGCGGATGACCTGGTTGAAGCTCTCGTCCGGGCCGACCGGCGCACCCTCGAACGGAATGTTGGGGAGCTTCAGCAGCAGCGCCTTTAGCTTCGCGTCGGCTTCGGTGAGCGCTTTCTCGAGTTCGCTTGCCTGCGCGCCGGCTTCCTTCGCCTTGCGGCCGAGCTCGGCTTTCTCCTCCGGCGACGCGTCCTTGAACCTCGCGCTCATGGCGTTGCGCTCGGCGCGGAGGCGGTCGATCTCGGTCTTGGCGGCGCGCGTCTCGGTATCGAGCGCGAGCAACGTTCCGAGATCGAGGTCCACCCCCTTGTTGCGGATGGCACGCTCGACTGCGGCGTGATTGGCCTTGACGAAATCGAGTGAAAGCATGGGCCGCGCGATGCGATAAAGCGCTTGCGAGGGCAACCGCTGATCGTCCTTTAGTCGAAATGCAGCCGGCGGTAGCGTCCGCGGAAATAAAGCAAGGGATCGAGGCTGGCATCGAAGCTCGCCTTGACGACGCGGCCGATCAGGATGTGGTGGTCGCCGCCGTCGTGCACCGCGTAGCGCTCGCATTCGAACACGCCGAGCGATTCGGCGAGGATCGGTGCGCCGGCTTCGCCACACGACCAGGGGGTGGTCCCGAACCGGTCTTCGTCGCGGGTCGAAAAGCGGATCGAGGCCGGCTGCTGTCCGGTCTGCAGGACGTTGACCGCGAAATGCGACGCGCTGGTCAACGCGGCCGCGCTTGCCGCCTGCTTGGCGATGCACACCAGCAGCAGCGGCGGATCGAGCGACACCGAGGTGAAGCTGTTGACCGTCAGCCCCGCCGGCGCCCCGTCGGGGCCAAGGCAGGTCACCACCGTCACGCCCGTCGCGAAGCAGCCGAGCGCATCGCGCAGCGTCCGCGAGTCGTGCCCGCTGCGATATTCGCGCCTGGTCGGTTGGTCGGCCATGCTCCGCCTATACCGCGCGCTCCCGTCATTGCGAGGCTCCGCAAGAGCCGCGGCAATCCAGCCGGCTTACTGGATTGCTTCGCTGCGCTTGCAATGACGTTTAGAGGCGCAGCAACTCCTCAGCCGGCAGCGCCAGCACTTCTGCAATCGTTCGCTCGAGCGTTGCCGATACGAGGTAGCGCGGCTGGAAGGCATCGTGCCGGTACGCCGTGTGGACCGCCCGCTCGACCGAGAAGGGCAGGCGCTCGACCGCGTCGCTCTCCAGGCTGAAATGCGATTCGCCGAAGCTCGACGCGAGGCCCGCGCCGAGGATTTTGAGCTCGCCGGCCTCCCTTGCCAGACCGAACTCGACGCTGTGCCAATAGAGCCGCGCGACCCGCTCCCCTTCGCCTGCGCGGATCGCGGCAAGGCCAAGGCGCCCGATATGCTCGGCCATGGCCGCGAAATCGTGGTGCGCCAGCATCGGGATATGTCCGAACAAATCGTGGAAGCAGTCCGGCGCTTCGAGATAATCGAGCTGGTCGCGCGTGCGGATGAAATTGCCGACCGGAAAGACGCGTTCACTCAGCATGGCGAAGAAGACCGCGTCGGGCACCAGGCCGGGAACCGCCACCGTCCGCCAGCCGGTGCGCGGCTCTAGAATCGCGTTGAGCTCCGCAAGCTCAGGGATGCCCGGGTGCGACAGCCGCAACAGATCGATGCTGTCGAGGAACGGCGACACCACGCGCGACCCGAGCAACTCGACCTGCCGCGCGAACAGCAGGTCCCAGACTGCATGGTCTTCGCCCGTGAACCGCTCCCAATGTTGCGGGACGACAAAGTCGAACCAACGTTGAAGCGGTGGGTCTCTGGTGATCGTTTCTTGAAGCACTGCCGGGTTCCTTCGGGGTATCGGGCAACAAAAAACCCGCCGAGCTGGCGCTGGCGGGTCGGAGGCTGGTGGTCTGAAGTCGCTCAGGCGCGCGTCAGGTGGTTCCAGCCTCCCGCGGATAATAATAGCTCGTCCACGCCACAGAAGCGGCGCGAAGCGGCACGGAAATGGCGAACGAACGCATCATTGCAGTTTATCTATCGCAGCTGGGGCCTGAACGATCAATGGCTGCGCGTGATCCGCTACAGCTTGTTGCCGACATTGTTGAACATCGAATCGATCTTGCCGCCGAGCGACTGCATCGCGCCGAGCGCCGCGATCGAGATCAATGACGCGACCAGCGCATATTCGATTGCGTTGGCGCCTTTGTCGCAGCGGAGAAGTTTCGTTAACCCACCCATTGAGAACCCCTTGGTTAACGCGAGCCGCCCCCGAACCCGCCGAACGGGTGCAATCTTCCTCTAGGCGGCCCTGCCAAATGCTTGCGCGACATGGTTAATCGTGTCGTCCGGACGCGACTTGGCGCGAGCCGACGCGGGGCAGCATTTCACCTCGGCAGGATTCAGGATTTCGTGTATGCTGACCACCTCGATCACAAGATCCGGGGAGGGGTCATGTTCGATCAGACGATGGGCGGCACCCTGCGCAATCTCGCAATTGGACTGGTATTGACGGCGGCGGTGGTCGGCGCCGGATTCGCGCTCGCTTTCTCTTAAGCGCGCCTTGTCGGTCAGCCGCCCGCCGTGATGCGGTTGATCGCATCGGCGAGCTTCACGTCGCGGTCGGTGACGCCTCCGGCATCGTGGCTGGTCAGGCGGAAATCGACGCGATTCCACACGCTCGTGAACTCGGGATGGTGATCGGCCTTTTCCGCGTAGAGCGCGACGCGGGTGAGGAATCCGAACGCCTCGCTGAAATCCTTGAACTTGACGGTGCGGACCATCGCCTTGCCGCCGTCCTCTATTGCCCAGCCCTTGGGTACCTCCATGTGAGCCTCCCGCCTCCGTCACCCTGAACTTGTTTCAGGGTCCATTCTGGAGACCAGAGGGCCCTACGAACAAAATGGATGCTGAAACAAGTTCAGCATGACGAGGGTGCGCTTGAAATCAGCCTTTCCCGAGCGCACGTGGGCGCAAAGGAGACTGAAATGGCCACGCAAGTCGCCGAAAAAACCGTTCTCGGCCTCGACAACCCGATGGGAACCGACGGCTTCGAGTTTGTCGAATATACCGCGCCCGACATCGAGCTGTTGCGCTCGCTGTTCACCCGCATGGGCTTTCCCGAAGTTGCCCGGCACAAGAGCAAGAACGTCACGCTGCACAAGCAGGCCGACTGCAATTTCATCATCAATGCCGAGCCGGGCTCCTATGCCGAGGATTATGCCAAGGCGCACGGCCCGAGCGCCTGCGCGATGGCCTTCCGGGTCAAGGATGCGAAGGCGGCGCACGAGCGCGCGCTCGGCCTCGGCGCGACGAATGTCGACGTAAAGCGCGGCGCCGGTGAGCTCGACATCCCGGCGATCGAGGGGATTGGCGGCTCGCGGCTGTTCTTCGTCGACCGCTACGGGTCGAACGGGTCGATCTATGATGTCGACTTCGACTTCCATCCCGACTGGCAGCAACGGATGGCTGAGGCCGATTCGAAGCTCACCTACATCGACCACCTCACCCACAACGTGAACCGCGGCCGGATGAGCGTCTGGGCCGATTTCTACGAGAAGCTCTTCAATTTCCGTGAGATCCGCTACTTCGACATCGAGGGCAAGCAGACCGGCCTGTTCTCGAAGGCGATGACGTCGCCGTGCGGCAAGATCCGCATCCCCTTGAACGAGAGCCAGGACGACAAGAGCCAGATCGAGGAGTTCCTGCGCGAATATAAGGGCGAAGGCATCCAGCACATCGCGCTCGGCACTTCCGACATCTACCAGGCGGTCGACATCATCCGCGCCCGCGGCATTCCCTTCCAGGACACGCCCGACACTTATTACGAGATGCTT
>Ga0068855_100009003_pt1 | contig 12062 bp, 9 predicted proteins | sample KBSCornC52_FD_66592 | JGI IMG/M metagenome (GOLD analysis project Ga0068855, IMG submission 66592) | Corn rhizosphere microbial communities from Kellogg Biological Station, Michigan, USA - KBS Corn C5-2 | ecosystem: Host-associated > Plants > Roots > Rhizosphere > Soil ...
CCGCCACCCCTCCCGGGGTGGGGCCTTGAGGGGTAGGATCCGGGGGTGGCGCTCGCAAACTCGCTTACCCCCGGCTACGGTCCTTGTATCCCTCCGGGATATCCGCCTGCCGTCCTGCAACGAAATCGGAGGCAAAAAGATGTGAGTATTGCTAAGGGCGCCCCGCCGCTTTTCGACAACGCGGCTTCCAAAGCGGCGGAGCACCGCCGCACTCCAAAACGCTGTCGCGGGAGGGCTCGCACAGCGTGATTCGTAGCCTGTGGCGGCCCATTCACTCCCCGCCAAAGAACCGCTTGAACGACCGGAAGATACTTTGCGGGACGGAGCGTTTTTGAGTGGTCTCCTCGCCGGGATTGGCGCCTTGGGCGAGGATGCTGCCGCGATGGACGCTGCAGCCATCTCGTGGGATGCGCGTCTCGGGAAGATCGATCGCGTAAGCCGTGCCGGCGTGTTCGCAACCGCTGGTGGCCAGCTCATTCGAAACCGAGCAGACGGTCACGCGACGTAGCGGGACGGGCGGTTGGAAGTTAGTCGCCGGGTACCGTTGCGACGGCGCGGCTTTCATGACGTCCACCCAGATGGGCAGGGCCAGCGCGGAGCCGTACCCTTTCTGGATAATGGTCTCGGGCTTATCGAGGCCGACCCACACCCCGCAGGTCAGCGAAGTGGTGTAGCCGACAAACCACGCGTCCTTGAAATCATTGGTCGTGCCGGTCTTGCCCGCCGCGGGCTTGGTAAAGCCGAGCGATTTGGTCGCAGAGGCCGTGCCGCGTTCGACCACCTTGTTCAACGTGCTGGTGATCATCCAGCTTACTCCCGGGTCAAGGGCCCGGCTCTGGATGTGCGCGGCGCGATAGATCGGTTCCCCTGCGGCGTCGTCGATCCGTTCGATGAGATAACTCTGCCGGCGCACGCCGTTGTTCGGGAAGACGGTATAAGCCGCGGTCAGATCGGCCACCGTCGCCTCGAATGCTCCGAGATAAACGGAAGGCAGATGCGGCATATTCTCGATGCCTACTGCCGCCGCGACGCGTGCGATCTCGTTCATCCCCGCGCGCTCCCCCACCCGCACGCTCATCGTATTGCGCGACTGGATGAGCCCCTCCTCGGCGTGCATGATGCCCTTGTAGGTGCCGTCGGAATTCTCCGGCGCCCAGTTCGCCGCTTGCCGCACTTCGCCACGGGCGATCGGGCCATCGTCGATCGCGGCGCCAGGCAGCATTCCTTTGTCGAAGGCCGCGGCGTAGACGAAGGGCTTGAACGTCGAACCGATCTGCCGGGTGGCCTTGTCGCCGATGGCGCGATTGAATTCACTTTCCGAATAATCGCGTCCGCCGACAATCGCGCGGATGCCGCCGGTGCGGTTGTCGATGACCACCAGCGCGCCTTGCAGATACGGCGTCTTCTGCTTCTCCGCCTTGGCCTCGGCGGGGAATTCCGCTTTCTTCGGGTGTTTGTAACTCGAACGCGATTCGACCTTGGTCAGCTCGACATCGACCGCCGACGCGGCGGTCTTTTGCAATGCGGGATCGATCGTGGTGTAAATCTTCAGCCCCCCATCCTGCCGCTGTTCGTCGGAGAGCAAATCGTCGAGTTCCCGCCGGACCATATCCATGGCGTAGTTATCCGTCGCCGAGGTCGGGCGTTTTTTCGCCAGCATCACGGGCGCGGCCTTCGCCTTGTCCGCGTCCGCTTCGTTGATCTTGCCGAGCTTCACCATGCGATCGAGCACGGTATTCCGCTCGCGGATGGCGCCCTTGAGGTTCTTCAGCGGCGAGAAATAGGACGGGGCGCGGATCAAGCCGGCGATCATCGCCGCTTCGCTGAGGGTCAGGTCGGAAGCGTGTTTGCCGAAATAGGTCAGGCTCGCGGTCTCAATGCCGTAAACGGTCGAGCCGAAGTAGATGCGGTTGACGTAGAATTCGAGGATCTGCTCCTTCGAATAATTTTGCTCGATGCGTGCCGCGACGAAGGCCTCGAGCAGTTTGCGGTGAATGCTTTTGCGCGAGCCGAGGCCCTCGGGATAGCTGTTGCGGGCGAGTTGTTGCGTCAGCGTGCTCGCGCCCTCTTTCGCGGAGCCGTGGGTGAGATTGCGAAAGATGGCGCGCGCGATGCCGAAAGGATCGACGCCATGGTGATCGTAAAAGCGCGAGTCCTCGCGGGCGATCAGCGCCTTGATGAACCAGGGCGAAACCTGCGAGAGCTTCACCGTCACCCGGTTTTCGCCCTGCAGGCGCGAATACATCCGCCCATCCATATCGTAAACCGTCGAGCGCTCGGACATTTCCTGCACCTGCTTCAAATCGAACGACGACGCCCAAAAGCCGTAGACCAGGCACACCAACAGGACCGCCACCAACGCACTCAGCGCCAGCCACACTTTCCAGCGCGAACGCGTGCGCACGGTCTTCGCGCCGAGCTTTTTCTTTTTCTTTGGGGTCTTCGCCACGCGCGAACGTTTCAGCTTTGCCGCGTGACGACAAGTCCGCGGTCCGCCCGCGATGAAGGCGGCAAGAATGCCGCGGAGACGCTCAGTCGGTAGCGCGAGAGGATTTCTGACGGCGAGTGGAAGAGGTCCGCGAAGCTTTCGGCGGCGTGAATCGGGTCAATGCCCGTTCAAAATCGCGCACGTACCAGCGCTTCCCTTTTTGGAAAACCACGTGGCCCTCAGCTTCGAGTCTGGCGGTCAGCGCCGGCAATCCACCCGGATACTTTGGATTGATCTCCCCCTTGTTCTTGAGCGTCCGCCAATAGGGCGTGATTTCCGCCTCACCGGCCGCGAACGCTTCATCGGCAGCGTGCGCGGCGATCCAGGCGAAAATGCCCGTCGTGATCGGACACGTCACATCCGCCCGATGCTTCGCCGCCAAGGAGGTCCGCAGATCGTCGATGGTCGTGAGCTGGCCTCGGGGCACGCGGCGCATCAGCGCGTCCACTTCGATCGGCGCGGGGATGACCATCCTTTCCCCGATCTTCACGCCCGCCATGTTCCGACAGACCGGCCCGACCTTGGGCAGATCCTTGGCGTCATGCAATTTCTCCCGCCACGTCTTTTTCCCGCGGAGCGGTTTGGCCGGTGCTGGAGCATGAGTTCTCATCTTTGCTTTCATGGTGCTTTGATGGGCGATTGAATTCCACTGAAATAACACATCCGTTTACGTTTGGAGACGACAAAATTGCCACGCACCGCCCCGAAATCCTTCGGCATTCGTCATCCGTCATTCGTCATTTACTTTTCAGCACGACGAGGTCGCCAGCTTCGCGAAACTGCTCTATTAGCTTCCCCACTCCGTTCATGCGCATCGACATTTTGACTCTCTTTCCCACCATCGCCGGCATTCCTTTGGGCGAAAGCATGATCGGCAAGGCGCAGCAGCGTGGTCTGGTGACGATCCAGGTGCACAACGTCCGCGACTGGGCGCGCGACAAGCATCGCACCACCGACGATGCCCCTTACGGCGGCAGCCAGGGGATGGTGATGAAGTGCGAGCCGATTTTTGCCGCGGTGGAGGATCTGAAGCAGCGGTGGAATGATGAATCGCCCCCCGGCAGCGCCGCGGAATCCCCCGGCATTCGTCATCCGTCATTCGTCATTTACCTTACTCCCGGGGGAAAGCCTCTCGACCAAAAGGCAGCCACCCGCCTCGCCCAACCCGGCTCGCATCTCATCCTGCTCTGCGGGCACTACGAAGGGATCGATCAACGCGTGATCGACCATCTCGTGGATGAGGAGATTTCCATCGGCGACTATGTGCTGACGAATGGCGCCATCGCCGCCGCCGTCATCACCGATGCCGTGGTGCGATTGCTCCCCGGCGTGCTCGGCGATGAAAACAGCGCACCCGATGACAGCTTCGCCAGCGGCCTCATTGAAGGCCCGCAGTACACGCGCCCGGTCGAGTTCCGCGGCTGGCGCGTGCCGGACATCTTGCTGAGCGGCAATCACGGTGCCATCGCCAAATGGCGCCGCGAACAAGCGTTGGAGAAGACGCGCCGCGTGCGGCCGGATTTACTGGGGGAAAAGCCAGAGTGCTCATCTTCGCGACCCGCATAAGCGACGAGCCGGATCATCATGCAATCTGGATCTTGCACACCCATTGAAGTTTTGTCCGTTCTTGCGCTGCATCCCGACTACGATTCGGCGGTGCGGTGCCCGAACGTCTTAGCAGCATCGCCCAACCATGGCCACACTCACCCCTGAACTCGCCTTCCAACTCGCGCTCGGCCACCGGCAGATGGGGCGCCTGGCGGAAGCGGAGGCGCTGCTTCGCCAGATCGTCGCGGTGCAACCGAATCACGTTTCCGCGTGGCACCAGTTTGGGCTTGTCGTGTTGCAATTGGGACGGCCGGGCGAGGCGGTGGATTTGATTCGGAAGGCCGTCGCATTGCAGCCCGGCAATGCGGCGTTGCATTCGGATCTGGGAGTGGCCTATCGCATGCGCGGGGATCTCGAGGAAGCCATCGCCAGCTTCCGGGATGCGTTGCGTTTGCATCCCGCTGTCGGGCACACCCACCGCAATCTGGGCGACGCCTTGCTGGCCGCTGGCCGGAGTGAGGAAGCGATTGCCAGTTATCGGTCGGCGATTGCCGCGCAGCCGGCCGATGCCGGCGCGCACAACAACCTGGGCAACGTCTATCTTCACCTCGGCCAACTCGAGGATGCCGCGGCATGTTATCAACGGGCCGTGGACCTCGAGCCGCGACTGATTCAAGCGCAAAGCAATCTCGGTGATATGTTGACCAAGCTCGATCGTCCCGAAGAAGGCCTGGCCTGTGCCCATCGCGTCCTCGCGCTCGATCCGAATTTCGCCGACGGGCACCTCAATATGGGCGTCGCGTATTGGCGCATGGGACGCTTCGCCGAAGCAGAAGCGTGCTATCGGCGCGCCATCGCGCTGAAGCCCGATCTCGTGGATGCGCATCTGAATCTCGGGCTCCTCCTTCTCCTGCACCGCCGTTACGAGGAAGGCTGGCGCGAGTATGAATGGCACTGGCGCTCGGGCACGCATGCGAGCCGCCGCCGCGATCTCGCGGCTCCGACCTGGGACGGCACACCAGCCGAAGGCAAAACGATTCTCACCTATTGCGACCAGGGATTCGGCGACACGCTGCAATTCGTGCGTTATCTGCCGCTGGTGCTGGAGCAATCGCGGGCCGCTCGGTTGATCGTGGAATGCCAGGCGGCATTGATTCCCCTGCTCCGCCAACTCGGCGGCCCGCAGATCGAATTCGTCCCGCGTGACGAATCCAGGGAGACATCGCCTCCGCATGACCTGCACGTTTCGTTTTTCGACTTCCCGCTGGTCCTGGGCCGTTTCGAGCCGCTGACCACGCCCGAGCCTTACCTGAAGGCGGACGAGGAGAAGCGCATGGCGTGGCGTTCGCGACTGGGTCCGGCGGGCAGGAAGCGTGTTGGCATCGCCTGGGCGGGAAATCCCGCGCAGCGCGATGACCGTCGCCGCTCGATGAAGCCCGAGATGCTTGGCCCGGTCCTCGCGGTTCCGGGCATCACGTTTGTGAACCTGCAGTTCCAACCAGCCGGTCCTCTACCCGCTCCGATCGCCGATGCCGGGGTCCTCGATGTCCGCGAGCACATTGCCGATTTCGCCGACAGCGCGGCCCTGCTCGCCGAGTTGGATCTCATCATCACGGTGGACACCTCGGTAGCCCATCTGGCCGGCGCGCTGGGCCGGCCCGCGTGGGTCATGGTGTCCTTCGTCCCCGATTTCCGTTGGGGCATCGGTCATACGGACACCCCGTGGTATCCGAGCATGCGGCTGTTTCGGCAGCCCTGCGCAGGCGATTGGGAGACGGTGGTGCAAGAAGTCACCACGGCGCTGCAGATGGCTAAAGCCGGTGGGTAACTTTTCACGCGGAGAAAAGTGGGGAACAAACCCGCGACCTTTTTGGGCATGAAGATGCGCATGTTGGCACATCGGTTTTACTCTTGCCTGCGAGACGACGTAGGATTGCCATACGCGCGACGGATTATGCGTTATTCCGATGATCTCTAAACTGCCTTCCTGGGTCTGGGGTGGCGCTTGGGCACTCGCCTTTATTGCGGGTTTTATTAACGTCGTCGGGTTACTGGGCTTTGGACATCAGGCGATCACCCATCTCACGGGCACTACTTCCCTGCTCGCGGCTGCCGTCGCGTCACTTGACGGCGCGGCGACTCTCCACTTTGGCGGCATCCTCGGGTCCTTTTTTGCGGGCTCGGTATTAAGCGGTTTTTTGATTCAGGACAGCACACTTCAACTCGGACGCCGTTACGGTATCGCGCTCCTTCTGGGGTCTTTCCTGCTTTGCCTGGCCGTTCCGCTTCTCAATCGGAGCAGTGTCTTAGGCCTCTATTGTGCATCGTGCGCCTGTGGCCTTCAAAACGCCATGGTGAGCACCTATAGCGGCACGGTCATTCGCACCACTCACCTGTCGGGAATGTTTACCGACCTTGGCATTTTCGTCGGACACTCCCTGCGGGGTTTGCCCGTGGATGTGAGAAGGCTGCGGCTTTGCTTCCTTGTTATCTCCGGGTTTTTCGCCGGCGGTATCGCCAGTGCGATCGTGTTTCCTCATCTTGGCTACTCGGCCCTTTTTATCCCGGCTGCATGCACGGCGCTCACTTCCGTAACGTATGGCGTTTACCATCTGCAGCATCGCCGGAAGGTCGAGGGAGCACGATAACCGGGAACTGCAGGCGCGTATTGCAGTCACGGAAAAAGTCCGCCGGAAAAACCCTGCTCACTCCGTGTGAAACACCTCGCTCGCCACGAGCGCCTGGATGAATTCCGCCACCCACATGCGAAGCATGTAGCGCCCCACCCTTAGCGATTCGGGGGCGACGGCTCGAAGCCACGCGTTTTAAACCCTCCGGCGACTTAAAACTCCCCATTCCCATTGCGCTGCTTCACCTGATTCAGTACCTCCTTGGTGCGGTCGATCGGACGCTTGAGCACATTCGTTCCCGGCGAAGCTGCGGCGGGCGGGTTGTTGGGGCCGGAAGCCAGGGGGGCGGCATCTTGTTGGGTGATCTCCTTGACCACCGGGGCGAGGGGGGCTTTGTGGATCAGAAAAAAGTAGACCGCCGCCACGATAATCAGGAGGACAACGTATTTCATTCTTGTAGCAGAGCATCCCTTGCGCCAGACGGTTGGGGAGTGAAGATCGCGCTAATCCATTACACCTATCTGCCGGTCTTGGGTGGCGTGGAGATTGTGATGGCGGAACATGCCCGGCTCTTCACCGAACATGGTCACCAGGTGACCGTGATTTGCGACCAGGGCGCGAGCAATGATCCGCGGATTCCCGTGGAATTGTTGCCCGATGCGGCCGATGCCGGCGAACTGGCCCGCGCACTCGAACCGCTTCTCGCGAATATGGACGTAGTAATGATCCATAATGTCGCCACGATGCCCTTCCACATCACGCTCACCGAGGCGCTTTGGAATATCGCCAAGCGCCTGACGAGCGTGCGCTTCGTGGCCTGGGTGCATGACCTCGTGGCGTGCAATCCGGATTACGAACTGCCGACGATCGAGGAGTGGCCGTGGAATTCCCTGACCCGCGCCCACGAGCGCTACCGCTATATCGCGGTTTCGGAACTGCGGCGACGACAGTTCACCGAGCTGACCGGCGGACGGTGCACGGTGATCCCCAATGGCGTCGAACCGACGCGGCTGCTGGGTCTGACGGAATCGATCACCGAACTGGCCCTCGCCTACAATCTACCCGGACGCGAAATCGTCCTGCTCCACCCCACTCGCCTGCTCAAGCGCAAGAACGTGGAACTCGGCCTGCGCGTGACTGCGGCACTGAAGGCCGCGGGCCGTTCGTGCGCCTACCTCATTACCGGTGCGCCCGATGCGCAGAATGCCGCCTCGCAAAGTTACGCCGAGCATCTCATCGAGTTGCGCGACGAACTCGGCCTGCGCGATGACGCGCTGTTTTTGCAAGCCGACATGCCGATTCCCGAGCCAGATCTGGCCAGCCTCTTCGTGCTCGCCGATGCGCTCTTTTTCCCCAGCCGTCAGGAAGGTTTCGGCCTGCCGATCCTGGAGGCGGCACTGCACCGGTTGCCCGTCTTTTGCTCGGCCATCGAACCACTGACCGGCCTGCTCACCCAAGGCGTGACTTTTTTCCCGCTCGATGCGGAGCCGACGCAAATCGCCCTGACCGTCGCGGCCAAGCTCGGGACTACCGAAGCCTGGCAGGCACGGCACCAAATCCGCCGCCATTACGCCTGGCCGGCGGTCTACACCCACTATCTCGCTCCTCTTCTCTCCGAATTCGAAACTTTCGTCTCCGCATGAAAATCACGGCTCAGCTCCCCACGTTGGATGAAGGCACAGTCGCAGCAATCGTCGGCGCTTATCACGGCGATCCCTTTTCGGTGCTCGGTGAGCACCAGGTCGGCGATCGACTCGTCGTCCGGGTGTTCCGGCCCGATGCCCGGGCGGTAACGGTCCGCGATGAGTCGACCGGGGCGACTTATCCCGCGCTGCAGATTCACTCGGATGGGTTCTTCGAGGCGACGCTGGAAGGCGTCTCCGAACGCATTTTCTACCAGCTCGATTTCACCGGCCACCAGGGGCAGACGTGGTCGGAATACGATCCCTATTCCTTCGGCGTGATGCTCGGGCCGCTGGACCTGCATCTCTTCGCGGAGGGCACCCACTGGCAGCTCTACGAAAAGCTGGGCGCGCATCTCACGGAGTTCGGCGGCGTCCGCGGTACCAGCTTCCACGTGTGGGCGCCGAATGCCCAGCGCGTGAGTGTGGTCGGCGAATTCAACGGCTGGGACGGCCGCCGCAACCCCATGCGCAAGCTGCTCGGCTGCGGCGTGTGGGAAGTCTTCCTCCCTGGCGTCGCGGAAGGCGCGCACTACAAATTCGAGGTGAAGCAATCGCACGGCGCCATCGTGCTGAAGAGCGATCCCTTTGCTTTCTACGGCCAGCACAGCACCTCGACGGCGTCGCTGGTTTTCGATCTCAAACGTTACAAGTGGGACGACGCGGAATGGATGGAGAACCGGAAGAGCAAGGTGTGGCATCGCAGCGCGATGAGCATTTACGAGGTGCATCTCGGCTCGTGGCAGCGCGTGGTGGAGGACGGCAACCGGTACCTCAGCTATCGCGAACTCACCGAGACCCTGCTGCCCTACGTGGCGGACATGGGCTACACCCACATCGAGCTGCTGCCCATCGCCGAGCATCCCTTCGATGGCTCGTGGGGCTACCAGGTCACGGGGTATTACGCGCCGACTTCACGCTTTGGGAATCCGGATGAGTTCCGCTTTTTCGTCGACCGCTGCCACCAGCTCGGCATCGGCGTCATCCTCGACTGGGTGCCCGGCCATTTTCCGAAGGACCAGCACGGCCTCGCGCAATTCGACGGCACGCACCTCTACGAGCACGCCGATCCCCGTCTCGGCGAGCACATGGATTGGGGCACGCTCATTTTCAACTACGGCCGCAACGAGGTGCGCAATTTCCTCATCGCCAACGCACTTTTCTGGCTCGACGAGTACCACATCGACGGCTTGCGCGTGGATGCCGTGGCCTCGATGCTCTATCTCGACTACTCGCGGAAGGCGGGTGAATGGGTGCCGAACTGCTTCGGCGGCCGCGAAAATCTCGAGGCGATCTATTTCCTCAAGCGCTTTAACGAGGTGTGCTACGAGCGTTTCCCCGGCATCGTGACCATCGCCGAGGAAAGCACCGCCTGGCCTGGCGTATCGCGTCCGACGTATCTCGGCGGCCTCGGCTTCGGGCTGAAGTGGAACATGGGCTGGATGCACGACTTCCTCGTCTACATGGCAAAGGAACCGGTCTATCGCCGCTATCATCAGGGCGATATCACCTTCTCGCTGCTCTATGCCTTCCACGAGCACTTCGTCCTCGTCCTCAGCCACGACGAGGTGGTTCATGGCAAGGGCTCGATGCTGGACAAGATGCCCGGGGACCGGTGGCAGAAGTTTGCCAATCTGCGCATGTTTTATGCGTGGATGTACGCACATCCTGGGAAGAAATTGCTCTTCATGGGCGGCGAATTCGGCCAGAGCCGCGAGTGGAATCACGACCAATCGCTCGATTGGCATCTGATGCAGCATCCAGAGCACGATGGCCTGCGGCGCCTGGTCCAGCACCTCAACTGGGTCTACTCCCACGAGCCGGCGCTCTACGATCAAGACGACAGCTACGACGGCTTCGAGTGGATCGATTTCCACGACAGCGACAATTCCGTCGTGGCCTTCCTGCGCAAGGGGCGCAACGGCGAGAGCATCGCCTTTATTATCAATGCCACCCCGATCGTCCGGGAAGCCTATCGGGTGGGCGTGAATGGCGACGGCTGGTGGGAGGAGCTGATCAACACGGATGCGCAAACCTACGGAGGTAGCAATGTCGGAAATTTCGGCGGACAGAACGCCGAACCGACTCCCTGGCAGGGTAAATCGCACTCGCTCCTCCTTCGCCTGCCGCCGCTGGCGGTCGTCGGATTCAAACGATGCCTTCCCTCTGTGGAAAAGGCAACTGAGCCTGTGGCGGAACGGCAGCTTGAAACAAAACCGTAACTTTTTATTTGCCCTTTACGGAGAGCTTTGTATGATCTAGAAAAGTATTTATCTACTGAACTCCACCACCTCATGAAAACCTCCAAGACAAACGCATTCACGCTCATTGAGCTGCTTGTCGTGATCTCGATTATCGCCATTCTGGCGGGCATCGCCCTGCCAGTGTTCGGCGAAGTCCAGGTCCGCGGCGCGCAGACCAAGGCACTCTCCAACGCCAAACAAGTCGGCACGGCTTGCAAGCTGTTCGCCATGGACTACTCCGGCAACTATCCCCGCTGGACGGACATGACGGTCAACCCGCCGACCCCGTCGACGACGGACGGCCTGAATGACTCGAACAGCGTGCTCAAGACGCTGCTGCCCGACTACATCACCGACGAAACCATCTTCTGGAACCCGAAGGCGGCTGGCTATTGCGCCAAGACTCCTCCGGACAACAAGATCGCCGCCCAGACCGGTTCTGGCCAGGGTGGCGTTGCTCTCGATCAGGGTGAGAACGGCTGGGGCTACGTGGCTGGCCTGAGCGACACCTCCAATGCCCGCTGGCCCCTCATCGCGGACGGCGCGCCGGCTGGCGTCTACGACGTCAACGAAAACAACCCGGGCGGTGTCTGGAAGGGCAAAAAGGCGGTTCTCATCCGCGTCGACATCAGCGGCACGGTGGAAACCCTCTACAGCAGGAACCACACTATCAAGCGCGACGACGATCCGACGAAGAATGCGTTGACCGTCGACGACCAGAACGGCTGGCTGATCAAGGACTCCAAGTTCCTGGCTCCGCTCACGACGGGCGGCTAGTCCGATAGGACAATCTCCACAAAGCGCCGGTTCCAGTTTACGCTGGAACCGGCCTTTTTTTTGAGGCAAACCCTCTATTCGACCACGGAGTCGATAGAGCCGTCCTTCAGACGCGTGGTGATCTTCGTCTGCGGGGCGACATCCTTTACGGAACGAAGAATCGCCCCGCCCTGGATGCTGGTAATACTGTAACCGCGAGCCAGCGTGGCGTCCGGCGAGAGCGCTTTCAGCAGCGTCTCCGCGTGGGCGAAACGTTGCTGCAGCTTTTGCAAATTCGCGCGGGCGCAATTGGCCAATCGGGTTTGCGCTGCCGCCAACCGATGCCGATACAGCGGCAGATGCCGATCCGGAAGATGTTCCCGCAACCGGGCGCGGAGATCCAGCAAACGGCGCTCAGCCGCAAGCCGTTGCTCCTGGATTGTGCGGCGCAGAATCTCGCCCGCCATGTCGACGCGCTGGGCGTATTCGCGCAACGTCCGGATCAGCGTCTGCGGCGAGGCCACGCGGGAAACGTAGGTCAGGCGATTTCTTTCCCGCAGCAAGAAGCCGGCAGCGCAGCGCTGCAGCCGGGCCCGGGATTCGACAAAATACCGGCGCAGGGCCTCGCCATCGGGCACAATCAATTCCGCTGCCGCACTGGGAGTCGGGGCCCGCAAATCCGCGGCAAAATCGGCAATCGTGAAATCAATCTCGT
>Ga0068855_100009006_pt1 | contig 12061 bp, 7 predicted proteins | sample KBSCornC52_FD_66592 | JGI IMG/M metagenome (GOLD analysis project Ga0068855, IMG submission 66592) | Corn rhizosphere microbial communities from Kellogg Biological Station, Michigan, USA - KBS Corn C5-2 | ecosystem: Host-associated > Plants > Roots > Rhizosphere > Soil ...
GACTCAGCATTCTGCCCCTCTTCAAACTGCAGCGGCAAAATCCCCATCCCCACCAGATTCGACCGATGAATCCGCTCGAAGCTCTCCGCAATCACAGCCCGCACACCAAGCAGGTTCGGCCCCTTCGCCGCCCAGTCGCGCGACGATCCAGACCCATACTCCTTGCCCGCCAGAATCACCAGCGGCACCTTGCGCTCCGCATACCTCACGCTTGCGTCGAAAATCGACATCTGCTCGCCCTCGGGCAGCAGCCGCGTTACACCGCCCTCCGTCCCCGGTGCAAGCTTGTTGCGCAAGCGAACATTCGCAAATGTTCCTCGCACCATCACCTCGTGATTGCCGCGCCGCGACCCATACGAGTTGAAGTCCGCCGGTTTCACTCCGTGCTCAGCCAGATACTTCCCTGCCGGCCCGTTGGCCTTGATGTTGCCTGCCGGAGAGATATGATCCGTCGTGACTGAATCACCGAGCACAGCCAGCACGCGCGCGCCGAGAATGTCCGTCGCCGCATCCGGCTGCTTCTTCATGCCATCGAAATACGGCGCCTGGCGAATGTAGGTCGAGTCCGGTTCCCACTTGTAAACATCACCCGTCGGAAAGCTCAGCCCCTGCCAGTTCGCGTCGCCGTCCGAGACCGTCGCGTACTCCTTGCGGAACCCCTCGCTGCTGATGCCCTTGTCGATCGCGTCAGCCACTTCCTTCTGAGTGGGCCAAATATCTTTCAGGAACACTGGCCGACCCGCGGGATCTTTGCCCAACGGCTCAGTATCGAAGTTGTGCCCAATCCGGCCCGCCAGCGCGTAAGCAACGACCAGCGGCGGCGACATCAGGTAGTTTGCGCGGACATCAACGTTCACGCGGCCCTCGAAATTTCGATTGCCGCTCAACACGCTCACCGCAACCAGCCCGTGCTCATCGATGGACTTTGAAACATCGGTGGGCAAAGGCCCGGAATTGCCGATGCAGGTGGTGCACCCGTATCCGACAACGTTGAAGCGCAATTTTTCGAGGTAAGGAAGCAGGCCCGCTTTCTGGTAATAATCAGTGACAACGCGCGACCCCGGGGCCAGCGACGTCTTCACCCACGGCGGAACGCAGAGACCCCTTTCGACAGCCTTCTTTGCAAGAATTCCTGCCGCAAGCATCACCGACGGATTCGACGTATTGGTGCAGCTTGTAATCGCCGCAATCACCACCGATCCATGATCCAGATACTTGTCCGGATCAACATTGAATCGCTCCTTCACCGTCGTCGTGATTGGACCCGTTTTGAACGTCTGTTCCGCTGGATGCGCATTGGCCAGCGCCGAAGATGTCGCCGGCCCTTCGCCTTCTTCTCGTGCAACTGCCAATGCAGTGTCCGTAACTGCCGTCGGCTCCCACGGCGCAGCAGTACGTGTTCCCAGTGGCTTCGCTGTCGGCGCAAGCAGCGAGGGCAGTTGCTTCGCGAAGCTCTCAGCGGCGTCCTTTAGCAGAACGCGATCCTGCGGGCGCTTCGGCCCCGCAACACTCGGTTCCACTTCTGCAAGGTCGAGTTCCAGTGTCTGCGAGTACTCCGCTTCCGGCGAGTCGCCTGTATGGAACAGACCCTGCTCCTTGTAGTACGCCTCCACCAGCGCAATCTGCTCTTCGCTCCGTCCCGTCAGCCGCAGATAACGCAACGTCTCCGCATCGACCGGGAAGATGCCGCATGTGGCTCCGTACTCCGGCGCCATATTGCTGATCGTCGCCCGATCCGCCAGCGGCAACGCAGCCACTCCCGGCCCGTAAAACTCAACAAACTTCCCAACCACACCAAGCTTCCGCAGTGCCTGCGTAACCGTAAGCACCAGGTCCGTCGCCGTCGCGCCCTCGCGCAGTTTGCCCGTCAGCTTGTATCCCACAACCTGCGGAACCAGCATGCTCACAGCCTGCCCGAGCATCGCGGCCTCTGCTTCGATACCCCCAACGCCCCACCCCAGCACGCCAAGCCCATTGATCATGGTCGTGTGCGAATCGGTTCCGACAAGCGTGTCGGGATAAGCCTGCAACTCCCCGTTCACCTCGGTCGTAAACACCACGCGAGCGAGGTACTCAAGATTCACCTGGTGGCAGATCCCCATCCCGGGCGGCACTGCGCTGAAATTGCGAAACGCAGTCTGCCCCCACTTCAGAAACGCATACCGCTCGCGGTTCCGTTGAAACTCAAGCAGCGAGTTGGCCTCGTACGCCTTCGGCGTGCCGAATTCGTCCACCTGCACAGAGTGATCGATTACCAACTCCGCCGGAATAAGCGGATTCACCTTCTCCGGATCGCCGCCCAGTGCCTTGATCGCATCGCGCATCGCGCCCAGATCCACCACCGCGGGCACACCCGTGAAGTCCTGCATCAGCACGCGAGCCGGCATATACGCGATCTCCCGGCTGGGCTCGGCCTTCGCATCCCACTTCGCCAGAAACTCGACATCGTCGGCCGTGACGTTCACGCCATCTTCACGCCGCAGCAAATTCTCGAGCAGGATCTTCAAGCTGAAAGGCAAACGGCCCAGGTCAAATCCGCGCGCGCTGAGCGCCGGCAGGCGGAAGATCGTGTAAGACTTGCTGCCCGATTTCAGTGTGGCTCGACTATTGAAGGTATTCATCAGGAGACCTTTCTATCCGCGTTTATGCAGCGGATGGAACACGCGTAAGTGCCCCAGGTATCCAGCCTTGGAAACCTGGGATTCTTTAAATTCGTCACGAAAAGATTAATTGGCTGGGCGAATCAGCGTCCACGGTCGTGGCGCCCGCGGCGGAAGCGCTTGAGAAGCGGTCTGGCAGAAAGATGCGAGTCCTTGTTCATACCTGACACAAAGATTCTATCGCGGGACACAATATCCGGCAGAATAGAATCCTCCCGATGTGCAAACCCGCTCCGCACTGGAGTTCTGAAATGTTCAATCGCCGTGCCCTCATCCTGCTCGCCGCAACCGCGCTCGCGATTGCAACCTGCTCCAGCCAAAGTGCATCGACGTCAACTGCCGCCGCGCCGCCCGCCTCCCATTGGCCCGCGCAGGACGGCAACGTGACTCTGCACAACTTTCGTTTCGGCTCCGGCGAGACCCTCCCCGACCTGCGCCTCCACTACCTCACCCTCGGCACTCCCCATCGCAACGCCGTCGGTCACGTCGACAACGCAATCCTGCTTCTGCACGGCACCGGCGGCAACGCACATTCTCTCCTCAATCCCATCTTCTCCGATGTTCTCTTCGTACCCGGCGGCATCCTCGATATCCAGAAGTACTTCCTCATCCTTCCCGACGAAATCGGTCACGGACAAAGCTCGAAACCCTCCGACAGCCTCCGCATGCGCTTTCCGGCCTATGACTACGACGACATGGTGCGCGCCGATCGCACGATGCTCGACCAGATGCACGTCGATCATCTGCGTCTGATCTTCGGCACATCCATGGGCTGCATGCAGGGCTTTGTGTGGGGCGAGACCTACCCCGACTTCATGGACGCCCTCGCGCCATTCGCCTGCCTACCCACCGAAATCGCCGGGCGCAATCGGATGATGCGCTACATGGCGATCCAGGACATTAAGCTCGATCCCGCATGGCAGAACGGCGAATACAAAACCGAACCGCAGGACGGCCTCCGTGGCGCCAATGAGATGCTGCTTGTCATGGGCTCCGCGCCGCTCGTCATGCAGAAAGCCGCGCCAACGCGCGCCCAGGCCGAGCAGTATGTCGATCGCTATCTCGAGCGCACCATGGCGTCAACCGACGCAAACGACATGATCTACTACCTCAACGCCAGCCGGAACTACAACCCCGAACCCAGACTTGAATCCATCAAGGTTCCAATCCTCTGGATCAACTCCGCCGACGACTACATCAATCCTCCGGAACTCGGCATTGCCGAAAAGCTGGTCAAAAGAATCCCGCATGCCCGCTCTATCCTGCTCCCCATCAGCGACCAGACACGCGGCCATGGCACGCACACCGCCGCAGCAGTATGGAAGAACTACCTAGCGGAATTTATGGAAGCAACCGAACCGAAATAGCAGGTGCAATGCCCCACACTTGCGAAGCAAGTTTGGGAATGAAATGCAAGCACTCCACTCCTTCAAGTCTCGACGCAGTGAGAACATCACGCGTGAATCTCAATCCAAAAAATGAGTGGCCCTGCGCGCCCGTGTGCAAGGCCACCCGAACCGGATCGATGCTTGGAGGGTTGTCGCCATTGGAGTCGAATGGCCGCACCAGGTCCGGAATAGTCGCTGAAATCATCTTCGCCGCATCGGACAGACTGCGGAACAGCCATGACAAGCAAATGACAAATAAGTGACGCGGCTTTTTCGATTCCTTCGCTTTTGCGCGCAGTGAACAAAGTTAGCCACGAATGGCCGCATCGAACCGTATGAGACAGCGCCGGTGAAGCCCAGCTTTTATACTGGCATTGATTCGAAGAATCTCGAGGTCCCCCAGCACATTGAGTCACGCAAACTGGCTGCGCAGTATCTTCTCGCGCTTTCTGGCATGGTTCACGGCAAGAATGGCCAACGAGCGCCAGCGCCTTCTCGCGGTCACCATCCTCGCCGGCGGCTTATGCGGACTCTCCGCAGTCGCGTTCCACCTTGCGATTGCCTGGCTCGAAAATTTGATGATCAACCGCGCGAACTTCGCGTATGGCAATACCTGGATCTTCTGGACAATACTTTCACCCGCAGTTGGCGGGCTTGTCGTCGGTCTCGGACTTACGTTCTGGGCTCCCGCTGCTGCCGGCTCCGGTATTCCCCAGGTTAAGGTCGCCTTCGCGTTGCGCTCCGGATTGGTTTCCTTGCGCGAAACCATCGGCAAGTTCGTCCTCTGCGCATTTCAGATCGGTTCCGGGGCATCTCTCGGACTCGAAGGGCCGACCGTACAGATTTGCGCGGGTGTCAGTAGTCTGCTCGCCCGTGCAGCTCGCCTCAAGCCAACCTACTGCCGCCGCATGGCTTCTGTTGGCATGGCCGCCGGCATCGCCGCCGCCTTCAACGCCCCCATCGCCGCAATCACCTTCACCCTCGAAGAACTCATCGGCGATCTCGATCAGACGATGCTCTCAGGAGTCATCGTCGCTGCGGCTCTGGCTGCCGTCGTCGAGAACTCAATCCTTGGCAAAAATCCCGTCTTCCACATGCCTCGCTCTTACGAGTTGGGCGCTGCATCTTCCCTCATCTGGTATGCGCTCCTTGGTATCCTGGCCGCCGTTGTCTCCATCACTTTTACTGACAGCCTTCTAAAGGTCCGCGCTCTATTCAAGCAGTGGACAGCAGTGCCAAAGTGGATTCACCCTGCCATCGGCGGGCTCGCAACCGGTGCAATGGCCGCCGCTGCACTCTATTGGTTCCACCTGAATGGCATCGCCGGCGATCCATATAGAACGCTCGAACTCGCGCTCACCGGCACCTTGCCGCTGCTCTTCATGGTGGTCCTTTGTGTGCTCAAACTCGCCGCTACCGTCAGCTCTTATTCGAGCGGAGGTTCAGGCGGCATCTTCGCTCCATCGCTGTTTATGGGATCGATGCTCGGTGGCGCTGTCGGATATCTTGACGTCACCGTCTTTCATCATCCCGCCGACTCCGTTGGCGCTTTCGCAGTCGTAGGCATGGGTGCTGTATTCGCGGGCATTGTCCGCGCGCCCATGACCTCCATCCTCATCGTCTTTGAGATGACCGGCGGCTACGGTCTTGTGCTTCCCATGATGATTGCCAACATGAGCGCCTTCGCCCTGGCACGCCGTTGGCGGCCACTGGCTGTATACGACGCTCTCCTTCTTCAGGATGGCATCGAACTACCCCACGGATCGCCCCCAGTCGCGCGGCCCCGTGATGCCGAACTCGATGCGGAAGAACCAACAATGGACGCGACGGCGTAAAATGTCCAGATCGTCGTTTCATTGTTTCTGATGAACGGAATCTCCGGAACCAGCAACATTGGCCCTGAACAGCGAAGTCACACTCACTCTTTGCCAGGCTCCATGTTGTACAGGAAGACCGCTCGCAATTCCAGATACGGCCCGTGAAACTCGCGGGGCAGAGGCGGATAGTTCGACCCCGTCAGCGCTCCCCATGCGGCTCGATCGAGGCCAGTATCTCCCGACCGCCCTTCGAGCGCCATGCTGCCCTCCATGATGCGTCCGTTCGGCAGCACCTTGAAGCGAATCACCACTGCGCCCTTCTTGTAGATGGGTGGATTCACCTCATCCGGAATCAATGGATCCCAGGTCCGCTCCGTCTCCCGGTGCCAACGCAGCAGCCACGAACTGAAATCCACGCCCTGCGTATCACTGAGAACCTGAACACCGCCCGTACCGGCTCCAGGATGCATCGGCATCTGCGCCGGCCCTCCCGGGATCGAAGCAGCACCCGGACCGGACCTCGCCCCGCGCATCGCATCCCGCAGCTGGTCCGCCGGATTCGCAGAGCCCATTGCAAAGCTCGGTCGAGCCGGCACAGCCTGCGGTCGCGGAGCCTCGCTGGGCTGAGGTGGCGCCTGCTCCACCTTGGGAACCGGTGAGGTCAGTGCCGGATTTGGTGGCGGTGTTGTCGCCTCCGGTGTCACTTCCGGCTTCGGCAGCGGCGGAGCCGGTTTGTTCAATGCTTCCAGCGTTTTCTTGTCGATGCGAGGCTGCTTCTGCGTGGGAGTCGGCGCGACCTTCGGCTTGGCCTGCAATTTCCGGATCACATCTGGCGGCAGATCCAGGTAGGTCAGATCCTTGCGCTGCTTGATGGCGTCGAACGGATCGATAACCCTGGGCATAAAGACATACTTCGGAAGCAGAATCGCGGCAAGAAGCAGCGCAATGTGAAGAAGAAGGGCGATCCAGATGCCTTCGCGCAGGCGGGCCCAGCGGCGCTCGTCCTCGAGCTCGCTGATCATCGTCAGCAGCTCGTGCGTGTCGTAGTCTACCCACCGGGAAGTTGATGCGCCTCGGGATATCCGGCGTAGCGAACCATCTGAGCCTGCAGCTGTCGGTCCGTCCTCGGCAGCTACATCCTCTTCCCAGATACGTTCGTCTTCCGGGTAACTGAGATTGAGGGGGCCAGTGCTGGCCTTCTTTGGGTGGAGTACCGCGGCTTTATCCCGCTCATTCGCGGTAGGTTGGGCTTCACTGGTCGGCATGCGTCGGCGATGGCTGCCTCGGGCCGTGCACTCCGGGCCAGCTCTCAAATCGAAATCCTTCCCTCTATTCTCTCATTCCCAAGGATTGCGTCCAATCCGGGCCGGAGCACATGACCCTGCCCGTACAATGGTTCTTTTGCGGCTCCGGAGGCCCGATCTTTCCGGAGCTGCGCGAAACTCCACCCCATCAAGAACTCGCGCTGGGGATTTGGACGTTTTCGAGCGCGAAAGGGACGTTCTTGAAGCACCTTTTTCATTCACTCTGGCTCAAATGGAAACTTGTCATCCTTCCCGTCCTCATCAAATGGGGAATACTCGGCGCCGGGGCCGTCGCCGTCATGGACTCTTCCACAATCCCCGTTCCCATGGACGCCCTCATTGCCGTCTGGGTCTGGAAAGATCAGAGCCACTTCTGGGCCTATTGCGCGATGGCAGCTCTGGGATCCGCGATCGGGGGACTCCTTCCCTACGCGCTTGGCCGGGCAGGCGGCGAGCTATTCATTCTCAAACGCGTCAACCGTGAACGCTACGAACGCATGAAGCTCCGGTTCGAGAAGCAGGAGTTCCTTGCCATGGCGATTCCCTCCGCATTGCCTCCTCCTACTCCCTGGAAGGCCTGCGTCTTCGCTGCTGGCGTCTTTGAAATGCGCGTGGTCCCGTTTATGCTGGCCGTCTTCACAGGACGACTGGTGAGATGGCTGATCCTCTCCCTGCTCGTGATCAAGCTCGGGCCTGGAGCAGTCGACGTCGTGCAGCATCACGCTTTGACCGTCCTGCTTGCAGTCGGCGGAATCGCCCTGATCGGATTCACCCTCTGGTGGCGCCGCAAGCGCAAAACCGGAGAGATTCCGAGACATCCCTTGAGCTCAAATTGAATTGAAATGAGCTGAGTTCCTAACGGCCATCCTCGCGTTGCAGCAGATTCGACGAGCTCAGGCCTCGGCAGCGGCCCTCGCTTCGGCCGCAGCCCTTGCTTCCGCCTCTTGCGCCTCCGCGGCAATCCCTCGCGTCAGCTCCTCATCATCCGGGAAGAACAATTGGAATACGGTGCCCGCGCCCTCGCGGCTCCTTACGTGCACCACCCCATGATGCTTCAGAATGATCTCGTGGCTGACCCACAGTCCCAGGCCCGTTCCTGTTGCCCCCTTCGTCGTAAAGAACGCTTCGAAGAGCCGCTCCCGCACCTCGGCGTTCATTCCGCTGCCTGTATCTGCAATCGTGATGCGCACACCGTCTCGATCCGGATGCACCCAGTCTTTCGACCTGCGCGCACACACAATCAGCTTTCCTCCGCCCGCCGTCGCATCCATCGCGTTGCTGACAAGGTTTGCAATCACCTGCCGCAACTCGCCCGCGAAACAATAGAGATCCAGATCGCCCGCGTATTTTCGCTCCAGCGCGATCCCCAGCGTGTTCAGCCGCACGTTGTACATATCAAGGACTGAATCCAAAAGCTCCGCCATTGTCGCGCGCCCGGGCAGAGTCGATTGCCGGTAGAACCGCAGCGTCTGCTGCGTAATCTCCGACATCCTGCGCACCTCGCGCTCCGCAATCGTCACATAATTCAACGCGGACTCATCCAGCTTGCAGAACCTGCGCAGCAGATAGAGCAGATTCGTGATCGCCTCCAGCGGATTGTTGATCTCGTGCGCAATCGAAGCCGCGAGCCTTCCCGTGGCCGCCAGCTTCTCCGTCCTTCTGAGAGCGTCCTCGCTCCGTTTGCGCTCGCTCGCGTCGATCACGATTACGCCAATCCAGCGCACCTCTTCCTGCGCGGGCCTGACGGGGTATGCAGTCACCAGCCACGTCCACTCACCTTTGGCCTCATCCTGCCCCTCCAGCTCGAGGTCGTGCACAGTCATTTCTGTTTCCACAACATGCCGCACTGCGCCCTCAAGCTTCTGCGCCAGGGTCCCCGGCAAAATCTCCGGAAGTGTTCGACTGAGCTGCCGTCCCATCGGCACCCCCGTCATCTCTGCGAATACCTCGTTCACGCGCACGATCCGGCAACGCCGGTCAAAGAAAACCAGTCCGATCGGCGCATTCGCTAGCATCGAGTCCAGCAGCGAGAGCGTGTCGTTCAGTCCCGCTCTCTGCTCCTCGAGAGCCGCAACCATCCGGTTGAATGCCTCGATCAGGTCACCAAATTCGTTTTCCGTCGACACGGGCAGGGGGAACCTCGCCCTCGCCTCCGGTCCCTCCATCAGCGCGCGCGTTCCCGCATGCAGCACATTCAACGGCCGCGAAATCGATCGCGACATCAGCAGCACCAGTAGCCCTGATGCGCCCATCCAGATCAGACCAAAAGAATAGGAATACCGCAGTATCGTATTCAGTTGCTCGTTATCCCACGAGCGGTCCGTCTCTACCCACGCATATCCGCTCAACGTCTCGCCGTGATAGATCGCCTTGACCCCCTCCCATCGCCGCTCGCCAAACGAAAACACCAGCGGCAAATGCGCCGGCACATGCGCGATCTGTGCCTTCTCTTGAGGGTCCAGCGAGAACTTCGCAGGCTCGCCGTCACTTACATATTGAACGTTGCCTGCAGCATCCGTGATCTTGGCGTGAGCTACACTTGGCGCCGCACCCATCATGTGCAGCGAAGGAAGCACCAGATCCGGCCTTTGCGCGCGATACGCCTCTTCCGCCTGCAGCGCCACTGAAGTTGCCTGGTGCGCAAGTCGTTCAAGCGCCCGCTGCCGTATTTCGCGCCCCTGAATCTCGATCAGGATCGTCGCGAACAGTCCAACAGACAGCGCTTCAAGCAGCATCAGCCAGGTGATCAGTTGCCACCGGACCGTACGCGGCCACCACCAGCGCATTAGATAAACCTCAAGATCATAGGGGGAGCCCGTGTCCTTAGAGTCTACCGGAAAAGCAAAAAATTGTACTCAGCCCAATGGTCGCAAATGGTCTCAACCATTGAGAAAAATGGCGTCTAATCCATTGACAATTCGAGAGTCGTGTCAGTTCGATTTGAGCAGTCCGCGCGCGATCTGCCCGCCATGGAACCGCCCGTTTTCAATGAAGATCTCATTCGTCCGCGATCCCGCCACAATCACGCCAGCAAGATACACGCCCGGCACGTTGCTCTCCAGCGTCTCAGGATTGCAGACCGGCAGCTTGTCCGGCCCCTCAAACCGCACGCCCAGGCTCTCGAGAAAACTGAAGTCGGGATGATATCCCGTCATCGCAAACACGAAATCGTTCTTGATGGTTTCAACACCCTGCGGCGTCTTCAGCACCACCTCGTCTTGCGTAATCTCCACCACATCGGTGTTGAAATACGCTTTGATTTCGCCGTTCTTGATTCGGTTCTCAATATCCGGCTTGATCCAGTACTTCACATGACGATGCATCCCTTCGTGCCGATGCACCAGCGTCACCCTTGCCCCGCTGCGCCATAGCTCCAGCGCCGCAATCGCCGCTGAGTTCTTTCCACCAATCACCACCACATCTGTGTCGAAATACGGGTGTGGATCGTTGTAGTAGTGATGAACTTTGCTCAGTTCCTCGCCAGGGATACACATCATATTCGGCAGATCGTAGTAGCCCGTCGAAATGATCAGCTTCCGCGCTCTCAACTGTCCCGCCCTGCCAAACCGGTCCTCCGTGTGAACGGTAAACTCACCATCTTGCCCCGTCACCCGCTCCACGCGTTCGTACTGTCGGACATCGAGTTTGTAGTGCGCAGCAACCAGTCGGTAATACTGCAGCGCCTCATTCCGCGTCGGCTTTGGATTCGGACTTGGAAACGGGATGTTGCCAATCTCCAGCAGCTCCGGCGTCGTGAAGAATGTCATGTGCGAGGGATAGTGGAACAGGGAGTTGCAGACGCACCCCTTGTCCACCGCGACTACCTTGAACCCGGCCTTCTGCACTTCAATCGCGCACGCCAGCCCCGTCGGCCCCGCCCCAATCACCAGGACGTCAAAAAGCTCCTCCGACCCCCTCCCCCCCCTGTCCCGCTCCAGCGTAGACGAGGGCTTCGCATCCGGAATCGAATCCGCAGGAAATTCCGCCATATCTCCAGCTTAGGCCATCGACTTCCGGGACCCCTTCCTCTACTCGATCACAGAACTCAAATCCTCTCCGCTGGTCTCCCGAATCATCAGCAATCCCGCAATTGACAGCACCGCCGAAGCCGTAAGGTAATAGCCCACAAACGCCAGCCCATACCGCTCCGCCAGCCAGGTCGCGATATACGGCGCCAGAGATGCACCCAGAATCCCCGCCATGCTGAACGCCAGCGAAGATCCCGTATATCGCACCGGCGTCGGAAACAGTTCCGACACCACCGTCCCCAGCGGGCCGTATGTCACGCCCATCAACGCCAACCCCACACTCATCATCCATAGTGCGCCCGTCGGCCCCGCCTCAAACATCCGCGCCATGAACAGTCCGAACACCGCAATCAGCGCCGATACCCCAAACATCACCGGCCGTCTTCCTCGCTCCGCCATCCATGCCGACAGCGGAATCGTCGCCCCGAAGAACACCACAGCAATCAACTGCATCACCAGAAATTCCGCACGCGGATAATGCAGCGCAGTCGTACCCCACGACAGCGCAAACACTGTCATCAGGTAAAACAGCACAAATGTCGCCATGCACACCAGGATCCCTGCAAACACATCGCGCGTGTGCTTCCTGAAAACCTCCGCAATCGGAACTTTCTTCGGGTGCGCCCGCTTCATCGCCGACTCAAACACCGGCGTCTCCGTAATCGACAGCCGCACATACAGCCCCAGCAGCACGAGCACCGCGCTCGCCAGAAACGGCAGCCGCCACCCAAACGCAAAGAACTGCGCATCCGTCAGCCACCGCGATAGCACCAGAAAGATCCCGCCCGAAAGCAGAAATCCCACCGGAGCACCCAACTGCGGAAACATCCCGTACAGCGCCCGCTTCGATGGCGGAGCGTTCTC
>Ga0068855_100009010_pt1 | contig 12058 bp, 12 predicted proteins | sample KBSCornC52_FD_66592 | JGI IMG/M metagenome (GOLD analysis project Ga0068855, IMG submission 66592) | Corn rhizosphere microbial communities from Kellogg Biological Station, Michigan, USA - KBS Corn C5-2 | ecosystem: Host-associated > Plants > Roots > Rhizosphere > Soil ...
TGCGGGATGCGCAGCCGGCGGCGCATCAATGAGTTGTAGTAAAAAATCCGCGCAGCCCCGTATTGACCAGGGAAAATGCCGTCCTGCAGGGGCAGATTCACACCGGCGGAATCGACGAGATAGACGATCGGAACGCGGTTGCGCATGGCGATTTCCTGCGCTCGCAAGATTTTCGTGATGGTTTCGGGCCACCATGCGCCAGCTTTGACAGTGGCGTCGTTCGCCACAACGACGGCGGGCCGGCCTTCGATCACACCTAGCCCGGTAACCACACCGGCAGCCGGCGCCTGACCGTCATATTTGTCGTAGGCGATGAGAAGACCGATCTCAATGAACGGCTGATGCGGATCGAGTAGACCGGCGATGCGCTCACGCGCCGTCAGCTTGCCGTCGCGATGCTGCTTCTCGATCTTCCTCGGGCCGCCGCCGCCGCGAAGCCGCTCTTCGAGCACGTGAAGATCTGCGGCCAAAACGCGCACATCGCGGGTAAGATCCGGCACTTCAGTAATTGCTAGTCTAACAATCATGGGGGGCGATCATGTTAGGAATTGACCAGCGGGCATTTCGTGTGACGTGGACAGTGTGCCTGTTCGCCCTCCTTCTTCTGATCGCTTACTGTATCCGGGAGACCTTGATGGTCTTCGCAACAGCGATTTTCCTGGCTTACATGCTCGCGCCCATCGTATTTTTAGTGGAGCGATTTGTGCAGAAAAGACGGACGCTTGCGTTAGGTCTCGTTTACATCCTCTTAATTGGGGCTCTGGTGGGTATTGGTTTCGCGCTGATTCCCAGGCTGGCATCCGAAGCCACCAGCCTGGCAACCCGGCTGCCCGCGCTGCTTGCGAGCGGCAAACTTGCTACACTTCCACTTCCTTCCTGGGCCGAGCCGGTCAGAGAGCAGGTGATGGAGGCCTCGCGCCGCGAAGCCGCAAACCTTCAAGCAAGCGTCGTTCCCTTCATTCAGCGAGCCAGCACCGAAATCCTATCCGGCGTGGGTTATCTGTTGCCGGTGATCCTAGTACCTATCCTGACGTTTTTCTTCCTGAAGGACGCACGGCAAATCCGGTCGGCCTTGCTCTCGGCGTTCGACAACGGACAACACACGACCGCTGAGCTGATCCTGAACGACATACATGTCGTTCTCAGGAACTATACACGCACTCTGGTGATTTTGGCGGTGGCGTCCTTCGCCGCCTGGGCAATATTTCTGAGTGCGATGGGTGAGCCTTATGACCTGCTACTGGCCGGCGTCGCGGGCGCTCTGGAGTTTCTGCCGGTTGTCGGACCGGCTGCGGCCCTGGTGATTATCATGATTGTTTGCGGTATCGCGGGCGCTGGCGGACTTATCTGGATCCTGTGCTTTTGGGCGCTGTATCGCGTCTTCCAAGACTACGTACTCAATCCCTACTTGATGAGCAGCGGGGTCGAACTACACCCGCTGCTCGTACTATTCGGAGTCTTGGCAGGCGAAAAAATAGGCGGGATTCCAGGGATGTTCTTCTCAGTTCCGGTCCTGGCGATAGGTAGGCTGGCACTCATGCATCTTCGGGCCGCGTCCACGGCCAAACAATTCGCGCAGGTGCGCTAGCGTCAGCTGGTGCCCGGATTATTCCAGGCAAGATAGCCGACAATGCCCAGGATCGCTAATACGTACAGGATCACCGCGATCAACAGACCATTTTTTACCTTGTCTATAACGTCAAGACGCCTGGCGGCAGCATTTTGCGAAGTGATGATGGTGCTGTCATGCGAGTCGTTATGCAGGTGAATATACGGATCGTCGTGGTTCTCGAGCCAGCGGCGATATATGAAAAGCGCAATCACAGCGAGCGCCAGGATGCCGCACAGGCTCAAATGGAAAGTCAAATTCACACGAATGCTCCTTTCTCTGGAGGATCACTCCATCTGGCCGGATGATACGCCCCTTCGAGGCGAATTTCAAGAGGTTTAATTGGCGGCGGCCAACTGCTCCCCGATCTTTTTGAGAGCGGCAGCGAGTTCCCCGGGGGAATGAATTTTCAGGATCTGCCCGCCTAAAGCATGTGTAACGTGTGCCAGCGCATCGGGATATTCACGGCCCCGCAGCCAGACCGGATAGTATTCAATATAGAAAAACTCGGGTTTTTCAGCCGTTCGGCGCGGCACCAATTCGGTGGGAATCTTGTCGGTAATGCGGGCCGTTGGCCCGAGAAAGACGACCGCATCGGACGGCGACGCATCGCTGATTTCGCGGGACAGAATGTCAAGCAGCAGGTCCGACCATCCGCGTTCCTGCAGGGCCCGATAAGAAACAGTCCCCAATTCCAGGTCCCGCAAACGGCCTGCCAACCTGGACCAATCCTGCGGGGCGAAATCGTCATCGCGAAAGACTTCCCGCTGCTGGTCCATGTTCATGGCAACGACTCGAACGGAATGCGAGCGAGTGTGCATCAGGAGGGAAGAAAGCGAATCGAGCAGAAGGGCGCGGTCCCAAGCGCGCAATCTTAAGGAGTACGGGTTCATAGGTGCGGCGTCGAGAATGATGGTCAGGCGCGACACCGAGGGAGAATCGCCCCGTTCCCCTTTCCAGGGTCTCGACGCCATCGGCGTTACCATTGCGGGAGGCATGGTCACTTGTACCGAACGCTCAGCGTGGTTGCGTTCAGCGCTGACCGACCATTCCTTTCGAGCGTAACGTCCCCGATTGTCTCCTACCAGGACGGCTACCGAATACTTACCCTCACCGAGCGCAAAGACGCCGCTGAGATAGAGATAGGCTTTCATCTTTCGGAGATCGTTGTATTTCCTGGTCTCGGCCGGGACGGCAGGGATGGCGAAGGCCTCGCCCAGAAACACCGGCCGACCGTTGGCCGGAGTTATACGGACGAAGGACCCAAGGCGGCCCGCTTCGCCGCCAAAAGTTTTGGCCGGGCACGCAACTGTGTAGCCCGATTCGAAACGGAAAGCAAAATCGAGAAAAGGGTGTTGCGGGCGGATCTGGCAGTCCAGTTTTTCGGCGTTCGCCGGTTTTTCCAGCAACCGTTGAATTTCCTGCGCCGCCTCCGGACTGAGAAGCGGCTGCGCGCACGCAGGAGCAAGCAGCGAAAACAATAAAAGGCCGATTTTTGTTCCCAAATGATTCTGCCTGATTCTACATTTATACTGATACTCGCGTGGCACGCGAACATCGTTATCAAATTACAACCATCTGGACGGGCAACCGCGGAACCGGTACTAACGGCTATCGTTCCTATGGCCGTGACCACGAAATATCCGCCGAAGGCAAAATCGCTGTGCTACCGGGATCTTCCGATCCGCTGTTTCTCGGCGACCGGTCGCGCTATAACCCGGAAGAACTGCTAGTGGGATCGCTTTCGGCGTGCCACATGCTTTGGTTTCTACATCTCTGCTCGGACGCGGGCATTGTAGTCACTTCCTATAGAGACGAGGCTCTGGGCGAACTAACGGAGCGCGCAGGCGGCACCGGCGAATTTACAAGAGTCACTCTACGGCCGCATGTGACGATATCGGACCCATCGCGCGTCCGGGATGTCGCCGCGCTGCACGCCAAGGCGCACGAACTCTGCTTCATCGCAAGGTCGGTTAAGTTCCCCGTCGAGCACGAACCTACGGTCGAGAGCTAGGGGCTGTTCCCGGCCCGCGCAAGACCTTGCCCGGAAGCGCGTTCGTCATCTTCGCATGTTCGATCACGGGGATACCGTTTACGAGCACGTATTGCATGCCTTCAGAAAGCTGATTCGGATTCTCAAACGTCGCCAGGTCCCGGACCCTTGCCGGATCGAATATGGCAATGTCAGCCCACATTCCCCGTTTCAACACGCCACGATCGGCCAGGCGCATACGCTGCGCCGGGAGCGCGCTGAATTTGCGGATTGCATCTTCGAGAGTCAACAGCTTATCTTCACGGACGTATTTGCGCAGGATACGCGGGAAGGTTCCATAGGCGCGCGGGTGGGGATGCTGCCGTCCCAGAATGCCATCGGATGCAGTGCCCTGCGAGTCGTTGTCGATAGAAACCCAAGGCTGCTTCAGAATGTAGGCGACATCCTCTTCGGACATGCCGAAAACCGCGACAGACATGCCCGGGTCTTGGGCTAGCAGATCGAAAATCAGATCGATAGGATCTTTGCCTTGGGCCTTCGCGACCTGCGCGATTGTTTTCCCCTGCAAAGAAAGAAGCTTGGGATTACTGACGACGCTGATCAGGATGGCTTCGGGGCCCGGGATTTCCTGCCATTCGTTATCCCACCCGCCGTTCCGCGACAGCATCTCGGTTCGGATGCGAGAGCGTATGGCTGGATCTTTGAGGCGCTCCACTAATTTGACATCGCCGCCGTCGTGAGCCCAGGGCGGAATGAAGGCGGAGAAACTGTTGAACCATGCCGGGTAGGCATAGGTATCGGCGGCAATATCCAGACCATCGGCCCGGGCTTTGTCGATGCGTCCAACAATCTCTCGCGCACGGCCCCAATTGGGTTTGCCCGCGGCTTTGAGATGCCAGATCTCCACCGGAATGTTCGCTTCGCGGCCGATGCGAAAAGTTTCTTCCAGGGCGGCGTCGATGGTATCGCCTTCGCTGCGCATATGGGTTGCGTAGATGCCGCCGAATTTCGCAGCTTCCTGCGCAAGAGCGATCAATTCCTCTGTTTTGGCATAAGGCGCCGGCGCGTATTGCAGAGCAGAAGAAACTCCCACGGCGCCTTCCTGCATGGATTGCCGGATAATGGCTCGCATCTGTTCCAACTCGGCTGCGGTGGGAGCACGATTGCCGTCGCCCAGCACTAGCCGGCGCGCTTGTGTCGCGCCGACATAACTGGCGAGATTGATGCCGATGCCCTGGCGTTCCAGGCGAGCGAAATAACCGGCGAACGTCGTCCAATCCGGAGAGATGTGATAGAACTCGAAGCCCGCGCGATCGATCGAGAGGAGGTGCGGATTTAGCGGCGCAATCGAACCTCCTTCGCCCGTTATCTCAGTCGTGATTCCTTGGAAAATTTTCGACGGTAGATGCGGGTTGACGAGAATCGACAATTCAGATTGACCGAGCATATCGATGAAACCCGGAGCAGCCACAAGGCCGCGGGCATCGATATCACGGGGCGCGCGATCGTTCGAAAGTTCGCCGATCTGGGCGATGCGTCCATTGACGATTCCGATGTCACCCGAATACCAGGGAGAGCCGGTCCCGTCCACGATGTGTGCGTGACGGATTATGACGTCGAAATCGCGCCCATGAACGAGCAGTGGCAGCACGCAAGCCCAGGCGGCCAGGCGTAAGCTACGCGAGAAGCTTGCGAACATATAAGAGGTTGCGCCGCATGTCGGCCTCGAGCGTTCCCGGCTGGGCATCCGTCTCGAGATTTGCGTAACCAGAGAACCCAATATCGCGAATCACGTGCAGGATGGGACCGAACTGAATGGTTCCTTCGCCGAGGTAATGAGGATTGTCCTTGAGATGAATCTGGCAGATACGTTTCTTACCAAGCCAGCGAATTTCCTTCACTGGATCGAAGCCGGCGTTGGTGGAATTACCGACGTCGTAGTAGACCAAGACATTCTTGGATGCAACACGGTCCAGGATGCGCGCATTATCTTCAGCGGAGATAGTGTTCTCGAGGCCCAGAATCACGTCCGCCTTGACGGCCTCCGGAGCGAGTTCGCGGAGCGCTTCAACCGTGTGGTCCATATCAGCCGCAGTCTGGAGCGCCCACTTGCCGAAGAAGGGCAGGAGCAAGACCTTGGTTTGCAGAGCCTGCGTGAGGCGTATCGAATCGAGAACCCAGCGTGGCGCGAGCTTATCGCTCTTCAGGCCGTTGTCGTGCAACTTGTCGACGCAAGTACCATCGATCGGAATTTTGTAGGTTTTCGATAGCTCTAAGTAGTGTGCAATGACTTCGGGATTGTCGACCGGCAATTTGCCGTCGACGAGCTTGCGGCCGAACGAAACCTGTACTCCATCAAAACCGAGCTGCGCGGCGAGCGGGATCGACTGCGGGTCGGCACCGAGTTTGAGATTCCAGTCCGTTACGCCGATGCGAAGTTTGCTTCTCGCTGCAAAGCCCGCACGGGTGACGAGCGATGCGGCGGCGAGAGAACGGATGAATCTGCGGCGAGTCAAGAAAGACACTGGGGTCATTGTAGTCCTCTCAGGCGGTCAGTGCGAACACGAGAGTTTCCATAGTTGTCCGATCGTCCTTGTAGCCTTCGCGGAACTTCTTGTCAGTTTCGTAAATGAGCACAATGGCCTTGGCGAGACGCGCAGCTGTGAAGAGGCCGGCGGTCGAGACGATTTGCTCGGCCCGCTCGCGCCACATGCGGACACCCATTTTCTGAAACAAGTTCTGCACCTGCTGAGCCGAACCGATGCCTTGTTCTCTCACTGCGAGAGCCAGACGAAACTGCGTGCTGAGAAACGTTAATGCGAGCGGCAAATATTCGCCATCTCGCACTAAAATATCGAGGGCGGCTAAAGCGCTCGGCCTGTCGCGGCGGGCGAGCGCATTGACGAAATTGAAAATGGTGGTTTGCGCCGCGTGTGGAACCAACGTGGCCAGATCGGCGGCAGTGACGGCACGCCCGGAGCCCACGAAAAGCGAAAGTTTTTCGATCTCCGATTCCAGACGATTGGCATCGCCGGCCGTGGTTTCGAGAAGCGTCGCCAGCTCCGCGCCTCCTAGCTTAAGCGAAAACCTTCTCGCGAGGGTTTGGGCCAGAAAGCGGCTGGACTCCGGAGTAAAATGCCGGAACTCAACAACGGCGGGAATGCCCGCGTAGAATTTTTCGACACGCTCCAATTTAGGGCGGTCATCACCAGAAAAATCGTAACGGCTCGATTCAAACACCAGGACGGTTCCGGGTGTGGGAGCTTTGAGGTAAGCGCCCAGTTCGGAGGCCGAAGACGGTCCCGTTTCTTCATCCTCGGCCGCTGCCAGCCGCCGCGGCAGCGCCAGTTCGGCGCTGGCAGCCCAGATGACGCGGTCGGAGGCAAACAGCGAAAGAGAGCGAGCGTCATCGAAGACCGCCGTCAGCGTGGTGTCTTCGAGATCGACCTGCGTAAGGCCACTCGCGCGTGCTTCGCCCGGCAAGGCACGTTCAAGCAGCGCTTCCTTGCACATCCGCCGCTGATACCCTTCCTGCCCCAGGAAAAGATAGGCGGCAGCAAGCGGCTGCTTTGAAATCTTCGAAAGAAACTGTTCCGGGTTCAAAAGTTTTCTACCACGGCGCTGACGATATCGCGCGCTACATCGCGGCTCAGACGATCGAGGGCCGGTCCGCTTTCGTCGAAGAACTGGTGCGGATCTACGGCAGTCGCGTAGTCTTCGTAGATTGACCAATTCGAACGCGAATAGAGGACGCGCCCGGTGGCTCGCTCGACGAGCGTTGCCGCCAGGCTGATGCTGATGCGGACGCTGGTCGACTTGTTGGTCGTGGGATCGGCCACAGTCGGATAAACGCCGAGACGGGTTACGCTGCCGCGCAGTATGGCATCGGCGGTGTTCGGATCATAAACGATGCGAAAGCGCGTTCTGGCCGCAAACTCCCGGCCAATTTCGCGGGGCAGAATGTCGGTGAGCATGTATCGGGTCGAAAGCGATCCAAACGCCGGAATGGCGATGGTTTGGACAGTCGTGGGCACCAGGTCGGCTTTACCGCCGGTGTGATACCCACACGAGAGAAATGAGGTTATGGCGAGGATCGCGGTAAATGCGCCCGCCCTTTGCCCGCGCCAGTTCATTGGGGCTTGGCTCCCTTGACGACACCGAGCAGAGCGGTGGCGATGTCGGCTCGCAGGCGTAGATTGTCGCATACAATCCACAGCCAGGCAGCGCGGGGATTGTTCTGATCCATTCGGATGTCGCCTACAAACAAGCCACTTTGATTCGCGGCGCCGGCGTTAGTTGGCGCTTCCACGTCGGCACCACGCACATCTATGCCGGCGGACGTCAATTCTTCGCCCAGCATTTCCGCACTGAAATCCGTTTCCAATTCGACCCACAATGAAATGCTGTAGCCGTGAAACACCGGCGCCTGGATCAGACGGAGCGACGGCATGGGAGGCCGGCCGAGTAGTGTGGCCAAGTGCCGTTCTATACGCCGCTCTACATCGGCAAGCTTGACCGGGGCCTCTTCTCCGTATTGGGCCAACAGGTTAAAACTGAGTTGTGAATCAAAAACTTTCTTATCCAGCGTTTTGAAGGACAGCAGGCCGGACGTTTGCTGTTGCAATTCGGCAATGCCCTGCTGGCCTCGTTCGCTGGCCGGCTCGAAGACGTTCGCGACAGCGCGTGCGATGCTGCCGAACGGAACAAGCTTCCGAAAGATTTGCGCAATGGCGAACGCCGCCGGGTGCGGGATGACCAAGAGCCAAGTTGGCGGAATTTCCGCAGAGGAAACGATGCGGGCTTCCGGCTCGTTCTCGAGATAAGCCAGGCAATCGATGATCGTTGGAGGCGAAGCAATCTCTTTGGCGAGGCCGTAAACTTTGCGGGCGCCCTCTTCTGTGCCGGCCAGGACGATCGACCGATGATCGAGAACAGCGGCGGCATCGAAGGCTTCGACGAAGACGGCTTCCGCCTCTTCGGATCCGAAATTGCCCTCGGCGTTGGCGGCATAGGGGGTGATGGGCGTGCGATGCGTGGAATGTGCGAGAACGTCTTCGACCTCCCGGCCGAGCAAAGTCTCATTGCCGATCAATGCGATACGTTCAGCCAATCTGGCGCTCCGGAAGAGGCGCGTGAGGCCGCGGTCTCCTATGCCGCCGCACGATTCCACCGATTCGAAGTACAATTCCGCTGAGAAGATACGCGCACGCGGCGATCAACAACACCGGCTGCGACCACTGCGAAATTAGAAATGCCACACCAGCCACGACGAGGACGGTGAGGGGCGTGCGCGGCTTGGCGATGCTGACCTGCTTGAAACTCGGATAGCGCCACGTGCTGACCATCAGCAGCGAAACGATGACGATCACGATTAGCCAAAAGATTGAAAAGATAAATGAGCGAACGGGCGCGGCGTCCATGTAGACCACCGCCGCGATGAAACCGGCGCCGGCCGGAATCGGGAGGCCGACGAAATATTTGCGATCCGGCCGGCCAGGATTCTTCGGCATGGGATTGGTTTGGACATTAAAGCGCGCCAGACGGACGGCCCCACAGAGCAGATAAAAGAAGGACACCAGATAACCGGCGCGCGCAAGATGGCTCTGGACCAGCCCGTCTCCGGGAGGCACGACAAAGAGTACGCCCCAGACGAAAACCAGCACCGCCGGCGCGATGCCGAACGTAATCACGTCGGCAAGCGAATCCAATTCGCGTCCGAAATCGCTGGTGGTGTTGGTCATGCGCGCAATGCGACCGTCCAGACCGTCAAACAGGACGGCGAACGCCAGAGCCTTGGCGGCAATGGCGAAATGGACGTTCGTGGAGAGATCTCCGGACTTGGCCAGCAACGCACCTTCAAAGGCCTGCAGAATAGCGACGAAACCCAGAAAGATATTCGCGCTGGTAAAAAGCGTGGGCAGGGCGTAAGCAGCCCGGCGGGGACGTTTTCCGGAAACCGGCGGACCGACAAAACGCTCTCCAATACTCAGACAGTTGCTCCCTTTGCGGCGCGCCGCGCGAGAATGGTGCGCCCGCCCGAAACCTTGTCGCCCATTTTGGCCTCCAGCTTCCAGTCTGGCCCAAATAGGACGTCGACGCGCGAGCCAAATTTGATGTAGCCAATGCGCTCGCCGGCAGCCAGTGTGTCGCCGGTGCGTTTATAGCAGACGATGCGGCGGGCGATCAAGCCGGCGATCTGGCGGCACACCACCCGGCTTCCGAGGCCCTCCACGACCAAGGTGTTCTGCTCATTTTCCGTCGATGCCGCTTCGTGGCTCGCAACCAGAAACTTGCCAGGGCGATACGCCACATCTCGAATGACGCCGGGAATTGGCGTGCGGTTCACGTGCACGTTAAAGATATTCAGAAAAATACTTACCCGCGTCTCGCCGGCACTTTCCCGAATAGAGACTATTTTTCCATCGGCAGGGGATACGATCAATTCGCCCGGTGGGGGAGTGCGCTGAGGATCGCGAAAGAAATACAGACAGAACGCCGCCAGAACATAGAAAGGTAGCCCGATCCATGGGTTCAGGAAGTATGAGGATGCCAGGCCGAGGATAACTAGAGCGCAGGCGTAGTAAATACCGTCCGTAACGATGCGCAAAATACTAGTTTCTCATGATGCCAGGGCGATGGAAGGTTCCGGGGGTGGCGGGTTAGACGGCCGATTGCCGGTCATCGGCAGATTTTCAATCTGACGGGAAAGGGTGATCGGAGGATTTGAAAATTCGAACCCATCGGCAGGTTCCTTTTGCTTTCGGGTCTGCTCAACAGGCACCGACCGCCCTATGCGGTCCTGCTGGAGCATCCGCAATTCGGCGGTTTCCTTTTCGCGACGGCGGGCAAGCCGGGCTTCCTGCAGTTGAAGGTTACGGATCTGCTTCTCGTAGATAAGGAAGGTGTGGGCGTCGATCAGGTGCGGGCGGGCGGCTAACTCGTGCTCCTCGAACATATTGGCGAACTCGACGCGGCCTTTGGCGAAGAGCGCCGATTCGAGAGCAGGAATGCGGCGCAGACGCCACCAGGTATCGGCGATGGACTGAACGAGCTCGCATTCGCGCAGGCCAACGGGCGAGAACTCCTCTTCGAAAGCCGTCAGGTGACGCTGGTATTCGGCGGCATCATCGCCAGGAAGCAGAACGGTACGGCCCGTGAGGGCGGCCTTTACTGCGTTGAGGCAGGACTTGGCTTTGCCTTCTTCCGTACGCGGACCTGTAGAGAGCTGGGCGTTGGATTGATTGGCTATGAGGCGTTTCGTTTCGAGTTTTCTGGCTTTGCGCTCCATAGCGCGACGGATGGATCGTGGCGACATGCGGGCTCCTGAAATGAAAATGGCCCGCCCGGCGTAACGGGCAAGCCTGCCCGAGCCTAGCATGAGAGCAAGCCAAAACGAACATCACACCTGTGGAAAAGGTCAGCAGATAGTTGAAAGGCCGGTAGTAAGGAATATTTTCGAATGGTGTGATCCGCTTGCAAGATGATCGAGAAGACCTGGCCGACGAGGACGTCGGCCCGCGGACCGGGAGGTCCGCCCTACTGGTAGTCCTCTGATTTCGGGAGGCCTATGTCGAAATTGTGACGGTGAACTGCTGCTTCTGGCCAACATTTTGAGCTGGGAGCTTCTGCACGCGCCTGCTAGGAAGAGGGATTGGCGGGCTAGTGTGGTTGGCCGTTTGGATGCACACGATTTTGTGGTTTGAGGGACTGTCGCTTGGCAGGTTTCCAGCCGCTAAGACTATGAGTAGCGCTCACGCCGTCTGTGTCGCGCGCCTATCAGAATCATCATGCCCGAAAACGAGACTAGCCAAAATCGGCTGAAGGGTATACAGAAGGCGGCCATCCTGTTGATCGCCCTAGGACCCAAGGATAGTGCCAGCATACTCAAGCATTTGCCAGACGAAGACGCGGCCCGGTTGACCAGGACGATCGCACGCAGCGAGCAGATCACGCAGGAGAACGTCGAGTTCACGTTCGATGAATACATCCAGTTTGTTACGTCGGAAAAACTGTTGGTGCGAGGCGGCATCGAGTACGCGCACAAACTGCTGATAGAGGCGTTCGGTGAGGAAGTTGCCGACCGACTCATTTCACGGCTGAGCAAATCGCTCGAAAGCGACCTGGCGGTATTCGATAATTTTCGAAAGGTCGATCCGCAGCAACTCGCCAAATTCATCCAGGACGAACATCCGCAGACGATCGCGCTCATTCTGTCGCGTCTTGACTCGCAGGAGGCGGCGCGGCTCATCAGCGCGCTGCCGGCCGAAACGCGGCGCGAAATTGCCGTTCGGATGGCCGACCTTAACGAGATATCTCCGGAGATCGTGCGTAATATCGCGGGCGTGATCGATCAGAAACTGCGCAACCTGGGAGAGCTTAGCCGCGAGCAGTTTGGCGGCGTGCGCGCGGTAGCGAATATGTTCAATCGTCTCGACCCAACGACGTGCTCGCAGCTT
>Ga0068855_100009014_pt1 | contig 12055 bp, 7 predicted proteins | sample KBSCornC52_FD_66592 | JGI IMG/M metagenome (GOLD analysis project Ga0068855, IMG submission 66592) | Corn rhizosphere microbial communities from Kellogg Biological Station, Michigan, USA - KBS Corn C5-2 | ecosystem: Host-associated > Plants > Roots > Rhizosphere > Soil ...
CTGGTCCGTCACGCCGATCGCCCGGCTGACCGAAGTGCTGGAGACCGGTTACCACGGCGGCGCGGTGGGCTGGCAGGTGATGGTCAATGTCGCCTTTGGTGTCGGCTGTTTCCTGCTTGCCTGGGCGGTGTTCCAGCGATTCTGCGAACGCGAGATCGAGGGCCCGGGCACGGCCACCCGCGCCGTCGCTTCGGTGATGGTCAACTCGATGGGCGTGCGGCTGCGCGGCCTGCGGGTGCCTCGGCCGTGGCGGGATGCGTTGGCGTGGAAGGATTTCTATTTCCTCTGGGGCGGCCGCATGGGCTTCATCATCCGCACGCTTCTCTACGGTGGGGTGCTCGCCTGCGATGGCTGGGCCGTGGCGACCAAGGGGACGGCCTTTGCGACCTACGGTTTCGGTGTGCAGTCGATTCCGCTCATGCCCATGGCCTTCTCCATCGACCTTTCGGTAATGGCGGCGCGTGTCTTTCGCACCGAGTTGCGCGATCAAACCTTCTCCACCCTCGCCATGCTGCCGTGCGACATCCGTGATATCGTTCACCGCAAGGTATGGGGATGCTTCCTCGCCGCGGCGCCGGGGGCGTTCTGCTCTCTCGGCATTCAGATCCTCTTCCTCGCCTTCATGCGCGACTCCACGGCTGCAGGGACGAATATGTCGATACATACCATCTGGGGCATTCAGGTGGTGACCGGCTGGCTCGGCAAGGTTTTCGTCATCGTCCTCATCGCCTGGCTCTCGCTCTACATGAAACGGGGCGCGCTGCCTGCCGGTTGGTTCCTGAGCTTCGTGGCCAGCACGCTCGTTTCCATCATCGGCATGCTCATTCTCACGGCCACCAGCTTCGCCTTCCTGCGGGGAAGCCCGGTCTTGATTGTCTATGGCCTGCCCGCCATTACGGCCGGAGTCGGGCTGCTGGTCAGTTGGATCCTCTACCTCCAGGGCATCCAGCGCCTCCAGAGTCTGGCCGGAGAAGAGTGATCGCCCGCGCATGAGTTCGCCCCTGCTCGCCCTGTTCGTCCGCTCGCTGCGCGAGGATAGCCGGCTCAAGTTCTCCTATTTCACCCGGGCGGGCTTCGTCACGGTCATCCTGCTTTTCCTTTTCTCCGCGCAATCCGAGCTCGGCTGGACGAATGCCCCGGGGTTGCGCTTTTTCGAGACGGTCATGGTGGTGGATCTCGTCTTCGTGATCCTCGCCGGGCTCAGCTATTTCTCCTCGGCGATCAGCGAGGAAAAGGAGGAGGCGACGCTCGGTCTGCTGCGCATGACCAACCTCAATCCGCTCTCGATCCTGCTCGGCAAATCGACGAGCCGGTTGTGCACCGCGGTGTTGTTGTTCACCGCGCAACTGCCCTTCACCCTCCTCGCCGTCACCCTCGGCGGGATCGCGCTACGGCAAATCTTCGCCGCTTATCTCAGCATCGCGGCATTCCTCGTTTTCGTCTCGAATCTGGCGCTGCTCGCCTCGGTGCTGAACCGGCGCAGCAGCACCGCCGCGCTGCTCACGGGCGTGGGGCTGCTTTTCTTCTTCGGGGTGGTCCCGGTCGCGGCGTGGTTTGCCGCGCTGCCCGTGCGGCTCGGTTTGCTCGGCGCCGGCAATGGCCTCTCCAATCTCTTGGTGGGCTTCGCTACGCTGGCGGAAGGGGCGTCGCCTTTCATGCGCATGAGCAAAATCCTCGCGACCGGTTTTCATGGCGACGTGTTCTCCTTTCAGGTGGCGAGCAATCTCGTGATGGGCCTCGGCTTCTTCCTGCTCTCCTGGGCGATCTTCGAGAAATTCTGCGGAGAACAAAAAGAAACCGCGCCGCCTCGCGCCGGTGTGGCCCGGTCGCGCGGCAAACGCCGCGTTCTCTTCAGCCCCGGCCGTCCGTGGGGCCTGGCTCTGGCGTGGAAGGATTTTTATTTCACCACCGGTGGGAAGCTCTGGATCCTCATCAAACTCTTCATCTACGGCGCGCCGCTGCTCGTCATTCGCTGCGTGCCGAGCCAGCTGGGCGGCCCGTCCTCGTGGGAGGAGTTCGGCATCGGGGCGTTCTGGATCATGCTCGTCTTCATCTTCGTGGAACTCGCTTTCGCGGCCTCGAATCTCTTCCGCAACGAGCATCAGGGGCAGACGCTTTCCACTCTCGCCATGCTGCCGGGAAGCATGGCGCGCATCGCCTATGAGAAGTTGTTGGGCATTGTCCCGTCGCTGCTTGCTGCCGGGGCCTACCTTGCCTTCAGCCTGCCCCTGGTGATGAAGCCGTTCCTGCGGCAAATGAACTCGACCAGCGCGCGGGAAGAATTCTGGATGGCCTCTATTTTTTTCACGACGCAAAGCCTTCTTTTCCTCCATCTCGTGGCGACCCTCTCGCTCTACGTGAAGCGCGGGGCCTTGCCGCTGTCCATCGCGTTGCAATTCCTCCTCTATCTTTTCGCCATGTTCGTCTTTGCGGGGAGTCGAAATGAGGAGGCGTTCTTCTATCTTTTGAGCCTGTTTGCGCTCGGAGCAGCCGGGTTTCTCCACGTCCACCTCGGTTATCGCCTCGAGGCATTGGCTGCCGAAGATTAGGGGAGGAAAAGGCAGAACATCCAACATCCAACATCCAACGCCCAGCATTCAATCGGCTGTAGCGGGCGTTGTTCTGGGTGAAAAGCGTAAATAGCAGGGGGAGCCCACATTGGATGTTGGATGTTGGGCGTTGAATGTTGGATGTTCTCCCCCTTTCACCATGCCCGACCCTATTGCCAGCGCCAGCGAACTGACCGTCCGCTACAGCACCCATCTCGTCCTCGACCGCGCCACCGTCGCCATCGGCGAAGGCGAACACATCGGGCTGGTCGGACGCAACGGCGCCGGCAAGTCCACCTTTCTGCGCATTGCCGCGGGCGAGCTGGAGCCGGATTCCGGCCTCTTCACCCGGCGGCGTGATCTCATCACCGGCTACTTGCCGCAGGTCTTCACCCTCGATGATTCCGCCACGGTCGAAGCCAACATCCGCAGCGGTGCGCAGCGCGTGCTCGACCTCCTCGCCGATTACGAATCCACCCCGCCGGAGAGTCCGCGTGCGGCTACGTTGCTCGACCAGATCAATCATCACGATGGCTGGGCGCTGGACCATCGTATCGAAAGCCTGGCCACGAATCTCCACGCGCCGCCGCGCGATCGCATCGTCGGCACGCTGAGCGGCGGGGAAAAGCGCCGCGTCGCCCTCTGCCGTGCTCTGCTCGCGCGTCCCGATTTCCTCATCCTCGACGAACCGACCAACCATCTCGATACCGAGAGCATCGAGTGGCTGGAGGATTTCCTATCGCGCTATTCCGGCGCGTGCCTCTTCGTCACCCACGATCGCTATTTCCTCGATCGCATCGCCACGCGCATGCTCGAACTCGCGCGCGGCGACTTCGCGAGCTACGACGGCAGCTATAACGATTACCTCCTCGCCAAGGCCGAACGCGAAGCCGCTGAGGCCCGTGTCGAGCACAAGCGGCAGATGTTCCTCAAGCACGAGCTGGAATGGGTGCGCCGTGGCCCCAGCGCCCGTCGCACGAAATCCGTCGACCGCATCGAACGCTATTTCGAAGAAGCCGCCAAGGCGCCGCCGGAGGAGGAAATCAACGTCGAGCTCATTATCCCGCCCGCGCCGAAGTTGGCGAATCGCGTCATCACTCTGACCAATGTCGGCATGGAACTCGGCGGCCGGATGCTCTTCGATTACGTGAACCTCGACCTCGCCGCCGGCCAGCGTCTCGGCATCGTCGGCCGCAACGGCCTCGGCAAATCAACGTTGCTCAAGATCATCATCGGCCAGTTACAGCCCTCGCAAGGCCAGGTGGAAATCGGCGCGCGGACCGAGATTAATTACATCGACCAAAACCGCCTCGCGCTCGATGACGACAAGACCGTGTGGGAAGAAGTCGGCGGCGGCAGCGAGCACGTGCGCCTCGGGGAGGAAAGCATCACTCTGCGCAGCTATCTGCGGCGGTTTTTGTTCACCGAGGACCGGATCAATACCAAGGTCTCGCAGCTCAGCGGCGGTGAGCGCAGCCGCATCCTGCTGGCGAAAATCCTCAAGCGCGGTGGCAACGTTCTGATCCTCGACGAACCGACCAACGACCTCGACCTCGCCACGCTGCGCCTGCTCGAAGAAGCGCTCCTCGCCTTCGGCGGCGCGGTCATCGTCGTCAGCCACGACCGCTATTTCCTCAACCGCGTCTGCACCGACACCATGGCCTTCGAAGGCGACGGCGTGGTCACGGTCAATGCCGGCAACTACGAGTACTACCGCGAGAAGAAGGCGACGCGGCCGCTCCCCGGTCCGATCGGCGTCGTGAGCAAAACCGGGGCCGCCGCCCCACGCCGCACCGAGCGCGTGCGGAAGCTGAGCTACAAGGAAACGCGCGAACTGGAGACGATCGAGGCCGACATCCTCGCCGCGGAGCAGGAAGTCGCGCGCCTCAATGCCGCCTTTCTCGCGCCCGACTTTTACGAAAAGCACGGCCACGAATGGGAGGCGCTCGAGGACCAGTTCAAGCAGAAGAAGGAGCGCGTGACTTCCCTCTACGCGCGCTGGGAGGAGCTGGAGGCGATTCGGGCGGGGGCGGCTTAGCGGATAGGAACGATAGGAAGAATAGGAATCAAGGGAGGGATAGGAGCCGCCCTCCTATAACGCCTATTCTTCCTATACCTCCTATCTTTCCTATCTCTCCCAGCCAGCCATCCGCCGAGATGCGTATCCGCAGATAGCCTCTCCTCCCTTATGAAGACCACCCTCTCCATCGTCTTCCTGTTTCTCCTCATCTTCTTCATCATGATCCTCGTGGCCATGAACTGCGAGCCGAGGGTGCCTGGACCGCAGGTGATCAGCATGGCCCTGGAGTGGACACTGCATCTGATCGGCGCGGCCGTCGCGGTGGCGTCTGGCGTGGGCATGCTCGCCGTGGCCGCGGTGCACGGCTCGTTTCAACGCCAGGTCGTCCTTGCGCTGCCTTTGCTCGCCGGGATCCTGTTGATGGCCGCGAATTGGGGCGTGGCTCTGGCTTTTGGCGCCATCGTCACGGTCTGGGTTTTCAAATTCGGCGCGCCGGAAATCGAACGCGGGACTGGCCCTGCGGCGAAATAGCCCATCAACGCCATGAGCGTGCAAGTCTACGGCTGCAACCACGTCGCCATCGAAGTGGGGGACATCGAGAAAGGCGTCGCGTTCTATCAGGACGTTTTCGGTTTGGAGAAACTCGACCGCGGCGAAGGCGATGCGTTCTTCAAACTCGGAGAGCATCAGTTCCTCGCCATGTTCGAGCGCAAGGGCATGAAGGTGGACGCGAGCAGCAATCATCACTTCGGCATGATGGTGCGCGACGAGAAACAGCTCGCCGAAGTGCGGGAAAAGCTCATCGGCAAATACGGGCTGACCCTCATCGAAGGTTTCCGTTGCGACTTCCGCGATCCCTGGGGCAATCGCATCCAGGTCGTCGACCTTCACGACGAATCGCTCATCTGGCTGTTGCCCTATCGCGAGGTGCAGAAGGCCGGTGTGAAGTTCACGGGGTGAATGCTGTAGTCAGGTTCGTTGAACCCGGTCGTGCAGTTGCGGAACAGCCAGAAATGTCAGTTGGGGGGCAGTGACCTAATCGTTACGCGTCTTTGGCTGAAGAGTGTGCCCCGCTCCTTGGGAGGGCGGCCGCTTTTTCACTTGCCCTTTCCGGGCCTCGGCTTTGCTGTTTGATCCGATCGCGGAGCGATCCGAAGCCTGTAGCCGGGGCTTTCAAGCCCCGGAAAACACGGCAAGGGATCGTCGCGGAGCGACGTTGGCTGGCAGCGCACCAATGGCAATTTTCTCCGGAAGATGAAGCGGCGCGTAGCCCATGCCTCGAGATCACAAAATCGAACAACCCACGGCAGACGTCGCTCCGCGACGACCACCGTGTACTGCGGTGACCGGGGCTTGAAAGCCCCGGCTACAGGCTGGGATCGCTCCGCGATCTCCCTTTCCCGGCACCGATTCTTTCAACAACTCTAACCCCGGCTTCAGCTTACAGCTTCGTCCCGTTGACCTTCGTCCACGGTGACCAGGCGCCGACGGCGTGGGTCTTCACCTTGCGCTTCCAGACCTTGTCGCCGGCGAACGCGTAGAGCGTATCGAGGTCTTTCCCGCCGAGGCACACCGCGGTCACGCGCGCGTTGCCCGGGACCGGCAGGACCACCTGCGTCGGACCGTCATCCGCGCTGATCTGCACGCCGGAGCGGGTGGCCGCAAACATCTGTCCTTCCTGCGCATAGCAGAGCCCTTCGGTCCCCGAATCGTCGTCCCAATCCGCGACAAACCAGTCGAAGAACCGCTCCTTGTTCGTCAGTGAACCATCGGCGTTGACCTGGTAACTATACCCCCATTTCGAATCGCCATCCGCCACAGTGAGCAGCCATTGATCCGGCCGATAGGTGAGGCCGGTTGCCCGCTTCAGGCCGGAATCGAGCATCGTCTTTTTGCCATCTTTCACGTGCCACACCGCACCGTTTTCTCCCAGCCAGCTGGCATCGGTGGCATACCCCCAGTTGCCATTGGTGGTGACGTAAAATCCGCCATTAGGCATGGCGAGAATAGAGCGGCCGGGGATTCTTTCCAGGACTACGGTGCCCTTACCATTCTCGTCATAGCTCATCATCTTGCCGGTCTGCTCCGAGACGGCGTAAAGCTTGCCATCCACGCCCACCGTCAGGCCATTGGCTCTCCCAGCGTCGGCGACGAAGACTTTTGCATTCCCGTCCGCGTCGATGCGGTAGATCTTGTTGTCCGCCGTATCGGCGAAGAACACCTCGCCCTTGGCATTGCACGCCGCCGCGCGGACGCCCTTGTAGCCTTGCGCGGCAGGCTGCCACGTTTCCTCCGGCACCAACACATCTTGCGCCCGCGGCGCGCTCGGCCCGGCTTTCACGTGCTCCGGCCAGCCTTTCCATAGATAGGCCATCGCCTCTTCCCAGTGATCCATGTAACCCGCCACGTGGCGGCCATCGACGATCCGGAACTGGTAATCGTAACCCGAAAACTTCAGCGCCTTGTCCATTTCCTGGTCGAGCAGGAACCAATCGCCGGCGCAGTTCTCCATATCGTGCGTCGCCGTCGTGAAATAGCCGCGGATCGGCTTGGCTTCGAACTTCCGCACCATGGTCGGAAATTCGTGCCCGCCGCGGAAGGCCACGAAACTGCCGCTCGCCGCATAGACCCGGCTGAAGGCATCCGGCCGATTCCAGGCCGCGACGAACGCCGCGATGCCGCCGCTGCTGCCTCCCGACATGCAGCGATCGTTTCCATCCGTCGAGAGCTTGAGATTGAACTCCTTGGCGACATACGGGAGCAACTCGTCCACGAGGAAGCGGACGTTGTTGTCGTTCACCCCATCGTATTCGAAGTCGCGATTGCGCCGGCCCAGCGTGCCTTTCATCGGGGCGGGCACTTCACCGGGCCGCACGAAGACGCCGATCGTTACCGGGATCTCCTTGGTCGCGATCATCCGCTCCAGGTATTCCTTTTCCTTCGGATTATAGCCGTCCGTCTTTACATACACGCAGGCCGGCTTCGAGCGGTCGTATTGCGCGGGAACGAAGACCGTGACCTGACGCGTGGTGCCGGGGAAAACCTTGCTCTCCGTGAAGGTGAAGTTCTTGATCTCACCGGGCTTGATGTCCGCGGGTTTGATCTCCGGCGGCACATACCCTTTCTCCTCTGCCGCTGCCGCGGTCTCCTTCACCGTGCTGCCGGCGAGCGGCTTGATGACCCACTGGAGATGTGGGTCGTTCGGATTGTGCGCCCAGAGATCGATCCTCGTTCCGGGATTCTGCTTCCCGCCGTTGTCGTCGATGCCCTTTCCGGGCGCGTGCTGCGGCTCGAGACTGTAGTTGCCGTTGTCTTCCTTCTTCAGCGACCACAATTGCCATGGCTGGCCGCTCTCGGTTTCGAGGACGAGTTGGGTGCCGTCCTTCTTGCCGCCCTTGGCAATCGCCAGGACGAGGGAGGAACTATAGGAGGGCTTGATGGTGAAAAGATGGTCGCCCTTCGGCGTGATCACCCATTTCTGGTTGGGCGCATTCGCGGGTTTGTTGATCGAAACGATCGTGCCATCCGTGGTGCCCGCGCCGACGGCTTCGAGGACCATCGCCGGTGCGCTGACCGGGGCAATCGAGTAGGCGCCCCAATCCTCGGCGTGGGCGAGGGAAATGAAGGATCCCGCCGTGAGGACGGTGGCAAGATGACGGAGAAGCCGGGCTTGGGTGGGGCGAGGGGTTTTCATGAAATGGGTAAGAGTTTGCGGCGACGCCCCGATGTCATCCTGAGCGGAGCGCTCGTGGGCCAGCGGGGAGCGCGCAGTCGAAGGACCCCTCCGCTTGACGAACGATGTTCGCTGGTAGAGCGGCCGGGTCCTTCGACTGCGTGCCCCGCCGCGTTACCGCCGGGGCACTCCGCTGAGGATGACAGCGGGGAAGGGAGATGAAAGTGGACGATAGCCGGCCGCTATTTGGCCAGGGCGTCTTCGATCGCCTTGGTCAGCGTCGAGGAGTCCGGCTCCACGTCGGACTCATAATGGGCGAGGATCCTGCCGTCGCGGCTGATGAGATACTTGTTGAAATTCCAGGTCACCGGGCCGGGCACCGGCGAGGACGAACCGCTGAGCGCGGTGTAGAGTGGATGACGATCCGCGCCGATGGTGTGCAGTTTGTCGAAGAGCGGGAAGGTGACGTCATACTTCCCTTTGCAGAAGATCTTGATCTCGCTGTTCGTCCCGGGTTCCTGCTGGCCGAAGTCGTTGCACGGGAAGCCGAGCACCATGAGACCCTTGTCCTTGTATTTGCGATAGAGCGCTTCGAGGCCCGCGTATTGCGGGGTGAAGCCGCATTCCGAAGCCACATTGACGATGAGCAGCGTCTTGCCGGCATAAGCCTTTAACGAGGTCTCCTGACCATCGATGTTCTTGAGTGGAATGGAGTAGAGCGGTTCGTCCGCGGAAAGCGTGGCAACCATGAGCAGGGCGAAGCTGAAAAGGAGGAGGGGCAACTTCATAAGATCGGCCAGACAACCCCTGCCAGTCCGGGATGTTGGGGTCAATCGCAGAGCGAATTTCCCTTGTGTTGATTAACTATTTCTTCACTGAGGGTGTCCTCTTCGGCATGGCCCGGCTACAACCCGTGTCTGGCGCGGATTGCGGGCAACTCCTTCACTACCCGCTCAATTACTTCCTCCCAGGCCCCGGCGGTCTTTTGGCGGAACAAACGCATCGTGGCATACCAAGGCGTGGATTCGCTCTCCAGCCCCCAGCGCCAATCGGGAGCGAAGGGGAGAAGGGTCCACACCGGGCGGCCGAGAGCCCCGGCGAGATGGGCGGCGGCAGTGTCGACGGAGATGAGCAGGTCGAGTTCCGCGAGGCAGGCGGCGGTTTCCGTGAAGTCGGTGAGATGCGGGGTGAGATCGACGACGCCTTCGGGAGGGACCGATGCCGCTGCCGACGGGTGCGTGACCTGCAGGCTGTAGAAGTCCACTTCGGGCACGTGGAGCAAGGGAGACAAAAGGCGCGGGTCGAGCGAGCGGCGGCGGTCGTCGACGTGTTGTGGATTGCCTTTCCACACCAGGCCGACTTTGGCTCGCGGCGAAGACCCGAGGCGTTCGCGCCAGCGGGCGCGCTTCCCGGCATCGGCTTGCAAATAGGGATGGTTGGCCGGTTCGGGCGTGAACCGCCGCAGGACCAGCGGAAGACTCGGCAAGGCGATGTACTGATCAAACTCCAGCGACGAGGACCCATCTTCCGTGGCGTGCGGGATGATCTCCGCATTCCATTCCCCGGAGGCGGTGAACAGCCCGGCCAATAAGGGCGGACATCGGAAGAGGACGCGCCCGGCCTGCGCTTGCGCACGCACCAAGGGCAGGTAGCGCGCGAACTGGATGGTGTCGCCGAGGCCTTGCTCGGCATAGACAAGGATCGTCGCGCCTTCCGCCGCGCGCCCATCCCACTGCGGTTGGCTCACGCCCGGCGTCAGGCCGCCGAGGACTTTCTGGACGGAAGCGCGCCGGCGCCAATCGAACTCGCGCCACCCTTCCTCGTACTGCCCACTGAGGAGCAGGGCGATGCCGAGATTCCAGTGCGCGTCGGCATAATCGGGTTGGCAGGCCAGCGCGCGGCGAAACGATTGTTCCGCCTCGCCGACTTCGCCCCTGGCCATATAGGCGGTGCCGCGATTGAGCCAGGCCTTGAAGAAGCTGGGTTGCAAGGCGAGAGCCCGGTCGCAACTGGCGATGGCGTCGTCGGGGCGATCCGCCTCGATATAAGCGTGGGCGAGATTGTTATAAGCGGCGGTGAATTGAGGATGGATGGCCAGCGCGCGGAGAAAGTGGTGAATGGACTCGTCCAGCCGGCCCTTGTCGCGTAGCGCATTGCCGAGATTACTATGCGCCTCGGCGAGATCCGGCTGCGCGGCGACGGCGCGCTGGCCGCTGGAAATCGCTTCGTCCAGACGCCCCATGCGCAACAGCGTATCGCTCAGGTTCGTCCAGGCCGGGGCGTATCCGGGATCGATTTGCAACGCCCGTTCGAAACCGCGCACCGCCTCTTCGTGCTGGCCGAGGAAACGATGGACGACACCGAGGTCGCAGTGAAATCCGGCAACGGAAGGCGAGTAGGTCACCGCTTGCGAAAAGCACTGCCGCGCCTCTTCATGACGTCCGCCGGAAAGTGCGCACAATCCGAGGAGATGCCACACGTCGCCCTGACCCGGCGCCGCCGCGAGAATCTGCCGGCACAACGCTTCCGCCGCCGCAAAATCGCCGATCCCATGATACTGCACGGCGAGGCGAAACGCTTGGGCGATGGTGATGGCGGGCATGCGGCGTCACCTTGGGAGAGCGCTTGGCTGAGAGGCAATTCGGAAAGACCCTTTGGTTCATGTGCTTCGCCAGGCCAGCACGGCATCGTCTCCCCCAAAAGAGGCAATTTTGCCGAAAGAATTCTCTTTGTCGAAAGCCGGCAAGCTCTACCATCGGCCGCCGTCTCGCGGATCTGTGCACCGATTGGGGTGCAGAGGGTTTCTGAAGACAACTTGTTCCGACGGCTCCCACACACTCCCTATGAAATTGACCTTCCGCGCTTTCGCTCCCCTTTGCACGAGCATCGCTCTGCTTTTCGCTGCTCACCCATCGACTCAAGCAGCAACGGATATCTGGACGAATACATTTGGTTCCACGGGCGCCGGTCCGTTCTGGCTGAATCTTGTCGGCTATAACAATAACTGGAGTCTAAATGCCGTCCCCACCGCAGCGGATGACGCAGTGTTTCAATTACCCTATGTGCCGGTCCCCAGCTTTGCCACTTCGCCTTTTCCGCAGTACCGGCCATTGGCCAATGGCCAGACCATTGCCTTGATCCAGGGAAATGGCTTTCCGTTGCTGTATGCCAATAGCCTGACCTTTCTCGGCAACTATACCCTGGTCTCTGGCCGGATCGCGCTCGATCCCAACTACGGGAACCTGCCACTGACCTTGACCTCGGGCGACATCACCGTCGGCAACGGTTTCACCGCGACGATCAATAATCCGCTCGCCTCGAGTAATGGGACGATCACCAAGCTAGGCGATGGCACGCTGGTCCTGGAGCAGACAGTGCAGAGCAACCTGCTCGTGCAGCAAGGCATCCTGCGTGGGAGTTTCGGGGTGACCGGTAATCTCATCAACCACGCCACGCTCAGCCCCGGCAACTCGCCCGGGACGATTTCGGTGCAGGGCAATTTCCAGCAGTCCCGTACGGGCACACTGGATATGGAAGTGGCTTCGCCGAGTTCTTATGATCGCCTGCAAATTGGCGGCAAGGCGAAGCTGGATGGCCAGCTCGATGTGACCCTTCTGAACGGTTTCCGTCCGAAAAAGGGGGAGGAATTTACCATCCTGAGCGCGGGCGGCGGGGTCTCGGGAGAGTTTGCCCGGACGGATCTTCCGATGTGGGATTTGCTGGCCCTTCGCGTTTTCTACGGGGGCAACGATGTTTTCTTGAAGGCAGTGGTGAAGTCCTTTGGCAACCTGCCGGGCCTAACCCCGAATCAAC
>Ga0068855_100009016_pt1 | contig 12054 bp, 9 predicted proteins | sample KBSCornC52_FD_66592 | JGI IMG/M metagenome (GOLD analysis project Ga0068855, IMG submission 66592) | Corn rhizosphere microbial communities from Kellogg Biological Station, Michigan, USA - KBS Corn C5-2 | ecosystem: Host-associated > Plants > Roots > Rhizosphere > Soil ...
GGAACCGTCCGCCGTGGCTCGCATGCGACCATGGCAGCTGGTCGACCACGCCTGCAGGCTTGCGCTATACTGATCATTCCGACCTGCGGGGAATTTCTCACCACTTGCGGAAGTGGCGGAATGGCAGACGCGCTAGCCTCAGGAGCTAGTTGGAGCAATCCAGTGGAGGTTCGAATCCTCTCTTCCGCACCATCTGAACACCCGATTTCGGAACGAATCCCGAACCACGAATCCCGTCCCTATGCATCCCTGGCACGACTATCCGATCGACGACGCCGCCCTCGAGGACCATTTTCCAGCCATCATCGAAGTCCCGATGGGCAGCAAGAACAAGTACGAGCTCGACAAGGCCAGCGGCATGCTGCGGTTGGATCGCGTCCTGCACAGCGCGGTCTTCTACCCGGCCAATTACGGCTTCATCCCGCGCACCTACTGTGACGACAACGATCCGCTCGACGTGCTCGTGTTCGGGCAGGAGCCGGTACACCCGCTGACCGTCGTCGACGTGCGGGCGATCGGCGTCATGCAGATGCGCGACGAGAAGGGCATCGACGACAAGCTCCTCACCGTCTGCATCGGCGATCCGGCGTTCGCCGACTACCACGACTTCCGCGAGCTGCCGAAGCACGTCATCCGCGAAATGGAGCGCTTCTTCCAGGACTACAAGACGCTCGAAGGCAAGCGCGTCGAGATCATGGAATCGCTCGGTCCGACCCACGCGATCCGGATTCTGCGCGAGGCGCTGGCGTCGTACCGCTCGCGCAACCCTCGATAGCACGGGCCGCGGCGGCCGAGTCGCACGCGGGCACGGCCTGGCAGCGACGGGCTATACTCGTGTGACGGCGGCCTCAGGCCGCCCTCCACCTGAGAGGTTGCTGTGGCCCGCCGCGGATTCGCCATCATTTTCACACTGCTGGGCGTGGCGTGTGTCGTCTCCATCGCCGGCTTCGCGGTGCTCTACGTGCTCTTCGGACGCGAGCCGGCAGTTCCGTCGGACGCGACGCTCGTGCTGCGCGTCGGCGGGGCGCTCTCCGAGACCGCGCCGGCCGACGTGGTCGGCTACATCCGCGGCGTCAAGACTCCCACCGTGCGCGCCATCGTCGACGATCTGCGCAAGGCGAAGGTCGACCCGCGCATCCGCCGCGTCCTGCTCAAGCCCACCGGATTCGACTCGCCGTTCTGGGGCAAGGTGCAGGAGATCCGCGACGCCATCCTCGAGTTCAAGAAGTCGGGAAAGCCGATTTACGCCTATCTCGAATTTGGCGGCGACCGCGAGTATTACCTCTCGACGGCGGCGGACAAAGTGTTTCTCATGCCGTCGGCGTCGCTCGATTTGCAGGGCGTGGCGACGTACGAGCTCTTCCTGCGCGGCACCTTCGACAAGTTCGGCGCGATCCCCGATCTCCATCACATCGGCGATTACAAGACCGCGACCAACACCTTTACCGAGAAGGGCTTCACCGCCGCGCACAAGGAGATGGACGAGTCACTGAACCGCGATCTGTACGAACAGATCATCCGCGACATCGCCGACGGGCGGAAGAAGAACGAGGGTGAAGTCCGCAGTCTGATCGACCAGGGGCCGTTCCTGCCCGAGGACGCGCTCCACGCCGGCCTGGTGGACGATGTCGCGTATGAAGATCAGGTGAGCGATCAGCTGCGCGCCGGCGCGAAGGCCCGCGACGTCGACGGCGACGATTACGCGCGGATCAGCCCCTCGTCGGTCGGCCTGAACAAAGGGCCGCGCATCGCGGTGATCTACGCGGCCGGCGAAATCGTCAGCGGCCGCAACGCCTACGACCCGGTGAACGGACCAGTGGTCGGATCGGACTCGTTGATCGATTACATCCGTCAGGCGCGCCGCGACAGCTCCGTGCGCGCCATCGTGCTCCGCATCGACAGTCCCGGCGGATCGTCCATCGCCTCCGATGCGATTTGGCGCGAGCTGACGATCGCCAAACGCGAGCGCGCGGATCGTCCGCTCGTCGCGTCGATGTCGGATCTCGCGGCGTCGGGCGGCTATTACATCGCGATGCCGGCGCAGGTGCTGGTCGCGCAGCCGGCGACGCTCACCGGCTCGATCGGCATTTTCGGCGGCAAGATCGTGACCGGCGGCGTGTACGAAAAGCTCGGCGCGCACATCGACTCGACGAGCATTGGCCGCAACGCCGAGATGGGATCTCCGGCGCGCAAATACAATCCCGAGGAGCTGCAGAAACTCCAGGAGCAGCTCCAGTCGTTCTACGATCAGTTCGTCGAGAAGGTCGCCGACGCGCGGCACAGCACGCCGGAGAAGATCGACGCGCTCGCGCAGGGGCGCGTGTGGACAGGACGGCAGGCGAAGCAGAACGGCCTGGTCGATCAGCTCGGCGGCCTCGATCGCGCGATCGCCGTCGCCAAGCAGCGCGCGAAGATCGCCGCGGACGCGGAAGTCGAGATCGTGACGTTCCCGCCGCGCAAGAGCTTCTACGAGATCGTTTCCGATCAGCTCAGCGGCACGAGCGATTCGGCGGCGGTGAGCGCGTGGATGTCGGCGAATCTGTCGAAAGGGGAGCTCGATGCGCTGCGCGCGATGCGCGGCCCCCTCGCGATGTTCCGGCGCGGCGAGCCGCTGGCGCTGATGCCGTATACCTTCGTGCGATAGCAGCCGCGCTTCATCACGAAGCCGCGAAGATCATAGAGCACACGACACGGTAATCGTCAGCTGACGACGCGCTGCAGCGCCTCGCGATTCACGTCGATCTTCATCTTCTGCTTCGCCTTCGCCATGTAGGCGCTGAAGAAGCGGTTGCGGCGGTCCGCCAGCATGTCGTCGCGGAACTTGTCGCGCGCCGCGGCGAGCTGCTCGGGCGTGACCTCCTGCTTCTCGAGCACTTTGATCACCGCCGTCCCGTTATCGGTCGCAATCGGCTCGCTCACGCCGCCCACCGGCAGCTTGAACGCGGCGTCCTCGACCGCGGCGGCCGTGCCGAGATCCGGAATCGGCGCGTCGCGCGTGATCAGGTCCGTGGTCTTGACGTCGACGCCGGCGGCCTTCGCCGCCTTTTCGAAGTCCGGCGCCGTGCGCAGCTTCGCGGCGATCTCCGCCGCCTTCCGCTGACTCAACTCGCGCGCCTTCGTCTTGATCACTTCGTCCTTCACACGGTCTTTCACTTCGTCGAGCTTCGGCACGTACGGATCCTGCTTGGCGACCAGCGTCTCGAACGCGAAGCCGCGTGACGTGCGCACCGGACCGGCCACCTCGCCGATGTTCATGTCGAACGCTTTGCCCGAAGCCTCCGGCGACGGCCCCAGGCCGAGAATCGGTTCGTCGCGGGCGAAGAAGCCCGATTCCTGCACGGTGAGCCCCTGCGTTTTCCCGACGGTGTCGAGATCCGACGGCTTCGAGATCTCCTTCTGCAGCTTCTGCGCGAGGTCGGCGGCCTGCGCCTGCGCGCGCTCGTACGCGAGCTGATCGGTGATCTGCTGCCTGACCTCGGCGAGCGTCTTCGTGGTCGCCGCTTTCTTGTCCACGACCTTGATGATGTGATACCCGAACTGCGACTTCACCAGATCGCTGATCTGTCCCGGCTGCAGCGAGAACGCCACCTGATCGAACTCCGGCACCATGCGGCCCTTGCCGAAGTAATCGAGGTCGCCGCCGTTCTTCGCGCTCGATTCGTCCTCGGAATACTTCTTCGCGAGCTCGGCGAAATCGGCGCCGCTCTTCGCCTGCTTCAGCACCTCCTCCGCCTTCGCCTTCACCGCCGCATCGTCTTTCCCCTCGGTCTTGAACAGGATGTGGCTGGCGCGCACCTGCTCCGGCGTGGAGTACTGCTCGATGTTGTCGTTGTACGCGCGCGCGACGTCGGCCTCGGGCACGACAATTTTCCCACGCAGCGCGTCGACGTCGATCAGCAGGTACCGGATCTTGCGCTTCTCGGGAATCTTGAAATCGGCCGTGTGCGCCGCGAAGTAGCTGGCGATGTCGGCGTCGCTTGCGGTCGCTTCCTTCCGGAAGCTGTCGGCCGTGAAGGTGACGACGGCGAGCTTGACCTTGTCGTTGCGTCGGCGGTATTCCGCGTCGACCGCCGCGTCGGGGATCGACATCCAGTCGGTCAGCGATGCGCGCAGCTTCTCGACGGTCAGCTGGTTGCGGATGCTCTCCTCGAAATCCGACGGCTGCATCGGCGGCTGCTGCATCCGCAGGAGCTGGCGGTACCGCTGCTCGCCGATGAACGCGCCGTTCTCCTGGAACGCCGGATACGAGAGGATGCGCTGCCGCACTTCTTCGTCGCTCGCGGAGATGTTCAGGCGATCGGCTTCGGCGAGGGCGGCGCGCTCGTCCACCATGCCCTGGAGAATCTGCTGCTCCACGCCGAGCTGCTTCAACAGCTGCTCGCTCATGTTGTTGCCGTAGGCCGACCGGTACGCCTGCAGCTGCGCCTGATAGGTTTTGCGAAATTCACCCGCCGTGATTTCGTGCCCCTGCACCGTGGCAACGGTGTCGCTCGAGGCGGCGTCCGCCCCCTTCCCCTGGAGGAAGTCGGGAATATAGAAAATGACGAACGCCAGACACACGATGCCCAGGCTCCACTTCAGCCAGTTCATGTGCCGGCGCATCTTCGCGAGCATGGTCATCGATGCACCTTGGAAACTTCCATCCTATGCCATGAACTTGCAGTGTGGCAAGCAGTTACGGCAACCGTGTGATATATTTGCCCGGTATAGAAGAACTTAGCCGGATGTCACCAGCCAGCCGAGTCAGCGAGCGACGATCCTCCCCCGAACGCGGCCGGGCCGCCGTGACGCTCTATCGCGCGGTCGATCACGCCGGCACGAGCGGCGGAAAGTTGCGGCGCGCCGGCGACATGCCCCTGAAAACGCCGGACGTCGATTTCGCGACGCGCTTGCGCCTGTTCCAGCCCGCACTGCGCGGCCGCGTCGAGCGGCGCGACGCGCTGGTCGAGATGCTGCGCGCGGTGAACACAACGCTCGATCCGGAGAAGATCGCCGACCTCGTCGTCGAACGCGCGTCGTCATGGATTCCGGCGCCGTGCTGGGCGATTGTCTCGGCCGACATGGCCGAGGATCTCTCCGTGCTGGCCGATCGGGGCTTGACGTCCGAGATGGGGCCGGCCGTCTACGCCGTCGCGCGCTGGGTGATGCAGCGCGGACAGGAATTCGTCAGCGCCGACCTGCGTACCGACACGCGCATCGCGCACGCCAGCATCGGATCGGTGATCGCGTTTCCGCTCAGCTGCCGCGGACGCCGCGTCGGCGCGATCATCGGCCTGGATCGCCGCGCGTCGGGCCGCGAGCCGCGCCTCGCGCCAGGGATCCTGCGCGCGGTGCGCGTGCTGTTCGAGCCGGCCGCCGCCGCGCTCGACAATGCGGTGCGTCTGAAGCGCGTCGAGGCGCTGTCGGTCACCGACGATCTGACGCAGCTGTACAACTCGCGCTACATGAATCAGGTGCTCCGGCGCGAGACGAAGCGCGCGTCGCGCAGCGGCCGTCCGCTGTCGCTGCTGTTCATCGACCTCGACGGCTTCAAGGCCATCAACGACACGCACGGGCATCTGTTCGGCAGCCGTGCGTTGGTCGAGGCGGCGGCGGTCATCCGCGGGAGCGCGCGTGAAACCGACATCGTCGCGCGCTTCGGCGGGGACGAGTTCGCGATCATCCTGCCGGACAGCGGCGGCGAGGGCGCGTTCGCCGTCGGCGCTCGCGTGCGCGACAGGATCGCGGCGCACACGTTTCTCTCCGGTGATGGGCTGGCGATCCGCCTGACCGCCTCCGTTGGGGTGGCCACCCTGCCTGATGTGGCCGCGTCGGCGGACGAGCTGGTGCAGGCCGCCGACAAAGCCATGTACGCCGTCAAGGATTCGGGCAAGAACGGTATTCAGGCCGCCAGCGCTCCAGCCGATAACTGACGTCAGTAGCCAGTGGTCAGTAGCCAGTCACACAATCAAGGGCCCCGGGGACGACAGCGGACATTTTTGCGCATGTTTGCACATCAGGATTCTTCCGAGTCTGGCAACCGGCGACTCGCGACTGGCGTGGTTACCGGCAACTGACTACTGACTGACAGGAGTTTCGAGATTGAGTCTTCGTTCGATGTTGTCGTTGTTTTCCAGTGATCTCGCCATCGATCTCGGCACGGCCAATACCTGCGTCTACGCTCGCGGCAAGGGGATTGTGGTCAACGAGCCGTCCATCGTGGCCATCAACAAGGTGAACGGCCGCGTGGAGGCGGTGGGCAAGGACGCGAAGGACATGCTCGGCCGTACGCCCGGCAATATCGTCGCGATCAAGCCGATGAAGGACGGCGTCATCGCCGACTTCGAGGTCACCGAGAAGATGCTGACCTACTTCATCAAAAAGGCGCACAACCGCAATGTGTGGGTGCGGCCGCGCATCGTGATCGGCGTCCCGTCCGAGATCACGCAGGTCGAGAAGCGGGCCGTGAAGGACAGCGCCTACCGCGCCAAAGCCAGCGAGGTGCACCTGGTCGAAGAAGCGATGGCGGCGGCGATCGGCGCCGGCATGCCGATCACCGAGCCCTCGGGCAACATGATCGTCGACATCGGCGGCGGCACCACCGACATCGCCGTCATCTCGCTCGCGGGCATCGTCTACAGCAAGGCGGTGAGGGTCGCTGGCAACGAGATGGATGAAGCGATCATTCAGTACATCAAGAAGACGTACAACCTGCTCATCGGCGAGCGGACGGCTGAAGCGATCAAGATGGAGGTCGGCTCCGCCTTCCCGCTCGAAGAGCGGATGACGATGGAGATCAAGGGGCGGCACTTGATCGAAGGCGTGCCGAAGACGATCACGATCAGCGACGAGGAGATCCGCGAAGCGCTCGCCGAGACCGTCAACGTCATCGTCGACGCGGTCCGCGTGGCGCTCGAGCGCACGCCGCCGGAGCTCTCCGCCGACATCGTCGATCGCGGTATCGTCCTGACCGGCGGCGGATCGCTGCTGAAGAATCTCGACAAGCGGCTGCGTGAGGAAACCGGGCTGCCGCTGGCGATGGCGGAGGATCCGCTGTCGTCGGTCGTGCTCGGCGCGGGGAAGATGCTGTCGGACTTCAATCTCTTGCGGAAGATTTCCATCGACTAGCGTGGCGATTCTGGACATCCGCCAGCGCTCCGGCTACCTCTTCCTCGCGGTGGCGTTGGGGCACATCCTGCTGATCTCCGCGCAGGTCAGCTCCCGCAGCGGGGTGCCCGTCCTCGAAGCGGTGACCTTCGGCGCCTTTGCCGAAGTGCAGCGCACCGTGTGGTCTGGATTTTCGGCGGTGCGGAATGTGTGGACGGGCTATGCGGGACTGCGTCAGGTGCAGCGCGAAAACGTCGAGCTGAAGCGGGAGCTTGCCTCGGCGCGCATCACCATGCAGGAGCAGCAGGCGCTGGCCGATCGATCGCGCGGCCTCGAGAAGCTCCTCGACCTGCGGCAGCGCACGCCGCTGCAGACCGTGTCCGCCGAGATCATCGGCGCCGCGGCCACGCCTGACTTCCGGACGCTGACGATCGACAAAGGCAGCCACGACGGCCTCAAGGCCGACATGGCGGTGATTTCGCCTGCCGGCGTGGTGGGGCGCGTCGTGGTGTCCAGTCCGCGCGCCGCGAAAGTGCAGCTGCTCATCGATCGCAACGCGGCGGCCGGCGCGCTGATCGAGCGATCGCGCGCGCAAGGCGTCGTGGTCGGCGGCGGCGACGGGCGGCTGCTGCTGGAATACGTCAACGAAGTGTCGGATGTGATCGTCGGCGATACGGTCGTGACGTCGGGCATCGACGGCATTTTTCCGAAGGGCTTCGTGATCGGACGCGTCGAAAGCGTCGAGAAGAGCGGCAGCGCGTTCAAGCGGATCGTCGTGCAGCCGGCGGCGGACTCGTCGGCGATCGAAGAGGTGCTGGTCATCGTGACGCCGACAGCGGCGCATGAATCTGGCCCTGAGGGCGGCGCGTGAAAGCTGCCGGGATTGTCCTGGCCATTGCGCTCTCCCTCGCGCTGCAGACGACCCTGGCACGGCTCGTCGTGCGCGGCAGCATGGCGGTGGACCTCGTGCTCGTCGTCGTCGTGTACGTGGCGCTGACGTCGGGACCGGTGACGGGACTGCTGACCGGCACGGTCGCCGGGCTGCTGCAGGACGCGCTCTCGACCGGGGTGATCGGTATCGGCGGTCTGGCGAAAACGATCGTCGGATTTCTCGCGGGTGTGATCGGATCGCAGTTCATCGTGTCGCAGTCGGTGCCGCGGTTCGTGGTGTTCTTCGGCGCGACGGTGCTGCACGCGGTGGTGTTCATGGGACTGTATGCCGTGCTCGATTTGCGACATTTCGGTACGCCGTATACCGCGGTCGCCACGCAGGCGGCCGTGAACGCGGTGGTGGGTGTGGTCGCGTTTCAACTGGTTGAGCTGCTGCCGGGTGCCGTGGAGCGCAGGCGCGCCGACCGGACGCGGCTGAGGCGATAAGCCGGTAAAATCGGGTCTGAGTTGAGATGACGACAGCCGTCCCTGAAGATCGCCGCCGCGTGACGAGTCGCTTGACCGTACTGCAGTACCTGATCACGGTGCTGTTCGCCGTGCTGGCGATCGGCTTCTGGGTGCTGCAGGTGGTGCAGCACGCGAAGTTCGAGGAGATGGCCGAGAACAACAACCAGCGCACGCTGGCGCTGCGCGCGCCGCGCGGGATCGTGTTCGATCGCGACGGCCGCGTCCTGGTCGAAAACCGCCACTCGTACAGCATCTCGATCGTCCGTGAACAGACGAAGGACATCAACCGCACGATCCGCCTGCTGTCCCAAGTGCTCGGTATCGAGGAAGCGCGCGTCCGCGAGGTCGTGGATCGTCATCGCCACGACCCGTCGTACCGGCCGATCACGGTCGTGCAGGACGCGACGCTGGCGCAAGTGGCGGCCGTCACGGCGCGCCGCCTGGACTTCGAGCTGCCCGACGTCCGCGTGGAGCCGACGCCGACGCGGAAATATCCCGACACGATGGCGGCGCATCTGTTCGGCTACGTCGGCGAGGTCAGCGACAAGGACGTCGCCGAAGACGATGATCTGCACAGCGGCGACATCGTCGGGCAGTCGGGCATCGAAAAGGTCTACAACGCGCTGCTGAAAGGCGAGGACGGCGCCAAGCGGGTCGTGGTCAACAGCGTCGGGCGCGAGATTCGGACGCTGGAGGAGGATCCGCCGACCGAGGGCAAGCGGCTGCAGTTGACGATCGACTACGACGTGCAGAAGGCGATCGAGGACGGCTTCAGGGTCGCCGGCTTCAACGGTGCGGCGGTGGTGCTCGATCCGGCCAACGGCGACGTGCTCGGGTTCACCAGCCGGCCGTCGTACGATCCGAACGCGTTTGCGGCGGGTATCGATCGCGCCACGTGGGCGTCGCTGAACACCGACGACTTGCGGCCGCTGCAGGATCGCGCGATCCAGGGGCGCTATTCGCCCGGGTCGACGTTCAAGATGGCGGTGGCGCTCGCCGGCCTGGAAGAAGGCATCATCACCCCGGATTTTCATGCGTTCTGCCAGGGGCACGCCAACTTCTACGGCCATGAATTCGCCTGCTGGAACAAGAAAGGCCACGGATCGATCGATCTCCGGCGCGCCATCGAGCAGTCGTGCGACGTCTACTTCTACACGGTCGCCAACATGGTCGGGGTCGACAAGATCAACAAGTGGGCGACGCTGCTCGGGCTTGGGGTCAAGAGCGGCATCGATCTGCCGAACGAGGTGCAAGGGCTCGTGCCGTCCACCGAGTGGAAGCGCGAGAAGATGCACGAGAAGTGGTATGCCGGTGAAACGATTTCGGTCGGCATCGGCCAGGGCGCCGTCTCCGTCACGCCGATCTCCATGGCGGTCTACATGGCGACGCTCGCCAACGGCGGCACGCGCGTGACGCCGCACCTGCTCAAGGCGGTGGACGATGGCACGGGATGGAAACCAGTGCCGCCGCCGCCGCCGCAGTCGAAGATCGACATCGATCCGGACAAGCTGCAGGCGATTCGCGACGGCCTCTGGCTGGTCGTGAATGGGGGCGGCACGGGCGGCCGCGCGCGGCTTCCCGGATACGATGTATCAGGCAAGACCGGTTCGTCGCAGGTGATCTCGAATCAAGGACGCATCGCCGCGGGCCGGACGAAGAAGGATCTGCGCGACAACGGCTGGTTCGTGTTCTTCGCGCCGCGCGATCACCCGCTGGTGGCCGGCGTGGTCTTTCTGGAGCACGGCATTCATGGCGGCAACGCGGCCGCCGTGACGCATCACATTCTCGACACGTTCTTCGCGAAGAAGGAAGGCCGCCCGCTCCCGCAGGTGCCGGCCGACTTCCATTTGATTTACACGGACCCGTTCGCGCATCTCACCGCGGGCCCGCCCGGCGGACGGAACTGACATCGTGTTCGAACGACGCCTCTATTACCACATCGACTGGGCGCTGCTGGCCGCGATCCTCGCCCTCTGCGTGCTCGGCGTCGCGATGATCTACAGCACGACGTTCGATCCGACGCGCGGCATGTCGCGCATGTACATCACGCAGCTCTACGCCATCGTCCTCGGCCTGGGCGCCATGGTGTTCATGCTGGCGCTCGACTACCGCACGTTCACCGACAAATCGCATTTGATCTACATCGCGATGCTGGCGGTCCTGCTGTACGTGATCTTCTTCGGCACCGTGCAGATGGGCGCGCGGCGATGGATTCCGCTGAAGGCGTTCAACCTGCAGCCGTCGGAGTTCGCGAAGCTCGGCGTCGCGCTCGTGCTCGCGAAGTTCTTCGGCGAGAGCCGCGGCACGCCGGCGTGGGGCGACCTCGCGGTGGGCGCGGCGCTGACGGCGCTGCCGCTCGCGCTCATCGCGAAGGAGCCGGACCTGGGTACCGCGGTGACACTGCTGCCGGTGTTCTTCGCGATCGCGTATCTGGCCGGGATGCGCATGCGCATCTTCGGCATCATGATCGTGTGTCTGCTTCTGGCGGCGCCGCTCGCGTGGAAATTTGCGCTGAAGGATTATCAGAAGTCGCGCATCTCGACCTTTCTCGATCCCTCGCAGGATGCGAAAGGCGCCGGGTATCAACAGATCCAGGCGCGCATCACGGTGGGATCGGGCGGGCTTTCCGGCAAGGGATTCAAGCAGGGGACGCAGGGACAGCTGCGGTTCCTGCCGGTCGCGCACAATGATTTCATCTTCTCGGTCCTGGCCGAGGAGCAGGGGTTTGCGGGCGTCCTGGTGGCGCTCGGGTTGTATCTGTTCGTGATTTTGCGCGCGCTCGAGGCGGCCCGGTTGGCCAAGGATCGCCTCGGCTCGTACCTCGTACTCGGCGTGCTCGCCAGCTTCACCTTCCAGGTGATCTACAACATCACCATGTCGGCCGGACTGGCGCCCGTCAAAGGGCTCACGCTGCCGCTCATGAGCTACGGCGGATCGTCGCTGATCGCCACGCTGGCGGGCTTCGGCCTCGTGCTCAACGTACGGATGCGCAGGTTCACGAACTAACTTACGCCGGGAAAGGGCGGGAACGGCTGGATCGGCTGGATGGGCTGGAGGGAACACCCCTCCCGCCCTTCCTGCCCGTCCCGCCTCTCCTGCCGGTCCCGTCCGCGAAGGGAGCTTGTGAATGACCAAGGAGATGATCATCTCCTCCAATGGCCACGAGACGATGGTGGCCATCCTCGAAGACGATCTCGTCGCTGAAATCTTCGTCGAACGGGAGCGCCAGCGCGGCGTCGTCGGCAACGTCTACAAGGGCCGCGTGTCGAAGGTGCTGCCCGGCATGCAGTCCTCCTTCATCGACATCGGCCTCGAGCGTGACGGCTTCCTCTACGTCGCCGACATCATCGACACGATGGAGGAGTTCGACAAGCTCGAGTCGAGCGACGAGGAGGGGAGCGCGAAGAACGGCGGCCGCGGCGATCGCGATCGTGACCGCGACAAGCCGCAGCCCAAGATCGAGGATCTCGTCCGCGAAGGGCAGGAGATCATCGTGCAGGTCGTCAAGGAGCCGCTCGGCACCAAAGGCGCGCGCCTCACCTCGCACGTGACGATGCCCGGCCGGTTCCT